>Ga0222706_1000007_pt1 | contig 171058 bp, 175 predicted proteins | sample AntAcemetage1572_FD_179829 | JGI IMG/M metagenome (GOLD analysis project Ga0222706, IMG submission 179829) | Saline water microbial communities from Ace Lake, Antarctica - #1572 | ecosystem: Environmental > Aquatic > Non-marine Saline and Alkaline > Saline | place: Antarctica: Ace Lake...
TGATGCTGGTCGAGCAGGGCCGGTTGCTGCTGACCGACCCCGTGGCCAAGTACCTGCCCGAGTTCGCCAGCCTGTCCGTGGCGGTCGAGCGTGGCACCGAGGTGGCGCTGGAGCCCGTGGCGCAGCCCGCCACCGTGCAAGACCTGTTGCGCCACACCGCTGGCCTCACCTACGAATTCCTTGGCAGCGCCCATGTGCAGCGGCTCTACGCCCAGGCGCAGATCGGTTCGCGTGCACGAAGCAACGCAGCCTTCAGCGAGACACTGGCTGCCATGCCCCTGTTTCACCAGCCCGCCAGCCAGTGGGCTTACAGCCGCGCCACCGATGTGCTGGGGCGTCTGCTGGAGGTGGTGAGCGGACAGACGCTGGGGGAACATCTGGCGCAAACCATCTTTGCGCCGCTCGGCATGCACGACACCGGGTTCAGCGTGCCCGAGGCCAGCCATGCACGCATCGCTGAGCCGTTTGCCCACGATCCCGATGGCGGCATCCCCATGCGTGTGCTGGACCCGCGCGAGGTGCCGGCCATGCAGGCGGGTGGCGGCGGACTCATGTCGACCACCCACGACTACGCGCGCTTCCTGCAGTGCCTGCTCAACCGCGGCCAACTCGACGGCGTGCGGCTGCTGGGTTCGCACACAGTCGACTTCATGACCGCCGACCACCTGGGCAATATCCCGAGTCACGACAGCTTGCTGCCGCCGGGTCACGGTTTTGGATTGGGCTTTGCGGTGCGCACCCACGCTGGGGTTTCTGCCATGCCCGGTTCGGTTGGCACCTACCACTGGGGCGGCATCGCCGGCACCACCTTTTTCGTCGATCCCGCCGAAGACTTCTTCGGCATCCTCATGACCCAGGCGCCGAACCAGCGCGACCATGTACGCAACCTCTTCCGCAACTTGGCCTACGCCACGCTGATCGACTGATGCGCGTTGGGAACGCATTGTTGGCGTTCCCCGCTTTGCCGCTCACAAGACCGTGAACAGGCTCTAAGAGCGTGTTCAAAGTCTCCGGAGCAGAAAAGCCAGGAATGCTATGTGAACGAACTGCAAACTGGTATTGAGCCAGCGCTCACAGTTCTCCCACAACCTGCGGTTCTTCTCCAGCCAGGCAAAGCTGCGCTCGACCATCCAGCGGTGAGGCATGACCTTGAATGTGTGCAGCTCGCTCCTCTTGGCAATTTGCACACCCACTGGCTCATCCAACGTCTCGCGCACTGCCTGGGCGAAAGGCGTTCCCATGTGGCCGCCGTCGCACAGCACGCTTTTGACTTGCCCGAGGCTCGACTTGCAACGCTCAAACGCCTGCAGCTCCCCTTGGCGGTCCGTGACCTCGGCTGTCGTCACGGCCACCGCGCGCGGTAGGCCTTGCGTGTCCACAACGATATGGCGCTTGATGCCGGAGGCTTATCTGCCCGCGTCATCGCCTTTGAGTCCTGCCGTGTCCGCGCTCTTCACGCCGTGCGCGTCAACGATGAGAAAGCTGTTACAGGCGTTGAGCCCCTGTTTCTCGCGGGCCGCGCTGACCTAATTTTTTAAAGCCTGCTCCAGCAGGCTCGGTCCTTCGCGCGGCTCGCTCCAGATACTCAGTACGGGTGCTCGGTGCGCCGCTTCGGAAAGTCCTCGGGCAGCATGCGCCACTGGCAGCCACTCCTGAGCAGGTAGAGCACTGCGCAAAACACCTCGTAGAGGTCAACCCGCCGTGGGCTGGTCTTCTTGCGCGCACTCCCCAGCAGCGGCTTGATGATCTCAAATTGCGCTCGGCTGATATTGCTTGGGTGGCTCTTTCTCCTCTCCCAACCATCTCACGCATCCGTGGGAGACTTTGAACACGCTCTGAGTGCTGTCGTGCGCGCAGCACCCCAGGCAAGGACCCCGCTTACTGCCGTACCAGCAAGTCGCCCTCGACCTTCACGAGCGTGCCCACGTCGACCTGCGGATCTTCAGCGTAGTCGAAATCACGGGTAGTGCCTTCTTGCAGGCGCACCGTGACGCGGTAGATCTGATCCTTGTCGATGTTGTTCTGGACGCGGTTGCCGGCGTAAGCGCCGCCGATGGCGCCGATGATGCGCGCTGCGTCCTGGCCGCTGCCGCCACCCACCTGGTTGCCAATCACACCACCCAACAAGCCCCCGGCGATGGTGCCGATGATGTTCTTCGGGTCGCTGTTCTGCGCCTCGATCCGCTTGACCGATTCCACTGTGCCACAGGTGACGCACGCCAACTGCTGGCTGCGGCGGTTGTCTTGAGCCGACGCCACGTTGCCGTCGGTCTGGTAGCGCCATGTCGATTCGCGACCGTTGTTGACCAGGTAGGCATAGGCTGTCATCCCGCCGCGCAACTGGTCGCCGCGGCGCACCACGTAGATGCCTTCATAGCTGCCACGGCTGACTTCTCGCAAGGGCACGGTCTTGTCGATGCCGTCGATGGCCACACGTGCCTGGCCGCCAGGAAGCCCCTTCATTGCAAAGTTCACTTCCTCACCCGGACGCAGCCGCTTGGGTGCTGTAACCTGAAAGTCCGTGATCGCGTTGGGCGAAGCCGCCAGCACATCCGGCGAACCAGCCTGCAGTGAACTCGACAGCATCGCGCTGGTGGTGCGCCCATTGCGCACGACATAGGCCGTGACGCGGGTGCGCTCGGTCAGTTGGTCGTTCCAGCGGATGATGTAGCTGCCCTCGAACTGGCCCGGGCGTGTCTCGTCCATCGCCACCGGGGCAGAAGCACCTTCGATCTGCAGCGTGGCATTGGCGCCGGGTGTGGCGCGCAGTGCGAACTTGAGTTCTTCACCCGGCCGCAACAGGCGCAGCGGCTCGACGCTGAGCGACGAGATCGTGGCGCCGTTGTATGCATTGTTGGTGGCACGTGTCTGCGCGTAGGCCTGCGGGGGTGCCAGCATCGATGTGCCAGCAGCAATGGCCAGTGCCAAAACGGAAAGACGGGACTGAATGCTCATGCGTGAAACCTCTTGGGTTGGTTGGGTCTGGCTCGGTCTGGGTTCGGAACATCGCTTTGACTTGCCAGGTCCAGCGCGTCGGATCGCGCCTGAACACCAGCCAGGCGATGAGAAGCCTGCTGTATTGCACGAGGTGCGCCGAAGCCTCTCCCATTCAACGGCTTGCACCAAACCAGCTGTGACGGTCGATGGCCCGCGCCGCTGTAGGACACGATGAGTTACACAAGTTTGCGGTGATTCCCAAGCGCTGGGTGATCGAGCGCAGCTTCGCTTGGCTGGAGAAAAACAGGAGTTTGTGGAAGACCTGCGAGTGGCCTGCTCAACACCAGCCTGCAGTTGGTTCACTTGGCATTCTTGACTTTGCCGTTCAGAAGACCGTGAAAACGTTCTAAGGACAAACCCGGCTGTCAACTTGGTACATAGATTGCTTAAATACGGGCTGATACCTGACCGCTTGGTCAGATTTTGGTTTGCATAGGAGTGTTCCCGTGTCCAGTTCTGACCCAAATCTTGTGCCCGACATCCGTTCGGCGCGACTGCCTGCGCAGGCCTACGCCACGCGTTTTGCCGATGCCAGCCCGAGGCTGACCCAAAGCCAAGCGCTGCTGGAATCGGAGCGGTGTCTCTACTGTTTCGACGCGCCTTGCGCCACCGCTTGCCCCACGGGCATCGATGTGCCCAGCTTCATCAAGCGCATCGCCGATGGGAACCTCCGTGGTGCAGCGCGCACCATTTTGGACAGCAACCCCCTCGGTGGCATGTGCGCCCGGGTATGTCCCACCGAAAACCTGTGCGAAGCCGTTTGCGTGCGCAACACGCAGGAGGACCGCCCTGTGGCGATCGGCAGGCTGCAGCGCCACGCGGTGGACGGTCTGATGGAAAGCGACAGGCCCCAGGTTTTTACCCGCGCCGCGCCGACCGGTAAAAAGGTGGCGGTGGTGGGCGCTGGCCCGGCCGGTTTGGCCTGCGCCTACACGCTGGCGCGCATGGGTCACGATGTCGTGGTGTTTGACGCCAAGCCCAAAGCCGGCGGCTTGAACGAGTACGGCCTGGCTTCCTACAAGACGCCCGACAACTTCGCCCAGCGCGAACTGGCGTGGTTGCTGGACATCGGCGGCATCGAGATTCGCAACAACTGGAAGTTGCAAACAGAGGCCGAAATCTACGCCCTGCGCCAGCGCTATTCGGCTGTGTTCCAGGGCAATGTGCGTGCCGCCCTCGCAGGCTCGTCGCTGGCTTCACTGCGCCAAGACCACGCGGCCGTGTTCTTGGGCATGGGCTTGGCCACCACCCAGCCGCTGGGTGTGCCGGGCGAAGATTTGGTTGGCGTGGAAGACGCGGTGGACTTCATTGCCCGCTTGCGCCAGAGCGAAGATTTTTCCACGCTGCCGATCGGGCGCCGCGTGGTGGTTATCGGCGGCGGCATGACAGCGGTCGATGCCGCTGTTCAGTCCCGCTTGCTGGGTGCCGAGAGCGTGCACATCGTCTACCGGCGCGGACCGGAAACCATGTCGTCTTCGCAAGAGGAGCAGCACTGGGCGCAGACCAACGGCGTCACCATCCACCACTGGCTGGCGCCGGTGGAAGTGAACGGCCAAGACGGTCACGCCACCGGTGTGACGTTTGCCCACCAGGCCATGGTCAACGGCCAGTTGCAGGCCACCGGACACACCGAGTTCATGGAAGCCGACATGGTGTTCAAGGCCATCGGCCAGAAGCTCGGCAACCCGGTGCTGGCCGAGGCGGGACTGAGCTTGCAAGGTGGTCGCATCGTCACCGACGCTGATGGCCAGACCAACCTGCCCGGCGTCTGGGCCGGTGGCGACTGCCGCGCTGGCGGTCTGGACCTGACCGTGGAGGCGGTGGAGCACGGCAAGCGCTCGGCCCATGCCATCCATGCCCATGTGATGGCCACCTGAGCCCCGTCAACACACCGACACCACGACGACCCCACACCAAGAGAGCACCATGGCCAATCTGCAAACCACTTTTGCCGGCATCAAAAGCCCCAATCCTTTCTGGCTGGCCAGCGCCCCGCCGACCGACAAGGCGTACAACGTCAACCGCGCGTTTGAAGCCGGTTGGGGTGGTGTGGTTTGGAAGACGCTGGGCGAGGCCGGGCCGCCGGTTGTCAACGTGAACGGCCCGCGTTACGGCGCTCTGCTCACACCCGACCGCCGCTTGATGGGCTTCAACAACATCGAGCTCATCACCGACCGCGACTTAGAGATCAACCTGCGTGAAATCGCGGAGGTCAAGCGCGACTGGGCGGACCGCGCCATGATCGTCTCGCTGATGGTGCCATGCGAAGAGAAGAGTTGGAAGGCGATTCTGCCGCGGGTGGAAGACACCGGCGCCGACGGCATCGAGCTCAATTTCGGCTGCCCGCACGGCATGAGCGAGCGCGGCATGGGCGCCGCTGTGGGCCAGGTGCCCGAGTACATCCAGATGGTCACCGCGTGGTGCAAGCACTACAGCAAGCTGCCGGTCATCGTGAAGCTCACGCCCAACATCACCGACATCCGCAACCCGGCGCGCGCCGCCAAACGCGGCGGGGCCGATGCGGTGTCGCTCATCAATACCATCAACTCCATCATGGGTGTGGACCCCTACACCCTGACCATGTCGCCCAGCACCGGCGGCAAGGGCAGCCACGGCGGCTATTGCGGCCCGGCTGTCAAGCCCATCGCGCTGAACATGGTGGCCGAGATCGCGCGTGACCCGGAAACCGCCGGTATCCCGATCAGCGGCATTGGCGGCATCGGCAACTGGCGCGATGCGCTGGACTTCATCGCGCTGGGCAGCGGCACGGTGCAGGTGTGTACCGCTGCCATGGTGTATGGCTTCAAGATCGTGCAAGAAATGGAAAGCGGCTTGTCCGACTACATGGACGAGATGGGCTTCAAAAGCGTCAGCGAGATTGTGGGCAGGGCCGTGCCGACCGTGAGCGATTGGCGCTACCTGAACCTGAACCACATCAGCAAAGCCGTCATCAACCAAGACAGCTGCATCCAGTGCGGGCGCTGCCACATTGCGTGTGAAGACACCAGCCACCAAGCCATCACCTTCATGAAAGAGGGCAAGCGCCACTTTGAGGTGATGGAAGACGAGTGCGTGGGCTGCAACCTGTGCGTGACCGTGTGCCCGGTGCCCGCGTGCATCACCCTGCGCGACGTGCCGGTGGGTGAGATGGACCAGCGCACCGGCCAGCCGGTGAGTGCTGCCCACGCCGACTGGACCACCCACCCCAACAACCCCATGCGGGTGGCGGCTTGAGGTTTTTGACTTTAAAAGTCACCATTTTCAGGAGCATGACATGACGAGTTTGTTCATTCGCGGCGGCACCGTTGTCAACGCAGACCGCGCGTTTCTGGCCGACGTGATCACCGAGGGCGGCCAGATCGTGGCGGTGGGTGAGAACCTCACCGCACCGGTTGGCGCCACCGTGGTGGACGCGCTGGGCCAGTATGTGATGCCCGGCGGCATCGACCCGCACACGCACATGCAGTTGCCGTTCATGGGCACTGTGACCATGGACGACTTCTACACCGGCACCGCAGCCGCTTTGGCAGGCGGCACCACCAGCATCATCGATTTCGTCATCCCCGACCCCCAAGAGCCGCTGATGGACGCCTTTCGCAAGTGGCGCGGCTGGGCCGAGAAAGCCGCGAGCGACTACAGCTTCCATGTGGCCGTGACCTGGTGGGACGAATCGGTGCACCGCGACATGGGCACGCTGGTCAGCGAGGAGGGCGTCAACAGCTTCAAGCACTTCATGGCTTACAAGAACGCCATCATGTGCGACGACGAAACCCTGGTGAACAGCTTCCAGCGCTGCCTGGAGCTGGGCGCCATGCCCACCGTGCATGCCGAAAACGGCGAGCTGGTTTATCTGCTGCAAAAGACCGTTGCCGAGATGGGCATTCGAGGCCCCGAAGGCCATCCGCTGTCGCGCCCGCCCATGGTCGAGGCCGAGGCGGCCAACCGCGCCATCGCGATTGCCGATGTGCTGAACGTGCCGATCTACGTGGTGCATGTGAGCTGCATCGAAGCCGCCGAAGCCATTGCCCGCGCACGCGCTCGCGGCCAGCGGGTTTACGGCGAGGTGCTGGCCGGCCACCTGGTGCTGGACGACAGCGTCTACCGCCACCCCGACTTCGCCACCGCCGCAGCCCATGTGATGAGCCCGCCCTTTCGGCCCAAGGGCAACCAGGAATTTTTGTGGCGGGGTCTGCAAAGCGGCAACCTGCACACCACCGCCACCGACCACTGCACCTTTTGCGCGGCGCAAAAGGCGGCCGGCAAAGACGACTTCAGCAAGATCCCCAACGGCTGCGGCGGCGTGGAAGAGCGCCTGGCGGTGATCTGGGAAGAGGGCGTGAACACCGGGCGCCTCACACCCAGTGAGTTCGTCGCCATCACCTCGACCAACACCGCCAAGCTGTTCAACATCTACCCGCAAAAGGGCAGCGTGTCGGTCGGCGCAGATGCCGACTTGGTGGTGTGGGACCCGGCAGGCACCAAGACCTTGTCCGTCAAGACACAGCACAGCAAGGGTGACTTCAATGTCTTTGAAGGTCGCACCGTGCGCGGTATTCCCAGCCACACCATCAGCCAAGGTGAGCTGGTGTTTGTGCAGGGCGATTTGCGCGCTGTCAGAGGCAAAGGGCGTTACATCAAGCGGCCTCCCTTTGGCGCCTCGTTCGCGGCCACCAAGCTGCGGGCCGAGACGCTGATGCCCACCGCCGTTCAACGTTAAAGGACCCGACATGACCACCGCAACCGCCATCGACATCTCCACGCTTCGCATCAACGGCGAGCGCCTGTGGGCCTCGCTCATGGAGCTGGCGCAAATTGGCGCCACGCCCAAAGGCGGCGTGTGCCGCCTGACCCTGACCGACCTGGACAAACAGGGGCGCGACCTGGTGCTGCGCTGGGCCCGCGAGGCGGGCATGAGCATCACCATCGACAAGATCGGCAACGGCTTCATGCGCCGGGCCGGTCGCAACAACAGCTTGCCGCCCATCATGACGGGCAGCCACATCGACACCCAGCCCACCGGCGGCAAGTTCGATGGCAACTACGGCGTGCTGGCCGGCATTGAGGTGGTGCGCACGCTCAACGATCGGGGCATCGAGACCGAGGCCCCGATCGAAGTGGCTTTCTGGACCAACGAGGAAGGCTCGCGCTTTGTGCCGGTGATGATGGGCTCGGGCGTGTTCGCCAAGGCCTTCACGCTGGAGCACGCCTACGCCGCCACCGACACCGAAGGCAAAACCGTGCAAGGTGAGCTGGAGCGCATCGGCTACATCGGCGACCAAGAGCCGGGCGAGCACCCGATTGGCGCCTTTTTCGAGACCCACATCGAGCAGGGGCCGGTGCTGGAAGACGCGGGCGTCACCATCGGTGTGGTCAGCGGTGTGCTGGGCATCCGCTGGTTTGACTGCACCGTCACCGGCATGGAAGCGCATGCCGGGCCCACGCCGATGGCCCTGCGCAAAGACGCCATGCAAGTCGCGGCGCGCCTCATGCAAGAGGTGGTCGCCACCGCCATGCGCCACCAGCCGCACGGCCGTGGCACGGTGGGCATGGTGCAGGTCTTTCCCAACAGCCGCAACGTGATTCCCGGGCGGGTGAAATTCAGCATCGACCTGCGCAACAGCACCGATGCGCTGGTCGATCAGATGGCCGACGAGGTCAAAGCCTTGGCCGCCAAGCTGGTCCAGGAAACTGGGTTGGAGGTGAAGATTGAAATGGTGTCCAGCTACAACGCCATCGAATTTCACAGCGACTGTGTGGACGCTGTCGGGCGCGCGGCCAAAAAGCTGGGTTATTCCAACATGCCCGTGGTCTCTGGCGCTGGGCACGATGCGGTTTATATGGCCAAACTGGCACCCGCCGGCATGATTTTCATCCCCTGCAAAGACGGCATCAGCCACAACGAAATTGAAGACGCCTCGCCAGAGCACATCACCGCCGGCTGCAACGTGTTGCTGCACGCCATGCTGGAGCGCGCTGGCATGTAACCTGCCTCTCATTTTGATGGTCTGTTTTCCTTCTTCACCACAATCCAACCCTGGAGTCCTTCAAGCATGAAACCCATTTCACGTCGCGCGCATCTCGCCTTGGTCGCCTGCGTCAGCATGGCCGCTTTGGCGCCCGGTCTGGCCCTGGCGCAAGCCAAGCTGAAAGTCGCTGGCATCTACACCGTGCCCTTTGAGCAGCAGTGGGCAGGGCGCTTGCACCAAGCCCTCAAGGCCGCCGAAGCCCGTGGCGAGATCGAATACAAAGCCACCGAAAACGTGTCCAACGCTGACTACGAGCGCGTGATGCGCGAGTACGCCACCGGCGGCAGCCAGCTGATCGTGGGTGAGGCTTTTGCGGTGGAGGCCGCCGCCCGCAAGGTGGGCAAAGACTTTCCCATGGTCAATTTCCTGATGGGCTCCAGCGGCAAGCCGGTTGCGCCCAATTTCAGCGTGTTTGACAACTACATCCAGGAACCCGCTTACCTGTCTGGCTTGATCGCCGGTGGCATGAGCAAAACCAACAAGATTGGTCTGGTGGGTGGCTTCCCCATCCCTGAAGTCAACCGCCTGATGAACGCTTTCATGGCGGGCGCCAAAGAAACCAACCCCAAGGTGGAATTCAGCGTCACGTTCATCAACAGCTGGTTCGATCCGCCCAAGGCCAAAGAAGCCGCTTTTGCCATGATCGACAAGGGCGCCGACGTGATGTACGCCGAGCGCTTTGGTGTCAGCGATGCCGCCAAAGAAAAAGGCAAGCTGGCCATCGGCAACGTGATCAACACGCAAGCCCAGTACCCCGACACCGTGGTGGCCTCGGCGCTGTGGGACTTCGCGCCCACCGCCGACCGCGCCATCAAGCTCACCAAAGAGGGCAAGTTCACCGCCGAGGAATACGGCCAGTACTCCATGATGAAGCACAAGGGCTCGTCGCTGGCGCCGCTGGGCACGTTTGAGACCAAGATCCCCGCCAACATCGTCGCCAAAGTCAGGGCGCGCGAAAAGGACATTTTGGACGGCAAATTCACCGTGAAGGTGGACGACAACCAGCCCAAGTCCACCGCCAAGTAATTGCGTCCTCACGCTCTCCGCTGCGTTCACTGCGCTGCCTCACAAGAGGCAGCGTTTTGTTTTCTGCCTCCCCGTGACAAAACCTGACTCCTCTGCATGACCGATCCTGTCTTGCGTTTAAGCGGCATCACCAAGCGCTTTGGCAGTTTGGTAGCCAACGACAGCATCTCGCTTGAGCTGGGCGCTGGTGAGGTGTTGGCGTTGTTGGGCGAAAACGGTGCGGGCAAATCCACCCTGGTGTCCATCCTGTTTGGGCACTACACAGCCGACGCTGGACACATCAGCGTGAACGGCCAACCCCTGCCGCCTGGCGATCCGCGTGCTGCGCTGGCCGCTGGCATTGGCATGGTGCACCAGCACTTCACCTTGGCCGATAACCTCAGCGTGCTCGACAACGTGATGATGGGTTCAGAGCCGCTGTGGCAGCCGTTCACCCGCCAGCGCGCCGCGCGCGACAAGCTGCTGTCGGTTGCGCAGCAATTTGGTTTGACGGTGGACCCCAAAGCCTTGGTGGGCAGCCTCTCGGTGGGTGAACGCCAGCGGGTGGAAATTCTGAAGGCGCTGTATCGGGGCGCGCGCATCCTGATCTTGGATGAGCCGACCGCGGTGCTCACCCCCCAAGAGGCTGAAGCCCTGTTTGCCGTGTTGGGGCAGATGGTGGCGCAGGGTCTGTCGATCATCTTCATCTGCCACAAACTGGGGGAGGTGCTGCGGGTTTCGCACCGGGTGGCGGTGCTGCGCGGCGGCAAGCTGGTTGCTCAGGCTGCGGCCGCTGGCACCACGCAAGCACAACTGGCGCAGTGGATGGTGGGCCACGCCATTGCCGAGCCGGTGCGCCAGCCCACCGCGCATGTGGACTCGTCTGTTGTGTGCGCCTTGCAGTCGGTGTCCACCGGCAGCGGGCGCGAGCGGTTGGCGCAGGTGAGCCTGTCGCTGCACGCGGGCGAAATCGTGGCGATTGCGGGCGTGTCGGGCAATGGGCAGCTGGCTTTGGCCGAGCTGCTGTGTGGCACGCGCCAAGCACAAGAGGGACGGGTGACTTACTTGGGTCAACCCTGGCCAGGGCAGCCCGCGCGGCTGGTGGCACAAGGCGTGGCACGCATCCCCGAAGACCGCCACGCGGTGGGCGTGGTGGGCGATTTGCCGCTGTGGGAGAACGCGGTTTCTGAGCGGTTGCGCACCCCCGCATTTTCGCGCTGGGGCTGGGTGCGCCGCCAACAGGCGCGCGCCTATGCCCAGCGGGTGATGCAAGCCTTTGATGTGCGCGGCGGTGGCGCCACTGTCCTGGCGCGCAGCCTCTCCGGTGGGAACATGCAAAAACTGATTTTGGGCCGTGCCCTGACACAGCCCGACCCGTCAGCGGCCCATGCGGCGGCCAAGCTCATCGTCGCCCACCAACCCACCTGGGGCCTGGACATTGGCGCGGTGGCCTATGTGCAATCGCAGCTCATTGCTGCGCGCGATGCCGGTGCGGCGGTGCTGTTGATCTCTGACGATTTGGACGAGGTGATGACCCTGGGGGATCGCATTGCGGTGATGCACGCTGGCGAACTGACCGCGGCCTTGCCCGCACAGGACTGGAGCCGCGAAAGCATTGGCTTGGCCATGGCGGGTGTCTCTGCCGGTGCCTCGGTGGCTGACACGCAAGAGCCTGCCCATGCGGCTTGAAAAGCGCAACCAATCTTCTGCTGTTGCCCTGGCGCTGGCGCCGGTGGGCGCGGTGGGGTTCACCCTGCTGATTGCCTCTTTGCTGGTGCTGTGGGCGGGCGCGCCGGTCGGTCAAACCTACGCGCTTTTGCTCAAAGGCGGGTTTGGCTCGGTGTTTGCGCTGAGCGAAACCTTGACCCGCGCCATTCCCCTCATGCTCACCGGGCTGGCGGCGGCGGTGGCTTTTCGTGCTCGGCTTTTCAACATTGGGGCGGAAGGCCAGTTGTACATGGGGGCCATGGCAGCGGTTGTGGTGGGTGGGCTGCATGGTGGCACCGGCATCGATTGGCCTGTCCCGGTGCTGTTTGTGTTGATGATGGCAGCCGCTGCTTTGGCTGGGGCCTTGCTGCTGCTGGGACCGGCGTTGATGAAAGCCCGGCTGGGGGTCGACGAGGTGGTCACCACGCTGCTGCTGAACTTCATCGTTTTGCTCTTGGTGTCGTGGATGCTGGACGGGCCCATGAAAGACCCCACCGCCATGGGCTGGCCGCAAAGCGTGGCGCTCAACCCCGAGTTGGAGCTGTCCAAGCTCATCGAGCAAACCCGCTTGCACACCGGCTTGTTGTGGGGGTGTGCCTTGGCTGTCTTGCTGTGGCTGATGATGAAATACACGGTACTGGGTTTTGACATCCGCGCCACCGGCGCCAATGCCCGCGCGGCGGCTTTTGCTGGCGTGCCGGTGACGCGCACCGTGGTGCTGGTGGCCATGCTCTCCGGCGGGCTGGCCGGGCTGGCCGGTGCCATTGAAGTGGCGGGTCGCACCAGTTACCTCACCCTGGACATGTCGCCCGGCTATGGCTACAGCGGCATCGTCATTGCCATGCTGGCCGGTTTGCACCCCTTGGGTGTGGTGCTGGGCAGCGTGTTTGTGGCTGGCGTTTTGGTGGGGGCCGACAGCATGAGCCGAGCCATCGGCGTGCCCACCTACATTGCCGATGTGATTGTGGCCGCTTCGTTGATTTCGGTGCTGGTGGCCACCTTGCTCACCCAGTACCGGGTGAGGTGGCGGGCATGATGGAATTGTTGGACACCCTGGCCAACCCGGCTTTCTGGGTGGCTGTGCTGCGCATTGCCACACCGCTGATCTTGGGTACCTTGGGCGTGCTGTTGTGCGAGCGCGCGGGCGTGTTGAACCTGGGCATTGAAGGCATCTTGGTGGCGGGTGCTTTCACTGGCTGGCTGGCGGTGTTTGCGGGTGCGTCGCTGTGGGGTGGCGTGGCGGTGGCCGCGCTCACCGGCGCGGTACTGGGATCGCTGCATGCTTTTTTGACGGTGGGGCTGGCTTTGTCGCAACACGTCTCTGGCCTGGGGATCACCTTGTTGGCCACCTCGCTGAGCTATTACGGCTACCGGGTCAGCTTTCCCAAGGTCACCACGCCGCCCACCATCACCCCGTTTGGCCCGATGGACTGGCTGGGTGTTCCGGTGCTGTCGCAGCAAACCGCTTTGACCTTGTTGGCCTTGGTGCTGGTGCCTGTGCTGGGCTATCTGCTTTACCGCACGCCGCTGGGCCTGGCGGTACGCATGGTGGGCGAGAATCCGCAGGCCGCAGAAGGCCAGGGCGTCTCGGTGGCAGCGGTGCGCACCGGTGCCATCGTGGCCGGCTCGGCGCTGATGGGCGTGGCCGGTGCGTTCCTCACCCTGTCGGCTTTCAATGCGTTCTTTTTCAACATGGTCAACGGCCGGGGCTGGGTTTGCGTGGCGCTGGTGGTGTTCGCGTCTTGGCGTCCCGGCAAAGCGCTGCTGGGGGCTCTGTTGTTTGCTTTTTTTGATGCGCTGCAGTTGCGGCTGCAGCAGTCGGGCGGGGTCGCCTTGCCTTACCAGCTGTACCTGATGCTGCCCTATGTGCTGTCCATCGTGGCGCTGGTGCTGGTGGCCCGCAAGGCCAGCTACCCGCAGGCCCTGATGAAACCCTACCGAAAAGGTGAGCGCTGAATGTTGGACTTGCTGATACACAACGCCACGCTGCCCGATGGGCGGCAGAACATGGCGATTGCGGTGCGGGAAGGGCGCATTGTGGAGGTTGCCCCAGGCCTCTCGCCCGCACAGGCGGCCGCCCACGAAACGCTGGACGCAGAAGGGCAGTTGGTCAGCCCGCCCTTTGTCGACAGCCACTTTCACATGGACGCGACGCTGTCCTACGGCCTGCCGCGCGTCAACCAAAGCGGCACGCTGCTGGAAGGCATTGCGCTGTGGGGCGAGCTCAAGCCCTTGCTGACCCATGAGGCGCTGGTCGAGCGCGCCATGGCCTACTGCGACTGGGCGGTAGCCAAGGGGCTGCTGGCCATCCGCACCCATGTGGACACCTGCGATCCGCGCTTGTTGGCGGTCGACGCGCTGCTGGACGTCAAACAACGCGTCGCGCCCTACATCGATCTGCAGCTGGTGGCCTTTCCGCAAGACGGCCTGTTGCGCGGCCCACAAGGCCCGCAGCAGCACATCGACAACCTGAAGCGCGCTTTGGACAAAGGCGTGGACGTGGTGGGAGGCATTCCGCACTTTGAGCGAACCATGGCAGACGGCGCCTTGAGCGTGAAGCTGCTGTGCGAGCTTGCTGCCGAGCGCGGTTTGCGGGTGGACATGCACTGCGACGAATCCGACGACCCGCAATCGCGCCATGTGGAAACGCTGGCTTTTGAGACCCAGCGCTTGGGGCTGCAAGGGCGCGTGACCGGTTCGCACCTCACCAGCATGCACAGCATGGACAACTACTACGTCAGCAAGCTGATGGCGCTGATGGCCGAGGCTCGGTTGCATGTGGTGGCCAACCCACTCATCAACATCACCTTGCAGGGCCGCCACGACACCTACCCCAAGCGCCGTGGCATGACGCGCGTGCCCGAGCTGTTGGCAGCGGGCGTCAACGTGGCGTTTGGCCACGACTGCGTGATGGACCCTTGGTATTCGCTGGGCAGCGGCGACATGCTCGAAGTGGCCCACATGGGCCTGCATGTGGCGCAAATGACCAGCCAGGCCGCCATGCGCCAGTGTTTCGATGCTGTCACCGTGAACGCCGCACAAGCGCTGGGTCTGGAAGCTTATGGCATCGCCCCGGGTTGCCACGCTGATTTGCTGCTGTTGCAAGCGCGCGACCCGGTCGAGGCCCTGCGTCTGCGCGCCACCCGGCTCAAAGTTTTCAAGCGCGGCAAATTGCTGGCTGAATCGCAACCTGCGACGGCCCGGCTGCATCTTCCGCATCGACCTCAAAGTACCCAATGGAGAGCATAGCGTTGTCATCCCTCGAAACGCCTGGCCAGATGGCCGTTGAAGTGCGCAACGCAAGCGTCGTGTACCAGACGGCTGATTCGCCTGTGCATGCACTGAGCGACATCGATCTGAACATTGCTGACGGCGAGTTCGTTGCCTTGATCGGCCCTTCGGGCTGCGGCAAAACCACGTTGATGCGGGTCATCGCCGACCTGGAAAAAATCACAGACGGCCAGGTGTTGGTCAACGGTGTTTCACCGCACGACGCGCGCTTGGCCAGAGCCTATGGTTATGTGTTTCAAGCGCCCGCGCTGTTTCCTTGGCGCACCGTGTTGGCCAATGTCACCTTGCCCTTGCAAATTCACGGCAAAAACCGCGCGCAAGCCAAAGCGATTGCGCTGGCGCACCTGGAGCGGGTCGGGCTCATTGGTTTTGAAGGCAAGTACCCCTGGCAGCTCTCAGGCGGTATGCAACAGCGCGTGTCGATTGCGCGGGCGCTGTCGTTTGAGCCCAAGATTTTGATGATGGACGAGCCTTTTGGCGCGCTCGACGAAATTACCCGCGACCGCTTGAACGAACAGCTGCAGCAGCTCTGGCAGCGCGAGCGCCGCACCGTGGTCTTCGTGACCCATTCCATTGCCGAGGCGGTGTACCTTTCCACCAAAATTGTGGTCATGTCGCCGCGTCCGGGTCGCATCGTCAAGGTGATCGACTCCACGCTGCCCGACGAGCGCCACCTGGGTTTGCGCGACTCGGCCGCTTTCACAGAACTGGCGCACGCTGTGCGGGAAGCCCTGGCCGATGGTCACCATGACTAAGGCCGTGGCACCCCACTTGGCCAGCGGCTGGCTGCTGATCTTGCGGCGCGACGTGGTGCCTGTTGCGGTGGTGTTGCTGGCCGTGCTGGCGCTTTGGTACGGCATGGCCTATTGGCTCAACAGCCCGGGCGCGATTGAGCGGGTGCTCGATCCCCAAGGCGGTTGGACATGGCGCGATTTGTTGCGCGCCACCATGGGCATGGAACGCCCGGTCATGCCCGCGCCCCACCAGGTGGCCCTGGATTTTTATGGCAGCCTGACGCAGTGGCCCATCAACTCGCCGCGCAACCTGCTTTTTCATGTGGCGGTGACAGGCAAGGCGACCCTGCTGGGCTTTGTGATGGGCACAGCCTTGGGGCTGGTGCTCTCGGTGCTGATCGTGCACAGCCGCACGCTGGACCGCGCGCTGCTGCCGTGGATCGTGGCCTCGCAATCGGTGCCTGTGTTGGCCATTGCCCCCATCGTGCTGGTGATTTTGGGCAGTTTGGGTTTCTCAGGTGTGGCGCCCAAAGCGACCATTGCCATGTATTTGTGCTTCTTCCCGGTCACGGTGGCCATGGTGCAAGGTCTGCGATCGCCCCAGAAGATGGAGGCCGAAATGATGCACACCTACGCCGCCAGCCGCTGGCAGACGCTGTGGATGCTGCGCTTGCCCGCGGCCCTGCCGTTTCTTTTTCCGGCGCTGCGCGTGGGCATTGCAGCGGGTCTGGTGGGCGCCATGGTGGCCGAGTTACCCACGGGCGCAGTGGCGGGCTTGGGGGCGCGGCTGCTCACCGGGTCGTACTACGGGCAAACGGTGCAAATCTGGTCGGCGCTGGTGATGTCGGCGCTGCTGGGTTTGACCCTGATCGCCGGGGTGTCGCTGGTGGAGCGAGCAGCGCTGCGCCACAGGAGGGGCTTATGAACTCGTTGGCTGCGAGCGCCTTGTTTTGGCCCGGCATGGCACTGCTGGCCGTGCTCGCCGTCGTCAGCGTGCGTCGGGTGGCCGCCATCGACGCCAGCCGCTGGGCTGGCACGGCCACCGCGGCCTTGTTTGGCGTGTGGGTGGTGGTGTTCTGGGAGGTTTTGGTGCGCACGCTGGAGGTGCCCCGGGTGCTGCTGCCTGCGCCCAGCCTGATCTTGAGCGCCATGCTGGAGCACGCCGTCACGCTGTGGGGCGACTTTGTACAAACCGTGGGCAAGGCCGTTTTCGTTGGCTGGTTGTTGGGTTCTGGTTTGGGTTTTGCTGTTGCTGTGGCGATCGACCGCATGCCTTTTCTCCAGCGCGGTCTGTTGCCTGTGGCCTCTCTCACCAGCGCGATTCCTTTGGTGGGCGTGGCGCCCATCATGGTGATGTGGTTTGGTTTTGAGTGGCCCTCCAAGGCGGCGGTGGTGGTCTTGATGACTTTCTTCCCGATGCTGGTGTCCACCCTGGCGGGTCTGCAGGCCGCCGGCAAGCTGGAGCGGGAGTTGATGCACAGCTACGCCGCCAGCTACCCGCGCACGCTTCTTGCACTGCGTCTGCCGGCCGCGCTGCCCTTCATCTTTGGCGCGCTCAAGGTCAATGCCACGCTGGCGCTCATTGGGGGCATCGTGGCCGAGTTTTTTGGCTCGCCCACCGTGGGGCTGGGTTTCCGCATTTCGACCGAAGCCGCGCGCATGAACATGCCGCTGGTGTGGGGCGCCATTGTGGTGGCGGCTGTGACCGGTTCGTTGGCCTATGCGCTTTTGGTGGCGTTCGAGCGCCGTGCGGCGTTCTGGCATCCCTCGGTCCGACAGGGCTGAGTGCTGTCTGAGGTGGGTGAGTGGGTGTGTTCAAGTGTGTTGATTTTTAACTGAAGGAGCTTTTCATGATTCGTTCCTCGAAGTTCACCAAGCCCTTGCTGGCGATGGTGATGGCGGTTGCTGGCATGACCGCCATGAGTGCCAACGCGGCCGACAAAATCACCGTGCAACTGAAGTGGCTGCCGCAGGCCCAGTTCGCTGGTTATTACGTCGCCGCTGCCAAGGGTTACTACAAGGCCGAGGGTCTGGACGTGACCATCAAGCCCGGTGGCCCCGACATCTCACCGGTGCAAGTGATCGCTGGCAACCAAGCCGACGTGATCGTGAACTGGATGCCCGACGCCCTGGCCGCCCGCGAAGCCGGTGTGCCGCTGGTGAACATCGCCCAGGTGTTCAACCAGTCTGGCCTGATGCTGACCTGCAAGAAGGCCAGCGGTGTGTCCACCCCCAAAGACCTCAAGGGCAAGACGCTGGGCGTTTGGTATGGCGGCAATGAGTACCCCTTCTTGAACTGGATGTCCAAGCTGGGCTACAAGCCCGGCACCGACATCAAAATCCTCAAGCAGGGCTTCAACGTCGATCCGCTGTTGCAAAACCAGGCCGCGTGCATTTCCACCATGATTTACAACGAGTACTGGCAGATCGTGGATGCAGGCGTCAAAGAGAGCGATCTGGTCACGTTCTTCTACGAAAAAGAGGGCGTGGCCTCGCTGGAAGATGGCCTGTATGTGATGGAGTCCAAACTGAAAGACCCGGCTTTTGTGGCACGCATGGGCAAGTTCGTGAAAGCCACCTTAAAAGGCTGGAACGACGCTGTGAAAGATCCTGAAGGTGCCGCCCGGGCCGTGGTGGCTGCGGACATGTCTGGCAGCTCTTCGCTCAAAGTGCAAAAGCGGCAGATGGAAAACGTGGCCAAGCTCATCACCAATGCTGGTACGTCCAAGATTGGCTACCTGGAGCCCGCCGCCTACGAGCGCACCGTCAAGGTGCTGCTGGCTGGTGGCAGCTCACCGGTGATCAAGAAAGACCCGGGCAAGGCTGGTTACTCGCACGTGGTGTGGGAAGCGGCGCAGAAGTAATTTGACGTGGCTGGGTGAATGAAACAGGTCACCGACCACCCCAAGGGCCTCATTCGGCAGACGAATGAGGCCCTGATTCTTGACGCCGCGGAAAAGGTATTTGCCCGCGCTGGTTTTGGCGGCGCCACCATGGCGGCGATCGCACAGGTCAGCGGCCTGCCCAAGGCCAACTTGCACTATTACTTCGGCAGCAAAGACGTGCTCTACCGCGAGGTGCTGGCGCGCATTCTTCAAGACTGGCTGGCCCCCGCCCAGGCCATCACCCCCGAGGCAGATCCCAAAACAGCAATCGAAGCCTATATCCGCGCCAAAATGGTGCTGTCTGCTCAGCGCCCGCACGCCTCCAAGGTGTTTGCCAACGAACTGCTGCACAGCGCCCCAGTGGTCAAAACCCTGCTGGCCACCGAACTGCGCGAACTCGTCACCGCCAAAGCCTCTGTGCTGCAAGGCTGGATCAACGAAGGCCGCATGGCCCCGGTCAACCCGGTGCACCTGTTCTTCACCCTCTGGGCTGCCACCCAAACGTATGCCGACTTTGACGTGCAGGTGTGCGCTGTGCTGGGGCGTTCTGAACTCACCGCGCAGGACCACAGCCAAGCCACCGAGCATGTGGTGTCGCTGCTGTTGCGGGGGTGTGGCTTGTAGGCACCGGGTGGATGCTGCGCAGATGACGCAGCGTCTTGCGGTTTGGCGCGCTCTTCGGGGCAGCGCAAAATAGCGGCATGACCCTGACCGAACTCAAATACATCGTGGCGGTGGCGCGTGAGAAGCACTTCGGCAAGGCGGCAGAGGCCTGCTTTGTGTCGCAGCCGACGCTGTCGGTGGCGATCAAGAAGCTGGAAGAGGAGCTGGAGCTCAAGATCTTCGAGCGCAACGCGAGCGAAATCGCGGTGACCCCGCTCGGCGAAGAAATCGTGCGCCAGGCGCAGACGGTGCTGGAGCAGGCCGCCGCCATCAAGGAAATCGCCAAGCGCGGCAAAGACCCGCTGGCCGGCCCGCTTAAGCTGGGCGTGATCTACACCATCGGGCCGTATTTGTTGCCGAGCCTGGTGCGCCAGGTGATCGAGCGCACGCCGCAGATGCCGCTGATGCTTCAGGAGAATTTCACCGTCAAGCTGCTGGAGCAGCTGCGTCTGGGCGAGATCGACTGCGCCATCCTGGCCGAGCCGTTTCCCGAGACCAATCTCGCCATTGCGCCGTTGTACGACGAGCCTTTCCTGGCCGCTTTGCCGGTCGCCCATCCGCTGGCCCAGCAAAGTCACATCACTTCGGAGCAGCTCAAGCGCGAGACCATGCTGCTGCTGGGCAATGGGCACTGCTTTCGCGACCACGTGCTGGAAGTCTGCCCAGAGTTCGCTCGCTTCTCCAACGAAGCCGAAGGTATCCGCAAGAGCTTCGAAGGCTCGTCGCTGGAGACCATCAAACACATGGTGGCCGCCGGCATGGGCGTCACCCTGGTGCCGCGCCTCTCGGTACCCAACTCCGCGCTGGATGGCAGCCCCGCAGCCAAGCAGGATTTCGGCGATTCGTCTTTTGTTCGCTACCTGCCGTTCGAGGGCGATCCGCCGACCCGCCGCGTGGTGCTGGCCTGGCGGCGCAGCTTCACCCGCTACGAAGCCATCGCCGAGTTGCGCAATGCCATCTACGCTTGCGAATTGCCTGGCGTCAAGCGCCTGTCTTGATGCCGCGTCTACACTGGTTTGTCATTCATTCACCAGGAACTCACCATGGCCAAATCTGGCTCTAAATCCAAGCCCCCCGCAATCAACATCGGTATCGCCGACAAAGACCGTGCGGCAATAGCCAAAGGCCTGTCCAAGCTGCTGGCTGACACCTACACGCTGTACCTGACCACACACAACTTCCACTGGAACGTGACCGGCCCCATGTTCAACTCGCTGCACGCGATGTTCATGACGCAATACACCGAGCTGTGGACCGCGGTCGATCCGGTGGCCGAGCGCATCCGTTCGCTGGGCCACCCCGCGCCTGGCAGCTACGCACAATTCAGCAAGCTAAGCACCGTGCCCGATGCGCCGGCCAACCCGCCCAAGGCGATGGAAATGGTGCGCATATTGGTGGAAGGCCACGAGGCGGTGGCGCGCACCGCGCGCGCGATCTTCCCGCTCGTGGACAAGGCCGGCGACGAGCCAACCGCCGACCTGCTGACGCAGCGCCTCACCGTGCACGAGCAGACCGCCTGGATGCTGCGCTCGCTGCTCGAAGACGCGTGAGCGGGGCGGTGCGTCCCGCTCCTTCGGGCGCAGCGGCTGACTCGAAGGGGGCGGTGCCCGGCAAGCTCGCGCTTTACCTGGATCTGATCCGCTGGAACCGGCCGGCTGGCTGGCTGCTGCTGCTGTGGCCGTCGCTGGCCGCCTTGTGGGTGGCCGCTGGCGGCTTTCCGGGATGGCATCTGCTGATGGTTTTCACGCTGGGTACCATCCTGATGCGCAGTGCTGGCTGCTGCGTGAACGACGTGGCTGATCGCGAGTTTGATCGCCATGTCAAGCGCACCGCGCAGCGCCCAGTGACCAGCGGGCGCTTGGGTGCCAAGGAGGCACTGGGCTTGGGCGCGATGCTGGCACTGGCTGCTTTCCTGCTGGTGCTCACCACCGACTTGGCGGCGATCATCTGGTCGTTTGCGGGATTGGTGCTGGCCGTCGTTTACCCGTATGCGAAACGCCTGGTGTCCATGCCGCAGGCGGTGCTGGGGGTGGCGTTCAGCTTTGGCATTCCCATGGCGTTTGCGGCGGTCAACGGCGGTCCGATGTGGGAGCTGCTTGGCGATACGCGCCCGTGGAATGAAGTCGGGTTCTGGTCAAACGTGTGGCACAGCGTGCCGCCGCTGGCCTGGGTGATGATGGCAGGCAACCTGTTCTGGGTGCTGGCCTACGACACCGAGTACGCGATGGTCGACCGCGATGACGATCTGAAAATCGGCATGAAGACCTCGGCGGTCACTTTGGGCGACGCCGATGTGGCGGCGGTGACCGCGTTCTATTTGGTGTTCCTCGCCATCTGGAGCGCCGCGCTTTGGTCTCGGGTGAATCCCTGGTTCTGGGGTGCAATGTTGCTGATCGCGCTGGCGCAGGTGGTCTGGCACCACCAACTCATCAAAGACCGCACGCGAGACGGCTGCTTCAAGGCCTTTCGTTTGAACCACTGGCTGGGGTTCACGGTGTTTGTGGGTGTGGTGGCGGGGCTTGGCTTGCGCTGAGGGCGGGTGGTGCGCTGGCCAGTTGTGAATTTGTAGGAGCGGCACTGCCGCGATGGCCCTCAGCCGCCGAACTCCCGGCCCAGTTCTGCTGCGCGGTGTTGGGCGGCCTGCATTGCCGAGATGAACGCAGGCTTGATGCCGCTGGCCTCCATGGCGGTCAGCGCAGCGTGGGTGGTGCCGCCCTTGGAGGTGACGCGTTCGCGCAGCGTGTGCAGCGGTTCGTCGCTGCGCTGGGCCAAGGTGGCTGCACCGATGAAGGTCCCTTCAGCCAGCCGCTGGGCCACATCAGGCGGCAGGCCCATGGCAGCCCCCGCTTCGCGCATGGCTTCCAAAAAATAGAACACGTAGGCGGGGCCCGAGCCTGAGAGCGCGGTCACCGCGTCGAGCTGGTCTTCTGCGTCCACCCATACCGACTCGCCCGTGGTGGCCACCACCTTCTCCACCAGGGCGCGGTCTTCGGCTGATGCCGCCGCGCGCGCAAACAGCCCACTCATGCCCAAGCCCACCAGCGCTGGTGTGTTGGGCATGGTGCGCACGATGCGCTCGCTGCCCAACCAGGAGGCCATGCTGCCCGAGGTGATGCCGGCCGCCACGCTCAGGTGCAGCGCCTCCGACACGAACGGCGCGGTGGCCAGCGCGGCGTCTTTGAAGGTCTGGGGCTTCACAGCCCACACCACCAACTCCGCAGCGCGCAAGGTCTCGCTCGCGGCTGGCAATACCGAGACATGGGGAAACTGCACGCCCAACCGCACACGCTGCTCGTCCCAAGGCTCCACCACCAGAATCGATGTCGCCGGATGGCCTTGGCGCAGCAGGCCGCCGATGATCGCGCTGGCCATGTTGCCGCCGCCGATGAAGGCAATGAGGGGATTCTGGGAGGAGTTCATGGCGCCATTGTGCCGCGCGGCCTTGTGCAGACGTGGGGCCATGCGGGCCACTCAGGCATGACCAGTGTCAGGGCGCGACGGTCTGGCGCACCGCCCGCTCCCAGCGAGCCAGTCGTTCGGCTGCCTGTTCGCGCGTCATGTGGGGCACGAAGGTGCGCTCGGCGCGCCACTGCTGCGCCAGCTCGTCCAGGCCGCTGTACAGCCCCGTGTGCAGACCCGCCAAGTAGGCGGCGCCCAGGGCGGTGGTCTCGATGACAGCCGGCCGAACCACCGGGATGCCCAGCAGATCTGCCTGGAACTGCATCAACAAATCGTTCACGCAGGCGCCGCCATCCACCCGCAGTTCGCTCACCGCCATGCCACCGGCGGCCACCGCGTCGCGGCTCATGGCGGCCAGCAGCGCGGTGCTCTGGAATGCGATGCTCTCCAGCGCGGCGCGCGCGATGTGGGCCACGGTCGTGCCCCGCGTGAGCCCGGTTAGGCTGCCGCGCGTGTCGGGCTGCCAGTAGGGCGCGCCCAGGCCGGTGAAAGCAGGCACCAGCACCACACCGCCGGTGTCCGGCACGCTCTCGGCCAACGCCTGCACCTCGCTGCTGGACTTGATCGCGTTCAAGCCGTCGCGCAGCCACTGGATCACCGCGCCGCCGATGAACACGCTGCCCTCCAGCGCGTACTGCGGCGGGCCGGGCGGCTGCGCCGCAGCGGTGGTGATCAGGCCATTGCCGCTGATCTGGAACTGTTCGCCGGTGTGCATCAGCATGAAGCAGCCGGTGCCGTAGGTGTTTTTGGCCATGCCGGCTGAGAAGCAGGCTTGGCCGAACAGCGCGCTTTGCTGGTCGCCCGCCACGCCGCCGATGGTCAACGGCGCGCCCAGCCACTCGGCGTCTAGCTGACCGAAGTCGGCGCTGGAGGGCAGGGCCTGCGGCATCAGGCTGTCCGGGATGTTCATCGCGGCCAGCAGCTCGCTGTCCCAGCGGCGGGTGTGGATGTTGAACAGCATGGTGCGCGCGGCGTTGCTGAAGTCGGTGGCGTGCACCGCGCCAGCGGTCAGCTTCCAGATCAGCCAGCTGTCGACCGTGCCAAAGGCTAGCTCGCCGCGCTCGGCTTGCGCGCGCACGCCGGGCACGTTGTCCAGAATCCACTGCAGCTTGGTGCCGGAGAAATAGGCGTCGATGCGCAGCCCGGTCTTTTGCAGCACGGTGTCGGTGAGCCCGCGATCGCGCAGCGCCACGCAGGCCGCCTCGGCGCGCCGGTCTTGCCAGACGATGGCGTTGTAAACCGGCGCGCCGGTTTTGCGGTTCCAGACCACGGTGGTTTCGCGCTGGTTGGTGATGCCCACCGCGCGAATGTCTTTCGCGCTCAGGTTTGCTTGCTTCAAGGCCTGGCGCGCGGTTGCCAGCTGCGTTTGCCACAGGACCTGCGGATCGTGCTCAACCCAGCCCGGCTCGGGGTAAATCTGAGGGAACTCGGTCTGCGCCATGGCGACCACGCGGCCGGCGCGGTCGAACACGATGCTGCGGGAGCTGGAGGTGCCCTGGTCCAGGGCCAACAGGTAGTCACTCATGGGGTTTCCTCGGAATTTGGTGGTGTCTTATGGACCGACGGGGTCGCTGGCCTCGCCATCGACCACACACTGCACATTGCTCTGCGCCATCAGTTCGTCGAAGGGCGGCGGCGGCGGGGCGTCGGTGAACACCACGTCGATTTCTTCCAGCCGCGCCAGCTCCACCATGGCCGGGCGGTTGAACTTGCTCTGGTCGGCGGCCAGCCAGACCTCGCGCGATTGTTCAATGATGGTTCGCGCCACCTTCACCTCGCGGTAGTCGAAATCGCGCAGCGTGCCATCGGCCTCGATGCCGCTGATGCCAATCAGGCCGATGTCGACCTTGAACTGGCGCATGAAATCCACCGTGGCCTCGCCGACGATGCCTTGGTCGGCGGCGCGCACCAGGCCGCCCGCCACGATCACCTCGCAGTCGGGGTTGCTGCTCAGCAGGGCGGCGATGTGCAGGTTGTTGGTAATCACGCGCAGACCGCGGTGCTGCAAAAGCTCGTGCGCCACGGCTTCGATGGTGGTGCCGATGTTGAGGATCAGCGAGCAGCCGTTGGGCACGCGCTTCGCAATGGCGCGCGCAATGCCGCGTTTCGCTTCGGAAGACATCGCCTGGCGCTGCCGGTAGGCGATGTTCTGGGTGGTCGAGCTGGGCAGGCGCACGCCGCCGTGAAAGCGCGACAGCAGCCCGGCCTCGGCCAGGCGCTGCACATCGCGGCGCACGGTTTGCAACGTGACGCCGAAGCGCTCGGCCAGGGCTTCGATGGTCTGCGGGCCTTGGGCGCGCACTTCGTCGATCAGTTGCGTGTGTCGGGGGGCGAGGTTCATGGGCAAAGGCACGGGTTCTTTGATGACGCAATCGAACATAACGGAAAAACTATTTGTCGCACTAAGGGTAAATACCGAATAGAAAAGAACATAAACGAAACATAAAATTGTGGAAACGAAAGCCAAGCGGCGTTTGTAAGATTGATTGAGGACACCGAATGCAACTGACTTTGGAGCGCGTGGGCAAGACGGTGGGCCGCATGGTCCACCTCTACCCGCAGAGCCTGTCGCCGGTGCCCGGCGCCGTGACGGTGCTGCTGGGCGCGACCCAGGCCGGCAAGACCAGCCTGATGCGCCTGATGGCTGGGCTCGATGTGCCCAGCGCCGGTCGGGTGCTGGTTGATGGCGTCGATGTGTCGGGCATGCCGGTGCGCGAGCGCAACGTGGCCATGGTCTACCAGCAGTTCATCAACTACCCGTCGATGACGGTGTTCGACAACATCGCCTCGCCGCTCAAGCTGCGCGGCGAGCGCGGTGCGGCCCTGAAGAGCAAGGTGCAGGCGCTGGCGGAAAAGCTGCACATCGAGGTCTTTCTGGACCGGCTGCCGGCCGAGCTGTCGGGCGGTCAGCAGCAGCGGGTGGCGCTGGCGCGCGCGCTGGTCAAGAACGCGCCGCTGATGTTGCTTGATGAGCCGCTGGTGAATCTGGACTACAAGCTGCGCGAAGAGCTGCGCGAGGAGTTGTCGCAGCTTTTTGCCAACGGCGATGCGACGGTGGTCTACGCCACCACCGAGCCGGGTGAGGCCCTGATGCTCGGGGGCTACACGGCCGTGATGGACGCCGGCGAGCTGCTGCAATACGGACCGACCGCCGATGTGTTCCACCGGCCCGAATCGCTGCGGGTGGCGCGCGCTTTCAGCGATCCGCCGATGAACCTGCTGCCCGCCCAACAGACCGCTGAGGGCGCGCAACTCGTGGGCGGCCCGATGCTGGCGCTGCCGCTGACTGGACAGGCCAGCCGCGAGCTGACGCTCGGGGTGCGGGCCAGCGCTTTGCGTGTGCGTGGTCGCCCAGGCGATGTGCTGCTCAGCGGCACGGTGGAGCTGGCAGAAATCTCCGGCTCCGACACCTTTGTGCACGCCCACACGCCTGTTGGCGATTTGGTGGCGCAGCTCACCGGGGTGCACAACTTCGATTTGGGCGCGCCCATTCATTTGCATGTGAGCCCGGCGCAGGTGTATGTGTTCGACGCCACCGGCGCCTTGTTGCTCGCGCCCGAGCGCATCGGAGGGGTGAACTGATGGCCAAGATCCAGCTCGACCTGGCGCACTCGTACAAGCCCGATCCGAAGGTCGACGGCGACTACGCGCTGCTGCCGCTGAAGATGACTTTCGAGGATGGCGGTGCCTACGCTTTGCTTGGCCCATCGGGCTGCGGCAAGACCACCATGCTCAACATCATGTCGGGCCTGGTTGTGCCGTCGCACGGCACCGTGCTGTTCGACGGCCAGGACATGACGCGCGCCACACCGCAGCAGCGCAACATCGCCCAGGTGTTCCAGTTCCCTGTCATCTACGACACGATGACGGTGGCTGAGAACCTGGCCTTTCCGCTGAAAAACCGCAAGGTGCCGGCCGACCAGATCAAACAGCGCGTCGGCCAGATTGCCGAAATGCTGGAGATGAGTCACCAGCTCGGCATGGGCGCCGCCGGGCTCTCGGCCGATCAAAAGCAGAAGATTTCGTTGGGGCGCGGCCTGGTGCGGCCCGACGTCTCAGCCGTGCTGTTCGACGAGCCGCTGACGGTGATCGACCCGCATTTGAAATGGCAGCTGCGGCGCAAGCTCAAGCAGATCCACCACGAGCTCAAGCTCACGCTGATTTACGTGACACACGATCAGGTCGAGGCGCTGACCTTCGCCGATCAGGTGGTGGTGATGACGCGCGGCAAGGTGGTGCAAATCGGCACGCCCGAGGCGCTTTTCGATCGACCGGCGCACACCTTTGTGGGCCACTTCATCGGCTCGCCCGGGATGAATTTCCTACCCGTGACTGTGCGTGGCGATGTGCTGGAGATCGCTGGCGCCCGGTTGCCGACCGATGCGGGTCGGCACCTGCCCGATGGCGTGCTCACCCTGGGCATCCGCCCAGAGTATTTGGAGTTGGGCGCGCCCGACGCGCCAGGTGCGGTGTCGGTGCGGGTGCTGCAGGTGCAAGACATCGGCACCTATTGGCTGGTGAGTTGCGACGCATCGGGTGTGCCGCTCAAGCTGCGCCTCGCGCCCGATGTGGCACCGCCCGCCGTGGGCGAAACGGTGGGCCTGCAGTTGCTGGGTGAAAACACCTGCTTCTACCAAAACGAGGAGCTCCTGCCATGACCGAAAAACCGGTGAACCAGAAAGCCTGGTTTCTGATCCTGCCCGTGCTGGTCTGTGTGGCCTTCTCGGCCATCCTGCCGCTGATGACGGTGGTGAATTACTCGGTGCAAGACATCATCAGCCCCGATCGGCGCGTGTTTGTGGGGACCGAATGGTTCGCCGCCGTGATGCGCGACCAAGACCTGCACGCCGCCCTGTGGAACCAGCTCAAGTTTTCGGGTGCGGTGTTGCTGGTGCAGATTCCGCTCGGTATTGCGCTGGCGCTGGCCATGCCCGCCAGCGGCTGGAAAGCCTCGGCCACGCTGGTGCTGGTGGCGCTCTCGCTGCTGATCCCATGGAACGTGGTTGGAACCATCTGGCAGATTTTTGCCCGCACCGACATCGGTCTCATGGGCGCCACGCTGGAGCGCATGGGCGTTGACTACAGCTACACCGGCAACGCCACACATGCCTGGCTCACCGTGCTGCTGATGGACGTGTGGCATTGGACGCCGCTGGTTGCGCTGCTGGCCTATGCCGGCCTGCGCAGCATTCCCGACGCCTACTACCAGGCCGCCCGCATCGATGGCGCCAGCAAGTTCGCTGTGTTTCGCTACATCCAGCTGCCCAAGATGCGCGGCGTGCTGATGATCGCGGTGCTGCTGCGCTTCATGGACAGTTTCATGATCTACACCGAGCCGTTTGTGCTGACTGGCGGCGGCCCCGGCAATGCCACCACCTTCCTCAGCCAGTACCTGACGCAAAAGGCGGTGGGTCAGTTCGACCTGGGGCCAGCGGCGGCTTTCTCGCTGATCTATTTCTTCATCATCTTGTTGTTTTGCTTCGTGCTTTACAACTGGATGTTGCGGCTCGGCCAGGCTGAAAAAGAAGGGGGACAGTCATGACCGAAAAGCGGTTTCACAAGCGCTCGATTTTCCTGATCGCTTATCTGATCTTTGCCCTGTTGCCCATCTACTGGATGATCAACATGAGCTTCAAGACCAACCAGGAAATCCTCTCCAGCTTCACGCTGTTGCCACAGGAGTTCACCTGGGCCAATTACAAGCTCATCTTCACCGACGAAAGCTGGTATTCGGGCTACATCAACAGCATGATCTATGTGGCGATGAACATGGTGATCACAATCACAGTGGCCTTGCCGGCGGCCTATGCTTTTTCACGCTACCGATTTCTGGGCGACAAGCACATCTTCTTCTGGTTGCTCACCAACCGCATGACGCCACCCGCTGTGTTCCTGCTGCCGTTTTTTCAGCTCTACACCACGGTTGGTCTGATGGACACGCACATTGCCGTGGCGCTGGCCCACCTGCTGTTCAGCGTGCCGCTGGCGGTCTGGATTCTGGAAGGCTTCATGTCGGGCATTCCGCGCGAAATTGATGAGACCGCCTACATCGACGGCTACAGCTTTCCGCGCTTTTTCCTGACCATTTTTCTGCCTCTCATCAAGGCTGGCGTGGGCGTCACTGCTTTTTTCTGCTTCATGTTCAGCTGGGTCGAGCTGCTGCTGGCGCGCACGCTGACCAGCGTCAACGCCAAGCCCATCGCGGCCACCATGACGCGCACGGTGAGCGCCTCGGGGATGGACTGGGCCACCCTGGCCGCCGCCGGTGTGCTGACCATCGTGCCCGGTGCCATCGTGATCTGGTTTGTACGCAACTACATCGCCAAAGGCTTTGCGATGGGGCGGGTATGACCCCCCCGCGCCGCTTCGCGTCACCCCCCAGGGGGCGTCGCTGGCCGCCCGGCAAAGCCGGTTCGGCGGCGACCTGGGTTGGCCGCGCTTGCACGCGGCCCATTTTGGAGAACGCAAATGTTTGATTGGATGGCCTGGACGCTGCCGGTGGCGGTGTTCTTCACCTGCATCGTGCTCATGCTGATCGGCATGACGGTGTGGGAAATCAAGTCGCCCACCGTGATGCGCAAGGGTTTTCTGCCCATGGCCACCACGCGGGGCGACCGCCTGTTCATGGGCTTGCTCGGCGCGGCCTACATCAACCTGGCCTTCGTCGGCATGGCGGGCTGGTTTGCCAAGTGGTTTTCGCTGGAGCAAGAGCCCAGCATCTGGATCGGCTTCGTGCTGTCCATGGTGTGGCTCGTGCTGGCCCTTCGCAAGGGCTGAACGCCAGCAATTTCATCGGTCTTCGGCCCATCGCTTCCCCGGGGCCGATTTCTTCTGCAAACACCGGGGAAGCCAAACCGCCCGAGGAAACAACATGAGATTTCGCCATACCGCCATCGCTGTCGCGGCCATTGCCGCGTTCAGCACCAACCTGGCCTGGGCCGATGCGGCCGCCGCCAAAAAATGGATCGACAGCGAGTTCCAGCCGTCGACCCTGACCAAAGACCAGCAAGCCGCTGAGATGAAATGGTTCATCGATGCCGCTGCCAAGCTCAGAGCGAAAGGGGTCAAAGAGATTTCGGTGGTGTCCGAGACCATCACCACGCACGAGTACGAGTCCAAGACGCTGGCCAAGGCGTTCGCCGAGATCACCGGCATCACCGTCAAGCACGACCTGATTCAGGAAGGGGATGTGGTCGAGAAGCTGCAAACCTCCATGCAGTCGGGCAAGTCCATCTACGACGGCTGGGTCACCGACTCCGATCTCATCGGCACCCACTACCGCTACGGCAAGGTCATGAATCTGACCGACTACATGGCCGGTGTGGGCAAAGAATGGACCAACCCGGGTCTTGATCTCAAAGACTTCATCGGTACCAGCTTCACCACCGGGCCCGATGGCAAGCTCTACCAACTGCCCACCCAGCAGTTTGCGAACCTGTACTGGTTTCGCGCTGATTTGTTTGCTCGCCAAGATTTGAAGGACAAGTTCAAGGCCAAGTACGGCTATGACCTGGGTGTGCCGTTGAACTGGAGCGCCTACGAAGATATCGCGGCCTTTTTCAGCGAAGACGTCAAAAACGTTGACGGCAAGCCGATCTATGGCCACATGGACTACGGCAAGAAAGACCCTTCGCTGGGCTGGCGCTTCACCGACGCTTGGCTGTCCATGGCTGGCACCGCCGACGTTGGTATCCCCAACGGCAAGCCGGTGGACGAGTGGGGCATTCGGGCCTCTGCTGATGGCTGCAACCCGCAAGGCGCCAGCGTCTCGCGCGGTGGCGCAACCAACTCACCCGCTGCGGTCTATGCGCTCACCAAGTACGTCGACTGGATGAAGAAGTACGCGCCCAAGGAAGCCTCTGGCATGACCTTTGGCGAAGCCGGGCCGGTGCCAGCGCAAGGGCAGATTGCACAGCAGATCTTCTGGTACACCGCCTTCACCGCCGACATGACCAAGCCTGGCTTGCCAGTGGTCAACGCCGATGGCACACCCAAGTGGCGCATGGCGCCGGGACCCAACGGCCCGTACTGGAAGCAAGGCATGCAAAACGGTTACCAGGATGTGGGTTCCTGGACCTTCTTTGCCAAGCACGACGCTGATAAGACCGCGGCCGCCTGGCTCTACGCCCAGTTCGTGACCGCCAAAACCACCAGCCTGAAGAAGACCCTGGTCGGTCTGACGCCTATCCGCGAGAGCGACATCCAGTCCAAAGCCATGACCGACATGGCCCCCAAGCTGGGTGGTCTGGTGGAGTTCTACCGCAGCCCGGCCCGTGTGGCGTGGACGCCAACCGGCACCAACGTGCCCGACTACCCCAAGCTGGCCCAGCTCTGGTGGCAAAACGTGGCCCAGGCTGTGACAGCCGAGAAGACGCCGCAGCAGGCCATGGACAACTTGGCCGAGCAGATGGACCAGGTGATGGCCCGTCTGGAGCGGGCCGGTATGGACCGTTGCGCGCCCAAGCTCAACCCCAAGGGCGACCCGGCCAAGTACCTGAGCGACAAAAACGCGCCGTGGAAAAAGCTGGCCAACGAGAAGCCTCAAGGCCAGACCATCGCCTACGACCAGCTGCTCAACGCCTGGAAAGCAGGCCGCGTGCGCTGATTTCCCAGCACGCTTTGCCGTGCTCCTGCCCTGGCGCCATGGGGCGCTGGGGCGACCGACAACAGTTTGAAATATGACCCGCGCCACCACGATCCAAGCCCTGACCCAAGACCGCGTTTTCGACCTTGCCATCGTGGGCGGCGGAGCGACCGGTCTGGGTGTGGCGCTGGACGCGGCTTTGCGCGGGTTTTCCGTTGTGCTGCTGGAGTCGCACGACTTTGCTGGCGGCACCTCGTCGCGCTCCACCAAGCTGCTGCACGGCGGGGTGCGCTACCTCGCCCAGGGCAACGTGGCCCTGGTGCGCGAAGCGCTCGCCGAGCGCGCTGCTGTGCTGCGCATCGCGCCGCATCTGGCGCAGCCGCTGCCGTTTGTGATGCCGTCCTATGCCTGGTGGCAAACCCCTTTTTATGGCCTGGGTCTCAAGCTGTATGACCTGATGGCTGGCCGCGCTGGTCTGGGACGCACCGAGCTGCTGACCCGCGCCGAGACCCTGGCCGCCTTACCCGGCCTGCAACCTTTGCAGCTGCGTGGGGGCGTCAGGTACTGGGATGGCCAGTTCGACGACGCCCGCCTGGCGCTGGCGCTGGCTCGCTCCGCCGAGGCAGCTGGCGCGCTGGTGTTGAACTACGCCGAAGTCACCGCGCTGCACCGCTTGGGCGACGCTCCCGCTGGAGCGATCACCGAACTGAAAGTCAGTAACCGCCTCAGTGACGAGACTTTTCCCCTCAAGGCCCGCTGCGTGATCAACGCTACCGGCGTGTGGGTCGACCGGCTGCGGGGCCAAGCGCTGGTCGATCGTGGCGCCAAGCCGCCCCCGCGTATGGTCAGCCCGAGTCAGGGTGTGCACCTGGTGGTGGACCGCGATTTCATGCCCGGCCACCACGCTCTGCTGGTGCCCAAAACGCGTGATGGGCGTGTGCTGTTCGCGGTGCCCTGGCTGGGCAAGCTGATCCTGGGCACCACCGACACGCCGCGCGACGATTTACCGCGCAATCCCGATCCGTTTGTGGAAGAGCTCGATTTCATCCTCAGCGAGTCGGCCCGCGTGTTGAGCCGACCGGTCACCACCGCCGACATTCGAAGCGTGTGGGTTGGGCTGCGGCCGCTGGTGGCGCCGCCGGAGAGCGCAGAAGCGGGTACCAAGACCATTTCGCGCGAGCACACCATCGTGGTCGATCCGGGCGGGTTGGTGACGGTGACCGGTGGCAAGTGGACCACCTACCGGGCCATGGCCGAGGATGTCTTGCAGCGCTGTTTCGACGCTGGCCTGCTCAGTATCCGGCCGCCAGCCCACACCGAGGCCCACCGGCTGGTTGGCGCACCAGCCCCTGGCACGCTCACCACACCACTCTATGCCGAGCCAGGCGCGCATTTGTATGGCACCGAGGCCGCTGCCGTGGCGGCCTGTCCCGGCGCTGACCGGCTGTTGGCGTCCGGCCTCACCGAATCCATGGTGCGGTTTGCGGTGCGCGCCGAGCACGCGCAAACGGTGGAGGATGTGCTGGCGCGGCGCTCCCGCCTGCTGTTCCTCGATGCCCGGGCCGCTGCTGCTGTGGCGCCAGAAGTGGCGCGCATTTTGGCGGACGAGGGTGTGCCGAACCCAGCGCTGGAGAGCTTCTTGCAGCTGTGCGCGCATCACATGCCAGCGGGTGTTTCGCTCTGAGCTGTGTCGGCTCTTGGGCCACGCACCCAAAAAATAATTGACGCTCGTCATTTTTGCTGCCATAATCAGCGGCTTCGCCCGAAACGGCGAGGTTTCTCCGCCCAACCAAGCGGATGTTCCTAGAAGCCAAGTTTTTTGGCGCCTTCGAGGAATGTCCGTCACGACGGGCCCAAGACTGATCACTCTCGACCGTTGTGGCCGGGCGGATTCAAGTTGGGACTACATTCAAATGATTCAAACGCAAACTCGACTCGATGTTGCTGACAACACGGGTGCCAAGTCCGTGATGTGCATCAAGGTGCTCGGTGGCTCCAAGCGTCGCTACGCCAGCGTGGGCGACGTGATCAAAGTCACGATCAAGGAAGCAGCGCCACGTGGACGCGTCAAAAAAGGCGAAGTCTACAGCGCTGTGGTGGTTCGCACCGCCAAGGGCATTCGCCGTCCTGATGGCGCCCTGATCAAATTCGACGGCAACGCTGCGGTGTTGCTCAATGCCAAGCTGGAGCCCATCGGCACCCGCATCTTCGGACCGGTGACGCGCGAGTTGCGCACCGAGAAGTTCATGAAGATCGTGTCGTTGGCGCCCGAGGTTCTCTGAGGAATCACCATGAACAAGATTCGTAGTGGCGATGAAGTCATCGCAATTGCCGGTCGCGACAAAGGCAAGCGTGGCAAAGTCATGCAGCGCGTTGACGACAGTAAGTTGTTGATCGAGGGCATCAACCTCGTCAAGAAGCACGCCAAGCCCAACCCCATGAAGGGCATTATCGGCGGCATCGTGGAAAAGACCATGCCGATCCACCAGTCCAACATTGCCATTTTCAATGGCGCTACGGGCAAGGCAGATCGCGTGGGCATCAAGCTTCTGGCTGACGGCAAGAAAGTGCGCGTCTTCAAGTCCAGCGGCGAAGAAATCAAGGCGGCATGAACATGGCACGTTTTCAAGACATCTACCGCGACACCGTCGCGCCGGACATGATGAAGAAGTTCGGCTACAAGTCGACCATGGAAGTGCCGCGCTTCACCAAGATCACCCTGAACATGGGTGTGAGTGAGGCTGTGGCCGACAAGAAAGTCATGGACAACGCTGTTGGCGACCTGGCGAAGATCGCTGGTCAAAAGCCGGTGGTGACCAAGGCCAAGAAAGCCATTGCAGGTTTCAAAATCCGCGAGCAGCAGCCCATTGGTTGCATGGTGACCCTGCGCGGTGCCCGCATGTACGAATTCCTGGACCGTTTTGTGACCGTGGCGCTGCCCCGGGTGCGCGACTTCCGAGGTATTTCGGGCAAGGCGTTTGATGGCCGTGGCAACTACAACATCGGCGTTAAAGAACAAATCATTTTCCCTGAGATCGAGTACGACAAGGTAGATGCCTTGCGCGGCCTCAACATCAGCATCACGACAACCGCCAAAAACGACGAAGAGTGCAAAGCTCTGTTGGCTGGTTTCCGTTTCCCGTTCAAGAACTGAGGTGACGCGTGGCTAAACAAGCACTGCTCCAACGTGAACTCAAGCGCGAGAAACTCGCCGCCAAGTTCGCTACCAAATACGCCGAGCTGCAGTCTGTCGCGAAAAGCGCCAAGCACAGCGACGAAGAACGCGATGCAGCCCGCCAGGCGCTGCAAAAGCTGCCTCGCAACGCCAACCCAACGCGCCAGCGCAACCGCTGTGCTATCACGGGTCGCCCTCGCGGTACATTCCAGCAGTTTGGTCTGGGCCGCGCCAAAATCCGCGAAATGGCGTTTGCCGGTGAGATTCCCGGCATCACCAAAGCCAGCTGGTAAGCAACAGGAGAACCACAAATGAGCATGAGTGATCCTATTGCCGACATGTTGACCCGCATCCGCAATGCACAAATGGTCGAAAAGACCACTGTGTCGATGCCGGCGTCCAAAGTCAAGGCCGCGATTGCCCAAGTCCTGAAGGACGAAGGCTATATCGACGGATTCCAAGTCAAGAGCGCCGACGGTAAGAACGAGCTGGAAATCGCGCTCAAGTATTACGCTGGCCGCCCGGTGATCGAGCGCATTGAACGCGTGAGCCGCCCCGGCTTGCGTGTTTACCGCGGTCGCAACGCCATTCCGCAGGTCCAGAACGGTCTGGGTGTCGCCATCGTCACCACCCCGCAAGGTGTGATGACCGATCGCAAGGCGCGCGCCACCGGTGTCGGTGGTGAAGTCTTGTGTTACGTCGCCTGATGCGCGCACATTGAGGAGAAACTGAATGTCACGTATTGGAAAACAGCCCGTCACCATCCCCGCCGGGGTGGAAGTGGCCGTCAAAGACGAGTTAATCAACGTCAAAGGTGCCTTAGGCGCCTTGGCGCTGGCGATCAACCCACTGGTCAAGGTCGAGAACAAAGACGGCTCGTTGTCTTTCGCTCCGGCGAACGATTCCCGCGAAGCCAATGCCATGTCGGGCACCATGCGCCAGCTGGTGAACAACATGGTCAATGGGGTGAGCAAGGGCTTTGAGAAAAAGCTGTCGCTGCTGGGCGTGGGTTACAAGGCCCAAGCTCAAGGCGCCAAGCTCAACCTCACGGTGGGTTATTCGCACCCGGTGGTGATCGACATGCCTGCTGGCATCAAGGTGGAAACCCCGACCCCGACCGAGATTCTGATCAAGGGCGCTGACCGTCAGCGCGTGGGCCAGATCGCTTCCGAGGTGCGCGCTGTGCGCCCCCCCGAGCCCTACAAGGGCAAGGGCATCCGTTATGCGGATGAAAAGGTGGTGATCAAGGAAACCAAGAAGAAGTAAGGACAGATCATGTTGACCAAAAAAGAGCAACGTCTGCGCCGCGCCCGCCAGACCCGCATCCGGATCGCCCAGCAAGGCGCCGTGCGTCTGGCGGTGAACCGCACCAACCTGCACATCTACGCCAGCGTCATCTCCGACGACGGCACTCGCGTGCTGGCTTCTGCCTCCACCGCAGAAGCCGAAGTTCGGGCACAGATTGGTGGCGCAGGTAAGGGTGGCAACACCGCTGCCGCCGCCCTCATCGGCAAGCGCATCGCCGAAAAGGCAAAGGCCGCTGGTATTGAAAAGGTCGCTTTTGACCGCTCGGGTTTCGCTTACCACGGTCGGGTCAAGGCCTTGGCAGACGCGGCACGTGAAGCCGGCTTGCAGTTCTGATCAGACAGGATACTCAAATGGCAAAATTTACGGCAAACATCAACAAAGAAGCGAACGAAGACGGTTTGCGCGAGAAGATGATCGCGATCAACCGCGTGACCAAGGTGGTCAAGGGCGGTCGCATTCTCGGTTTCGCAGCGCTGACCGTGGTCGGTGACGGCGATGGACGCGTGGGCATGGGCAAGGGCAAGGCGCGTGAAGTGCCAGTTGCAGTCCAAAAGGCCATGGAAGCTGCACGTCGCAACATGATCAAAGTCTCCCTCAAGAGCGGCTCGCTGCATCACAGCGTGAAAGGTGAGCACGGCGCGTCCAACGTGATGATGTTGCCGGCTGCCAAGGGCACCGGCATCATTGCTGGTGGCCCGATGCGCGCGGTGTTCGAAGTGATCGGTATCACCGACGTGGTGGCCAAGAGCCACGGTTCGAGCAATCCTTACAACTTGGTGCGCGCCACGCTGGACGCACTGAAGAACTCGACCACGCCAGCCAGCGTTGCTGCCAAGCGCGGCAAGTCGGTTGAAGACATTCTGGGCTGATCGGAGTCACCATGACCACTCAAACAACCGTTAAGGTCCAATTGGTGCGCAGCCCCATTGGGACCAAGCAATCCCACCGCGACACCGTGCGCGGCCTGGGTTTGCGCAAAGTCAACAGCACCAGCGAACTGCAGGACACGCCTGCGGTGCGCGGCATGATCAACAAGATCAGCTATCTGGTGAAGATCGTCTGATTAGAGGCATATCCATGGAACTCAATACCATCAAGCCTGCCGAAGGCTCCAAGCACGCCAAGCGCCGCGTGGGTCGCGGCATCGGCTCTGGCCTGGGCAAGACCGCCGGTCGTGGCCATAAAGGCCAAAAATCGCGTTCGGGTGGCTACCACAAGGTAGGCTTTGAAGGCGGGCAGATGCCGCTTCAGCGCCGCCTGCCCAAGCGTGGCTTCAAGTCCACCACATTGCAGTTCAACGCCGAGGTGACCCTGACCCATTTGAACCTGCTGGAGGCGGTTGAAGTTGACATGCTCACGCTCAAGCAAGCCGGTTTGGTGCCCCACTTGGCCAAGAAAGTCAAGATCATCAAGACGGGTGAAATTACCCGCGCGGTGACGCTCAAGAGCATCGGTGTGACCGCTGGTGCCAAGCAGGCGATTGAAGCGGCTGGCGGCTCTGTCGCCTGACCGGATAACGTCAAAGGTATTCTGTGGCGACTGCTTCTTCAACTCTGGCCAAAACCGGCAAGTACGGTGATCTGCGCCGTCGGCTGGTTTTCCTGCTGCTGGCGTTGGTGGTGTATCGAATCGGAACCCACATTCCTGTCCCCGGTATCGACCCCGACACGCTCACGCGGTTGTTCCAAGGTCAGGCTGGCGGCATTCTGAGCTTGTTCAACATGTTCTCGGGTGGTGCGTTGTCGCGCTTCAGCGTCATGGCGCTCGGGATCATGCCGTACATCTCGGCCTCCATCATCATGCAGCTCATGACCTACGTGGTGCCCACGTTTGAGCAGCTGAAGAAGGAGGGCGAAGCAGGTCGCCGCAAGATTACCTCTTACACGCGCTACGGCACACTGGCTTTGGCGATCTTCCAGGCCATTGGCATCTCTTTGGCCCTTGAAGGTCAAGCCGGCTTGGTGATTGATCCGGGCATGGCGTTTCGGGTGACAGCGGTGGTCAGCTTGGTGGCTGGCACCATGTTTCTGATGTGGTTGGGCGAGCAGATCACCGAGCGTGGTTTGGGAAATGGCATTTCGCTGTTGATCTTTGCCGGCATCGCTGCTGGATTGCCCAGTGCTGTGGCTGGACTGTTGGAGTTGGTGCGCACCGGTGCCATGAACATTTTGGTCGCTCTGTTCATCATCGTTCTGGTGGTTCTGGTCACCTACTTTGTGGTGTTTGTTGAGCGCGGGCAGCGCAAGATTCTGGTCAATTACGCACGCCGTCAGGTGGGCAACAAGGTGTATGGCGGGCAATCGTCGCACCTGCCGCTCAAGCTGAACATGGCTGGTGTGATTCCACCGATTTTTGCTTCTTCCATCATCCTTTTGCCCACCACGGTGGTGAGCTGGGTGAGCACCGGAGATTCGACCCGCTGGTTGCGAGACATTGCCTCCGCGTTGTCGCCAGGACAACCAATTTACGTGGCGTTGTACGCAGCAGCCATCATTTTCTTCTGTTTCTTCTACACCGCGTTGGTTTTCAACAGCCGTGAAACCGCAGACAATCTGAAGAAGAGCGGTGCGTTCATTCCAGGTATTCGTCCGGGCGATCAGACAGCCAAGTACATCGACAAGATTCTGTTGAGGTTGACGTTTGCCGGTGCGATCTACATCACTGCGGTGTGTTTGTTGCCCGAATTTTTGATTCTTGAGTACAACGTGCCTTTTTATTTTGGTGGCACCTCTTTGCTGATCATCGTGGTGGTCACGATGGATTTCATGGCCCAAGTGCAGAATTACATGATGTCGCAACAGTATGAGTCGCTGCTCAAGAAAGCCAATTTCAAGACATCGATCGGCAATGGACCTGGGCGGTAGCCTGATCCAGTCGAATGCAACGCAGATAGTTCAAGATTTTCGATAAGTTTTAGGAGAAGACAATGAGAGTTTCAGCTTCGGTCAAAAAAATGTGCCGCAACTGCAAGATCATTAAGCGTCACGGCATCGTGCGGGTCATCTGTACCGATCCGCGTCACAAGCAGCGTCAAGGCTGATCGGTTCGTTTAGAGGTAACACATGGCTCGTATTGCAGGCATCAACATTCCGCCGCACAAGCACGCCGAAATCGGCTTGACGGCAATCTTTGGCATTGGTCGCACGCGCGCGCGCAAAATCTGCGAAGCGTGTGGCATCGACTACACCAAAAAAATCAAAGATCTGAACGACGCGGAGCTTGAAAAAGTACGCGATCAGGTCGGCGTTTACACGATCGAGGGTGACCTGCGACGTGAAACCACGATGAACATCAAGCGATTGATGGACATTGGTTGCTACCGGGGCTTTCGCCACCGCCGTGGTCTGCCCATGCGCGGTCAACGCACCAAGACCAACGCACGCACCCGCAAAGGTCCGCGCAAGGCAGCGCAGTCGCTGAAGAAATAATCGGATTGAAGGATCTCCATGGCTAAGTCACCCTCCAACAGCGCAGCAGCCCGCGTTCGCAAGAAAGTCCGCAAAAATGTGGCGGACGGCATTGCTCACGTGCACGCTTCGTTCAACAACACCATCATCACCATCACCGACCGTCAAGGCAATGCATTGTCTTGGGCATCATCGGGTGGCCAGGGCTTCAAGGGCTCGCGCAAGTCGACCCCGTTTGCTGCGCAGGTGGCTTCTGAGGTGGCTGGTCGCGCTGCGATCGAGCAGGGCATCAAGAATCTGGACGTCGAAATCAAAGGCCCCGGCCCTGGTCGCGAGTCGTCGGTGCGCGCCTTGGGTGCGCTCGGCATTCGGATCAACTCGATTGCCGACGTGACGCCTGTGCCACACAACGGTTGCCGCCCGCAGAAGCGTCGCCGAATCTGAGGTGTTGCCGCTGAGCACGGTACAATCGAAAGCTTTTTTGAGCGCCATCGCAGCCTCCTGCGGTGGCATTTTTTGCTAAGCCCACTGCTTCCGTTCATCGGAAAGCTCCCGCAATGGCGCCGTCGGCGTCGGTTGCGGCAGATCAAATAAGGATATCCACGTGGCACGTTACCTCGGCCCCAAGGCCAAACTTTCCCGCCGTGAAGGCTCCGACCTGTTGCTCAAGAGCGCCCGCCGCTCGATCAGCGACAAGGCCAAATTCGACTCCAAGCCGGGTCAACACGGCCGCACCTCTGGCCAGCGCACTTCCGATTTTGGTCTGCAGCTGCGCGAGAAGCAAAAAGTCAAGCGGACTTACGGTGTGCTGGAGCGCCAGTTCCGCCGCTACTTTGCTGAAGCTGATCGCCGCCGTGGCAACACCGGCGCCAACCTCTTGTTCTTGCTCGAAGCGCGACTGGACAATGTGGTGTTCCGCATGGGCTTTGCCTCAACCCGCGCCGAGGCACGCCAGATCGTGTCGCACAAGGCGATCACGGTCAACGGCCAATCGGTGAACATCCCGTCTTACTCGGTCAAAGCCGGCGATGCGATCGCGGTGCGCGAAAAATCCAAGAAGCAAGCCCGTGTGATCGAGGCGCTTGAACTGGCCAAACAGATCGGCTTTCCTGCTTGGGTCGATGTCTCTGTCGATAAGGCCGAGGGCGTGTTCAAGAAATCGCCCGACCGCGACGAATTCGCCGCCGATGTCAACGAATCGCTGATCGTCGAACTGTATTCCCGTTGAGTCCGGACCCGGTGCGCGCCCTTGTGGCGTGTCCGGGTCGTTCTCCGTCTGCCTTATCGGTGTAACGAGCCGAGGGCCCTGAAGGAATTTGAATGCTTAACAATCTGCTGAAGCCCAAGACCATTCACGTCGAGCAAGTGTCGACCAACCGCGCCAAGGTGACGCTGGAGCCCTTCGAGCGCGGTTTCGGCCACACCTTGGGCAACGCCCTGCGCCGCGTGCTGCTGTCCTCCATGACCGGCCACGCGCCAACCGAAGTCACCATCGCTGGTGTGGTGCACGAGTACTCGTCCATCGATGGCGTGCAGGAAGACGTGGTCAACATGCTGCTCAACCTCAAAGGCGTGGTGTTCAAGCTTCACAACCGCGATGAAGTGACGCTGAGCCTGCGCAAGGACGGCGAAGGCCTGGTCACCGCTTCCGATATCCAGACGCCACACGATGTGGAAATCGTCAACCCGTCGCACGTGATTGCCACGCTGTCGGCTGGTGCCAAACTGGACATGCAGATCAAGGTCGAAAAAGGCCGTGGCTACGTGCCAGGCAGCCTGCGTCGTACCGACGAGCAGTCGCGTTCCATTGGCCGCATCGTTCTGGACGCATCGTTTTCACCTGTCAAGCGGGTGAGTTACACGGTGGAGAGCGCACGCGTTGAGCAGCGTACCGACCTCGACAAACTCGTGATGGAGATCGAAACCAACGGCTCGATTGGCCCCGAAGAAGCGGTGCGTGCCTCCGCCAAAATTTTGGTCGAGCAGCTCGCTGTGTTCGCTCAGCTTGAAGGCGTTGAGTTGTCTGTATTTGACCAACCGGCCCAGCGCAGTTCGCAACAGTTCGACCCGATTTTGTTGCGTCCTGTGGACGAGCTCGAGCTCACTGTGCGTTCGGCCAACTGCCTCAAGGCAGAGAACATTTACTACATCGGTGACCTGATTCAACGCACCGAAAACGAGCTGCTCAAGACCCCAAATCTGGGTCGCAAGTCGCTCAACGAAATCAAGGAAGTGCTCGCTTCGCGTGGGCTGACCCTGGGTATGAAGCTTGAAAGCTGGCCACCTGCAGGCTTGGACAAGCACTGAAACCGCAGCGTCTGGCCCAGCGCGGGCAGACCCGGACCAACCCGCAGTACCTGATACGGCTGCTGGCAAAACACTGTAAGGACATCAAAAATGCGTCACGGACACGGACTTCGAAAACTCAACCGCACCAGCGAGCACCGCTTGGCGATGCTGCGCAACATGATGAATTCGCTGCTCACGCACGAAGTCATCAAAACCACGCTGCCCAAGGCCAAGGAGCTGCGCCGCGTGGTTGAACCCATGATCACCTTGGCGAAAATCGCCACGGTGGCGAACCGCCGTTTGGCATTCAACCGTCTGCGCGATCGCGATGTGGTGGTCAAACTGTTCAACGAACTCGGCCCACGCTTTGCTGCCCGCCCGGGTGGCTACACCCGCATCTTGAAGATGGGTTTCCGTGTGGGTGACAATGCTCCCATGGCGCTGGTGGAGTTGGTTCAGCGGGCAGATGATGTGGTCGTTGCCGACGACGACGCAAAAGCGTGATATACTACAAGGCTTGACGCGGAGTGGAGCAGCCTGGTAGCTCGTTGGGCTCATAACCCAAAGGTCGCAAGTTCAAATCTTGCCTCCGCAACCAAAAAACAAGCGCAAAGCTTGGCAAAAAAGCCCACAAAAACGTGGGCTTTTTTGTTGGCGCCGCTTTGTGGCTGCACTGTACTGCATCGACCTGATCTTTGTCTCTTCATGGTAGCTGGACAGCAGCGGGATGTGACAGAAACGCGCCAACGGCATCAGCGGAAAGAAGGTCGAAGTGATCTTGGCTTTTCGGATAAGCGTGCGCCGACGCACCAAGCCCACACCAGTGGATTTGCCGAGGCGTTTTGGTGCTGTTCTGTGCTGGCTACGAACAGACTGCCCATGGCGGTTTTTGCCCAGTGACTTTCTCAAGCTGCAAAGCGTTTAGAGGTTGGCTTGAAAAAATCAGGTTGGCATGGCCCGCGAGACGTTGGGCCAAAAGGTGGCGTTGCGGACCGCCAAGCGCCGCAAGTCGCACAGGTTTTTGGCGATCCCCAAGCGTTGGGTGGTCGCGTACAGTTTTGCCTGGTTAGAAAAACCAGGCGGTTGTGAAAGAACCGTGCACGGCAGTTCAACACAGCCTTGCAGTTCGTTCACATGGCTTTCTGGCCCTTGTGCTGCCTAGAAAAACGCAAACCGGCTGTTGCACATCACAGGAGCAATGCTGGCGGCCCGGCGAAGCTGGTTCCGCTTTGTTCTGGATTGAGGCCATCTTGCGCCGAGCAAGGTTGGCAAGAGGGACCTGAAAAACACACCACCCTTCGCACTGAACTTGTCGAAGTCTTTGATCGGGCAGGGGACTAATCAGGTTGGGTATCGCTGAATGAAGTCCGCAGATTCAGTTTCTCACTCAGCTTGGCCAAATTTGGATGCGACGCGCGCCAGTCGATCTGCGAAAAGCGGAAATCGAGGTAGCCCAGCGCACAACCCACCGCCACGTCGGACAGGCTGAAATGAACGCCTGAGCAAAATGGCTTGTCGCCCAAGCCGCGCGCCATGGCAATCAGGGTCGCGTCGATCTTCCCGAGCTGGCGATCGACCCACATTTGGCTGCGTTCGCCGTCGCTGCGGCCGGGCCAAGTGGCTTCCAAACGGGCGAGGATGGCGGCATCAAGCAGGCCGTCGCCCAGCGCTTCCCAAGTCTTGACTTCAGCACGCTCACGGCCGGGCGCTGGAATCAGCTTGCCCACCGGCGAGAGCGTGTCGAGGTACTCGGCGATCACGCGCGAGTCAAACATCGCTTCAGCGCCTTCCATCACCAAGCATGGCACTTTGCCCAGCGGGTTGAAGGCCGCGATTTGCGTCGTGGCGGCCCAAACGTCTTCGGTCACGAACTGGCAGTCCAGTCTTTTCTCCGCCAGGACGATGCGCACTTTGCGCACGTAGGGGCTGGTGATGGAGCCAATGAGTTTCATGGACGTGGGCTTGGGTGACAGGTTTCCCTGGGGAAGTCCATTCTAGCCAGCGCAGGCCAATGCAAAGCTGACTCAGCAGGCTGACCCGCACCAGGCGCCTCCTACAATTGCGCCATGCGCCCCACCCCTCCCTCATCCGCTTCCTCCTCACCCGCTGCCAACCACGCCGCGCCTTCACCGGTGGCGGCCCTGTCACCGCTGGACGGCCGCTACGCTGGCCGTCTGGCGCAGCTGCGGCCGTACATGAGCGAGCAGGGCTACATGCACCGCCGCGTGCAGGTCGAAGTGGCTTGGTTCATCGCTTTGTCCGACGCTGGTTTTGCGGAATTCAAACCACTTTCGCCTGGCGCCCGCAGCTACCTGATGGGCCTGGTGAAGCACTTCAGCGAGCCCGACGCCAACGCGATCAAAGAGATTGAAAAAGTCACCAACCACGATGTGAAAGCCGTCGAGTACTGGATCAAGTCGAAATTCGAGGCCCGCCCCGAGCTGGAGCGGGCGGCCGAGTTCGTGCACTTTGCCTGCACCAGCGAAGACATCAACAACACCAGCCACGCGCTGCAACTCAAGGGCGCGCGCGACGCGGTGCTGCTGCCCGGGCTGGACGCGGTGATCGACAAGCTGCGCGAGATGGCCCACGCGTTTGCCGCCGTGCCCATGCTCAGCCGCACCCACGGCCAGACCGCCAGCCCCACCACCGTGGGCAAAGAAGTGGCCAATGTGGTGGTGCGCCTGACCGCAGCGCGCGAAAAAATCGCCGGCGTGAAGCTCATGGGCAAGATGAACGGCGCTGTGGGCAATTACAACGCCCACCTGAGCGCCTGGCCCGAGGCCGATTGGGAGGCCTTCAGCCAGCGCGTGGTCGAGTCGCCTGAGCCGCTCGGCCTGGGCCTCACATTCCAGCCTTACAGCATCCAGATCGAACCCCACGACTACATGGCCGAGCTGTTCGACGCCGTGGCCCGAACCAACACCATCCTGATCGACCTCTCGCGCGACATCTGGGGCTATGTGAGCCTGGGCTATTTCAAGCAGCGGCTGAAAGCTGGCGAGATCGGTTCTTCGACCATGCCGCACAAGGTCAACCCGATCGACTTCGAGAACGCCGAGGGCAATCTGGGGCTGGCCAACGCCTTGCTTAAACACATGAGCGAAAAACTGCCCATCAGCCGCTGGCAACGCGACCTGACCGACTCCACCGTGCTGCGCAACATGGGCGTTGCGCTGGGCTACGCGGTGCTGGCGTACCACTCGCTGGGCGTGGGCCTCAAAAAGCTCGAACTCAACGAGGCCGCGCTCGCTGAGGACCTCGACGGCGCCTGGGAAGTGCTGGCCGAGCCGATCCAGACCGTCATGCGCCGCTACGGTGTGGCAGGCGCCTACGAAAAGCTCAAGGAAGTCACCCGCGGCCAGACCGTGACGGCTGAGGCGTTGCACGGCCTGATCCGCAGCCTGGAAATTCCCCAGGCGGAAAAAGAGCGTCTGTTGGCCATGACGCCGGGCAGTTACATCGGCAAAGCGGCCGAGCTGGCGCGGCGGGTGTAGCAGAGTTTTGGCCCGTCTCAGCAGCAACTGTTCAGCCCGTTAAAGCCCTGCCAGGGCTGGTTGGCGCCCGGTTTAAGTGCCATCTTTCCCGATTCCCAGGCGTGTCATTTGTCGGCGATCGGTGACGACTTGATCTTGCTCAAACCGATGGGGCTTGCAGCGCCGCAGAGTCCTGCACTTGCAGCCTTACCGAGGCTCGGGTCGCCATCTTGCGACGCGCCATCACACCGGAGCCCCCCACGTGGCTATTGAACTCTTCAACCAAGACGGCCATGTGTGCATCATGTTTGCTCATCTCAGCGACGAGGGCGGCGAAGCAGTGCAAGCCAACCAGTTTTTGGTGATCCACGGCGACAGCGGTGCCATCGTCGACCCGGGTGGCAACATGGCCTACAACGAGCTGCTGCTCACCATCGGTCGCTGCTTCCCACCCAGCAAGCTCGACAAGATCCTCGCCTCACACGCCGACCCCGACATCATCGCCTCGCTCGATCGCTGGATGACCCGCACCCAGGCCAAACTCTGCATCTCGCGCCTGTGGGAGCGCTTCGCGCCGCATTTCTGCAAGCCCGGCAAAACGCAAGGTCGCATCATCGGCATCGCCGATCCTGGCATGCGCATTCCTTTGGGCAATAGCGAAATCGTGGCGTTGCCCGCGCACTTCATGCATTCCGAATGCAACTTCCAATTCTGGGACCCGGTGAGCCGCATCCTGTTCTCGGGCGACCTCGGCGTGTCCATCGGCAGCTCGGCCGACGCCGCACAAACCATCACCTCACTGGCGCTACACCTACCAAAAATGGAGGCTTTTCACCGCTGCTACATGGTGTCGAACAAGATCTTGCGTCTGTGGGCTCACATGGCGCGCAGCCTGCCCATCCGCATGGTCGTGCCGCAACATGGCGCCCCGCTGGCTGGCCCGGCGGTGGGCGAATTCATTGATTGGATCAGCGACCTGAGCTGTGGTGTGGACCACATGACACAAGCCAACTGCGCTGTGCCGGCCTGAAGCCCAGCAGCATCAGCGTTTCGTCGTCTCCCGCGCCCGCTCGGCATAGCGGTTGAAGCGCCAGGACGTGCCCTCCCTGGTGATGCGGTGCCAGACGCTGCGCTTCTCGCCAGGGGTCATCTCGATCCAGCGCTGCACCTCGTCAAAACTGCGGCCGCAGCCTTTGCATTGCTCGTCGCCCTGGCTGGTCGAACAAATCGCGATGCAGGGGGTGTCGGGCATGGTGTCGAACCAGGCCAGCCAGGCGTCGCGGGCGGGGGCTGGCAGGGTGTGCTCGTCGGCTTCGTCTTCGCGGTGGAACACCATGAGCGCATACACCTCGGCCAGCGCCCGCAGCGGGGCGGCAAGCAACACGCCGTCGGGCGACGGCGAGCGCCCCCGCCAATGGTTGATTGCAGCTTCGATGTCGGTGATAGGGATGCCTGCCATAAGGACGCCGATGATAGCCAGCTGCTCGCGGGCCACGTCCGTGTGTGGGCAAAAGCCTGCTCGCGCTTGAGAGAACGCTCCAAACAGGCGCGGTTGCCGGTGCTAAGCTGACCGCATGAAACTCATTCTCAAATGGTTGCTTGCAGCCTGTGCGCTGCTGCTGGTGGCCTACCTCTACCCCAGTGTGCAAATCCAGAGCTTTACCTCGGCGCTGATCGCCGCAGCGGTGATCGGCCTGTTTGATACCTTGCTGCGACCGGTGCTGGTGGTGCTCACGCTGCCAGTGACCGTGATCACGCTCGGCCTGTTCCTGTTCGTCATCAATGCCCTGATGTTCTGGGCCGCCTCTGGCGTGCTCGCTGGCTTCTTCGTCGCCGGCTTCTGGGCTGCGCTGCTGGGCTCGCTGATCTACTCGGCGCTGATGCTGGTGGTGGACGCGGCGCTCAAGTCGATGCGGCTGGGCTGATCCGCCACCTCACTTCTCGCTTTCCCAAAGCCGCAGCTGCGTCTCCACCTCGCGGCGTCGGCTGTCCACGATCGCCAGCTCGATCGGATCGGCTGCTCGCAGGTTTTCGGGCAGTGCCTGCGCTGCCTTGAAGCGCTCCAGCGCGCCTGCGTAGTCGTAATGCGCCGCACGCGACTCGGCCTCGGCGCGCACCGCGCGCAGCGTCTGGCCCTGTGCCTGCCGGGCGCGCGCAAGCATCTGCCAGGCCAGCGCATCGCGCGGGCGCAGCACCACCCATTCCAGCAAGCGCGTGCTGGCGCCCGCAGCGCCGTTGCTGGCGAGCGCTGCCTGGGCGCCGAGCAGCAGCCCGGCGCGCGAGCCGCTGCCCAGCAACTGGTCACGCAGTGCAACCCGCTGCGCTGTTTCGTTGCTGCTGAGCGGCGCACCAGGCGCCGTCAGCAGCTCCAGCAGGAGCTGATCCACCGTCGGCTGTTCCGCCGCAGCCACCTCGCCGCGCAGCCGCTGTGCCAACGCCAATGCCTGACCGCGCTCACCCAGCCGCAACGCCGACAAGGCAGCGGCGTAGCGCTCGCTCGGTGTGGCGCTGGTTTTTTGCCCTTGTTGCTGCCAGGCTCGCCAGCGATCGGCGTTATCTTCGCCCAACACGCGAGCGCGCGACGCCATCAACAGGTGCAGCGCGACGCTGGGCAGGCCTGTGGTGGTAGGCTTTGTGTGATCGTGGCCTGCGAGGGACAACGGGCCTGCGGTGCTCCCCAGCGGCAGGCGCGCGCGCATGTCGGCCATGCGCTCGCCAGTCAGTGGGTGGCTGCGCAGGTAGGGAAACGCGCCATCGTCGTTGAGGCGGCTGGCCTGTTGCAGCTTGTCGAACATGGTCACGAAACCATGGCCGTCGAAACCCGCGCTGGCCAGCACGCCAAGGCCCACGCGATCGGCCTCGCGCTCCATGTCGCGCGAAAAATTGAGCTGGCTTTGCGCCGCCAGTGCCTGGCTGCCTGTGATGGCAGCGCCTGCCACGTTGGCGTTGCTCCCCGCTGCCAGTGCGCCCAGAACCATCGCAGCCAGCATCCAGGGCGCCAGCCGCTCTTGGCTCGCCACCATGCCCGCAATGTGCCGCTGCGACACATGACTGAGCTCGTGCGCGAGCACAGACGCCAGCTCCTCGGGTCGCTCGGTGACTGCCAGCAGCCCCAGGTTCACCCCCAAATAACCCCCGGGCAGCGCGAATGCGTTGACCGTCTTGGTGCGGTCGATCATCAGCTCCCAGGCCAGGCGATCGCCCAATTCCGGCGTCACGTCGCCGCGCGCGCGCGCCGCCGCCATCAGCGGCTGCCAGATCGATTGCAGGTAATCCATCAGCACCGGGTCGTCCAGGTAATCCGGGTCGCGGTAGATCTGCGCTGCGATCTTGTCGCCTAGGCGCCGCTCATCGGCCACCGACATGCCCGCGCCATCACCCAGACTCGGCAAGCCGGGCGCGGCCACCGAGCGCGCCTGCGTGGGTTGCGTGGGTTGCGCGAACAGCGGCGTGACGGGCGCGGTGACCAGCAACACCGCCGCCAGCAGCGAAACCGATGCGCGCTGGGACCGCGAGCGGGAAAGACAGCCAGGGTCTGGAAAGAAAAGCATCGCCGTATGATGCCGCGAACAGTGCCAAGGTTTCCGGCTTTGGCAAGCAAACGCACACTTGGCCGCTATGACAACCGACACCAACACCCCCCCACCGAGCAGTTTACTCACCCACTTCGACCGCGACGGCCAGGCCCACATGGTCGATGTGTCGGCCAAGGCCAGCACCCACCGCGTGGCTGTGGCCGAGGGCCGCATCACCATGCTGCCCGCTACCTTGGCGCTGATCCAGAGCGGCAACGCAAAGAAAGGCGATGTGCTCGGCATCGCCCGCATCGCCGGCATTCAGGGCGCCAAAAAGACCAGCGATCTCATTCCCCTGTGCCACCCCATCGCGCTTACCCGCGTGGCGGTCGAGTTCGAGGTGGAGGCCGATGCCAACACCTTGCTGTGCCGCGCCACCGCCGAATGCACCGGCCAGACCGGCGTGGAGATGGAAGCGTTGAGTGCGGTCTCAGTCGCCCTGCTCACCATTTACGACATGTGCAAAGCGGTGGACCGGGGCATGGTGATCGGCGGGGTGCGGCTGATGGAGAAGATCGGCGGCAAGAGTGGGCGGTTTGTGGCACCAGCCGACAAGGTGTCTACACCATGAGGCTTCGCTGACGAGCGTTGTCGGGTCTCGTTACTTGACCAGCAGTTAGGAGCGTGCGCCGCAGAAGGAACGTCGGCTGCCAAGCGGCCGCAGCGGTCCATTGAAATTCTCAGCCCGCGCCGTGGCACTTCTTGAATTTCTTGCCACTGCCACACGGGCAAGGATCGTTGCGCCCTGGCGTCTCGGTGCGGCGCACCGGCTCCACCCGCTCACCCAGGCTTTGCCAGATTTGGCGCATGTCGTACACAGCCCAAATCGCCGCGCCCAGTTGGTTCAACCGCGCCTCGCTCACGCTGGGCGGCCCGTCTTCGGTGTGCATGGACAGGGTGGGTTTGGCGGTGTCGTCTTCGGTGAGGGCGACGATGGTGCTGAGTGCGTCATCGAACCACTCAGCGGTTTCCTTGTCGCGCGGCGCGGCCCACTCTTCGCTCCAGTTTTCCACCACAAACATGAAGCCCAGCGCCCACACCTGGCCGTAGGCGGGCAGGTCTTGGTCGGCAATTTCAGCCCGCTCGCTCTCGGGCAGCGTGGCGACCGCACCGCGCACATCGAGCAGCTCCGGGTGGTAGCTGTGCTCGTCTTCAAGCGATTCGACCTCGGCCGCCAAATTGCCCGCCACCTCGTTCCAGCGGCGCGTCCACAGACCCAGGAACAGCGCCGCCTGCGCGGCATCGGCAAAACGCACGCCGTCTTCCTCGTCCACGCCCAGCAGCACCGGGAGAAACTCATCGGGCAGGATCAGGCGCCGGGTGCACAGCAACGCCGCCAGCGCGCCTTCGCAGAACTCCCACTGCGGCACTTCGTCGTCGCGGGTGCGCAGCTCATCAAGGAGGTTGTCGAGCGTGTCGAAATCCTCAGCGGCGAGCGGCTGTTCGAGATCGGGGGGGCTTGCAGGTGTATTCATGGGTGGCTCAGGGACAGGTCTTTATGATGCCCGGCAGTGTAGGCGCTCCTCGGTTCGGCGTGCGCCCTTGTGCACCGCCCGCTGCCTTTGAAAGCCCCCATGCTCGAACGCCTCAATGCCCTTTATCCCATTCGGTACACCGCGCTGGCATTGTGTGTGTTCTTCGCGCTGCTGAGCCTGTTTTCGCTGGTGGCGTTTGGGGTCGGCCTGGGCTGGTTGGTGCTGTTTAGCGCGCTGTCGGTGGTGGGCTGGTACGACCTGCGCCAGAGCAAGAAAGCGGTGCTGCGCAATTACCCGGTGATCGGCCACCTGCGCTACATGCTGGAGACCATACGGCCCGAGATTCGCCAGTATTTTCTGGAGAACAACACCGAAGCCGCCCCGTTCTCGCGCAACCAACGCAGCCTGGTTTACGCGCGCGCCAAAGGCGAGACCGACAAGCGACCATTCGGCACCCAGCTCGACGTGAAGGCGACCGGTTTCGAGTGGCTCAACCACTCACTCATGCCCACCGTGCTGGCATCGCACGACTTTCGCATCACCATCGGCGGGCCGGCCTGCAAGCAGCCTTACGAGGCGAGCGTGTTCAATATCTCGGCCATGAGCTTTGGCGCGCTCTCGGCCAACGCGATCCAGGCGCTGAACGCTGGCGCGCTGCGCGGGCGCTTTGCGCACGACACCGGCGAGGGCTCGATCTCGGCCTGGCACCGGCTGCGCGGTGGCGATTTGATCTGGGAGGTCGGCTCGGGTTACTTCGGTTGCCGAGATGACGCCGGGCGCTTCAGCGAAGAGCGTTTCAAAGCCAACGCGCTGGACCCGCAGGTCAAGATGATCGAGCTCAAGCTCAGCCAAGGCGCCAAGCCCGGCCATGGCGGCGTGTTGCCCGGCCCCAAAGTCACGCCTGAGATCGCAGCAGCGCGTGGCGTGCTGGTGGGTGTGGACTGCGTGTCGCCCGCTGCCCACAGCGCCTTTGCCACGCCGATGGAAATGCTGTATTTCATCGCCCGGCTGCGCGAACTCTCGGGCGGCAAACCCACCGGCTTCAAGCTGTGCATCGGCCACCCGTGGGAGTGGTTCGCCATCGTGAAAGCGATGCTGGAGACCGGCATCACGCCCGACTTCATCGTGGTCGACGGCGCCGAGGGCGGCACCGGCGCTGCGCCACTGGAGTTCACCGACCACGTGGGCGCGCCGCTGCAAGAAGGCTTGCGCCTGGTGCACAACACGCTGGTGGGCGTGAACCTGCGCGACCGCATCCGCATCGGGGCCTCGGGCAAGGTGGTGAGTGCCTTCGACGTCGTGCGGGCGATCGCCATCGGCGCCGACTGGTGCAACAGCGCGCGCGGCTTCATGTTCGCGCTGGGCTGCATCCAGGCCCAGACCTGCCACACCGGCCAGTGCCCCACGGGGGTGACCACACAGGACCCGATCCGACAGCAGGCACTGGTGGTGCCAGACAAGGCGGAGCGCGTTTACAACTTCCACCAGCAAACGCTGCACGCGCTGCGAGAGCTGGTGCAGGCCGCCGGACTGCAACACCCCAGCGACATCACCGCCGACCACATCGTGCGCCGGGTGAATGAGAACGACGTGCGCCTGCTTTCCACCCTGCTGCCCACCGTGCGCCCTGGTGCGCTGCTGGGGGATCTGGACGCGCAGCACACAGTGTTTCAGACCTACTGGCCGCAGGCCCAGCCGGACCGCTTCGGGCTGGTGTGAAATCGCGCCTTGGCGCTGATTGGAGAACCGGTTTCAGGCGGACGCGAAGCGGGCGCGCAGGTAGTCGATGATGGCCTTTGAGTCGTACAGCCACTGGCTTTTGCCTGACGCATCGGTGATCTTCAGGCAGGGCACTTTGGCGGTGCCGCCGTGTTGCAACAGCGCGTTGCGGTGGGTGGCGTCTTTCTGCGCATCGCGCTTCTCGATGGGCAGCGACAGGCGCCGCATTTCCTGGCGCACCTTGATGCAGAACGGGCAGGTTTGGTATTGGTAGAGCGAGAGGCTGGCGCACTGCCGGTCCACCAGTCTTTGTGCGGCGGGCTCGCGCACCAGGCCGCTTGGTTGGCGCAGCCGCTCCAACAGCAGCACGAACGGACCCAGCACCACGCGCAGGGTTTTGAAGAAAGCTCGGACGATGGTTTTCATGGGCTTGTGTTGAGTGAAAAAGAAACGGAATATTCAAGCAGCGGTCAGTCTGCGGTCAAGGGGCGGACGGAGGGTGGCGACACCGGCGCGGGGACCGGCCAGCGACGGCAGACGTGTACCCCCAGCGGCGCCAGCCGCCGCGCCATGCGCAGCACCTGATCGTCTTTGCTCACCAACGTGGCTCGGTGTGCCACCGCCAAGTCGATGAACTTTTGGTCGTCGGCGTCCTTGCAGACACAAGGTGCCTTGGGCGCGGCGGGCTCGGTGTGGGTGCGTTGGTCAAACGCGGCCAACACATCGGCTGCGGGGAGCGCGCGGGCGCTCAGGCGCTTGGCGATCTGCGGGTAGGCGAGCACGCGCGCGAGTTCTTCGCGCATGGCGGGTGTGGCGATCCAGCGGTTGGCGGGTTGGGCGAGTTGTTCGCGCAGCGGCGCGGTGGCGGCGTCTTCAAAGACCAACAGGTCGAGCACGGTGTTGGTGTCGATCACCCACGCGGTGGGCGCGCTCATGCCGGATGGGCTGGGGCATCGCCCGGCGGCTGGGGGGCCTTTCGCGCGGTGAGATCAAACCGGAACAAGCGGCATTCGATGGGTCCGTTCCACAGCGGCACGCGGCGCGATTCTTTGAAGCGCATCTTGCCGGGCAGCTTGAGGTCGGGCGTGAGCAGCCAAGCGCTCCAGCCGGCGTAATGGCTCTTCCAGTGCGTGGCGAGACGGGCAAAGAAATCGCTGCCATCGCCGCCGTCGTCCATTTGCGCGCTTTCACGTCCCAGGCCAGGCGCGGGCGGCGCTGACTGGCCTGTGGTGAAGGTGCGCGGCGCGCGCGGCTCTCTGCGCAGCGCGCGGGCACTGGCGCGATCCTCAGACCGCTCACCAGCCACACCGGCGGCGGCAATGCGCTCGCCATACGGCGGATTGAGCAGCATCACGCCCGGCTGGTCGCTGGGCGGTAACCGCTGCAGCGCGTCGCCGCCGCGCAGCTCAATGGCGTGGGTCACACCGGCGCGCTCGGCGTTGCGCTGGGCAAAATCGACCATGCGAAACGCCACGTCGCTGCCGAACACGATCGGGCGGTGCCCAGCGGGCCACTCGCGCTGCTCGCGCACCGCCTGGTCTCGAACCCCCGTCCACACGTGGGGCTGAAACGGCAGCATCTTCTCGAACGCGAAACGGCGCAGGCTGCCTGGCGCGATGTTGAGCGCGATCTGCGCCGCCTCGATCACCACCGTGCCACTGCCGCAGCAGGGGTCGTACAGCGGCACGATGGCGTCCAGCGGTTGTTCGGCGCACACATCCCAACCAGTGGCGGCGATCATGGCCGCGGCCAGGGTTTCTTTCAGCGGCGCATCGCCCTTGTCTTCGCGCCAGCCGCGCTTGAACAGCGGCTCGCCCGAGGTGTCGAGGTAAAGCGTGAGACCGTCGGTGGTGAGGTGGGCGTGGATGCGCACGTCGGGCCAGGTGGTGTCCACACTGGGGCGCTCTCCGCGCTTGGCGCGAAAGCGGTCGCAGATGGCGTCTTTGATCTTGAGCGCGGCGAAGTTCAAACTGGTCAGCGGACTGTGTTGCGCGGTGATGTCGACCTTGATGGTCTGCTGGGGCGTGAACCAAATTTCCCACGCCACCTCACCGGCCGCGTTGTAGAGGTCTTGCTCGCTGCGGTAGTCGCCATGCCAGAGCTGCACCAGCACACGCTGCGCGAGCCGGCTGTGCAGATTCAGGCGCATCGCCTCGCGCCACGAGGCCTGCACACCCACACCACCGCGCGAGCTGAACGCGAGCGGCTCGCCGGTGATGCGCTGCACCTCGGCGCCCAGAAATTCCTCGACACCGGCGGCGCAGGGGAGGAAGAGTTTGAGTTGGTTCATGAATCATTTTCTAAACGTTTTGGGGTCCGCAGGTCACTTCGCCGAAGGAGGATTCTTTCAGCACACGCCGCGGAACCGGCTTTGCCGGGCCGCCAGCGTGGCCCCCCTTGAGGGGGGTGACGCGAAGCGGCGCGGGGGGGTCTTCACAAGCTCTTGCGCAAACTCGCTGGCGCGATACGCAGCGTATCGCGGTACTTGGCCACGGTGCGCCGCGCGCAATCGATGCCCTGCGCTTTCAGCAAATCGGCGAGCTGGTTGTCCGAAAGGGGCTTGTCTGCCTGCTCGGCCGCGATGAATTGTTTGAGCAGGGCGCGCACCGCGGTGCTCGACGCGTTGCCGCCGGTCTCAGTGCCAAGAGACGAGCCAAAGAAATACTTGAGCTCGAAGGTGCCGTAAGGCGTCGCCATGTATTTGGCGGTGGTCACGCGGCTGATGGTGGACTCGTGCAGCCCCAGTTCGTCGGCGATCTCGCGCAGCACCAGCGGGCGCATGGCCAGCTCGCCATGCAGAAAGAAGTTGCGCTGGCGCTCCACGATGGCGCTGGACACGCGCAGGATGGTGTCAAAACGCTGCTGGATGTTCTTGATGAACCAGCGCGCTTCCTGCAGCCGCTGCTGCATGGCGGCGTGGCCGGCCCCGGTGCCGTTGTCTTTGCCGCCACGGTTCTGGCGCATGGCATTGGCGTACACATCGTGTACCCGCAGGCGCGGCATCACCTCGGGGTTGAGCTGCACCTTGAAGCCACGCCCGGCGCGCGTGACCAAGACATCGGGGATCACGATGTTGCGCTCGACCTCGACAAAGCGGCGGCCCGGCTTGGGTTCCAAGCGCGCGATCAGCGCGAGCGCGGCGCGGGTGGTGTCTTCGTCGATGCCGCAGTTGGCACACAGGCGCTTCACATCGCGCTTGGCCATCAGTTCCAGGGGCTGCGAGCAGATGGCCAGCGCGGCCCGGGCCTCGGGGCTGTTGCGCAGCTCCTCGATTTGCAGCCGCAAGCATTCGCCCAGATCGCGCGCACCAACACCGGCAGGCTCCATGTTTTGCAGCTGCTGCAAAGCCATGGCAAGACGCTGCTGGGTGGCCTCAACGGCTTGCAAAACCTCGTCCGCCGAGAGATCGGCTGCGCGGGCGCTCATCTGCAGCCACGCACTGGCGAGCTCGCTCAGGCTGTCTTCCAGATACCCATCGTCGTTCAGTGACTCGATCAGAAAATACAGCGCCGCGCGGTCTTCTTCGCTCAGGCGCAGGCCCAGTGCCTGGTTGTGCAAATGGTCCTGCAACCGAGTGTCAGCGCGCGCGAGTTCGGCGGCACTGGCGGTTTCCTCGTCGCCCGCCGTGCTGCTGGTGTTGTTGCGCGCGGGCGCGTCCCCGCCCCATTCGCTGTCGTCGGGTGCGATGTCGACCGAGCCGTCACCGTCCCAGCTTTCCTCCAGTGGGCTGTCGCCATCGGCGCGGCTTTCCACTGTGTCGGAGGTGTCGCGGTCGGTGTCGCGCTCGCTGCTTGTGCGCTCCAGCGTGGGCTGCTGCGGCGCCATGGCGGGATCGGCTGCGTCCGCGATCTGTTCGCTGGTGCTCACCGTTGCGTCGGCCTGCTCCAAACCGAAGGCCTCGCGCTCGGCCACCTCGTCGCCGCGCTCCAAGAAGGGGTTTTCGTCCAGCATCTGCTCGACCTCCTGCGCCATCTCCAGCGTGGAGAGTTGCAACAGACGGATCGACTGCTGCAACTGCGGTGTGAGCGCCAGGTGCTGCGAGACGCGTAAAGACAGGCCGGGTTTCATGCGCTCAGCGAAGCAACGCGGCGTGTGGGGGCCACGGGCCGACGCCGGGTCGCTCCCAAGTCGGCCCAGCCCCCTTGGGGGGCAGCGGACCTCGCGCAGCGGGGAAGTGTGGGGGCCATATCCATTACATGCGGAAATGTTCGCCGAGGTACACCCGACGCACGTCAGCGTTTTCGACGATTTCGGCCGGGGTGCCGCTGGTGAGCACATGGCCTTCGTTGATGATGTACGCGCGGTCGCAGATGCCGAGCGTTTCGCGCACGTTGTGGTCGGTGATCAGAACACCAATGCCGCGAGATTTTAGAAAACCGATGATGCGCTGGATCTCGATCACCGCGATCGGGTCGATGCCGGCAAAGGGCTCGTCGAGCAAGATGAAGCGCGGGTTGGTGGCCAGCGCACGCGCGATTTCCACCCGGCGGCGCTCACCACCGGAGAGAGAGGGAGCGGGCGAATCGCGCAGGTGGTCCACATGCAGATCGGCCAGCAGCTGGTCCAGCCGCTGCTCGATCACCGCTTTAGAGAGCGCTCGCCCGGCCGCGTCTTGTTGCAGTTCCAGCACCGCGCGCACGTTGTCTGCCACGTTGAGCTTGCGAAAGATCGACGCTTCTTGCGGCAAGTAGCCCAGGCCAAGACGCGCGCGCTGATGGATCGGCATTTTCTCGATCGCCTGGCCGTCGAGCAAAATTTGCCCGGCATCGGAGCGCAGCAAACCAACCAGCATGTAAAACGAGGTGGTCTTGCCCGCGCCGTTGGGGCCAAGCAGACCGACCACCTCGCCCTTGTCCACCGAGAGCGACACGTCTTTAACCACCACGCGGCTACCGTAGGCTTTCTTCAGCCCCCTGGCGATAAGGCGGCTGGTGGCCTCAGGAGCGCTGCTGGCGGGAGGGGCGAGCGTCGCGTCGGGCTGCAGCGCCCTCACGGGCGGCCCTCGCCGAGCTTGTCGGTGGGTTTGAGCGCGGCCGGCGGTGCCGGCGCTGGGCTGACCGCTTCGCCGGGCTTGGGTACCGGCGTGAGCATGGCGCGCACCCGGCCGGTGGGGTTGCCTGCAGTGCGGTTGCTGGGGCCGCCGTCCACGGTGAACACGTCGGTGCCGTTGTTGTAGACGATCAGCGCGCCGGTGGTCTCGTCGTTGATCTGGGTGCCGGTCAGGCGGCGCAGCACCGCGTTGCCAATGAAGCGCACCGTGTCGGCCTGGCTGTCGTATTCGATGCGCTGGGAAGTGCCTTCAATGAACTCGTCCACGCCATCGCGCTTTTGGCGGAAAAACGCCGGGCTGCCGTTGACCACGCCGAACTGGTTGCCCTTTGCGTCTTGCCGCACCTCAACTTGGGCGCCCCGGATGCGGATGGTGCCTTTGGTGATGACCACGTTGCCGGTGAACACGCTGGTCTGGCGCGCGTCGTCGTAACGCAGCGCATCCGCCTCGGCATTCATCGGCTGGTCGCGGTCGGCTTTTTCGGCCCAGGCTGGACCGACGCCCGCCAGCATGGCCAGACACAGCACGATCGGCGGCGCAGCGGCGCGCAGGCGGGGGAGCAAGGGGTGGTTCAAGGGCATGGCGTATGGGGCACGAAACTTGCATTCATTGTAACGGCGCGCACCGCGCTGGGGTGCCGCGCTGCATGGCATTTGCTCCATTTGCGGTACTGTTAGAGCGCCAGCTTCGGGCCAAAAAACAAAGCCCGCTCAAGGCGGGCTTCAGGCAAACAAGGGCAAAAAGGTGTCAGGTCTTGCGCACCTCGGCGATCAGGACTTCGGCCACCAAGATGGAGCGCGGGCCCTGGCCCGGCACATAGAAACGGCCGGCCACACCCAGCGCGGGCGTGCCTTCCACTTGGTAGGCGTCTTGCAGCTGGGTCGCCCGATTGGCCTTGCCCGAGACCGCAAACGAGTTGTAGACGCCGGTGAACTTGGCTCGGTCCACGCCTTGCTTGGCCACCCAATCGATGATGGCCTCATTCGAGGTCAGGCGCTGCTTGTCGACATGAATCGCGCTGAACACTTTTTCGTGCAAGCTGTCCACCAGGCCCATGGCTTCCAGGGCGTAGTAGAGCTTTTGCATCGGCACAAACGCCTCGCTGAACTTTACCGGCGTGCGCTTGACGATCACATTGGCTGGCTTTTTCTTGATCCAGGCCGCCATCACCGGCTCGAAATTGAAACAGTGAACGCAGGTGTAGGCAAAGAACTCCAGCACCTCGATCTGCCCGGCAGGCGCGTCCACCGGCGCGGGCTTGGCCAGCCGCACAAAGTCGGTGCCTTCTTTCAGGGTGGCGGTTTGCGCTTGGGCGCTGGTGTGGCCCAGCGTGGCCAGGCCGCCCAAGGTGGTGGTGGCACCAACAGCCAAAATCGAGCGAGAAAAATCGCGACGTTGCATCAAAACGAACTCCTTGAATGACTGGGTTGGGACGTGCGGGCGGAACAAAGTTCCCTCAAACTGACAAGTGCTTCAGCGCTGCACGCGCACCAGCGCCGCCTCGGTGCCGTTGACCTCCAGCTGCTCGCGGGTAAGGTCGGCCAGAGCTTTCTGGTTGAACGGCCCCACGCGCACGCGAAACACCGTGCGGCCCGCCTGCTCGCGCTCGGTCACCAGCGCCTCAATGCCAAGCATCGCCAGCTTGACGCGCTGGGCCTCGGCGTCTTCAGCGCTTCTGAAAGCGCCGGCCTGCACAAAATAGAGGAACGGGTCGGCCCCGGCGCCTGGCGTTGGCGTCACCGCAGTCGACTGGGTGCCGCCTGATGGCTCTGCGCGCGACTTGACCAGATCGCCCAAGGGATCGGTGGCCGGCGTCTCGGTGATGGGGCGGCTGGCGCCGGGCTTGGGCAGCGGCTGGCCGTCAGCAGGCGGCACAACGATGGCGCCATCGGTTGCGGCAGGCGGCACGGCGGCGGGCGGCGGCGCGGTGGCCGAGCGGCCGCTGAGCGTGGCGTTCGGGTTCCAACCTTTGTTGCGCTCTGCCTCGACAGCGTCCTGCGCCGGGTTGCGCGAGACATTGCGGTCCACAAACGGCACCGGCACCTTGGTCACGTAGATCGCCAGCGCCAGCGCCGCGCCCAGGCCCAACAACAGGCCAATGACCAAGCCGATCAAGGTACCGCCGCGCTGTGACCGGAGGATTGGGGTTGGTTGGTTCGTCATCAAAGAAGTCCAGTTCACATCTTCTGCGGGGCGCTCACGCCCAGCACTGTGAGGCCATTGTGCAGCACCTGCGCGGTGGCGCTGACCAGGGCCAAGCGCGCCAGTTTCACCGCCTCGTCGTCCACCAGAATGCGCTCGGCGTCGTAATAGCTGTGGTAGCTCGCCGCCAGCTCGCGCAGGTAAAAGGTGACGTCGTGCGGCGCGAAATCGCGTGCCGCTGCGGTCAGCATGGCGGGATATTTGGCCAGCAGCAGCATCAGCGCTTGGGCGGCTGGGCTGGTCAGCGGGGACAGATCGGCGTCCTGCAGCACTGAGAGTTTTGCAGCTTCGGCCGACATGCCTGTTAATCGATTCTTTGCAGCTTCAACGGACATGCCGTCATTGAGGGGCTGGTCAAACCACGACCGAAGCACCGAGCAAATGCGCGCATGGGCGTACTGCACGTAGTACACCGGGTTGTCGTTGTTCTTCTGCACCGCCAAATCGACGTCGAAGGTGTATTCGGTGTCGGGCTTGCGGCTGAGCAGGAAGAACCGCACCGCGTCTTTTGAGGTCCACTCGATCAAATCGCGCAAGGTCACGTAGCTGCCCGCGCGCTTGCTGATCTTCACCTCTTCGCCGCCCTTGACCACGCGCACCATGGTGTGCAACACGTAATCGGGGTAACCGACCGGGATACCCACATCGGCCGCTTGCAGGCCAGCGCGCACCCGGGCAATCGTGCCGTGGTGGTCGGTGCCCTGGATGTTGATCACCTTGGTGAAGCCGCGCTCCCACTTGGCGATGTGGTACGCCACATCGGGCACGAAGTAGGTGAACGAGCCGTCGGATTTGCGCATCACGCGGTCTTTGTCGTCGCCGTAGCCGGTGGATTTCAGCCACAGCGCGCCGTCTTGCTCGTAAGTTTTGCCAGCCGCAATCAGTTTGTTGACCGTGGCCTCGACGCGGCCGCTGGTGTACAGGCTGGACTCCAGGTAGTAGTGGTCGAACCTGACCGCAAACGCCTGCAAATCGAGGTCTTGCTCGTGGCGCAGGTAGGCCACCGCGAACTGGCGCATGCCGTCCAAGTCGTTCACGTCGCCGCTGGCGGTGAAGGCGCGGTCGTCGGCGTGCACTGTCTTTTTCGCCAAGAAATCGTTGGCGATGTCCTGGATGTACTCGCCGTTGTAGGCGGCTGCATTTTCACCACTGGGCCAACCCGCATCGCCCGGCTTCACGCCTTGGGCGCGCAGCTGGGTGGACGTGGCCAGCGTGCCGATCTGCACCCCCGCGTCGTTGTAATAAAACTCGCGGTGCACGCGCCAGCCCTGGGTGGCGAAGAGGTTGCAGATCGCGTCGCCCAGCGCGGCTTGGCGGCCGTGGCCCACATGCAGCGGGCCGGTGGGGTTGGCTGAGACAAACTCCACCAACAGACTCTGGCCCTCTTCACCCGATCTCGCGGGCGCCATGCCGAAGCTTGGGCCCGCCTGCAGCACCTCGCGCACGGTTTGCTGCTTGGCTTCGGGCTTGAGGCGGATGTTGATGAAGCCGGGGCCGGCGATGTCGATCTCGCTCACCCACTGTTGATAAACCGGCTGCGCCAGCAGGGCGGTGCGCAGCTGCTCGCCCACTTGGCGCGGGTTGAGCTTGAGCGGCTTGGCGAGCTGCATGGCCGCCGTTACGGCCAAGTCGCCATGGGCGGCCACCTTGGGCGACTCGAACGCCGCCTTCGCGCCGGCGCCGGGGGAAATGGTTTCCAGCGCGGCGGCCAGGCCGGTCAGCAGGTCTTGTTGGATCTTGAGCATAGGGCGGTGATTTTAGGTTCTGGACCGATGGAGCCGGTTCGTCAGGCCGCGACCGCAGCCAGCGACGGCAAGCGGGCCAGTGCAGCCGCCTTGACCGCCTGGGTCAGCCGCTGGGCTGAGGGCGATTCGCGTGCCCAGTGCTGCCAGTACAACGCCACGTCCACTGTGGCGCCGGGCAGCACCTCCTGCAACACCGGGCGGTTCGCCAGACTTTGCTCGGGCACCATGCCCCAGCCCATGCCCAAGGCCAGTGCTTCTTCGAACGCGTCCACCGCCGGCGCGAAATGGCGCGGGTAATGGGCTTGGCGCAGACCGAAATGCTGGGCGAGAAACGCGTCTTGCAGCGCATCCTTGCGGTTGAAGATCACCGCTGGGTGGGCCAGCAGCTTGTGCGGTGAAACCGCGCCAGCCGGCGTGCGGCAGCGCTGCACCACCGCAGCGGTGGCCACACAGCGGTAGCGCATAACACCCAGCGGCTCGGCCACGCAGCCACGCAGCGGGTCGGCCCGCGCGGTCACACAGCCGATCACATCGCCGCTTTTGAGCAGGTCGTGGGTGTGGTCCTGATCGTCGATCACCATGTCGAGCAGCAGCCGGTGCTTGAGCAGCAGCGGCGCCACACCGGGCAGAAACCAGCTCACGGCGGAGTCGGCGTTGATCGCCACACACAGGCTTTGCCAGCGCGCCTTGTTGCCCGCTGCGCCGCCGCCCTGCAAGGTGCCGAGCACGTCTGCTTCCATCAGCCGCACCTGTTTGACGTGGGCCAACAGCGCCTGACCGGCTGCCGTGGTCCGCACCTGCTTGCCGCGCACCAGCAGCCGCTGGCCCAGTTGCGCCTCCAGCGCCTTGATGCGCAGCGACACCGCGCTCAGCGTGAGCGACAGGGCCTGGGCGGCAGGGCCGAAGCCACCGTGTTCGACCACGGCGGCCAGGGCATCGAGTTGGCGGGCGTCAAGCATTTCAGTTGATTTTTATTTGACCAAAACGAGTTTAATTTAACTTAGCTAAATAAATGGTTGGTAGCGCAGACAATCTGCTGCTTGTTCGCCATCCCATCACACCTTGTCACCATGAGCTTCGCACTTCCTTCCTTCACCGCCGGCATGGTGCTGAGCCTGTCGCTGATCATGGCGATCGGCCCACAAAACGCCCACGTGTTGCGCATGGGCCTGCAACGCCAACACATTGGCCTCACCGTGGCTGTTTGCATGCTCTCCGACATGCTGCTGATCGGCATCGGCGTGTTGGGGCTGGCACAGCTGGGCGGGCTGTCTGACAAGCTGATGGGCGCGCTGGTCGGCGCTGGCGCGCTGTTCCTCACCGTCTACGGCTGGCAAGCGTTTCAGCGCTTTCTGCATCCCCAGGCACCAGCCTTGGTTGAGGACAGCGACCAGCCCAGCCGCCCGAGCATGAGCCGACGCCAAGCGGTGCTCGCCGCGCTGGTCTTCTCTTGGCTGAACCCCCACGCCTGGCTCGACACCGCGGTGCTGATCGGCAGCGCATCGCTGGCTTACGGCGCAGCCGCCAACAGCTTTGGCATGGGAGCGGCCACCGGCTCGCTGGTCTGGTTCTCCGCCTTGGGTCTCGCCGCGTTCTGGCTCGGTCGGCGCCTGAACTCGCTGCACATCTGGCGCGCACTCGACGGTGCGGTAGCGCTGATGATGTGGGGCACAGCCGCGTTTCTGCTCAAAAGTCTGTTCGCATGACACACTCCAACCCAATCGCGCCAGTCACCGTTTTCGGCCCTGATTTTCCGTTCGCCTACGACGACTGGCTGGCCCACCCGCAAGGCCTGGGCACGCTGCCCAGCGCTGCGCACGGGCAGGAGGTGGCCATTGTTGGCGCTGGCATGGCGGGCTTGGTGGCGGCCTACGAGTTGATGAAGCTGGGCTTGAAGCCGGTGGTGTACGAGGCTTCGCGCATGGGCGGTCGGCTGCGCTCGCAGGCGTTTGTGGGGCTAGCCGGTGCGCCAGGCATCGTGGCCGAACTCGGCGGCATGCGCTTCCCGGCGTCGAGCACCGCGTTCTTCCACTACGTCAACCGGCTGGGGCTGAAGCAGCAGCCGTTCCCCAACCCGCTCACACCCGCCGCTGGCAGCACCGTGATCGACATTGAGGGCCAGACCCACTACGCCCGCACGCTGGCCGATCTGCCGCCGCTGTTCCACGAAGTCGCTGACGCGTGGGCGCAGGCGCTGGACAGTGGCGCGGGGTTTTCGGGCTTGCAACAGGCCTTGCGCGAGCGCGACGTGCCCCGGCTCAAAGCGCTGTGGAATGCGCTGGTGCCGCTGTGGGACGACCGCACGTTTTACGACTTCGTGGCGCGTTCCGACGCGTTCGCCAAGCTCTCGTTCCACCACCGCGAGGTGTTTGGCCAGGTCGGCTTTGGCACCGGCGGCTGGGACTCCGACTTCCCCAATTCCATGCTGGAAATCCTGCGCGTGGTGCTCACCGGCTGCGATGACAACCAGCACCTCATTGAGGGCGGTGCGCAGCAGGTGCCGATGGGCCTTTGGGCACACGCGCCCGAGACCCTCGCGCACTGGCCCGTCGGCACCACTTTGGCGTCGCTGCACCAGGGCGCGCCACGCCCTGGCGTGACAGCGATTGCGCGTGCCGTGGATGGCCAGCGGCTCGCCGTCACCGACACCTGGGGCACCACTCGGCAATACGCCGCCGTGCTGGTCACCTGCCAAAGCTGGCTGCTCACCACGCAGATCGCGGTGGAGGAATCGCTGTTTTCGCACAAGCTGTGGATGGCGCTGGACCGCACCCGCTACATGCAATCGAGCAAAACCTTTGTGATGGTGGACCGCCCGTTCTGGAGGGACAAAGACCCCGAGACCGGCCGCGATGTGATGAGCATGACGCTGACCGACCGGCTCACGCGCGGCACCTATTTGTTCGACCACGGCCCCAACCGGCCCGGCGTGATCTGCCTGAGTTACGCCTGGATGGGCGACGCGCTCAAGATGCTGCCGCACCCGCCCGAGAAGCGGGTGCAGCTGGCCCTGGCCGCGCTGAAGAAGATCTATCCCAAAGTAGATATTGCCAGCCACATCATCGGCGAGCCCATCACCATTTCCTGGGAGGCCGACCCCTATTTTCTCGGTGCGTTCAAGGGTGCGCTGCCCGGCCACTACCGCTACAACCACCGCATGTACGGCCACTTCATGCAAGACAAGCTGCCGGTGGCCGAGCGCGGCATTTTCATCGCGGGCGACGATGTGTCGTTCACGCCGGCCTGGGTCGAGGGCGCGGTGCAGACCTCGCTCAATGCGGTCTGGGGCATCGCGCACCACCTCGGTGGACAAACCCACGCGGACAACCCCGGCCCGGGTGACCGGTTCGCGGAAATCGGGCCGATCGCGCTGCCCGACTGACCCGAGCGCCCATCGACAGACGCTCGGCCAACAACCAGACAAATCCCCACAAACGTCTCCACCGATCGGGTCTGACGCCACCATCGCCACACCGTCCGCCATGCAGGAAACCCTGAACCTCGCCCTCTGGCAAACGCCCTACCTCGGCACGCCTGCCGAATCGCTGGCCCGACTGGACGCGATCGCCGCGCAGGCCCAAGCGCAAGGCGCCCACCTGCTGCTCTGCCCCGAAATGGGCCTGACCGGCTACGCGATTGGCCCCGACCGCGCGACCGCGCTGGCCGAGCCTGCCGATGGGCCACTCGCGCAAGCGGTTGGCGTCATCGCAAAACGCCACGGCATCGCCATCGTCTATGGCTACCCAGAACGCCACCCCGATGGCGAAAAGCCCTTCAACGCCACGCACGCCATCGGGCCGCACGGCGAACCCCTCAGTCACTACCGCAAGACCCACCTCTATGGCGAACTGGACCACGACCAGTTCAGCGCTGGCGGCACCGCATCGCAGGTGTTTGCGTGGTGTGGCTGGCGGCTGGGCCTGCTGATCTGCTACGACGTGGAATTTCCTGAGACGGTGCGCGGCCTAGCGCTGCAAGGCGCCGACGCGGTGCTGGTGCCCACCGCCAACATGGTCGGCTTCGACGAGGTGTCCACGCTGCTGGTGCCCGCGCGCGCCTGCGAAAACCGCCTGTATCTGGCCTATGCGAACGCTTGCGGCAGCGAAGGCGACACCCACTACAACGGCTTGAGCACCGCCGCCGATGCGCGGGGCGCTGTGCTCGCACAAGCGGGTCGCGGCGAAGCGTTGATGTTGGTCCCGCTGAAGCGCTCGGCCCTGCTCACTGCGCGCCAGCACAGTTACCTGAGCGCGCGCCGACCCGATCTCTATCGCCCGCTGACCGACTGAGGCCCCGGCCCACCACCGCAGTCCACCATCACTGGCCCAAGGCTTACAGCTGGCCTTCGGTCAGCGTGTCGAGCTGAAAGCGGCCACTCTTGTGCCACAGCCAGGTGTCTGTGTAAGTAACCGTGCGCGGCGGCGCAGGGTAGGGCGCCGCTTGGCGCACGGTGCGCTCGATCTCGGCCACCACCTCGGGCGCGTGGTTGGGTGCTCGCAGCCAGTGCATGCGCGCGACCTGGCCGCGGCGGTCAATGTCCACCTGCAGCACCCCGATCGCATAGAGATTGGGCGGCATCACGCCTTTGAAAATGCGCTCGCTGTTGCGGCTGTAAAGGTGGCTGGCCACCGCGCGGCGGTACTCGCGCGACGCGGGGAAATCGGGCGCGCGGCCGACGGTGGAGGGAGTGCTGAAGGGCGAGGTGCAGCCAGCCAGCAGGCTGGCAGCGGCGCCTGTCGAGGCCGTTGCGGCGAGCAGCACATGCCGCCGGTTGGGGATGAATGAGGGGGGCATACGGGGACTGGGTTGGGTGAGTGTCGAGACTCAAGCGGGTTCTGTTTTGCGAACGAAGGCGCTGAATGAAAGGCACCGCTGGCCTGAGATTGTCGGTTGCTGCTTGGGGTTGTAGCACCTGTCCCCAACGCTGGCGGACTGCGCCGTCACCCCAACAGATCGGCGGGTCCATCAGCACTTTGGCGCTGGTGTTGTGCTGGTCATCGAGGCGATGGCGTCGGCGCAAGAACGCTCGCCTCAGGCTGGCTCGGGGCGTCTGAGCAAACAATTCACGGATGCTTCAGGGTGTTGCGTGCAGGAGGCAGTACCTGCGCCCGCACGCTGTAAGCCCAGGCCAGGCCCAGTGCGGCGGCCAGCAAGACCAGTCCCCTCCCGGCACGCAGCTGGCTCTCCAGGGAATAGGCGTTGCACAGCCGCAGATCCGTGCTGGCCATGTAAAAACCCAGCCAGGCCAGCATGGGCAAGCCGTAGCCGACAAAAAACAGCTGCACAGCCAAAGGCGCCTTCAGAAAGGACTGACGCAAGACCACGCCCGCCAACCACAGCCCCACCACCTTGCTGGCATCGGCACCGGGCAGCACCACGGCCCGGTCGATCATGGCGGGAATCATCCAATAGGCGGTGATGCATTGCGCCAGCATGAAGCCCGTCAGACCGCAGTGGTTGAAGCGGGCCAGCCGATCGCCCAGCGCCTGCGGCCAGGCCACAGCGACGCAAAAGCCGGCCAGCACCAGCAAAGGCATTTGCACCAGCATGTGCCACACCATGCTCTGCTCGATCAACGCGCGCAGCGGCGGTACCGACAACAGGCCCGCCAACAGCGTGAGCAGAATGGCCAGTGCTTTGGTCATGGGGCGGTCAGCGCAGCGGCAGCGTTGAGTGCCTGCTTGCCCGCCGTCAGGTCCAGAATCTGAACCAGTTGACCGTCGGCGGTGACCAAATGCAAGGCCGCGTTGTGTTCGAACTCACCCAAAGGCGCGGGCACAACCATGATGCCGAAACTGTCCAGCAATTGGCGCCGGTCGGCTGGGCGCTGCAGGCTGACCAGCTGCCAAACGTCGCTTTGCATGCGCATGCGGCGGGCGTAGGCGTTCAGCGTGGTGGGGTTGTCGTTGGCTGGATCGAAGCTGATCGACAGCAGCCCCACGCGGTCCTGCAGACCCTGGGCCAGTATCTGCTGCTGCAATTGCTGAAATACCGTGCCCAGCGCCAAGCACAGCGTGTTGCAGCGGGTGTAGACGAAGTCAACGATCCAGACGCGCTCGTCTTGTTGCAACAGTTGCTTGAGCGTCTGCGCCTGCCCGCGGGCGTCGAACACGCGGAAATCAGGCACTTGCACAGGCGCGCGTGCCACGGCGCTTCGGCGCTGGGTTTCGGTGGTGTAGGCCGTGCCGTTTTCGGTGGCGACGAACAGCGCCACCAAGCCCAGGCACAACACCAGCAGGCAAGCGCCGAAGCTGGCCAGCAACCCGCTCAGCGGGTCCGCACCTGCTCCGCGTTGGGGGGCGGGTGGCGAGGCGCGCACGCTCACCTCAAGGTGCCAGGGCCTTCAGTGCAGCACCGCCCGCGTAGGCCGTGGTCTGGTCCTTGGTGGCCTCGCGTTGTGCCAGCACCGTGGCCGCGGTGATGGGAGGGGCCTGATTGCCCCAATCGCTGCGGATGTAGGTCAGCACCGCAGCAATCTCTTCATCGGCCAGCGTGCCGAAAGCCGGCATCACGCCTTTGTAGGTGTTGCCCTTGACGACGAGCTCACCCTGAACACCGTGCAAGAGGATGCTGGCCAGCACCTTCTCGTCGCCCACCACCCATTCAGCGCCAGCCAGTGGCGGAAACACACCGGCCACGCCCATGCCGCTGGCCTGATGGCAAGCAGCGCACTTGGCGCCAAAGAGCTGCTTGCCATCGATGGCAGCGGCGCCACCAACGGCCGCCACCGGCGGGCGCAGCAGGGACACGGTGCGCTGGTCGCCGTAAGCAGATGACTCGCCCGAAGGTGTGGCGACGATATAAAAAGCCCCCCACATGCCCATGGCGCCCAAGAACATGATGAAGAACCAGGGCAGCGGGTTGACCTTCTCGTCGGGGTCGGGCAATTCGCGGTACATGGCTGCGAATTCGCTGTTGTCGACCTCGGTGTTTTCGGCTTCGGTGGTGCCGCTGTCGGGCGGCGGGTTTTGGCTTGACGGGTCCATCAGCGTGCCTCCCTTCGGTTCACCGCCATGTCGTCCACCGCCTTGAGTGCAGGGTAGGTGTGGTCCAGCGAAATCAGGTAGTCGACCAAGGCCCGGACCTCGGGCTTGGCAATCACCACTTGGCCTGGCTTGGCAAAGGCGGGCGGCAGGTTGACGACCACCTCGTCTGGCTTGGCAGTGCCTTGTCGAACTTCGAACAAATAGGGGTACGACGGCATGATCGAGCCCGGCGTGTAGGCCCTTGGCGCATACAGATGGCCCAGGTGCCAGTCTCGGCTGGGCTGGCGCGCGCCAATGTTAAACAGGTCGGGCCCCGTGCGCATGGTGCCCAGCAGATGCGGGGTGTCATAAGCATAATCAGCCGCCACGGATGCTCGGCCCCAGCCACGCAGTGCGTCGGGCGCCTGCGCAACGTCGCGCGGCTGCTGCGAATGGCAGTAGATGCACCCATTGGCGATGTAGCTTTGCCGACCGATCAACTGCTGGTCGTTATAGGGCTTCAGGCCCGGCGGCGGCTGGGTGTCTTTCAACAACATGTACGGCATCACGACCAGCAAGGCCGTGGCCAGCGACAGGATGAGCATGGCCCCAACGACCAGGCGCATTTCGTCCATTTCATATTTGCCCACACCGAAGCTCATGCTGTGGCTCCTCCCGCTGGCATGGCAACAGGGTCAACTTTGGGCTTGGTCAGCAAGGCAGCTCCCAACCGACTCGGGCCGAATTTAAAGGCCATTATGAAAAAGTGCAGTGCAAACACCAGGTGACCCAGCGTCATCAGGGCTCCGCCCACCGAACGCGCCTGCAGATAAGGAATGGTGAGCCTGACGCTGTCCATGAACGGGATGTCTTTGTCCAGCATCGCCAAGCCTTGGTACCAGCCGCCGAAAGACAGGCCGATGAAATAAATCGCGAAGCCACCCAGCACCAGCCAGAAGTGGGCCGAGATCATCCATGGGTACGGCCATTCCCATTTCATCACGCGCGGCATGATGAAGTAGATGGAACCGAACATCACCATCGTGAAGAAACCGTACAGCCCCAGGTGCGCATGTGCCACCGTGTAGTGCGTGAAGTGGGTGACGGTATTGACCGAGCGCAGCGCCTGCAACGAACCCTGCACCGAGGCCGCCGTGTACATCATGGTGCCCAGCACAATGAAGCGCAGTGTGGGTGAATAGATCAGTGCGCGAAAGTTGCCCAGCACGGTCAGATGCTGGTTGATGGCGACTGCCACCACCGGCACCACCATCATCATGCTCTGCACGATGCTGATCGTGATCAGCCACGAGGGCACCGGCCCACCGATGAGGTGGTGGCCGCCCACCTGGCTGTAGAAGAAAGCCAGCGACCAAAAGCCCAACAGCGACAGGTTGTAGCTGTGGATGGGCTTGCCCAGCACCTTGGGAATGAAGTAGTAGGCCGCAGCCAGTCCCAGTGGCGTGAACCACAGGCCCAACACGTTGTGCGCGAACCACCAGTTCATCGTGGCCTGTTGCACACCGAAGTGCAAGCCAGGCCAGTTGGCCACCAAGAACAGGACCGGAAACCAAAGCAGCCCGGCGGCGATGTACCAGACCGAAACGTACAGGTGGGCCACCTTGCGTTGAAGCAAGGTCAGCCACAGCGGGAACCCCACCAAGGCGCCTCCCACCACCAACAGAATATCGATCTGCCAGGGGTATTCCAGCCACTCCAGCCCATCTGAGTGGCCCATCGCGATGGCCACCGTGCCGGCAGTCACACCCAGCGTCCACAGGACGCCACCAGCCAGTGCGTATCTCGCGCCCACCAGTTCGGTTTTCAGCAAGCGCGGAATGAGCCACATCGCCACGCCAATGCCAGCCATTGAGCACCAGCCATAAGCCACCAGATTCAGATGGATGGGGCGAATGCGGCCGAAAGTGAGCCACGCCTGCTGCACCATCCAGTCCGGCAGGTGCAATTTCAGCGAGGCAATGAGACCCGCCACAGAAGCCAGTACCAACCAAACGACGCTGAGCGTGAGACACACGCCCACCACCAAGGAGCTGCTTTGGTCTGCGCGCAAACGCGTGGCCACCTCGCTCGCGCTGCGTTGGCTGGCGCTGCTGCTGGGGTCCATGGCCTGCTGCAGGTTGCCGCGCTGGTCCTTGGTGGCGGCCGGGTCTTCCACCGCGCCGAGCTCGTCGCTGTCGAAGATCTGCACCGCGGCTGCACCGCCGCTGCCGAACAGGCCTTTGGCCATGGACGCGATGAAAACGAACAGCGCCAGCACCGACAGAATGAAGGTGCCGAGCAGGACACTAACGGTTAAATCCATATCGAGGTCTAGCGATGACGCTGTGCCATTCCAAGTTTGAAAAACCGCAGGTTAGCAGGCTGACCCGCGCACATAGCGCCTAGGGGTTTAAGGCAAGAGCCCCCATCAAGTTGTCAACTTATGGGGGCTCAGTGCCTCAGCTTGGCGTGGTCTGCCTGGGCGGCTTGGTGATTTGCGCATGGCGCGCACCCGCCACTCACGCTGGGGCAGCACTGGCATGTAGCAACGGATTTTTGATACTTTGGCGCAGGACGCAGGCAACAAACACGCATGCAAAGAGCGCCACTTGGTGCGGACTTCTTGGCGTGTCTGGAGCAGCACCAGGCCATTGCCAAGCACTGTGACGAGACGGCACGCAACCTCCTGGGTGCGATTCACCTGGGGGCATCCATGATTTGGCTGGCTTGAATACCCAAACCATGCGCCACGCAGAAATCCGATTGACGACACGCCCTGGACGCCCAAGCAGTGGTTCGAGCGCTGACAAACCTCGGTCGGTACCGGTCCGCGGCTCCAAAACTTCAACGCTCGGCAAGACTCACCCAAACCGCTGCCACCCCCAACCAATCCGCATCGCAATCGTGATGGCGCACAACACCGAAAACCCATAAGCGATCAGCGGAAACGCGGCTGGCCACAGGCACATGGCGACGAAGGCGACGATGGTCTCGGTCGCTTCGGTCAGGCCGCCCAGAAAGTAAAAGCTCTTGTCGGGGAAGGCGGTGGACGCCAGGCGGTGTTTCTCGGCCACGATGGCAAAGGCCAAGAAGCTGCTGGCGGTGCCGATGAAGGCGGCGAGCAGCACGGCGGCGGGCAGGGCGTTTTGGGCCGGGTGGGCGACCGCGAAGGCGAGCGGGATGCTGGCGTAGAACAGAAAGTCGAGCGTGATGTCGAGGAAGCCGCCGCGGTCGGTGGACTGCGTGGCGCGGGCCACTGCGCCGTCTAGCCCGTCCATGAGACGCGAAGCGAGCAGCAACACCAGGCCCATCAGGTAGGCCTGAAACGCGATGGACACGGCGGCGGCCATGCCGACCACAAAGCCGGTGACGGTGATGGCGTCGGCACCGACACCAGCGGCGACCAACTGGCGGGCCGCGCGGTCTAGCAGCGGTTTGATGGCGGATTGGATGGCGCGGTCAAGCATGTGAACCCATGGTCGCGCAGGCGCAGACGCGTTCAAACATGGGCTGGCAGTTCCAGCACCTGGGCGGGGTTGGCGATGTCGGCCGCGTCGTGGGTGACAAGCACAGCGGGGATGTTTTGCGCGCGAATGTGTTCGAACACGAAAGCGCGGAACTGGTCGCGCAGCGCAGCGTCGAGTTTGGAAAATGGCTCGTCGAGCAGCAGGGCGCTGGGCCGGGCGAGCAGGGCGCGCATGAGCGCGACGCGGGCGCGCTGGCCGCCAGAGAGCGTGGCTGGGTCGCGCTCGCCGTAGCCAGCGAGTTCGGCATCGGCCAGGGCTTGCTCGACCTGCTGCAAACGCTGAGCACGCGAGCCGGGCGGCACGGCAAACAGCAGGTTTTCTGCCACCGTCATGTGGGCAAACAGCAGCGGGTCTTGAAACAGCAGACCGATGCCGCGCCGCGCGGTGGGAAGCGTGGTGAGGTCCATTCCATTGAGGGTGATGGTGCCGTCAAAGCGCAGGGCTTGCGCGCCTTCGGCCACGCTGTGCAGCGTGCCGGCTATTGCCGCGAGCACCGAGCTCTTGCCACTGCCGCTAGCGCCCATGAGGGTGAGCGTTTCGCCGGGCTTCACTTCAAAGCGCAGATCGCGCAGCAGCACGCGCTGGGCGCTGCCGAGTTGTTTGAGGTGGACGGAGAGTGTCATGCGCTGACGACTCTAAACCGTCGCGGCCGGCCGATCCACGCGGCCAGGCCGAAGGCCAGCACCGGCAGCAGGAACTGCAGGCCGGCGTAGGCGCTGGTGAGCGAGCGTTGCGCGCCGGCAGCCAAGGTGACCGCTTCGGTGGTCACGGTGGCGAAGCGCCCAGCGCCGATGTAGAGCGTGGGCAGGTACTGGGTGACGCTGACCGCAAAACCCACCGCCGCGCTGGCCGCCAGCGAGCGGCGCAGCAGCGGCCATTTCACCCGCCACAAAAATGCGAGGCGGCCATGGCCCAGGCTGTCGCTGAGCTGCGCGGCGCGCGGGTCGAAGCCGAGGTAGGCGGGCGAAAGCGCAAGCAGCACATAAGGCAACACCATCACTGTGTGCGCCAGCAGCAGGCCCAGCCATTGGCCTTCCAGCCGCCACTGCAACGCCACGCTGTACAGGCCGACCACCCACAGCACGGCGGGCAACACCAACGGCAGATAAAGCACAGGGCGCAGGCTGCGGTCCCAACTGCGCGGGCTGACTTCGAGCCAGGCCACGCACCAGACCAGCGCGAGCACGGTGGACGCTAACGCCAGACCCAGCGTGGTGCCCACCGTGTCCAGGCTGGCCCACACGCTGAGCCAGGCCTGTGCGGTCAGGGTGTCGGGCCACAGCGCCGGGAAGCGCCAGACACCCGCCACGCTGCCCACAGCGAGTGCGAGCAACACGGCCGCATACACACCAGCGAGCAGCCACAGACCAGGCAGGCTGTAAGAGACCGACGCTTGCCGCCCGCGTGCGCCATTGGCCCGCCGCACCCGACGCGCCGCCAAGGCCTGCAAAGCGCGACAGACCAGCGCCGCGACCAGCACCGCCAGCGCCAGCACACCGCCCGCCGCCGCACCGCGCGCGTTCACCGCCAGGTCGGCGTCTTGCAGCCACTGCCAGGCCAGCACCGCCAGCGTGGGCGGCGAGGCGGGGCCGATCACCAGCGCCATGTCGACGACGGTGAGCCCATAGGCCAGCACCGCCAGCAGCGGCCAGAACAGGCGCGGCGCCAACTGCGGCCACACCACGCGCCACCAAGCGCGCTGCGGCGCATAGCCCAGCGTCTGCGCCAGCGTGTGCTCGGCGCGCCAGCGCTGGCGCACGTCGTCGCGCTGCAGTTGCGTGGCGGCGGTCCAGAGCAAGAAGGGGATTTCTTTGAGCACCAGCGCCACGATCAGGCCCAGGCCCCAAGGGTCTTGCGTGGTGGGCCAGGGCGGTGGCCAGTCGAATCCGGTGAGCCAGGGCGAGAGGGCACGCAAAATCCAGCCGCTGGGCGCGATCAAAAAAACCAGGCCGATGGCAAAGGCCGCGTGCGGCGTGGCCAGCATCACCGGCAAGCTGCTCAGCAGCGCGCCGAGGTGCTGGCGCACAAAGCCCTGCGCCAGCAGCCATGCCGTGATCCACCAGGCCAGCGCAGTGGAGGCCAGGCCGGTCCACAGCGACAAGCCCAGCGCGGGCAGCCACTGCGCATCGTTGATCAACGACGTCCACGCCGCCGCATCGAACAGCGCGCGCAGCGATTGCGTGGCCACCGCCAGCAAGGGCAGGCCGACGAGCAGGAGCAAGGCAACAGCGAATGGACGGCGCAAGTAGGTCATCGCAAGCGGATCAGCAAGGGACAAGCCGGAACGACAAGCACCCAACCAAAACGCCTTGGGAACGGCCAGAGCAACGCTGAACAAGTCCCTGCACCGCGTGAGAATTTTTCAGTGTCGCCGTGGCTGGACCACTTGGCGTTGTTCGCTGGAACTGACGTTCCAGCGCGAAGTGCGCCCAACCCAGAACGCCGCAGAACCGGCTCCGCCGGCCCGCCAGCGTTGCCCCTTTGCGGGGTTCGAACGCAGCGCGATGGGGGCGAATCATGAATACCGCTTGGCCCATTCTTTCTCAAGCGGCTCCACCCAGCCCGCGTGCGGCTCGGGCAGTGTCGGCGCGCCTTGCGCCACTTGGCCAGGCAAGGGTTTGGCTGGAAACAGCGCGCGCTCAGCAGGCGGCAGGCGTTTGAGGTCCAGCACAGTCGGGTCGCCCCAGTGGCTGATGTCGGCCTTGCGCGCTTGGGCCTTGGCTGTCAGCAGGAAGTTGGCCACCACTTGTGCGCCGGCCTTGGCGCGGGCGTTGTACGGGATCGCCACGAAGTGCGTGTTGCCGATGGTGCCCTTGGCGAATTGCCAGGCCACGGTGGAGGCGGGCAGGCGCTTGGCTGCGACTTCGTTGGCTGGCTCGTTGGGATTGAAGGTGAGCGCCAGCAGCAGCTCGCCGTCGGCCATCATCTGGCGGATGGCGGCCGGGTTTTGCGGGAACTGCTTGCCGCCTCGCCACAGGTGCGGGTGCAGCGCATCCAGAAATTGCCACAGGGCGGCGGTCTGCTGGGCAAACGCAGCCTCCACTGGCGGCTTGGTCAGCAGCGCCACGTCGCTCACATGTTCAATCAGCGCCTGCTTCACGAAGGTGGTGCCGGTGAAATCGGGCAGGCGCGGATAGGTGATGCGGCCCGGCTGGCTGCGTGCCAGCGCGAGCAGCTCGGCCATACTTTGTGGCGGCTTGGGCAGACCCTTGCCGTCGGCAAAGAGGGTGAACTGCGCCATGCCCCAGGGCGATTCCATGCCCTCGGTGGGCACCGAAAAATCGTTGCGGGTGGTGGGCTTGCCGTCCACGTCGACGTATTTGAAATTGGGCAGCGCTTCGGCCCAGGGGCCAAACAGCAGGCCGTCGTTTTTCATGGCGGCGAAGTTTTCGCCGTTGATCCACACCAGGTCGACCGTGCCCTCGTTGTCCTTGCGGCCGGCCGTTTTCTCGGCGCGCACGCGTTTGACCACGTCGGCGGTGTCGGTGATCTTCACGTGCTCCAGCGTCACGCTGTGAGCCTTCTGTACTTCAGTCGCGGCCCACTGCAAATAGGCATTGGTCTGCTCGCTGCCGGCCCAGGCGTTCCAGAACACGGTCTGGCCGCGGGCGGCCTTTTCGATGTCGCTCCAGGCGGGGACTTTGGGCTGCGCCCACACTGCGGGCATGGCAGAAGCCGTGGCGGCACCGAGCAACAAACGGCGGCGCGACAAGATGGGCAAATTCAGAGGCAAAGCGTTTCTCCTAAAAAAAAGGGGCTTCAGCAGGTGGTGGCGAGGCGGCGTTCGAGGCGCGGGCGAATCCAGCCGCAGTCGACGGTCCACTTGCCCAGGCCGTAGAGCACAAGCACCGCCAGCAGCACGCCCCAGGTGATGTGTTGCTGCAAAGCGGCGGGCGCAATCTCGGCCAGGCTGAGTACGGCGACGAAGTTGACCACACTCAGCCCCAGCGCCGCAAACCGCCCCGCCAGACCCAGCAGCAACAACACCGGCAGCACCAGTTCGCCGCCGGTGCCCATCAGCGCCGCCACCTCTGGCGAGAGCAGTGGCACCTGGTATTCGTGGGTGAATAGCAAGAGGGTGGTCTCCCAGTCGCGAATTTTGGTCATACCCGCAAGAAAAAACACCTGGGCCAGGTACAGCCGGGCGGCCAGTGCAGCGGGCGCTTGCAGCATTTCGATCAGCCGGGTGAAGCCCAGCCAGAGGGCTTGTCCGCGGTGTAGCAAGTTGGGGTGGTTCATGGGGTGTCCTTTTTCTTGGGGAGGGTGGTGTCGTGCACGCCGGTGACCAGGCCAGCGGCGACCGCGCTGGTGAGCCAAAGCGAAAAGTCGAACGCCTGGGTCTCATCGGTCTCGGCGGCGAGTCCGGCGTCCAGCGCGGTGGGCAGGTCCTGCCCTTGCAGCAGGGCGCGCAGCAGCGCAGCTGCGGCGCTGTTGACTGGTGCCAAGCGAGGCTGAAAGCCTTGGCGCCAGACCAGCGCCGTTTCGGGCACAGCGTCGCGCAGGCGCTCGGCCGCTTGCTTCAGGCTGGGGTGTTCTTGCCGATGCGACAGCACCAGGCTGGCCACCGGGTACCGGCTGCTGACCAGAACGGTGCCAGGCGACAGCGTGAGCGCGAGGCCGGTGGCGTCTGGCTCGCTCAGGCGCGCGAAGCTGGCCGGATCGACGACCGCGTCGGCAGCGCTGGCGGCGAGGTGCAGCGCCCATTCCACCCGTGCCACATCTGCGAGGTAAGGCGTGTCGGCAAGGGCTTCGCTGCTGGCCAGGAAGGCGGGCAGGGCGTCGCCCCAATGGGCCAGGTCGCCTCGCGTTGGCGGGTGGCGATGCCAGAAGTCGCGCGACAACGCAGCGAAATTGTCGCTGCCCATCATCTGCTCGATGACCGGATAGGCGGCGTGCAGCGATCGCTTGGCCAGCGCATGGCCGTTGGCCCGATACGCCTGCAAGCCGCGCTGGGTTTGGGGCTGGTCGCTGTGCCAGAAACTTTGCTTAAAGGTTTCGCCAGACTGCTCAAACAGCGCTTGCAGCAGCGCGTGCTGCTGGTCGGCCAGACGCTCGAATGTCATGAGGCTCACGCTGCAATGCCCTCGGCCACGGCGGGCCCGTTCAGGGCGTTAAACGCGACATCCCGCGCTCGCTGCGCCTCGTCCAGAAGCACCGAAAGCGCGGGCAGGTCGGTGTCCCATTCAATCAAAGTGGGGACCGCGCCGAAGCGCTGCAGCGCGTGGCCGCAGAGCGCCCAGACCGCATCGATCACCCGGCTGCCGTGGTCGTCAATCACGATGTCGCCAGCGTGTACATGGCCAGCCAGGTGCAACTCAGCCACCTGCGCGGGATCGATGGCGTTCAGCCAGTGCTGACACGCTCCTAGCGGGTCTTGCAACTCGCCGCGCAGCTGCGCGTTGAGCGCGTTCACAAAGAGGTTGTTCACATCGACCAGCAGACCGCAGCCGGTGCGGCGGGCCAGCGTGGTGAGAAACGTGGGCTCGTCCATCTCGGCCTCGCGCCACTGCACATAAGCCGACAGGTTCTCGACCGCAATCGGTCGGCGCAGACGGTCTTGCACGTGCTGCACGTTGGCGCACATCACATCAAGCGCTGCCTGGGTCATGGGAACTGGCAGCAGATCCGACGCATGCACCGGTCGGCCAGCCAGCGGCGCCCGGGCAAAACAGGCGTGGTCGCTGACGCGCACCGGGTCAATGCGCTCCACCAGCCGCGCTAGCTGATTGAGGTGCCAGGGGTCGATGCCCATGGCCGAGCCCAGCGAGAGGCCCACGCCATGCAGGCTCACCGGGTAAGCGGCTCGGCCCTGCGCCAGCACCGACAGCGCGGCGCCGCCATCGGCGAAGAAATTCTCGGCGTGGACTTCGATGAAGTCCAGCGCCGGCCGCGTCTGCAGCAGTTCGGCGTAATGCGGGTGCCGCCACCCGATGCCCACCGGCGCGCTCGCCTGCGCAACGGCGTTCGGCATCAGCGTGGCGCGCGACATGACCGATCAACCCTTCTTCATCATGTCGTCTTTTTTCATCCCGTCCTTTTTCATCATGCCGGCCTTGGCTTCTTCCATGGACATGCCTTTCATGGTGGCGCAGGTGCCAGCGGCCACGTACTTCCACTCGCCTTTGTCGTTGTCCACCTTGGACTGACCAGCGCACGAATGCGTGCCCGCGAGGTTGGCGCAGTCGTTTTGGCCCGCCTTGGCGATGCCGAAACATTTCTCCTTGGCCGAGTTCTGCGCCAGCGCCGGGCCAGACAGCATGGCGAGCGACATCAGCGAAGCAGCGGCGGCGGTGATCATGGTGCGTTGGTTCATGGAAAAGCTCCTGAAGGGGTTGAGGCAACCAGGGTGACCGCGTCAGCGATTGCCTCTGGTTGCGAATAAGTCTCTGCACGGCAGTGGGTTCTTACAGCCGCCGCGAAACAAATTTTTGATCTGCCGCATCACAGCAGTTCGGCGATGCGGTCCCAGGCCTCGGGCGGAATGCGGCCGGTGTAGCGCTCCACCAGCCGACCGTTTTTGTCGATCAGTGCGCCGCTGGGCACTTGGGTGGGCGGGCCGAGGCTGTCGACGAAGGACGGATCTGCGGCCCACACCGAGCGTAGCCGCTGGGTGGCGGGCACGGTCTGGCGCAGCAGAGCCTCGTAACTGGACAAATCTTGTCGGCGCGCGTCCATGTTCACCCCCAGCAGGGTAAACGGCTGCTGTTGCCAGCCCGCCAGGTTGGCGCGCATTTCATGCATCTTGTCGCGGCACACCGCGCACCCGGTGGACCAGTAGAAGACCAGCACCACGCGCCCGCGCAAGCCCGCCAAGCCCAGCAGCTGCCCGTCGGCGGTTCGACCTTCGAGCGCGGGGAACGACGCAGCCGCAGCAACCGCAGCAGGCTGAGCCTGAACCAGCGGCCAGGCCAGCAGGGGCAGACAGCCGAGCAGCTGGCGCCGTCGTGAGCTGGGGCGGGAAACTGAAAAAGGGTTCATGCGAGGCTCCAGGTTGATCGGCGTTCGTCTCGCCATCGAACGATTCCTTACACTCCAAACCCTCTGCTCTTTTGGATCTGGCATGTCCGCAAACAATTTTGAGCAACAGCTCGTGGCCCAGCGCGATTACCTGATGCGCTTTGCCCGCCTGCAGCTGCGCAACGAAGCCTGGGCCGAAGACACGGTGTCGGAAACTCTGCTCGCGGCGCTGGCCAAGCCACAGGCTTTCGAGGGCCGCTCCCAGCTCAAGACCTGGCTGGTCGGTATCCTCAAGCACAAGATCATCGACAGCTTGCGCGTGCGCCAGCGCGAGGTTGTTTTGGACACTGACCCTGAAGACGACAGCTTCGATCCGCTGGAACACATGGCATTCAAGGCCGACGGTCACTTTGCCCAGCGCCCGGCAGACTGGGGCAACCCCGAGCAGGATTTGAGCAGTCGGCAGTTCATGGCGGTGCTTGATGCTTGCACCGAAAAACTGCCTCCGATGCAGGCCAGGCTGTTCCTGATGCGCGAGTGGCTGGAGCTCTCCAGCGACGAGATCTGTAAGGAACTGGGCCTGACCGCTACCAACCTTTATGTGCAATTGCACCGCGCCCGCTTGCGGCTGCGCGAATGTCTGGAACTCAACTGGTTTGCCTCGCGATGAATCCCCTGCTGAGAAAATTTCCGCTGATGCGCAACTGCAAAGAGGTTACCGCGCTCGTTGTGGCGCGGGAAGACCGCGAGCTGCCGGCAACCGAGAGGGTGGCGTTGCGGGTGCACATGGCCATGTGCAAGGCCTGCCCGGTTTTCGAGCGCCAGATGCTGATCATGCGCAACGCCATGAAGCAGTGGCGGCACTATGGCGAGAGCGACTGAGGGCCATTCAGAAGCCCGCGCAGCAGCGCAAGGCCATTCCTTACGCCAGCAGCGCCTGCGCGAATTCTTTCGCGTCGAACGTCTCCAAGTCTTCCAGCTTCTCGCCCACGCCGATGAAGTAAATCGGCACCGGCCGTTCGCGCGCGATCGCGCAGATCACGCCGCCCTTGGCGGTGCCGTCGAGCTTGGTGATGATCAGGCCGGTGAGGCCGAGGACTTCGTCGAACGCTTTCACCTGGTTCAACGCGTTCTGCCCGGTGTTGCCGTCGATCACCAGCAGCACTTCATGCGGGCTGGTCGGGTCGGCCTTTTGCACCACTCGCTTGATTTTGCGCAGCTCCTCCATCAGGTGCAACTGAGTCGGCAGTCGGCCGGCGGTGTCGACCAGCACCACGTCGCGCCCGCGGGCACGCCCGGCGGTCACCGCGTCGAAACTCACGGCGGCTGGGTCGCCGCCTTCTTGCGTGATGATGTCCACCGTGTTGCGCTCAGCCCACACGGCGAGCTGCTCGCGCGCGGCGGCGCGGAAGGTATCGGCTGCCGCCAGCAACACAGTTGCCCCCTCGTTGGCCAGGTGGCGGGTGAGCTTGCCAATGGAGGTGGTTTTGCCAGCGCCGTTGACGCCGGCCACCATGATCACGGTGGGCTTGTGCTCACCGATCACCAGTTGCTTTTGCAGCGGCGCCAGCAGCGCGGTGATGGACTGCGCGAGCAGGCCTTTGACAGCGGCCGGATCGGTGGTTTTCGTGTCTTTGACGCGCCGTTTCAGATCGGCCAGCAGGTGCTCGGTGGCCTTGACGCCGGTGTCGGCCATCAGCAGCGCGGTTTCCAGTTCTTCGTACAGCGCGTCGTCGATCCGCGTGCCGGTAAATACCGTGGTGATGCTGGTGCCGGTCTTGCGCAAGCCTATCTTGAGCTTGTCGAGCCATCCCTTGCGTGCTGGCTCGGCCAGCGGGGCTGGCTCGGGCTCAGGCGCTGGGACCGGAACTGGCACTGGCACTGGAGCTGGTGTCTGCGCGGGGGCAGAAACAGGCGAGGGCACCTGGTTCGGCTGCACGAACACAAGCGGCGGCGGTGCAGCGGGTGTTGGCCCTTCAGGCGCAACGGGAGGTTTTTTTCGGAAGAACGAGAACATTTGCCTATCTCTAGAATCCACTCCATTCTATGAAACGCCACACACCGCCTTCCCCCCGCCGTTTGGCCACGGTTCTTGCATTTGTCTCGATGTGTGGAGCAGCAGCGATAGCGCCAGCACACGCCGCTGGCACCATCGCCTCGCCCGCCGCCGCCGAGGCGGCGCCGCTGGCTGGCACCGCGCCGCTGGCGCAGCGGTTCACCCTGTCCAACGGCATGATGCTGATCGTGCGGCCCGATCGGCGCGCGCCCACGGTGGCGCACATGCTCTGGGTGCGGGCGGGCGCTATCGACGAGGTCAGCGGCACCTCGGGCGTTGCCCATGTGCTCGAACACATGCTGTTCAAAGGCACGCCCAGCCTGGCGCCGGGCGAATTCTCGCGCCGCATGGCTGCGTTGGGCGCCCGCGAAAACGCATTCACCAGCCGCGATGCCACCGGCTATCACCAGCAACTGCCGTCGAAACAGCTGGAAGCGGCCATGCGGCTGGAGGCCGACCGCTTTGCCAACAACCAGTGGGCCGACGACGAGTTCGTGCGCGAGCTGGAGGTGGTGAAGGAGGAACGCCGCCAGCGCACCGAAGAGTCACCGCGCGCCCGCATGTTCGAGGCGTTCAGCGCCATGAGTTTTCAGGCCCATCCTTACCGCCGCCCGATCATCGGCTGGATGAGCGACTTGGATGCGATGACGCCGCAAGACGCGCGCGATTTCTACCGCCGCTGGTACGTGCCAGCCAACGCGGCGGTGGTGATCGCGGGCGATGTGGATGTGGCGCAGGTTCGCGCGCTGGCTGAGAAAATCTACGGTCAAATCCCGGCGCGCGCCGCGCCTGCTCGCAAGCCGCAGGAAGAGCCTGAGCAAACCGGCCCGCGGCGCATGGAATACCGCGCGGCGGCCGATCAGGCGCTGGTGGTGTTGGGCTACAAGGCACCGCGCTGGACCGGTGGCGACGCGCCGTCTGACCAAGACGCGCTGGCCCTCACCGTGCTCTCGGCCGTGCTCGACGGCTACAGCGGCGCGCGCCTGGAGCGTGCGCTGGTGCAAGGTGCGCCGGGTCAGCGCATTGCCGACAGCGCTGGCGCGTCTTACGGCCTCATGGGTCGCGGTCCGCAGCAGTTCACGCTCACCGCTGTGCCTGCCGCTGGCGTCATGCCAGCAGCGGCAGAGGCGGCGCTCAAGGCCGAGCTGCAACGCGTTGCGCGTGATGGCATCGGCTCGGCCGAGCTCAAACGCGTCATCACCCAATGGACCGCGGGTGAGGTTTACCAGCTCGACTCGGTGTTCAACCAGGCGCGCGAGCTGGGCAGTTACTGGATCAATGGCATGGGCATCGACACCGGCGACAAGCTGATGGCGCGTCTGCGCACCGTGACACCGGCGCAGGTGCAGTCGGTGGCGCAGCGCTACTTCGGCGATGAGCAGTTGACCACGGCGGTGCTGGTGCCCGACCCGAGCAAGCGGCCAGCCGTCGCACCCGATCGCTCCCGGCCTGCGCTGGGGCGCCACTGACATGAAGCCACACACGAAGCGACGCGCCACGATGAACCGTTCTCTGAAGTCCCTAGCCGCCAGCGTTGTGCTGTTGGCTTTCACCAGTGCAGCCCAAGCCGCGATCCCCATTCAACACTGGACCCACGCCAGCGGCGCGCGCGTCTACCTCGTGCCCAGCCCCAGCATTCCCATGCTGGACGTGCAGATCAATGTGGACGGCGGCAGCCGCCGCGACCCGGAGGTGCAGGCCGGTCTGGCCAGTGCCACAGCGGGCTTGTTGCTGGCCGAGGTCGCGTCCCAGCCTGGCCAACCTGCGCTGGACGAAAACCAGCTTGGCGAGGCCTGGGCAGACCTCGGCGCCCAGTTCGGTGCCAGCGCCAGCGGCGACCGCTTCAGCGTGTCGCTGCGCACGCTGACCGAGCCCGATCTGCTGCGCGGCGCGGTCGCGCTGGCCGCGCGCCAGCTCGCCGCACCGGCCTGGCCCGAACGCATCTGGCAGCGCGACCGCGAGCGCACCATCGCCGCTTTGATCGAGGCCGAAAACCGGCCTGGTACCCAAGCGGCGCGCGCTTTCGACGCTGCGGTCTACGGTAACCACCCTTACGGTTTCGACACCATACCGGCCACGCTGAATGCGATTTCGGTGGCCGACATGCGCGACTTTTACCGCCGCCACATGGCCGCCTGCCGCGCGCAGGTGAGCCTGGTCGGCGCCATCGACCGCGCTCAGGCCGATCGCATCGTCGATCAGTTCATGGCCGCCATCGCGCCCAATGGCTGCACGGCACTGCCGCCAGTGGCGCAGGTTGCGCCGCTCGCGGCAGCGGTGGAGCGGCGCATCCCGTTCAACGCAGCGCAGGCGCAGGTGCAGATCGGCCAGCCCGGCTTTGTACGCAGCGACCCCGACTTTTTTCCGCTGATCGTGGGCAACCACATCTTGGGCGGTGGCGGCTTCACCTCGCGCCTGACCAACGAGGTGCGCGAAAAGCGCGGCCTGAGCTACAGCGTCTACAGTTTCTTCGCACCCGGCTTGCACGCGGGGGCCTTCCAGATCGGCCTCACCACCCGGCCCGATCAGGCCGACCAGGCCGTCGCCGTGGCGCGCGAGGTGTTGCAGCGTTTTGTGCGCGAGGGGCCGACCGAGGCCGAGCTGCAAGCGGCGAAAGACAACCTCGTCAACGGCTTCGCGCTGCGCATCGACAGCAACCGCAAGCTGCTCGACAACGTGGCCAACATCGCCTGGAACGGCCTCCCGCTCAACTACCTCGACGACTGGACCGAACGGGTGCAGCGCGTGAGCCTGGTCGACATCCAACGCGCGTTTTCTCGCGTGCTCCAGCCCGAGCGCATGGCCACGGTGGTGGTGGGCGGTAGACCGTAGCCATCCCCGCTACACCACCCAGCGCATGAGGCGCGACTCCTCCAAGGGCCGCGCCTGCCGCCTGGCAAAGCCAGCCCGGCTGTGTCTCCGTCTAGCGACCGCCATTGAAACGATGGCTTGACAAGCTCGCCGTATGTTTCAATCCACGCCCCAAAAGGAGCGAATTTGGAAGAGGTTACCCCTCGCCCAAATGAATTCCATCCCACTGAATAGACGGTTTCAAACCAGAATTTGTTTTAGATGAAAAAGCCCGCCATTGCCCGTCGACCGACCAGAGCCGCACCCCAAGAAGTCCGCATCATCGGCGGGCGCTGGAAGCGCACTCCGCTGCCAGTGCTCGATCGGCCTGGCCTGCGCCCCACGCCGGTGCGGGTGCGCGAGACGCTGTTCAACTGGCTCGGCCACGACTTGACCGGCTGGCGCTGTGTGGACGCGTTCGCTGGTACTGGGGCGCTGGGTTTGGAGGCGGCCTCTCGCGGCGCAGCCGAGGTGGTGTTGATCGAGCAGGACGCTGCGCTTGTCACCCGCCTGAACCAGCTCAAGGCGCGTTTGCAAGGCGCCGAGACGGTGCGCGTTGAGCGCGGTGACGCGCTGGCCGGTTTGCGGCAACGCCACGGTGCTGGGCTCGATCTCGTCTTTCTCGATCCGCCGTTTGCCGAAGGGACGAACGAGGTGCTGCTCACCGCCGCGCTGCAGGCCGCTCGCGCCACGCTGAACGCCACGGGCCTCATCTACTTAGAAGCGCCTCACGCTTGGAGCAACGAGGGGCTGGCCCCACTGGGGTTGGTGCTGGACCGCCACGGCAAAGCCGGCGCGGTGGCCTTCCACCTGTTGCGGGCACTTTCCAACGACTGAAGGCGCCAAAAACCCGCCACGCATAATGGCTGACATGTCTACCGACGTTTCCCGCATCGCCGTTTACAGCGGCACCTTCGACCCGATCACCCTGGGTCATGAAGATGTGGTGCGCCGCGCGGCGGGTTTGTTTGACGAACTCGTCATCGCAGTCGCCATCGCGCACCACAAAAAAACCCGCTTTTCGCTGAAGGAGCGACTGGCGATGGCCACCGAAGCCACGGCGCTGTTGTCCGGCCGCGTGCGGGTGCTGCCGTTTGACGGCCTGATCGTGGATTTTTGCCGCGAGCAGGGCGCTCACGCGGTGGTACGCGGCATCCGCAACCTCACCGATTTCGATTACGAGGCTCAAATGGCTGCGATGAACCGCAAGCTGCTGCCGTCAGTCGAAACCGTGTTTCTGCTGCCGCAGGCCGAGTTGCAGTGCATCTCCAGCACCTTGGTGCGCGAAATCGCCACGCTGGGGGGCGATGTGTCGCAGATGGTCAGTCCGAAGGTGGCTGCGCGGCTGGTGACTCCGCCGGTGCAAGCATGAGCGCGGTGTTCGCAATTTCCCCAACGTGCTCGGCCTGGCACGGCAACCGACAGGAGGCACCCCCATGGCCCTGATGATCACCGACGAGTGCATCAACTGCGATGTCTGTGAGCCCGAGTGCCCGAACCAGGCGATCTACATGGGCGAGGAGATCTACGAGATTGACCCGTCCAAATGCACCGAATGCGTGGGCCATTTCGACGAGCCACAGTGTGTGCAGGTCTGCCCGGTGGCTTGCATCCCGATCCATCCGGAACACGTGGAATCCCAGGCAACGCTGTGGCAAAAATACCAGCGGCTTCAGGGCTCGACCGCTCCAGCCGCATCAACTGAAGTGGAAGCGCCGCCTGTGGTGGGCTGATCGGCTGAGGCCGCAACTGGCGCCTGCCGGGGTGGTTTGGGGCGCGGTGGTTTGCTGGTGTGGATGAGCGCGGTGGCTTTGTCCATTTCGCCAGCAATCAGATGCGGCAAGGCTTTGAGGCTGCGGTCCAGCGCCTGGATGATGGCGATGCGGTCATCGAGCGACGGCTTCTTCAACACCCAGTTCGCCACCTCATTCTTGTTGCCTGGGTGCCCAATGCCGACGCGCAAACGCCAGTAGTCGGCGCTGCCCAACTGACCATGGATGTCGCGCAAGCCGTTGTGACCGGCATGGCCGCCACCGCGCTTGAGCTTGGCTTCGCCAGGCGGCAGATCCAGCTCGTCGTGCACCACCAGAATTTCTTCGGGCTCGATCTTGTAGAAGCGCGCCACCGAGGCCACGCACTTGCCCGACAGATTCATGAAAGTCTGCGGCTCGACCAGCCAGAGTACCTGGCCCGACACGTTGGCCCGCGCCACCAAGCCGAAATGCCCACGTTCCATATGCAGTGGCGTCTTGAGCAGGCGCGCGGCTTCATCCACCCACCAGAAACCGGCGTTGTGGCGTGTGTCTTCGTATTCGGGTCCAGGGTTGCCGAGACCGGCGATGAGTCGAATCATGGTTTTCATTATGAAATACGCCCAAGGTGTTGCCCAAACGACAACGGCCCGCATGAGCGGGCCGAGGCGCGGGTTGTGCAGCGGCGATGTCGCCCCCGCCGCAGACACCAGCTTACTTTTTCTTCTTGCCTTTTTTGTCATCGACAGGCGCTGCAACCGGCGCCACGATTTCTTCTTCGACCTTTGGCGGCACCACGGTGGCCACCGTCATGTTGGTGCGGCCGTGGGTGACGCGCTTGATGCCCTTGGGCATGACGAGGTCACGGGCGTGGATGGTGTCGCCCTTTTTCACGTTGGCCAGATCGACCTCGATGAACTCGGGCAACTGCATGGCCAGGCATTCCACCTCGATCTCGGTCATCACGTGGTTGATCACGCACTTGTCGGTCTTCACCGCTTCAGACTCGTCGGCGTTGATGAAGTGCAATGGCACCTTCTTGTGCAGGCGGGTCTTGTTGTCCACGCGCTGGAAGTCGACGTGGAGCACCTGGAGTTTGTAGGGGTGGTACTGCACATCGCGCAGCAGCACCTTGTGCACGGTACCGGCCAGGTCCATCTCGAGAATGGACGCGTGGAACGCTTCCTTCTTCAAGGCGTGCCACAAAGCGTTGTGATCCAGTTCGATGGTGACCACGGGGGCCTCGCCACCAAAAACGATACCGGGCGCGCGACCGGTGTTGCGCAGACGGCGGCTCGCACCCGTACCTTGCATGGCGCGCTCAAAAGCGACAAATTGCATAACTAACTCCTGTGGAGGGGTTCCGCGACCAGAACGCCTCGATGAAAAAAGAACCGCCCCGAATGAGGCGGTTCGCTTTTTGTTGCCTTCAGGCCTTAGAAAAGGTTGTCCTGATCGGCAAACAAACTCATGACCGACTCGCCCGAGGCGATGCGCGCGATGGTCTCAGCCATCAGCGGCGCCACGGAGAGCTGGCGGATTTTCTTGCAGGCCTGGGCGGCCTGCGAGAGGGGAATGGTGTTGGTCACAACCACCTCGTCGAGCACGTTGCCCTTGGCAATGCGTTCGATGGCTGGGCCGGAAAAGATGGGGTGGGTGCAATAGGCGTAAACGCTTTTGGCGCCGCGCTCTTTCAACACCTCGGCGGCCTTCACCAGCGTGCCGGCGGTGTCGATCATGTCGTCCATGATCACGCAGTTGCGGCCATCGATGTCGCCAATCACGTGCATCACTTCCGACACATTGGCCTTGGGGCGGCGCTTGTCGATGATGGCCATGTCGCAATTGAGCTGCTTGGCCAAGGCGCGGGCGCGCACCACACCACCCACGTCGGGCGACACCACGAGCAGGTCGGAATAGTTCTTGGCGCGCAGATCGCCCAGCAACACGGGCGAGGCGTAAATGTTGTCGACCGGGATGTCGAAGAAGCCCTGGATCTGGTCAGCATGCAGGTCCATGGTCAGCACCCGGTCCACACCCACCGCTTGCAGCATGTTGGCCACCACCTTGGCGCTGATGGGCACGCGGCTGGAGCGCGGGCGGCGGTCTTGGCGGGCGTAACCGAAATAGGGGATCACAGCCGAAATGCGCGAGGCAGAGGCTCGCTTGAGTGCATCGACCATGATGATGAGTTCCATCAGGTTGTCATTGGTAGGCGCGCAGGTGGACTGAATGACGAACACCTCGCGGGTGCGCACGTTTTGGGTGATTTCGACTGTGACTTCGCCGTCAGAGAAGCGACCCACATTTGCCGAGCCGAGGTGGGTGCCCAAGCTTTGTGCGATTTCAGCGGCCAACACCGGATTGGCGTTGCCGGTGAAGACCATGAAGTCCGGGGGCTGAGCGTGCATGGCGGGGTGAGCTGCATCCATTGCGTTAAACGGCGCTGCGGACGCTGCTGTTCAGCGCCCTGCCCGGGTCATGAAGTGAACGATGTGGATGGCAGGGGAGGAAGGACTCGAACCCTCGCATGCTGGAATCAAAATCCAGTGCCTTTACCAACTTGGCGACTCCCCTACACAGGCCAACCGATGCGCCCGAAGGCTCGCCGGTCAACCCAAAAAACGTCTCTGGTTGCGCATCAACTGCCGGGGTTGATGAGCGCCGGAGATTTTAATCCGAACACCAACCCAGCAATGGATGTACATCCATGTTGCTGCACTTGTGAATTGTCCAATGCGCGGGCGCGTCAGGGAAATTCAACAAGCGCTGCGTTTGCGCAAACACCGCAGTGCCCGATCCGGTCATTCTGCCCTGTAAGCCATGGCTTTCTAACCACTGCAGACAGTCCGCCATCTCAGGACACAAGCGCTCCACCACCGGTTGCAGATCGTTGTGTGTGCTCTCCAACAATTGTTGGGTATTGCACTTCACCAAACCTGCCTGCTGATCGTTGGGACCGTTTGCAGCAAAGCCTTGGAGTATAGCGGTGTTTGTGTCGCGTTTGAGCGCGGGATCGCTGAAGATGCGCGGCGTGGATGCCCCGACCGGGGGTTTCACGATCAAAAAATGGGCCAGTGGCAGCGATATTGGCGTGATTTGCTCCCCCACACCTTCCACCCATGCGTTGTGGCCGCTCAGGAAAAAAGGCACATCCGCGCCCAGTTTCAGTCCGATGGCGGTGAGCTCGGCGCGCTTGAGGCCAAGTCCCCACAGCCGGTTGAGCGCGATCAGGCAGGTGGCCGCGTCTGAGGAGCCGCCGCCCAGGCCCGCCTCTGTGGGCAGACGTTTCTCCAGACCGATCTGAACGCCCTGCTGGCAGCCGGTGGCGGCTTGCAACGCACGCGCCGCTTTCACGCACAGATCTTCGGCTGGGAGCTGGTCCCCGCCCAAGTCTTCGCGCGCGATCACGCCATCGTCGCGGCGCTCGAACGACAAGCGATCGCACCAGTTGATCAGCATGAACACGGACTGCAATAGGTGGTAGCCGTCGGACCGACGCCCGGTGATGTGCAGAAACAGATTGAGTTTGGCCGGCGCGGGAATGTCGTAAAGCGCTCGCAGGCCCGTCACCTGGCTTTTGGCATTCATGGCGCGAACAGCAAGCGCAGCTCGGCGCTGGGCAGTGGCGTGGCGCGGCGCGCGGTGATGCGGCCCTGGAGTTGCTGCGAGAAGTCGACCGTCCAGCCGTCGGCGGCGGTGTTGTTGCCACGCAGCCAGCCAAACATGGCCACGACCGGCAGAGCGGTGCCGCTGATTTCGGTGGTGAGTTCGTCGAGACTGTCGCGTTGTTCAAACCGGTCGCCCTGGCGCAGCTCGGCGCCCTGGGGCGACCAGCGCACGCTGGCCAGGGTGGTGCCCAAGGGCGAGTTGAGCTGCAGTTCGCCCGCTTCGGGGCTGCCGCGCAAGTCGAAGCCAGCGGAGAACGATTGCGGGGGCGTGCTGTCAACTCGCAGCGCCAGGCGGCCACTCCAGGATTCCTCGCCCGCAGCAGTGGGCGGACGCGGTGCGGCGCAGGCACTCAGCAGCAGCGCGGCAACCAGACCGGCTGCGATTAGGCAGGCCCGACGGCCGGTGGCTCGCAGGACCGTCACAGTTTGACCTGCAGGCGCTTGAGGGTTTCTTGCAGGGTTTCGTTGTCGCTGGCACCCAGCAAGCCCTCGCGCCAGATTTTGAGCGCCTGTTCCCGCTGGCCGCTGATCCACAGCACCTCGCCGAGGTGGGCAGCGATTTCGGCATCGGGCCGCTTGGCGTAAGCAGCGGCCAGAATTTCCAGTGCACGCGCGGTGTTGCCCAGACGGAATTCAACCCAGCCCAGGCTGTCTTGAATGTAGGCATCGTCGGGCGAGAGCGACACCGCTTTTTCGATCAGTTGCTTGGCCTCGGCCAGCCGCAGATTGCGGTCGGCCAGCGAGTAGCCCAGCGCGTTGTGGGCGTGGTAGTGATCGGGTTTGATGGCAATCAGTTGGCGCAGCAGACGCTCCATTTCGTCGACCAGATTGGCCTTCTCCGCCATCATGGCTTGGTCGTACAGCAGCTCGGCATCGTCGGGGAAGCGTTTGACTGCTTCACCATAGACCTCATAAGCGCCACGGTAATCTTTCAGATCGCGCAGCAGCTGGGCTTCTGCCACAAGCTTCAGACGCGCGTCACCGCTGCGGCGCTCGGGCAGGTTGCGCAGCAGCGTCCGTGCTTCGGCTCGCTTGCCTTGGCGCGCCAGCAGCGAGGCCCGCCGCATCTGAGCAGCCATGATTTCGTCGGCGTTTTCAATCCGATCCAGCCATGCATTGGCGGTGGCAAAGTCCTGCTGTTTCTCGGCGATTTGCGCCATGAGCAAGTAAGCCTGTGTCAAGCCGCGCGCCACCCGTTCGTCGCCCGATTGGCGCGCCAATGTCATGAATGTCTGGAGCGACTGCGCAGCTGCAGGCAGGCTATTGGCCTGGACCTGCAGGCTGGCGAGCAGCAGCCAAGGCTCTGCCAGGTCGGGCCGGCGTGCGGTCAGGGCATCGAGCTGGGTACGCGCTTGGGCGTTGCGCTGCAAGTCCAACAACACCCGGGCGTAGCTCAGCGCCACCGCCGAGTCTTGGGATTTGCCCTCGGTGCTGGCTTGCAGCTGACGCAGCACGATTGGCTCAGCGTCTTTCTCTCCGCGCTCGAACAGCTCCAGCGCCAGAAGAGCGGGGAAGAGCGAGGCTGGGTCGGCGGCGTGGCCTTCGCGCGCCGAGGTCAGGGCCAGGCCGGGTTGGTCCAGCGCCAGTTGCATGCGCCCGATCGTGGTCCATGCGGCGGCGGCCTGGTCGCGCTGTTTGAGCGCCGGCGCGAGGGCGTCACGCACCACCGCCAAGGCGGACGCTTTGTCGGGCACTCGCGCGAAGGTTTGCGGGATCGCGTTGATGGTGTTGCTGCGCTCGGCCGGCGGGTTGCGCTCGATGATGGCGCGCAGCACCGGCGCGGTCTCTTCGATCCGGTTGAGTGCGAGCAGGATCTGCAAGACAAAACGCTCTGCCTCGGGGTCTTTGGGCTGGTCGGCCGACCAAGCGCGTGCCGCTGTCAAGGCCGCCTCGCCAGAGCGGCTCTGCAACGCCACCTCCACCGCACGCCTAAACAGCGCCGTGTCGCGCTGCTTGCGCGCCGCGTCCAGAATCAGCGAGTAGCCAGCGCCCGGATCGCCGCCGCGCACATTGAGCTCGCCCAGCAGCAGTTGGTAGAACAGCGGTGCGTTGAGTTCCGAGTTGAGCACTGAATTGAGCGGGGGGGCTGCAGCGGCGACGCTGGCTGGTACAGCAGGCGCGGTCGGGGCAGCGGTTGGTGCGGTTTGGGCTTGCGCTGCACCGCTTGCCAGCAAAACAGCGCTCAACCACCAACCGGCCCGGTGGCTTGCGCGAGTTCCTGTGCCAGCCGGGTTGGTGGGGCGGATTTCCAGCGTTGCAACGCGGCGCAAGGTGTTCATTGGTTCATGATAATGGAAGGCTTTGTCAGCGATCGCCGTCGGACTCCAAGCCCTCACAGGCGTTCCACAGCGGCCCAAAAAGACCCAATCCCATGCCCGAACTCCCCGAAGTTGAAGTCACCCGCCGCGGTTTTGCCGATCGCATCGCGGGCGCCAAGATCACCGAGATCGCGCTGGGCAAACCGCTGCGCTGGCCGTTGGGCGTGGCGCCCGAGCAGCTGCTGGGCCAGCAGGTGCACAGCGTGGGCCGGCGGGGCAAGTATCTGCTGGTGCAGCTCGACCGTGGCCTGCTGATCTTGCATCTCGGCATGTCGGGCAGCCTGCGGTTTTCGCCGGTGCTGCCGCCGCGCGGCGTGCACGACCATTTCGAGCTGGTCACCACCCAGGGGCTTTTGCGCTTGCACGATCCGCGACGTTTTGGCGCGGTGGTGTTCGCGGCGTCGATCGAGGATGCGGCTGCGCGCAAGCTGCTGGACCATCTGGGCACCGAGCCGCTGGAAGCCGGTTTTGACCCGGTTACGTTTCACCAGCGTTTGCAGCAGCGGCGCGCCAGCATCAAGCAGGTGCTGCTGGCGGGCGACATCGTGGTGGGCGTGGGCAACATCTACGCGTCAGAAGCGTTGTTTATGGCCGGTATCCGCCCCACGCTGCGTGCCGATCGGCTGAGCAAGCCGCGGGCCGCGCGCTTGCACCAGGCGATCGTGGCGGTGTTGCAGCGCGCGGTGGCCATGGGCGGCAGCAGCCTGCGCGACTTCAGCGGCGCTGAAGGGGAAAGCGGCCACTTTCAGCTCGATGCCAAGGTTTATGGGCGTGCGGGCCAGCCGTGCCGCGTGTGCGAGACGCCCATCAAGTCGCTGCGTCAGGGCCAGCGATCCACGTTTTACTGTCCGACCTGTCAAAAAATGTGACGCGTCGCGCGAGCCGACAGGCGCGCTTGAGGGGCGCTGGTCGGCGTAAGGCCGATGCTATATTGACCAACCCCCATCGAGACACCGCGTATGAGTTTCAATCAGGATTTGGATGAGCATGGAGCCTGGCGCAAGCAGTTCGCGCTGCGGCTCAAGCTGTTGTCCGAGTGGCTGATCGATCACGATCTCATGCAGCCCGGCCTGCGCGAGCGCCTGGATCAGCTGCACGCCGAGGTGAAGAACGACAAGATCATGATCGCGTTCGTGGCCGAGTTCTCGCGCGGCAAGTCGGAGCTGATCAACGCCATGTTCTTCGCGGGTTACGGCCGGCGCATCATGCCGGCGAGCGCCGGGCGCACCACCATGTGCCCGACCGAGTTGGCCTTCGATGCCGAGGTGCCGCCCTGTCTGCGTTTGCTGCCGATTGAGACGCGCTTGCAACCGCAGTCGCTGCTGGACTGGCGCAACGCACCCAACCGATGGGAGCGGCTTGATCTGGACGTGAACGATCCCAAGCAGCTGGCCAAGGCGATTCATAAGGTGGCCGAGGTGCGCCGCGTCAGCCGCAGCGAGGCCACCGCCCTGGGGTTCTGGAACGACGAGACGCCCGATGACAACCCGCTGCCCGGTGCCGATGGCCTGATCGAGGTGCCCAAGTGGCGCCATGCGCTGATCAACATGGCGCACCCGCTGCTCAAGCAAGGCCTGGTGATTCTGGACACCCCCGGGCTGAACGCGATCGGCGCAGAGCCCGAGCTCACCATGAGCCTGCTGCCCCAGGCGCACGCGGTGGTCTTCATCCTCGCGGCCGACACCGGTGTGACCAAATCCGACCTCACGATCTGGCGCCAGCACCTGTCGGCGTTGGGCGAGGCGAAAGAATCGCGGCTGGTGGTGCTCAACAAGATCGATACCCTGTGGGACGCGCTCAGTTCGCCCGAGCAGGTGCAGCTGCAGATCGCGTCTCAGCGCGCCAACTCGGCTGAAATCCTTGGGCTCTCGCCGCAGCAGGTGATTGCGGTGTCGGCGCAAAAAGGTTTGCTGGCCAAGGTCAACCGCGATGAGCCGTTGCTTCAGGCCAGCAACCTGCTGGAGCTCGAAGCCGCGCTGGGTGTGGGCCTGTTGGGACAGCGCCGCAAGATATTGGGTGCGGCGGTGGCCCAAGGCGTGGACGCCCTGCGGGAAGAAACCGGTCGGCTTGTGCATGTCCGAGCGCGCGATTTGGTGGAGCAGGTGCAGGAACTTGAGGGCCTGCGCGGCAAAAATGCGGGTGTGATCAAGCAGATGCGCCTGCGCATTGAGCAGGAGCAGGCCGACTTTGACGCCAGTGGCGCGAAGATTCAGGCGGTGCGATCGGTGCACCTGCGGCTGCTCAAAGATGTGTTTGCGCTGCTCAGCGCGACACAGCTCAAAGGGGTGGTGGCAGATTTGGCACGTGCGCTCAAGCAACCAGGCATCAAGCTTGGCATTAAACGCGCCTACGGCAACACCTTCGACCGGCTGCGTGCCGATCTGCGGCAGACCGCCAAGCTGGCCGAGGACATCCAATCGATGCTGGAGGGCAGCTTCAAGGGGCTGAACGCCGAGTACGGATTTTCCCTGCAGGCGCCTGAGCCACCGCCGCTGACGCAGTACCTCCAAGAACTCGATTTGATCGAGCGCAACCATGTGCAATACCTGAGCTTGGGCAACGCGCTGCGACTGGCCCAGCCCGAATTCGGCGAGCGGCTGGCGCGCGCGCTCATGAGCCGACTGCGCAGGGTCAACGAGAGTGCGATCAACCAGATCGAGCTTTGGAACAAATCCGCAGCGGCGCAGCTCGATGCCCAGTTGCGCGAGCGCCGGCGCAATTTCGTGCGACGCATCGAAGCCGTCTCCCGCATCCAGCAAGCCGCGGGTGGGCTCAGTGAGCGCATCAGCGAGCTGCAGCTCCAGCAGGGCGACCTCAACTTGCTTGACGCCAAACTCACCGAGCTCACCGACCACTTGCTGATAGCTCCCCAAGACACGCCAGTCGAAGACGCTCTGGCATGACGCCGTTGGCCCCAAGCAGCGCCATGGCGCGCGAGTTGCCGCTGGACTTTGCGCCGCGCCTGATCGCCTGGCAGCGCCAACACGGCCGCCACGGCCTGCCTTGGCAGCAGACGCGCGATTCTTACCGCGTCTGGCTCTCCGAGGTGATGCTGCAGCAAACCCAGGTGAGCACCGTGCTCGCCTATTACCCGCGCTTTCTGGCGGCGTTTCCCACCGTGCAGGCGCTGGCAGAGGCCAGCGGCGACCAGGTGATGGCCTTGTGGGCCGGGCTGGGTTACTACAGCCGAGCGCGCAACCTGCACCGCTGTGCGCAGACGGTGGTTGGTGAACACGGCGGCGTGTTCCCCGCCTGTGCCGAGCAGCTTCAGACCTTGCCGGGCATTGGTGCCTCTACCGCAGCAGCGATCGCGGCTTTCTGCCACGGCGAACGCGTGTCCATTGTGGACGGCAATGTGCGGCGGGTGCTGTCTCGCTTGCTGGCTTTCGACCAGGATCTGGCGCAGGTGGCCAGCCAGCGCGCGTTGTGGGACTTGGCGCAAGGTTTGCTGCCCCATGCGCCAGCACCCGACGACATGGTGGCCTACACCCAAGGGCTGATGGACCTGGGCGCCACCGTCTGCCTGCGCAGCAAACCGCTTTGTGAGCGCTGTCCGGTGAACAGCCTGTGTGCGGCCAAGGCGGCGGATGCGGTAGCCCGTTATCCGGTGAAATCCAAGGCGGTCAAACGGCGCCACGAAAGCTGGTGGTTGCTGGTGCTGCGTTTGCGTTCGGCCGATGGAGTAGACCGTTTCTGGCTCCAGCGCCGACCGGTACCTGGCATCTGGGCCGGTTTGTACTGCCCAGCGGTGTTTGCGAGCGAGGAGCTGCTGATGGCTGCGTTGTCCAGCGGCGCGTCTGAAGGCGTTGAACACCTCGACCCGGTGGCACACAGCCTCACCCACCGCGAGCTGCGGTTGCACCCGGTGGTGGTGACCACGACAGCGGATCAGACTTTCGGTTCAGGTGGCGTGTGGGTGAGCGCCAGCGAGTTGACGCAGCACGGTTTGCCGACCCCGGTCCGCACCTTGTACCAGCGCTTGGTGGCCTGAGTTAGCGCCTGCCCTTCGCTCAGCCCACCTCAGCCCAGATCGTCGGCGCGTTTGGTGCGCGCTGGCCAGTCACCGATCTCGCGGTGGCGCACCCGGGTCGCCCAGTCGCCAACAAACGCCTTGGCCAGTTCTTCCACCAGAAACACCGAGCGGTGCTGACCGCCGGTGCAGCCCACAGCCACAGTCACATAGCTGCGGTGGTCGCTCAGCATCTGCGGCATCCAGCCGCTCAAAAAGCCGATTAGCTGCTCGCGCATGCGTTGCACCTCGGGCTGCGCGCGCAAAAACTCAGCTACCGCTGGATCGCGGCCGGTCAGGGCTTTGAGCTCGGGTTCGTAATGCGGGTTGGGCAGCATGCGCACGTCGAACACGAAGTCTGCATGCATGGGAACGCCGCGCTTGAAGGCAAACGATTCGAACACCAAGGTGAGCGGGGCTGGCATGGCGCCCAGCAGCTCCTTGATCTGGCTGCGCAACTGGGCCGGTCGGATCAGGCTGGTGTCGATCACCAGCGCCTGATCGCGCAGCTCGGCCAGCAATTCGCGTTCGTGCTCGATCGCATCGGTGAGGGCGCGATGCTGGTCGTCGGTGCTTTTCAACGACAGCGGATGCAGGCGCCGGGTTTCAGAAAAACGCCGCACCAGCGTGTCGGTGGTGGCGTCGAGGAACACCGTGGTCAGGTGCAGGTTGCGGTTGTGCTGTTGCTCCAGCTTGGCCAGGCGCTGGGGCAAACCGGGCAGCGAGTTTGCGCTGCGCACGTCCATCGCGATCGCCACCTTGTCGGCACGCATACCTTGCTCCAGGGAAATGAAAGCTTCGAGGAGCTCAGGCGGCAGGTTGTCCACGCAGTAAAAGCCCACGTCTTCCAGCGCGGTGAGTGCCACCGATTTGCCCGAGCCAGACATGCCGGTGACCAGCACCAAGCGAATCGGCGTTTCGGTGGATTCGGTCATGTCCCAGCCTTTCACGGTGTGAGCAATTCGCGCGCGTGCGCCAGCGACACGGCCGAGCTGTCGCTGCCGCCGAGCATGCGAGCCAGTTCGCTCACGCGCGCCTCCAGAGCAATCGGCTGCACCGCGCTGACGGTCTGACGCCCGGTGCGTTGCTTGCTGACCAGCAGGTGCTGGTCGGCGCAGGCGGCGACCTGCGGCAGGTGCGTCACCGCGAGCACCTGGCGGTCTTGGCCGAGCTGGCGCAGCAGCTGGCCCACGGTGTGCGCCACCGAGCCGCCCACGCCAGCGTCCACCTCGTCGAAAATCAGCGTGGGCGCGCGGCCCAAGCGGCTGGTGATGACCGAGATGGCGAGCGCGATGCGAGACAGCTCGCCGCCCGAGGCCACCTTGCCCACCGGGCGCGGTGTCACACCAGCGTGACCAGCCACCAGAAACTCCACCTGCTCCCAACCATGCGCCTGCGGCTCGGCCATGCGCTGCAAAGCCACCTCGAAGCGCCCGCCCTGCATGCCCAGTGCCTGCATGGTGTCAGACACCGCTTTCGACAGCTGGGGCGCAGACTGCTGGCGCTGGCGGGTCAGCACCTTCATCTCGGCCTCGCAGGCCTGCCAAGCGGCGCGCTCGGCGCGATGCAGCGCATCGAGGTCCAGCGCCTGGTCGATCTGCGTCAGCTCGGCGCGCCATTGGGCGTGCAGCTGGGCGAGGTCTTCGGGCGAGCTGCGGTAGCGCCGCGCAAGCGACATCCACAAAGCCATGCGCTGGTCGAGATCGGCCAGGTTGGCTGGATCGAGGTCGGCCTGCTGCCGGGCCAGCTGGTTCAGGCTGTGCACGCTGTCCTGCACCTGGGCCAGCGCGGCTTCCAATGCATCCACCGGGCCACGAAAAGCCGGCTCGATGTGGCTTTGCGCCTGCAGCGCGGCCAGCGCGCGGTGGACCAGCGCGGCGGCGCTGTCTTCTTGCTCGTCGAGCAGCTCGGTGGCCAGTTGAGCAGCGTCGATCAGGGCTTGGGCGTTGGCCAGCCGACTGTGCTGGCTGTTGATCTCTTCCCATTCGTCCGCCGCAGGTGCGAGCTTGTCGAGCTCGGCGATCTGCCAGACCAGGCGCTCGCTGTCTTGGCGCAGGCTGGCTTGGCGATCGGTGGCGGCCTGCAAGGCCTTGCGTTGCTCGCGCCACTGGGCCCAGCGGGCGTGCGTTGCTGTGGTGTCGATGCCGGCATAAGCGTCGAGCAGATCGCGCACCGCGCTGGCGCGGGTCAGGCTTTGCCAGGCGTGCTGGCCGTGGATGTCCACCAAGCCGTCGGCCAAGGCTTTCAGCTGGGTCATGGTGGCAGCGCTGCCGTTGATCCAGGCGCGGCTGCGGCCTTCTGTATCTACCGTGCGCCGCACCAGCAGGCGCTCTTCCAAAGGAAAACCCTGTTCATCGAGCCACTGCGTAATCGATGGCAGCAGATCGAACTCGGCGGCGATCTCGCAGCGCGCCGCGCCTTCGCGCACCACGCTGGCCTCGGCGCGCGCACCCAGGGCCAGCTGCAAGGCGTCGATCAAGATCGATTTGCCCGCACCGGTTTCGCCTGTAAGCACCGTGAAGCCGGTGGACAGATCGAGGTCGAGTGACTGCACGATGACAAAATCGCGCAGGGCAATACGGCGGAGGCTCATGGAGTAGACTGCGATAAAAACAGAGTCGCTAGGCTCGTATTCTGACCCGGAAGTGGGCCCGAACCAGGCGGTGGACTCAGGCCCCCTCGTTCCAGTGCAGTTTCTTGCGCAGGGTGTCGAAGTAGCTCCAGCCGACTGGATGCAGCAGGCGCAGCGCGTGCTCGGAACGCCGCACCACGATGCGGTCGCCGTGCATCAGGCTGGCGAGCGACTGCATGTCGAAATGGGCGCTTGCGTCCTTGCCCGACACGATCTCGACCGCGATCTCGCTGTGCGACGGCAACACAATCGGCCGGTTCGACAGCGTGTGCGGCGCGATCGGCACCAGCAGCCAACCGCCGATGGCCGGGTGCAGCAGCGGGCCGCCGGCGGAGAGCGCGTAAGCGGTGGATCCGGTGGGCGAGGCAATGATCATGCCGTCGGCCCGCTGGTTGGCCACAAAGTGCCCGTCTACCTCCACCCGCAGTTCGATCATGCTGGCCACGCCGCCGCGGTTGACCACCACGTCGTTGAGCGCGGTTGCCTCGAACACACAGCGTCCGTCGCGCCAGACCGTGGCCGCCATCAGCGCCCGCGCGTCTTCCTCGTATGCGCCGCGCAGAATGGGGCCCAGCGAGTCGCGGAACGTATCAAAGGGAATGTCGGTCATGAAGCCCAGCCGCCCCTGATTCACACCCACCAGCGGCAGCCCGTAGCGCGCCAGCTGGCGGCCAATGCCGAGCATGGTGCCGTCGCCTCCGACCACCAGCGCCAGATCGCACTCACGCCCCATCGCGGCGACATCGAGCGCCGGGTATTGCGCCAGCCCGGTGTTGAGCGCGGTGTCGCGTTCCAGCGACACATCACAGCCCTCGTCGTGCAGGAAATGCGCGATCTCGTCGACCGCGTGGCGCGCCCCCGGCGCCTGGTACTTGCCGACAATCGCCACATGCGCAAAACGCAGCGCGCGCTGGACGCCAGTGGGTGCGGAATGGCTGCTGGCGGGTGGCTTCATGGGCGGATTACAACATGGGCACCAGCGTCCTTTGCCCCCCGGAAACCCTCGCGCAATCGCCGATCGGATCGGTTGCGGCAGCGAGGGCGCATCTCCTTAGAATGCAGCCATGCTGGATGACCGCGCCAAGATGCTGCTCAAGACCCTGATCGAGCGATACATCGCCGACGGCCAGCCCGTGGGCTCGCGCACCCTGGCCCGAGCTGGGGGTATGGACCTGTCGCCGGCGACCATCCGCAACGTGATGAGCGACCTGGAAGAGCTCGGTCTGATCGCCAGCCCGCACACCTCGGCCGGGCGCATCCCCACCGCGCGCGGTTACCGCCTGTTTGTCGACACCATGCTCACCGTGCGCCACGACGACCTGGGCGTGGCCACTGCGGCCGCAGCCACCGGCATCAAGGCCGGCCAGCCGCAGCGTGTCATCAGCCACGCGGCCAACCTGCTGTCCAACTTGTCGCAGTTTGTTGGCGTGGTGATGGCGCCGCGTCGCACCTCGGTGTTCCGCCACATCGAGTTTCTGAGCCTGTCCGAGCGCCGGGTGCTGGTGATCCTCGTCTCACCCGACGGCGACGTGCAAAACCGCATCATTCACACCCAGGCCGCGTTCACCCAAACGCAGCTGTTGGAAGCGTCCAACTTCCTCAACGCCCACTACGCCGGCCTGGCCATGGAGGCGGTGCGCGAGCGCCTCAAGACCGAGGTCGACATGCTGCGCGGCGAGATCGCCTCGCTCATGCAAGCGGCGGTGGACATCGGCACCGATGACGCAGCGCAGCACGATACGGTGGTGATCTCGGGCGAACGCAACCTGCTTGCGGTCAGCGAATTTTCCAGCGACATGGGCAACCTTCGGCGCATGTTTGAGCTGTTCGAACAAAAGACCCAGCTGCTGCGCCTGTTGGATGTCTCCACTCAGGCGCAAGGTGTGCGCATCTACATCGGCGGCGAAAGCCAGGTGGTACCGTACCAAGACCTGTCGGTGGTGACCGCTTCGTACGAGGTCGACGGGAAGGTGGTGGGCACGCTGGGCGTGATCGGCCCACAGCGCATGCCGTACGAACGCATGATCCAGATCGTGGATGTGACCGCAAAACTCGTGGGCAACGCGCTCACCCAGGGCAAGAACGGTTAACCCGCCCGCCTACAATGCGCACGGCGGGCCGTTAGCTCAGTTGGTTAGAGCAGAGGACTCATAATCCTTTGGTCGAGTGTTCAAGTCACTCACGGCCCACCATATAAATCAACGACTTAGCCTGGTTTCGACTGGGCTTTGTGCTTTCTGGGTTGGCTCTTTTCCCGGCTTACAGACTGGCGTCCCGAGTAACCCGGTCGGCTTGCCACCCAGCAGTGCCAGCGACAGCGAGTTGGTGGTCGAGGTGCTCAACGAGGTTGTGGTCGGCTTATTCAGCACCAGCGCAAGGTGGTCGGTCGGCTTGTCCAGCGCGCGGTGGGCAACCGCTGGAGCAAGTTGTTTACCTTCACCTCCTCGCGGTCGGGTGTGCGGCTTGGCGCGAATACTTCGGTTTCAAACGGAAGTAATCACGCGTCACCAGCAGCGCGGCGTTATAGCCTTTTTTTCATGGTGTGCAGTTTGGTACCCGCGAACCAAAACGGGCACACCAGCGGCTCTACATCAAGCCGCACACCCAGCACCAACACCTGCAAAGCAGGGCTGTTGGCGGCAACAGTCTTGGGCCATGCCAGCAGCGATTGCCGCCTCTTATGCGGGCGTGTTGAAGTGCAGCGTGCGGCCATTGCTCAAGGTCAGGGTCAAGGTTTTGGACATAGCTCAGTTACTCCCGGTTGTTGGCTTTTCTCAGGCTGATGATGCGGCGCTCAGGCGGCTCACCATCAAGGCGATCAACGAACCCCACTGGGGATCGTGTGCTGCCGGGCAACCTGACTGGGAACGAGTCTGACCGCCATGGCACCAGACCCGCGTATGTTCGATGCCGTACAGACTCCACGCCCACCTAATGTCAAAGTGAAAGGTCATGCTGCCAGGAAGTGCAACCATGCTGCCGGGAAGTGCGAGCTTCTGATCATGAACCTTGTCTCTGCACTTCGGCGAACCGCGAAGGCGTTGCGCGCTGTTCTCTGCCGGCACCTTCTCTCACGCAACTGAATGAGGTGAACGATGGCTCCAACCGATCCCGGAATTATTGCTACGAGCAAGGGCCGAAAGAAGGGCGCCGCGCCAAAGCTTGCACTGACAAAGTGCCTGACAGGCATCAAGGGGTTTGACGAAATCACCGAAGGCGGGCTTCCGCGCGACAGAATCACCTTGTTGGCCGGAAGCACCGGCACCGGAAAGACACTGCTTGGCATTGATTTTTTGATCAGCGGCGTGACCAAATACAATGAAACCGGCGTCTTCATGACATTTGAAGAGAATGAAGATGATTTGTTCAAAGACGTGGCTTCGCTGAATATGGACCTGCAAGCGCTCGTCACCCAGAAGAAGATTGTTCTCGACTATGTTCTGCTCGAACGAAGAGATATCCAGGAAGCAGGGGAATACAACCTCGAAGGAATATTTGTTCGATTAGAACATGCCATCGATTCCATCAAGGCGAAACGCGTCGTGATGGATTCCATCGAATCATTGTTCGCCGGCGTCCATGACAAGGGCATCCTGCGCCTCGAGATCAAGCGACTCTTTCGTTGGCTCAAGAAGAAAAAAGTAACAACGCTCATCACGGGTGAAGTGCAACATGACTCGTTCACGCGCCATGGATTGGAGGAATACATTTCCGATTGCATCATCCTGGTGGACAACCGCGTCAGGGAGCAGATTGCAACACGGCGCCTTCGTGTCATCAAATACCGCGGCTCCAACCACGGCGTCAACGAGTATCCGTTCGTCATCGCCAACGATGGGCTTTCAGTCATTCCCATCACGTCTGCAGGCCTGGACCACCCGGGCTCGGCTGAGCGGGTGGGGACGGGCGTCGCATCACTGGACAAGTTGTTCCAGGGTGGCGGATACACCCGAGGCAGCACCGTTCTTGCGTCGGGCACCGCGGGCACTGGCAAGACCAGTCTCGGAATCGCTTTCGCCGTGGAAACGTGCAAGCGCGGTGAGCGGTGCCTTTTCGTTTCGTATGAAGAGTCACCGGGCCAACTTATCGAGAATGTGAAATCCATCGGGTTCGAGATTGGGCCGCTCATCAAAAAGGGGTTGCTGAAAATCATAGCCACACGACCGGCGTTCTTTGGTCTGGAGATTCACTTGCTCAACTTGAACAAGCTGGTGGAAGAGTTCCAGCCAAGTGCCGTTGTGATCGATCCGCTGACCAGTCTCCTGACGCACGGAAACGATATTGAGGTGCAGTCCATGCTCACGCGCATGATCGATGCCCTCAAATCCAGGGGCATCACTGGCTTCTTTACCAGCGTCGTCTCCTCGAATGAGCAAAATGACTCGAGCGGTGAAATCGGCGTATCGTCCTTGATTGACACGTGGATCATCGTCAGGGAGTTGGAGGAAAACGAGGGGCAACGCCGCATCCGTGGCATCTACATCGTCAAGGCGCGCGGCATGGGCCACTCAAGCGACGTGCATAAACTGATATTGAGCAATGACGGAATCCGGCTCGTGCCGATGGACCCTAAAGCCACTGCCGGAGACGATCAGAAAAAGAAGCTTGGAAAAAGTACCTCCACCCCCAAAAAGTAGAAAATCTCTCAAGTTTCTACAGGCATTCCCACAGCATGAAGCATTTAATTCCGACATGCGTTGTAGGAATTGGCGGCTCGGCGGGCGCCCTGAGTGCGTACAAGTCGCTGTTGGATCATTTGCCCGACGACACGGGCATGGCATTCGTGATCATTTCGCATATGAATCCAGACGCGTTCAGCCAGTTGGCTTTGATTCTGGCACGCCATACAAAGATGTCGGCGCTGGTCGCATCAACGGCCATGCCTGTTCGCGCGAACCATGTTTATGTCATTCCTGCCAACACCGATCTGGAGGTCGAGGAGCACAAGTTCAAGGTCACTTCGCCTCGGAGTCGACGAAACGCGCAGGTTGATATCTTTTTCGCTTCGATCGCAGAGGCCTTTGGCGATCGGGCTATCGGGGTCGTCGTCTCAGGTTACGACGGGGACGGCACCGCCGGGTGCAAGCACATCAAGGAAAAGGGCGGCATTACGTTTGCGCAAGATGCATCGGCAGAGATTGATTCCATGCCTTTGAGTGCGCAGGCATCAGGCCATGTGGATTTCGTTCTGTCGCCGATTGACATTTCTGAGGCGCTGATCGAAATCGGAGCGCGCTTCGCTCCCAGCACTTAGGCCATCGAGTTGGCTTGACGGGCTGCAAAGGCTACCGCTGGGCAACCCTTGCCATGCCATGCGCCTTGGCAACCTGTCGCAGCGCCAGCAGCAGCGCGGTGTGGTCGGACAGGTCCATGACAGCGTCAAGGTAGGCGGCGGCCTCGGCTGTGTCGGTCAGGCTGGTGACCAGGTAGTCGTCGTAGCTGGCATCGCGGGGTACTTTTGTGGTTTGCCCCTTTGGTGAAGGTTGTTTGTTTGCGGTCACGTCGATTTCCTTCGCTGTTGCCAGTCATGCTGTCCTCGAAGTTGCCAGCAACCATACGGTTGACGCGTACCAACACGCGGGCTCTGGCCCGCCTGTCCACCAGCGCTGTAAGCCATTGAGCGCAGGGGTCTTGTCTGCTTGGGCTTCGGTAGGTTTGAATTTCAAACATGGGCTTTTGTGGATCCAAACTTACAAAATCGAGCGCAGCTTGCGCGGTCCGCTGGCGCTGTCGAACGTCACCCCAGCCTGTTCATCACCCAAGCCTCAATGCGCTTCTGGCGCATACTGAAGGTCGCCCCATGCGGGGTGCGCTCGGTCACGCAGGCAGCTCACACGTCGCCCACGGTCACGGCCTGCGCAGCGGTGGTTGCCACCCATGCGGCGCTGTCGGCCTGTTGCTTTTTCACCCTTGGGGGATTGCCATCAACGGATCGGCGCAGGCCACGCCCAGCGGCTCGAAATGCTTGAGGTTGCGGGTGAGCAACAGCAGGCCAGCGTGTTGGGCCAGCGCTGCGATGGCCACGTCGGCAAAGCCAGGGTGGCAGCCTTTTGCCATGGCGGCATCCGATAGTTGCCCTGCCAGCCGAGCGGCAGGCGCATCCAGCGCCAAGATGCGATCTGCATAGACGGCCAGCAAGCCATCCAGCCAACGGTCCAGGCGCTCAGCCCGCTCTGCGCCACCGGCACGGCGCAGTTTGCCGATGCCCTGCGCCATTTCGGCCACGGCAATGCAGGGCAAATAAAGCGTTTGGTGATGCGCTTGCAACCAGACCGTCAGGGGCGTGGGCACGAAAGCCTCGCGCCCCGGTGCCAGCAAGGAGATCACGCTGGTGTCCAGCAGATAGCCGTTATTCAAAGTCCATGCCCCGCAGCGGCGTGGTGTCGCGCTCGGTCTGCAGCGGCTCGGGCAAAGACAGCAGGTAGTTGGCCAGATTGGGCATGTCCATGGGGTAGAGGCGTGCGCCGTCGGCCACCGGAACGATCATGGCGCAGGGCTGGCCGTGGCGGCTTATGAGGGTGGGGCAGCCTTTTTCTGCGGCGGCGACCAGTGCCGAAAAGCTGGCTTTAGCTTCACGAATTTGTACGATTTCCACAGTGGTTTTCCTTGTGACTACATGAAGTCATTCTATCTGTCATGGTCCTCATACGCCAGGTGAGAGCTGAGCATTCCCCAGCAACTCGCGCAGCGCCTTGCGAGGGCCCATGCCTGTTTGTGTGGCTTGGCTGGTGGTCGCCAGCATCATGGTGCGGAGCCACCAACGCTCTTCGGGAGACAGGGTTTTCCAGTCGTGCAGGGTAGGACGGTCAGCAGGCGGTACACGCGGGGCGTCAACGGGATCGTGCGTCCCCATGACACCTTGTCGCGGATGGTTCAGTCGCTCGCCCATTTCAGCGCGCCCTCTCCATAGACGTACCCATCGCGCGACGATGGTTGCCGTTTGGGTGTCGCCCAATCGACTGAAAAGCTTTGCGACATCGCGCACGATGTTCTTCGGGTGCCAGAGCCACCAAGGTGCCCAATCCCACCCAAAAGGAGACAAACGATGACAACCCACATTTCCACCCCTCTGGCCGACAAGCGTTACTTCTGCGAAGGGCCGCGCTGGCACGACGGCCGGTTCTGGTTCAGCGACTTTTATGCCCACGAGGTCTGTTCGGTGGGGCTGGGCGGCGATGTGCGGGTGGAGCTCAGCCTGGGCAATGAACAGCCGTCTGGCCTGGGCTGGTTGCCTGGTGGTGACCTGCTGGTGGTTGGCATGACGAAGCGGCAGGTGCTGCGCCGCTCGGCCGACAAAAGCGTTGATGTGTACGCCGACTTGGCTGATATCGCCACCTTTCATGCCAACGACATGCTGGTGACGCCCGAGGGCGACGCCTACGTGGGCAACTTCGGCTTTGATCTGGATGCGTTTTTGATGGCCCACGGCGTGGAAGGCTTGCTGGGCGCACTCGCAACCGACCCATCGCCCTTCCTCGGCAAGCTGGCCCACGTCAAGCCCGACGGCACAACGTCGGTGGCCGCCGAAAACATGGTGTTCCCCAACGGCATGGTCTTGCTCGATGGTGGGCGCACGCTGGTGGTGGCGCAAACGCTGGCTTTTGAGCTGACGGCGTTTGACCGCGCGCCCGATGGCGCGTTGTCGAACCGCCGCGTTTGGGCTCCGCTCAAGGAAGCAATGGTGGCGCCAGACGGTATTTGTGTGGATGCCAAAGGCGGCATCTGGGTGGCCAATGCGCTGGCGCCGGTGGTGATTCGGGTGGAAGAAGGCGGCCAAGTCACCGACACCGTGACCACCTCACAAAACGCTTACGCCTGCGCCCTCGGTGGTCCTGAAGGCCGGCATTTGCTGATCTGCACCGCCCCCACTTCGGTGCACAGCTTGGCAGCGGCTGAGGCGAACGGGCGGCTGGAGATGGTGGAAGTCTGACGCCTACAGCTGGGCCGGACCTGCGGCGCTTGCCGGCACACCGCGTGGCGGCGGTCGGGTCGGGTGTGCGCTGTTGCGCTTCAACAACTCACGACTGAACTCAACCAGCGAGCGACCCGAGTTCAGGCCGAACAGGCGCATGTTGAGCAGCAGTCAGCTTGAGCTTGCTAACGCGCAGCCGGTCGACATGTTGGCGGGCGATCCAAAGATCGTGGGCGTCTTGCATTGCGAGCCAACTCTCGGGCGAGCGGCCAACCGCCTTGGCAAGGCGAAGCGCCATTTCTGGCGTGACCCGGCTCGTGCCCTTGAGGATGCGACTCAGCGTAGAGGCTGCAACATCCAGCTTTTCCGCGAGTTCGCGGCCACTGATGCCATTGGGCTCAAGGTAAATATCGGTGATGAACTCACCAGGATGAGGGGGGTTGTGCATAGCCATTGGTGATAGTCCTCGTAGTTCAAGACGCAGGCGTTCCCATCTTGGAACTCAAACGTCACCCGCCAGTTGCCGTCGACCATGATCGACCAGCGCCCCTGCATTTGGCCTCTGAGCGGATGCAACCGAAAGCCCGGAATGTCCATGTCTTCGACAGACTGCGCGGTGTCCAAGGCGGCGAGTTGCATCCGCAGGCGTTTGGCGTGACTGGCCTGGATGCCCGACACACTGCCTGTCTAAAAATGCCTTCGCAGACCTTTGTGCTGAAACGACTTGATCACGCATCACGTTGCGCAACACACAACACGCTACCCCACATCGGGAGATCCTCACACCACCCGCGTCAACCGCCAGAACCGCGCACTCAACACCACTGCTGCCACCGCCAGCCCGCCCACCAACCCCACCCACAAACCGGTCGGCCCCAGCGGACCAAACACACCGAGGATCAGGCTCAGGCCCATGCCGATCACCCAGTAGCAAAACACGGTGACCAGCATCGGAATCTTGGTGTCTTTGTAGCCGCGTAGCACGCCCATGGCGCCCACCTGCAGGCCGTCGACCAGCTGGAACACGGCGACACAGATCAGGAACTGCGCGGCCACCGCGATGCGTTCACCCGCTGCCAGCGCAAAAAGCCTGTGCTAACTTTGCTCTCTGGTCAGGCGTTCCGCAAAAGAGATGCCAATGGCCGACAGCACGAACGTGAAGTGGATGACAGCCACCATGGTCACGATTTGGATGCTTTCCATGCTCAGGTCGCCGCTCAAATAGGTTTTCAGGGCGTGTACGCCTGAAATGGAAATGATGGCAAAGGCCAGTTTGAGTTTGAGGTTGTAGGTGTTGACGTGGTCCAGCCAGTCTGGTTTTTTCATGTCCGTTTTGTCAAAGTGCCCCGTGGTCACAAACAGCGAAACACCTGCCAGCGCAACCACCCAGACCAGCTGCGCCACCATGGTCATGTCCACCAGCTCAAGCACTTTGATGATGAGATCAATCTTTTCCAGTTCGCCAAACAGCAGCGTCTTCATCAATTTGTAGGTCTCAAAAAGAAACTTACCCAGAATGCCGAAGATGATGCCCACCAAGCCCATGTAGAAAAAAAGCATGGTGAACCGCATGCCGTAAAGCACAGAACCTACGCCCGAGAGAATTTTTTCCATCACTTGTTTCTTTGATCAAAATTTAAATTAACAGCCAACCCATCGAGCAGCGCAGCCGTAGCACTTTCAAACGCTTTGCGTCAACCGCCAGAACCGCGCATTGAGCACCACCGCCGCCACCGCCAGCCCGCCCACCAACCCCACCCACAAACCGGTCGGCCCCAGCGGACCAAACACACCGAGGATCAGGCTCAGGCCCATGCCGATCACCCAGTAGCAAAACACGGTAACCAGCATCGGAATCTTGGTGTCTTTGTAGCCGCGCAGCACCCCCATGGCGCCCACCTGCAGGCCGTCGACCAGCTGGAACACGGCAGCAAAGATCAGGAACTGCGCGGCGATTGCGATTACCTGTGGGTTGGGCGTGTAGAGGCTGGCGAGCCATTCGTTGGTGGTCCAGAGCGCGACGGCGGAAAGGGCCATGAAGCCGGTGCACAGCGCGATGCCCAGGCGGCCGCGGTAGCGCGCGGCCACTGGGTCGCCCGCGCCCAGCGCCTGGCTCACCCGCACGGTGAGCGCGATCGAGATGCCCATTGGCACCATGAAGGCAATCGATGCGATGTTGATCGCGATCTGGTGGCCGGCCACCGCGTCCACGCCAAAGCGGCCCATGAGCAAAGCGGTGGCGGTGAACATGCCCGACTCCATCGCCATGCCGATCGAGATCGGCAGGCCCAGGCGCACGATGCGCGCGATGTGTGGCCAGTCGGGCCGGGTCCAGGTCTGGCGCAGCCGGTAGGCGGCATAACGCGGCGCGCGCAGGGTATAGGCGAACAGCACGAAGCAGCCGATGGTTTGGGCGATGCCGGTGGACAGGGCAGCGCCGGCCGCACCCATGGCGGGCCAGCCAAAATTTCCAAACATGAAGACGTAGTTCCCGAAGACGTTGAGCGGCAGCATGAGCAACTGCGTCCACAACATGGGCATGGTGTGGCCCATGGACTCGTTGAGGAAACGCGGCACCAGGTACAGGCAGGTGAACGGCAGACTCCAGCCGACCCAGAGCAGGTAGCGGCGCGTCTCGGCCACGATCTCGGGCGCAATGCCCAGGTGCGGCATGAGTGCGGCCAGTGCAACCAGCGTGGCGATCTGCACCGTGGAGAGCAGCAGGGCGAGCCAGAGCCCTTGGCGCCATTCGTCAGCAATCAAATGGTGGCGGTTGGCGCCGACGTGGTGCGCCAAGATGGGCGTGAGCGCGAGCATCAGGCCCAGGCCGGCGATGAAGGTGAAGAACCACATGGCCGAGCCCATGGCCACCGCCGCCAGCGTGAGCGGGTTGATGCGCCCGGCCATCAGCGTGTCGGCCACGCCCATCCCCATCTGCAGCAGCTGCGCAGTGATGACGGGCAAGGCAATGATGGCGACGGCGCGCAATTCGATGCGCGCGCGGGCGATGGGCTGGTTCAAACAATCGGTCCTGAATGCGGACAGGAGTCGGACCCGGCCAACCTGCATTTTAGGCAATGCGCCCCGCCCGAATGCCCAACCCTATTCGCTGTGCTTGCCGCTGCGCCGCCGCATCAGGCGGTACACCACCGGCACTACGAACATCGACAGCAGCGGCGCGCTGATCATGCCGCCCACCATCGGCGCTGCAATGCGCTGCATCACCTCGCTGCCGGTGCCGGCGCCCCAGAACAGCGGCAGCAGGCCGCCCACGATCACCGCCACCGTCATGGCTTTGGGGCGCACGCGCAGCACCGCGCCTTCGCGGATGGCGTCCAGCAGATCTGCGTCGGTGTCTTGACCACGGTCCAGGCGAGCCTGCCAAGCCTGCTTGAGGTAAAGCAGCATGATCACGCCGAATTCGGCCGACACGCCTGCCAGCGCAATGAAGCCGACCACGCTGGCCACCGAGAGGTTGTGCCCGAGCAGCCACAGAAACCAGATGCCGCCGACCAGCGCAAATGGCAGCGTGGCCATGATGAGCAGGGCTTCGTCGAAACGCCGAAAGGTGAGGTACAGCAGCACGAAGATGATGAGCAGGGTGAACGGCACCACCAGCTTGAGCTTGGCGCTGGCGCGCTCCAGAAACTCGAACTGCCCCGACCACGACACCGAATAGCCGGCCGGCAAGACCACCTGCTCGCCGACCGCGCGTTGCATGTCCAGCACCGCGCCCCGCAGGTCCCGTCCACGGATGTCCACATAGACGAAGCCTGCCAAGCGCGCGTTTTCGCTTCGCAGCATGGGCGGGCCGTCGGCGATGCGCAGGTCGGCCACATCGGACAGCACCAGGCGCTGGCCATTGGGCGCCACGATGGGCAGCGCGCGCAGCTGGGGCACTGAATCGCGCATCTCGCGCGGGTAGCGCAGGTTGATCGGGTAGCGCTGCAAGCCCTCCACCGTCTCACCAATGTTCATGCCGCCCACAGCGCCCGCGATCACCTCTTGCACGTCGGCAATGTTCAGGCCGAAGCGCGCAGCGTCCGCCCGGCGGATGTTGACGTCGATGTAGCGCCCGCCGGTCAGCCGCTCGGCCAAAGCGCTGCTCACCCCCTCGACGGGCTTCACCGCGGCTTCGATTTCCGCCGTCAGCCGGTCGATGGTCGCGATGTCTGGCCCAGCCACCTTGACACCCACCGGGCTCTTGATGCCGGTGGCCAGCATGTCGATGCGGTTGCGGATGGGTGGCACCCAGATGTTCGACAAACCCGGTACCCGGACTGTCCGGTCCAGCTCGTCCACCAGCTTCTCCGGCGTCATGCCGGGCCGCCACTCGGCGCGCGGCTTGAACTGAATGGTGGTCTCGAACATCTCCAGCGGCGCTGGGTCGGTGGCGGTGTCGGCACGTCCCGCCTTGCCGTAAACGCTCAACACCTCGGGCACGGTCTTGATCAGGCGATCGGTCTGCTGCAACAGCTCCCCTGCCTTGCCCGCTGACAGGCCGGGCAGGGCGGTCGGCATGTACAGCAGGTCGCCCTCGTCCAGCGGCGGCATGAATTCGCTGCCCACATGCTGCAGCGGCCAGAAGCTCACACCGAGCAGCAGCGCTGCGACCACCAAGGTCGTGCGCGGTGCTTTCAGAACACCATCGAGCAAGGGGCGGTAGACCGCGATCAGCGCGCGGTTGAGCGGGTTGGCCGTCTCACTGGGAATACGCCCCCGAATGAGGTAGCCCATGAGCACCGGAATCAGCGTCACCGAGATACCAGCCGCCGCCGCCATGGCGTAGGTTTTGGTGAAGGCCAGCGGCGCAAACAGCTTTCCCTCCTGTGCCTCCAGGGTGAACACCGGAATGAAGCTCAGCGTGATGATGAGCAGCGAGAAGAAAAGCGCAGGCCCGACCTCGGCCGCCGCTTCACCCACGACCCGCCAGCGCGGCTCACCCACCAGCTGCTGCCCCGGGTGTTCGTGGTCCCACCGCTCCAGGTGTTTGTGCGCGTTCTCGATCATCACCACCGCCGCGTCCACCATGGCACCGATGGCGATCGCGATGCCGCCCAGCGACATGACGTTGGCGTTCACGCCCTGCTGGTGCATCACGATGAAGGCCACCAGAATGCCCAGCGGGAGCGAGACGATGGCCACCAACGCACTGCGCAGGTGAAACAGGAACACCGCGCACACCAACGCCACCACCAGAAACTCTTCCAGCAGCTTGAAGCCCAGGTTGTTCACTGCGCGCTCGATCAGGCCAGAGCGGTCGTACACCGGCACGATCTCGACGCCCTCAGGCAGCCCTTTCTGCAGCTCGGCCAGCTTGGCCTTCACCGCGCGAATCGTCTCCAGCGCGTTCTTGCCCGAGCGCATCACGATCACGCCACCGGCTGCCTCGCCTTCGCCGTTGAGTTCACCAATGCCGCGCCGCATCTCAGGCCCCAGCTGCACCCGCGCCACATCGCCCAGCGTGACCACCACGCCGGCAGCGCTGCTCATCAGCGGGATGGCCCGGAAATCATCCAGCGAAGTCAGGTAGCCATTGGCGCGCACCGCGTACTCGGCTTCGCCCAGCTCGACCACCGAGCCGCCCGCTTCCTGGTTGCCGCGCCCCACAGCCTCGCTCACCATGCGCTGGGTGATGCCGTAGGCGGCGAGCTTGTCGGGGTCGAGCACGATCTGGTGCTGCCGAACCATGCCGCCCACGCTTGCCACCTCGGCCACGTCGGGCACGGTCTTGAGCTCAAAGCGCAAAAACCAGTCTTGCAGCGAGCGCAGCTGCGCCAGGTCTTGCCGGCCGGTGCGGTCGACCAGCGCGTACTGGTAAATCCAGCCCACACCGGTGGCGTCGGGACCGATCGACGAGCTCGCGCCGGCCGGCAGGCGCGCCTGCACCTGGTTCAGGTACTCCAATACCCGCGAGCGCGCCCAGTACTGGTCCACGCCGTCGTCGAACAGCACGTAGACGAAGCTGTCGCCAAACATCGAAAAGCCGCGCACCGCCTTGGTTCCGGGCACCGACAGCATGGTGGTGGTGAGCGGGTAGGTCACCTGGCTCTCCACGATCTGGGGCGCCTGGCCGGCCCAGGTGGTTCGGATGATGACCTGGGTGTCTGAGAGGTCGGGCAACGCGTCGAGCGGCGTGCGCAGCATCGAGACCACGCCCCAGGCGGTGATCATCAGAGAAGCCAGCAGCACCAGGAAGCGGTTGGCGATGCTCCAGTGAATCAGCCGCGCGATCATTTGGCCGGCTCCGGTGCGACCACCTCCATGCGGGTGATTTGCGGCACGTCGCCTTCCTGCATACGGAACTCGATTTCCACCTTGTCACCTTTGGCCATCGAGCGCGGTTGCTGCTCACGCGCGGGCAGCAAAAAGCCCATCTGCATCTGCGGCCACTTGAGCGCGGGGATGGGCGGGTGGGTGAGGGTGACGGTGTTGCCCGCCAGTTCGTCGATCACCGCGCTGGTGCTGTACACCGCCGACGTTGCCTGCGCAGCGGCTTGCGAAGCCGGTAGTGCCGTATTCTGGTTGAGCTTGGTCTCCAGCCCGCGCAAGCTGGCTTCGGAGTCGATCAGAAAGTTGCCCGAGCGCACCACGGCTTGGCCGACCTGCAAGCCGCTCACGATCTCGGTCTGCTCCCCGGATTCCTGGCCAGTCTTCACCTCCACCGGTCGGAACCGCCCGCCGTCTTCCGCCAGCATCACGACGCTGCGGCGCCCGGTGTGGATCACCGCATCGCTGGGCACCAGCAGGATGTCTTTCGCTGCAGGGCGGGTGAAGCGCATCTGCACCAACATGCCGGGCACCAGGCGCCCACCGGGGTTGCGCAATTCCATCCGGGCCTTGATCGTGCGGGTGGCGGTATTGACCTCGGGCAGCAGCGCTTGCACCCGGCCTTCGATGGCTTCGCCCGGTGCCATCGCGCTGGTGGCTGTCACAGCGGCGCCCGGTTTCAGAAACGCCGCCTGGCTCTCGGGCACCTCCCCCTCAGCCCAAACCGTGGCCGTGCCTTGGACGCGCATGAGCGTGGCGCCCGCCATGACAGTGGCGCCCTCGCGCAGCATCAGCTCGGTCACAGTACCGGCGATCGGTGAGCGCAGGGTGAAGCGCGGTTGCAATTGACCGCTGGTGACCACCGCATCCACCTGCGCGGCATTCATGCCGGCCAGCTGCATGCGCTGGCGTGCCGCATCGCGCAGGGGGCCCAGGTCGGCGCCCTGCATGCGCGTGAGCGCCAGGTACTCCTCTTGCACCGCGATCCAGCTCGGCACATAGATCTCGGCCACGGGCGCGCCCTTGGCCACGCGATCCAGCTCGGCGCGCACGTAGAGCTTTTCCACGAACCCGGTGGCCCGCGCTTGCAGCAGCACCTGATCGCGTTCGTTCCAGACCACGGCGCCAACAGCGCTGATCTCGCTGGTCAACGCGCCCTCAGTCACCACGGCGGTGCGCATACCCAGGTTTTGCTGGATGCGCGGACTCACGGTAACCGTGCTGTTGTCGGCGGCATCGCTGCCCGCGTAGCGCGGCACCAGCATCATGTCCATGAAGGGTGACTTGGCGGGTGCGTCGAAGTTTTTGCCCGGCACCATGGGGTCGTGGTAGTTGATCACCGAGCGCCCGGTCACCGGGTCCATGTCACCCGCCTTGATGCCATCGCGGATGTGGCGGCGCGTGGCTTCCTCGCCTTGCGGAATGCTCCACTGACTGGGATCTGCCGAGGCCTGGGCCACGGCTTGCGGCGCGGCCATCATGGCCATGCCCTGCGTCATGCCCAGCCACCAGGCGCCTGCGCCGATGGCGCCCAGCGCTGCGACGGCAACCGATGCCCACAGGGCCTTGCGTTGGAATGTTCGTGTCATGGGGAAACCTCCGGGGGCAGATTGAGTGCGTCCAGCCGCGTCCAGTCGGCTGCGGTGTCGAGTTCGATTTGCAGGCGTTCGAGCTGCAGTGCCAGCTCGGCCTGGCGTGCGTCCAGCACCGACTGCAGCGAGCCGCTGCCGGCTCGGTAGGCGCCCAGCGCCGCCTCAGCCCGCGATTGCACCAATGGCAAAGCCCGGCCATCAAGCAGGCGCAGGCGCTCCAGCCCGAAACGCCAGCCGTGCTGCCAGCGCTCCACATCGGCTTGGCGGCTGCGCCGAAGCTCTTCCGTGTCGGCCTGCGCCTGCTCGACCTCCGCCAAGCGGGCCGCGACCTCGCGGTCCTGCCGGTTGGCGGTGTCCCAGCGCAATGGCACCGAAAAGCCCAGCGAGACCTTGTTGTCAAAACGCGAGCCGAGCTGGGCAAAGCGCAGATCCACGCTCCAGTCGGCCACCCGTTCTTCGCGGGCCAGCGCGGCCATGGAAAGGGCAGCCGACTCACGCGCCGCTGCTGCCTGGAGTTCTGGGTCCTGCGCCTGCCACGCCGCCAGTTGCTCGCTCAGTGGCGACCGGTCCAGCGCCGGCGGCTGAGACAACGTGGCGTCACCTCGGGGCCCTGTCCAGCGGCGCAGCGCACTGCGGGCTGTCTCCAGCCGGGTCTGCGCCACCAGCCGCCGGTCCTCCAGAGCCACGATCGCGCTGCGCGCCGTGAATACATCGGTCTGTGACCCTCGCCCCGCGCGGTAAGCCGCTTCGGCCGCAGCGACCGTGAGGGTGGCCTCGTCGCGCTGGGCGGCCAGCACAGCCTGGCGCTGGGCCTCCGCGCGCACTGACCACCAGGCCAGCGCAGCGCCTTGACGCACATTGCTTCGCTGCAGCTCCCGCTGGCTCAGCGCCAGCAGCGCTTCCTGCTCAAAACGCTCGCGCCTGGCATCTCGTTTGGCCGCACCCGGCAAGGTCTGAACAAGGCCAATGCTGCGCGCTGTGGTCGGCTCGCGCGTCAGCAGCCGGCTGGAGCCACCTTCTACCGGCACGTTGTCAAGCCCCAGCCTCAGCACCGGATCGGGCCGCTGGCCCGCCGCCACCGCGCGCTGCCGGGCGGCGTCGGACCGGCTTGCCTGAGACCGCAAGCCTTGCGAGCGCTGCTCGGCAACACGCATCGCTTCAACCAGGCCCAGTGGCGGGGATTCAAGGGCCGAGACGTTCTCGACCAAGCCGGTCGTCTGAGCCAGCGCCCAGGACGGACTCAACAAACAGAGGAACAAAGCACCGAAGACTGGTGCGACAAATGAAAACATGGAACTACTCCAAAGACAGCGCAGCGGCTCGATGGCCGATGCAGCATCCGGTGCGGCGCTTGCGCGGCACCGGCCCAATCAACAGGGGTCAGTGGGATGTGGGTGGGCGCCAGAGGACGACCACGGTGGCAGACGGCGCTGCCAGACTTTGCAAAACGGGAACGGTTTGGCGCACAGCAACCGCGGTCTTCTCAGACAGCGGCAACAGCAGGGCCGTCAGTGGCGCCTGGCAGTCCTGGCCCGTCTTGCAGGCCTGTCCAGTCTGCAGGAAGGTGGCCATGTCGTTGCAGCAGTCGTCAGACAAAGTGCCATCTGCGGTCTGGTCAGCCGCCATGTCGGCCATGGCCATGGCGATTTCGGCCTCCATCGGGCACGGTGCGCCCGACGGCTGCGCTGCCGCCCACCCTTGCAAGGCAAACGACAAAGTCAAGATCAAGACCAACCAAAGACGCATGGCGGCAATGTAACCGGGATTGGTCTCGCCTGCGCCAGCGTGCGGCCGAATTCCCCAACCTAGAACGGAGGTGACCGAGCGGGTCTGCGTCTCGCGCCCTGTCGACAGCCTTGCTGCTCATCGGCCGAACGCCTGCGCACCTTTCCCGGGGGTCATCGCCTGCCAGCGCTGCCAGTCTTGGGGTTCGTCCACGTCCCACAAGGTGGCCAGCTCAACCCACCGAGCACCGATGGCGTTCAGTCGCTCTCGGGTTTGCGCCATCACGCGCGGCGTGCTCCAGTCGACCCGCTCAAATACGGCCGGTAACGCAAGCCGCAGGCCGATCAGCACATAGCCGCCGTCTTCGGCCGGGATCAGCACCGCGTCGTGGGTTTGCAAGGCGTCCGCCGCTTGTTGCAGGTGCTCTCTCGTGAGCACGGGGCTGTCGGTGCCGACGATAAGCAGCGGCGGTGGGCGTTTCTGGGCGAAGTGTCTGGTCATCACCGCTGCCATGCGTTCGCCAATGTCGCCCTCGGCCTGCGGCAGACACACCACGCCGTGGCGCTGCGCCAGCAACTGGAACAGGCGGTGGTCGACGCCGAGCGCGCAGTGCAACGTGAGCGCTCCGGTGCTGGCTTGGCGGGCGGTGGCGAGCGTGCGCAGGATGAAGCCGCGCTGCGCCCGAGCCGCACCCGCATCACCGAGCAGCGGCGCCAGCCGCGTCTTGGCCAAGCCCGGCACCGGCGCCTTGGCTAACACCGCCACCGCTGCCGGCGCCCGCACGCGGTAGCCGTAGCGCAGTGCCAGCGCCTGGGAATCGACACCCAGCGCGAAGGCGGCGCGCAGCCGCCACATCAGCCACACGGTGCGCCAGAAGCCGCGCTGGTCCCAACGGCGGCCGTCGGTGGTGACGCGCTCGCGCAGGCAGGCAGGCGCACCGACGCGCTTGAGACGCGCGCTGAGCTCGATGTCTTCCATCAACGGCAGCGGCGCAAAACCGCCCAGCGACTCGAACACCGAGCGGCGCACAAACATCGCCTGGTCGCCGGTGGCGATGCCGCTGGCGCGCGAACGACGGTTCATCAGCGTGGCCACCAGCGGCAGCAGCGGGTGACGGCCTTCAATGAGCACATCGAAGCGACCCCAGCTGGCCCCGTCTGCCAAGGCCTGCTCAATCAACTTGTCAGCACCGGGTGGCAGGCGGGTGTCGGCGTGCAGGAACAGCAAGGCATCGGCTTGACGCGCCAGCGGGTGGCAGGCGCCAGCGTTCATCTGGGCAGCGCGCCCACGCGGTGCACACACCACCGCATCGGCTTGCGCCTGCGGCAGCGCCAACGAACCGTCGGTGCTGCCGCCGTCCGCCACGATCAGCACCGCGCCGCGTGCGCGCAACCCGGCCAGTGCGCCCAGGCTTGCGGTCAGCGCCGCCGCTTCGTTGAGCACAGGCATTATCACAGCGAGCTTCATGGCACGCGCCTCATACGGCGCTGAGCGCGCGCTCCAGCGGGTCGAAACCTGCCAATACCTGCTCAACCACCGCCTCGCTCAGGTAGTGGTCAACCCGTTCGCGCACATGGGTCACCAATTGATCGTCGCTGCGCTCGGCCGACCAGTCTTCGCCCGCCGCAGAGCCACTGGCGCGCTCGCGCGAAAGCACCCGCCACTTGGCGCACCAGGTGATCGACCACAGCCACATGGCGCGGCGCAGCGGCACATGCCAGGCGAGCGACGCGACTGCCAGCGGCCCCGCTGCAGTGGCCCAAGCGCGGTAAGCCGCGACCACCTCGCTTTGGCTCAGCACCGCGTGGGTTTGCAGATCCCAGGTGGTCGAGGTGTAAAGCGTGGCGTGGGCCAGGTCGAGACCGGGGTAGGCGTAGCGGCATTTCTCCAGATCGACCAACACCGCTGTGCCGTCGGCGCGCACGATGAAATTGCCTGGGTGGCCATCGAACGCGATCAGGCAGCGCGGTGGGCGCGGCGTCTGTTCGCACAACGAGCGCAGGGTTTCCATCTGTTGCTCAACGACCAACGTCACCAGCGGTGCCACCTGTGCGCGCTCCAGATTGGCCGCTTGGGTGGTGATTTCCTGCAGCAAATCCAACAGCGGATCGGCTGCATCGAGCAGCGGGACGCGTTCAGCGGGCGCGGGCAGGGCCAGTGTGTGCAGCGAGGTAAGCGCGGTCGCGATGGCGGGCAGATCGTGCGGCAAGCGCGCCGGTCGACCCACAATTTCCTGCACCAGCAGCGCGCCTCGCGGCAGCAGATTGGAGGGCGGCAACACGCTGTGCAGCTGTGGCGTGTGACCGCCCAGGGCCGAGCGCTCGAAACAGGCACGCTGATACGCCAGGTTGTGTGCAGCGTCCAGACCCATCTGGCTTTGCTTGGGGATGCGCGCCAGCCAGCCGCTGCCAACCAAACGCACATGGTCGTGCGCCAGGCCTTTGTCGGGCATGGCCGTCAGGGTGTGGTGTGCCAGCGGGTGGTTGGCGGCACGCAGCGCGCGGCGCAGGGCTTCAACATCGCCGGTCATGCTGGCCAGGCACCGCAGGCTTGGGACAACACGCAGCGGGGGCGACACAGCCCATCGGGCCAGCGCAATCTCTTGGTGATCAACAACCGCATGGCCTTTCTTTCTGTGGAATTTTTCATTGCGTAAAAAAGCCCGCGCATTGTGCGGCAAACCCGCCTCAGCGGCCCGGTGTAAGAATAGATTGCACTGGCCGACTGACGGTCAAACCATTCAAGGAACGCGCGTGAACACGAAAAAAATCTTGCTGCTGGTGGCCGTGGTGCTCGCCATCGGCGCCTTCTTCGTGTTCGACCTGGGCCGCTTCCTGAGCCTGGACTATTTGAAGAGCAGCCAGGCCGCGTTTGCCGAGCTGTACGCCAGCCAGCCGCTGAAAGTGGCCGGTGGCTACTTCCTGATCTATGTAGCCGCGACCGCGCTCTCGCTGCCCGGCGCGGCCATCATCACACTGGCGGGCGGCGCGATTTTTGGCTTGTGGTGGGGCACGCTCATCGTCTCGTTTGCCAGCAGCATCGGCGCCACGCTGGCGTTTTTGGTCTCGCGCTTTGTGTTGGGCAGCACGGTGGAGGCGAAGTTTGGCAAGCGGCTGGCCGAGATCAACCGCGGCGTGGAGAAAGACGGCGCGTTCTACCTGTTCACGCTGCGCCTCATTCCGGTGGTGCCGTTTTTCCTGATCAACCTGCTGATGGGTCTGACCAAGATGAAGGCGTTCACCTTTTACTGGGTGAGCCAGGTTGGCATGCTGGCGGGCACGGTGGTTTATGTGAACGCCGGTACGCAGCTGGCGCAGATCGAGTCGCTCCAGGGCATTCTGAGCCCGGGGCTGATTGGCTCATTTGTGCTGCTCGGCATCTTTCCGCTGATCGCGCGCAAGATCGTCGAGGTGGTGAAGAAGCGCAAGGTCTACGCGCGCTGGGCCGATGTGAAACCCAAAACGTTTGACCGCAACCTGATCGTGATCGGCGCTGGCGCGGGCGGCTTGGTGTCGGCCTACATTGCCGCCACGGTCAAGGCCAAGGTGACGCTGATCGAGGTCCACAAAATGGGCGGCGACTGCCTGAACTACGGCTGCGTGCCGAGCAAGGCGCTGATCAAAAGCGCCAAGCTCGCGCACCAGATGCGCCACGGCGAGAAGTACGGCCTTTCGGACACGACGCCCAGGTTCAGCTTCAAGACCGTGATGCAGCGCATCCAAACCATCATCCGAGCCATTGAGCCGCACGACAGCGTGGAGCGCTATACCGGCCTGGGTGTTGAGGTGTTGCAGGGCTACGGCAAGTTGATCAATCCGTGGACGGTGGCGATCGAGCTCAACGACGGCGGCAAGCGAACGCTGACCGCGCGCAGCATCGTGATCGCTGCAGGCGCTCGCCCGTTTGTGCCGCCGCTGCCGGGGCTGGAAGAGGTGGGCTATGTCACCAGCGACACCATGTGGGACGTGTTCGGCCAGCTGGATGAAGTGCCCCAGCGGCTGGTGGTGCTGGGCGGTGGCCCGATCGGCTCGGAGCTGGCGCAGAGCTTTGCACGCTTAGGCTCGGAGGTGACGCAGGTCGAGATGGGCCCGCGCATCCTCTCGCGCGAAGACGAGGAGGTGAGCGAGCTGGCGCGCTTGGCGCTGGTGGCCGATGGCGTGGACGTGCGCGTGGGCCACAAGGCGCTGCGTTGTGAGATGCGCAGCGGTGAAAAAACGCTGATCGTCGAGCACCAAGGCAAAGAGCAGGCCATCGCCTTCGACCAGTTGCTGTGTGCGGTGGGCCGCAGCGCGCGCCTGACCGGCTACGGTCTGGAGGACATTGGCGTGCCGACCAACCGCACGGTGGAAACCAACGAGTACCTGGAAACGCTGTACCCCAACATCTTTGCCGCTGGCGATGTGGCCGGGCCTTATCAGTTCACCCACGTGGCCTCACACCAGGCCTGGTACGCGGCGGTCAACGCGCTGTTTGGTGACTTCAAGAAATTCAAGGCCGATTACTCCGTGATTCCCTGGGCCACCTTCATCGACCCCGAGGTCGCGCGCGTTGGCATCAACGAGCAGGAAGCGAAGGAAAAGGACATCGCCTACGAGGTGACGAAGTACAACATTGACGACCTCGACCGCGCAATCGCCGACAGCGAGGCGCATGGTTTTGTGAAGGTGCTCACCGTACCGGGTAAGGACACGATTCTGGGTGTCACCATCGTCGGCACCCACGCTGGCGACCTGTTGACCGAGTTTGTGCTGGCGATGAAGCACGGCCTGGGTCTGAACAAGATCCTGGGCACCATCCACACCTACCCCACCCTGTCGGAGGCCAACAAGTTCGTGGCGGGTGATTGGAAGCGCGCCCACGCGCCCGAGAAACTGCTGACGTATGTGAAGAAATTCCACGACTGGAAGCGCGGTTGAGCCAGGCCGCTGCTCACCCATCCAATCTTTTTTGAAAGTTCCCATGCTCCACCGACGTCACATCCTGCGCCTGCTGGCGGCTGCCTCGCTCTCGGCCTGGCTGCCGCTGCGCGCTTTCGCGCAGACCGGCTTCGACCACCAATACGGCGCCTGGAACACACTGCTGAAAAAACACGTGCGCTGGCTGCCCGACGGCAAGCAGTCGCGGGTGAATTACAAGGGCTTTGCCGCCGACCGCGCCGGACTCAAAGGCGTTTTGGACGGCCTGAGCGCCGTGTCCAAGGCCACGTTTGACGGCTGGAGCAGGCCGCAGCAAATGGCGTTTTTGATCAATGCCTACAACGCGTTCACGGTCGAAATCATCCTGACCAAATACCCGGACATCAAATCCATCAAGGAACTCGGCCTCTTCAACCGGGGCCCGTGGAAAAACGAGTTCTTCACATTGCTGGGCGACAAGCGCCACCTCGACTGGGTCGAGCATGAGCAGCTGCGCCCGATTTACAAAGACCCACGCATACACGCGGGTGTGAACTGCGCCAGCATCGGTTGCCCGGCGTTGCGCGACGAAGCGTTCACTGCCGACAAACTCGAAGCCCAGCTCGACGACGGCATGAAGCGCTTCATGGGCGACCGCACGCGCAACCGCGTCAAGGGCAGCGAGGTGCAGGTCAACAACATCTTCAAGTGGTTCAAAGAAGACTTCAGCAGCGGCTACCGCGGCATCAACCAGCTTGAGGACCTGCTGGCGCAACACGCCGAGCAACTGACCGACAAGCCCGAGGAACAAGCTGCCTTGCGCGCGAAAACCCTGCCGGTGAGCTACCTCGACTACGACTGGTCGCTCAACGACCTGGGGCGCTGAGCATGCGCCTTCCCAGCAGCCAAACCGCCTGTCACCGCTTGTACCGCATCGCGGGGACTGTGCTGGCCGCTGCATGCGCCACAGCGGCGCTGGCCCAAGCGCCAGCGCCCCTACCGCCGCTCCTGCTCAATGCCGGTGCGCTCTCGCCGGACTGGCGCTTCGTCGGTTTTCCCAAGAAGCAGGCCGACATCCCGCCCACCCGTTTTGAGGCCAGCACGGTGGGCGGCGAGGCGGCGCTCAAGGTGGTCACCGACCGCTCTTACGGCACTTGGGTCAACGGCTGGAGCGGGCCAGTACCAGCCACCATGTTGCAGTGGCGCTGGCGGCTCGACACCCCGCTCTCAGGCGGCACTGGCCCCGCCGATTTGCTCACCAAAGCCGGTGACGATGCGGCCCTCAAGGTGTGCGTCATGTTCGACCAGCCGCTGGATCGCGTGCCGTTTCTGGAGCGCACCGTGCTGCGCCTAGCCCGTAGCGTGAGCGGCGCCGTGCTGCCTGCGGCCACGCTGTGCTACGTGTGGGACAGCGCAGGCGCGGCGGGCTTGCAGGGCGTCAATCCCTACACCCGGCGCGTGCGTTTCATCAGCTTGCAGGGGCGTGCGACGCCGCTGGGCCGCTGGGCCAGCGAGTCGCGCGATGTGGTGCAAGATTTCGCCACCCTCTTTGCCGACGAGCTGCCGCAAGGCGCGCAGACCCCCCGCGAATCCTTGCCACCGATCACCACCGTGCTGATCGGCGCCGACAGCGACAACACCGCCAGCCAAAGCGTGGGCTGGGTGGCGGATCTGCGCTGGAGTCCGTAGCCCCCACGCTCCACCGCTGCGCGGGTCGCTGCCCCCCGAGGGGGTTGTTTCGGCTTGGGGCGGCCCGGCGCCGAAACCGCAGCCCCCTTGCGCTCGCCATCCTTCGGATGCCGTTCGCGGCTCCGCCGCTGCGCGGGTCGCTGCCCCCCGAGGGGGTTGTTTCGGCTTGGGGCGGCCCGGCGCCGAAACGCGGCCCCCACGCTCTGCCGCTGCGCGGGTCGCTGCCCCCCGAGGGGGTTGTTTCGGTTTGGGGCGGCCCAGCGCCGAAACCGCAGATCCCTTGCGCTCGTCATCCTTTGGATGTCGTTCTCGGCTCCGCCGCTGCGCGGGTCGCTACCCGGCTAACATTCGCCCCATGCAAGCCACACCCGGGATCAACAAACTCGTTCTGCTCGGCGCGGGGCATGCCCATGTGCATGTGCTGGCCCAGTTGGCGCAAAACCGACCAGCCAACCTGGACGTCACCGTCGTCTCGCCCTATCCGTTCCAGACCTACAGCGGCATGACGCCTGGCTTCGTGGCTGGGCACTACACGCAGGCCGAATGCCAGATTCCACTTGAGCCACTGGTGCGCGCGGCGGGGGCGCGCTGGCTGCCAGCGCGTTGCACCGGCGTGGCAGCGCAGGCCAACACCGTCCAGCTGGCAGCGTCCAGCCACGCCAGCGAACCGGCGGCGGTGCCCGAGACCCTCCAGTACGACCTGCTCTCGATCGACACCGGCGCCGTGCTCGACCGCGAACGCCTCGCCCATGACATCCCCGGTGCACCAGAAAACGCCCTTATCGTGCGCCCGATCGAGGTCTTCTCTCGGCTCTGGCCCGAGGTGCTGGCGCTGGCGCAAACCCGGCCGCTCTCGGTGGTGGTGATCGGTGCGGGTGCCGCCGGGCTGGAGCTCCTGTTTGCCGCCGAGCAGCAACTGCCTGATGCCGGGTTTCCTGCGCGTTTCACCCTCGTCACGGGTGGTGCCGAGGTGGCGGCCAACTACCCCGAGGGCGTGCGTCGGCGCGTTCTGCGCCAGCTCGAACAACGCGAAATCACGGTGGTGCACGAGGCCTGTGTGGGTATCGAACTGGGCGCGTTGCAGCTGGCTGGTGGCGCCCGCCTGGCCTGCGATGTGCCGATTCTGGCCATCGGTACCCATGCACCGCCCTGGCTCCAGGGCAGCGGGCTGGCGCTGTCCGACAGCGGGCATGTGCTGGTCAACGCCTGCCAGCAAAGCACCAGCCACCCCAACGTGTTCGCCGCTGGCGACGTGGCCACCCGCGCCGACGACCCGCATCCCAAGAGCGGCGTGTACGCGGTGCGCGCCGGCCAGCCACTGGCCCACAACTTGCTCGCTGCCCACACCGGCCAGCCGCTGCAACCCCACCACCCACCCGAGCGCACGCTCAACCTGCTGTCCTGCGGTGCTGGTCACGCCATCGGCAGCTACGGCCCACTGAGCTGGGAAGGCGCCTGGGTCTGGCGCTGGAAAGACCGCATCGACCGCGCTTTTGTCAAGAAGTACACGCTGCCCGCGGCATGACCGGTGAGCGCGGGTTGCCCATCGGCCGCAGCGGTCTGTGTTGGGCGCTGCCATTTTTCTAGAACACCGGTTTTAGTCCCACTAGTAGGCTGTGGAACTGCAAATTCTGTAAAAATCTGTTGGACATTGCCGATCTCGGCAAAGTCCCAAGCGAGAGAGGTTCCCGGCATCAGCCGACGTCAGTCTGAGGGGCCCATTGGGGTTAAGAAGACCACCGCTCATGCCCCCACATTCAAGCGAAGAGGGCGGTACGCCGATAACCCATACAAACGCAGGTCTCGCCCGAAGCCCGCACAACCCGCGCACGCAGACCCATGAAATCAAACACTGAGCGCCACCAAGCGTTCAAAGGCCCCATCTTCCGGGGAACGATTGGTATCGCGATGGCGCTCACCGACCCGTGGGGCCGCTTCCTCGAGTGCAACGCCGCATGGAGCGCCTTGCTGGGCTACACGCAGGCCGATCTTCAGGCGTTGGACGTGGCAGCCCTCACCCACCCTGACGATCGGGCTGGGAGCGGTGAAATGTTCGAGCGGCTGTGCCAGCATGAGGCACCCAACTTCATCGTTGAGAAGCGCTATCTCACCCAAGCGGGCCCAATCATCTGGTGCCGGACGCACATGGCGCTGTTGGAAGCGGACAGCCAAGCGCCGAGCCGCCTGCTGTTGATGGCGAGCGACATCACTCAGCAGCGCCTGACCGAAGAACAGCAGCGCAAGAACCAACGGCTGCTGAGCATGGCGGCAAACGTGGCCCGCGTGAGCAGCTGGACTTTTGACAGCACCAACCAGACGATCTTCTGGTCCGAGGAATGCTGCATCCTTCACGGCCGTCCACCGGGCCACCAGCCCACGGTTGAAGAGGGAATTGCGCATTACGCGCCCGAGTACCGCGAGATGATTGAGCGCGCAGTCGAACGCTGCCTGATTCATGGCGAGCCCTTCGACTTCGAGGCCGAACTGGTGCGGGTCGACGGCCAGCGGTTGTGGGTGCGTGCCATCGGTGAGAGCGTCCGAGACGCCACTGGCACCATCACCGGCTTCGAGGGAGCCATTCAAGACATTTCTGTGCAGCGCCACCATGAGAACGAGCGCCACGCGGCGGCCAGCAAGCTCGGTGCTGCGCTGCAAAGCATGTCAGACGCCTTCTTCACCCTGGACCGCGACTGGGTCATCACCTTCGCCAACCAGGAGATGAGCCGGCTGCTGGGGCCCACGCCCGAGGAGATGATCGGGCGGCGCGTGTGGGACCTGTTCCCGGATGCTGAACACGGTAGCTTTCACGTTTTCTATCAGCGCGTGCTCGACACCGGTGTGCGAGGCAAGCTGATCGAGTTCTCCACGCGGGCGAGCCTGTGGCTGGAGGTACACGCCCACCCCACCGACGAGGGCTTGGCAGTCCATTTCCAAGACATCACGCAAAAGCGCAAGGACGAGGCAGAGCTGCGCCTCCTTCAGGCCTGCGTTGAGCGAATGAACGACATGCTCCTCATCACAGACGCTACCCCGAATCAGCCCGGTGGCCCGACCGTGGTTTACGTCAACAAGGCTTTCGAGCAAATCACGGGCTACCGGGCCGACGAGATCATCGGCAAAACCCCGAGCATGTTGCAGGGACCGAAGACGCAGCGCGAGACGCTGAACCGCATCAACGCCCAACTCAAAGACTGGAAGCCGGTGCGCGAGGAAGTGCTCAACTACACCAAGCAGGGCGAAGAATTTTGGCTGGAGCTCGATATTTCGCCGGTGGCCGATGCAACCGGTTGGTACACGCACTGGATCGCGATCGAGCGCAATGTGACCGAGCGCAAGCGCGCAGACGAGGCGATCAGCGAACAAGCGGCCCTGCTGGACAAAGCGCAAGACGCGATCTGGGTCATCGACCTCGACGCACGCATCACCTACTGGAACCGCAGCGCTGAGCGAATTCACGGCTGGGCAGCGGGCGAGGCGCTGGGCGCCAACGCGCGCAGCCTGCTCTACAAAGACGAGGCAGCCTTCGGTCAGTGCCTGCAGAGCGTGCTGGAGACCGGCGAATGGGTGGGCGAGGTCGAGCACAAGACGTGTGAGGGCAAGACGCTGCTGCTGGTCTCGCGTCTGACGCTGGTGCGCGATGACGCAGAGCAGCCGCGCGCTATTTTGGCGATCAACACCGACATCACGCAGCAAAAGGTGATGGAGCGCCAGTACCTGCGCGCCCAGCGCATGGAGAGCATCGGCACACTGGCGGGCGGTATTGCCCACGATCTGAACAACGTGCTGGCGCCGATCCTGATGTCGATCGGCATGCTCAAGGAGGACGTGCAGGACGCTGACAGCCTGGCCTTGCTTCGCACCATCGAGGTGAGCGCCCAGCGCGGTGCCAACCTGATTCGCCAGGTGCTGACGTTCGCGCGCGGCGTTGAGGGCAAGCGGCAAGAGGTGCGGTTGGCCGATGTGCTCAAGGAGCTTGAGCACATCCTGAGCGAAACGATCCCGCGCAACATCGCCATCCAATTGACGGTGACCGACGACCTGTGGCCGGTTCAGGGCGACCCGACCCAGCTGCATCAGGTGCTGCTCAACCTGTGTGTCAACGCGCGCGATGCCATGCCCACCGGCGGGCGCATCAATATTTCGGCCAAAAACGTCAGGCTGGACGACCACTACGTCGCCATGAACATCGACGCGCACGTGGGTCGGTACGTCAGGATCGATGTCGAAGACAACGGCACCGGTATCGATGCGGCGATCCTGGACAAGATATTCGACCCCTTCTTCACCACGAAGCCCGTGGGCCAGGGCACCGGCCTGGGGCTGGCCACGACACAGACCATCATCAAGAGCCACGGTGGCTTCATCCGCGCCTACAGTGAGCCCAACAACGGCACGCGTTTTCGCATTTACCTACCGGCCGGTACCTCGGCGGCCACCACGGGTGCCGATGATCTGCCTGCGCCCGCAGTGCTGCGCGGTCAGGGTCAGCTGGTTCTGGTGGTGGACGACGAGGACGCCATCCGGCAGGTCACCCGCCGTGCCTTGGAGGCCAACGGTTACCGGGTGTTGGTGGCAGCCAACGGGGCTTTGGCGGTCGCGCTGTTTGCGCAGCACATCGACCGGGTCGATCTGGTGCTCACCGACATGATGATGCCGGTGATGGACGGCCCCGCCACCATTTTGGCGCTGCGGCAGATTCGCCCCAATGTGCGCATCATCGGCGCCAGTGGCATCGAGCACAACGGCATGCTGGCGCAAGCGGTCGGCGCGGGGTTGAAGCACTTTCTGCCCAAGCCCTACACCGCCGATGTGCTGCTGCGCACATTGGCCGATGCGCTAAGCACCCCAGACAAGCCGGTCGAATAACAGCACCCATCGGCCGGGGGCCACAAAATCTTTGTCGTTGGCTTGAGACCGACACAACCCACCAAAAAGTGGTGCTAGAATTCAAGGCTTCGCGGCTGTAGCTCAGTTGGATAGAGTACTTGGCTACGAACCAAGGGGTCGTGGGTTCAATTCCTGCCAGCCGCACCAAACAAAAAACCCGCAGTCAAAAGCTGCGGGTTTTTTCATTGGGGTCTTGCTTTTCTGCATGGCATTGGCCAGCATGGCCCCATGAACAAGGCATTCACCCGCGAAACCGACCGCGAAGACGACGATGAACCGTTGCCCGAGCCGCAGACGCCCGGTGGCAAAAACTACATCACCCGCGCGGGTTATGACCGGCTGCGCGCCGAGCTGTTTGCGCTGATCGATGAGGAGCGCCCCCGCATCGTGGAGATCGTGCACTGGGCGGCAAGCAACGGCGACCGATCGGAAAATGGCGATTACCTTTATGGCAAAAAGCGCCTGCGCGAGATCGATCGGCGCATTCGCTTCTTGACGCGCCGGTTGGAGATCGCCGAGGTGGTGGATGCGTCGGTACACCACGGGTCTGACCAGGTGTTCTTTGGCGCCACCGTGGTCTACGCCGACCCGCAGGGCCAGGAAACCGAGGTCACCATCCTGGGGGTGGACGAGGCCGACACGGCGCAAGGCCAGATCAGCTGGGTGTCCCCGGTGGCGCGTGCGCTGCTCAAGGCCCGCGAGGGCGATCAGGTGAAGCTGATGCTGCCCGACGGGGCACAGGCGCTGGAGGTGCTGTCGGTCGCTTACCCCCAAGCCAGCACAGGCTGAGCTGCTTCGCGGAGTTCAGGTGCGCTTGCTTTTGGGGCGTTGCGCTTTCAGCACCGACGGCGTGCGCTTGAGGTTGCGCAGAACCGTGGCCAGGTGCAGGCGGTCCCGCACCGCGATGGTGAAGCGGATGTCGGTCGCGCTCTGGGCCGGCTCGTCGCCCATGTCCACGTGGGTGATGTCCGCCTCGGCTGCTGCCATGGCCGAGGCCACACGGGCCAGCACGCCTTTGCCGTTGTGTACCGTGATCACCACCGTGGTCTCGAATGGGCGCACCGGTTCCTCGGCCCATTCCACCTCCAAGAAGCGTTCGCGGTCCCGGTGCAACAGGCGCTTGCCGACGGGGCAGTCCTCGGCATGCACCATCAGGCCTTCGCCACGGCCCAGATAGCCCACGATGCGATCGCCGGGGATCGGCTTGCAACACGGCGCGTACTGCACCGACACGCCCTCGCTGCCGTCAAGCGTCACCACCCCTTGCGACGCGGCTTCGTCGTGCCCACTGGCGTAGCGTTCGTGGCTGATCAGCAGCACATCGGGTTTAAGCCCACTGTCGGACAACAGCACAGCGAGCTTCTTGCCGATCATGCTGGCGATGCGCTTGCCCGTACCGATGTCGGTGACCAGTTCCTCGCGGTTTCGGCTGCCAGTGAAGCGCAGCAATTTCTCCCAGGCGGCTTTGTACTCGCCCTCCTCACTCGGCAACTGGGCAATGCCTTCGTGGCGCAGCGCCTGCGTCAGCATGCGTTCACCCAGGTGGCGCGACTCGTCTTGGGCCAGGGTTTTGAGGTGGTGCCGGATCTTGGAGCGTGCCCGCCCGGTTTTGGTGAAGGCCAGCCAGGCGGGATTGGGTTCGGCATCGTCACCCGTGATCACTTCCACCACGTCGCCGTTGTTCAACTCGGTGCGCAGTGCGCTTTCTTCGCCATTGATGCGGGCCGACATCGCGCGGTTGCCCACATTGCTGTGAATCGCGTAAGCAAAGTCGATCACGGTGGCACCGCGTGGCAGCGACAAAATTTTGCTTTGCGGTGTAAAGACGTAGACCGCATCGGGAAACAGATCGATCTTGATGTGATCCCAGAACTCGGCCGCATCGTGGGTTTCTTGCTGGATGTCCAGCAGCGACTGGAGCCACTGAGTGCCCAGGCGCTCCGAGGTGGCGCTGCTCGGCTCGTTGGCTTTGTAGAGCCAGTGGGCAGCCACCCCAGACTCGGCCACCACATCCATCGCGTGGGTGCGCAGCTGCAGCTCGATGTTGGTGCTGAAAGGACCGATCAAGGTGGTGTGAACCGACTGGTAACCGTTCATTTTGGGAATGGCCACGTAGTCCCGAAACTTGCCCGGCACCGGCTTGTAAAGCTGGTGCAGGATGCCCAGACCGGTGTAGCAATCGATGACCTCGGGCACGACGATGCGAAAGCCATAGATGTCGGTGACTTCCGAGAAAGACAGGTGCTTGCTGTCCATCTTTTTGTAGACCGAATACAGCGTTTTCTCGCGCCCCAGAATCCGCACGTCCATGCCGTGGCCGATGAAGACACGCTCTACCTCGTCCTTGACCCGCGCGATCAGGTCTTTGCGCCGATGGCGCGACCGGCTGAGCGCTTTGTTGAGCACCTCGTAGCGCCAGGGGTGCAGAAAGCGAAAGGCGAGATCTTGCAGCTCGCGGTAGGTGAAATTCAGCCCCAGGCGGTGGGCAATCGGCGCGTAGATTTCCAGCGTTTCGCTGCTGATGCGCTGCCATTTGCTGCGCGGCATGTCGCCCATGGTGCGCATGTTGTGGGTGCGGTCCGCCAGTTTGATGAGGATGACGCGCACATCTTTGGCCATGGCCAGCAGCATCTTGCGAAACGACTCTGCCTGGTTCTGCTCCCGCGAGTCGAACTCCAGCTTCTCGAGCTTGGTCAGGCCGTCGACCAGCTCGGCCACCGGCGCGCCGAACTGAGCCACCAAATCTTCTTTGGTAACCCCGCAGTCCTCGATCGCGTCGTGCATAAGCGCGGCCATCAAAGCCTGTGCGTCGAGCTTCCACTCGGCGCACTGGGCGGCCACTGCGATCGGGTGGGTGATGTAAGGATCGCCGCTCTTGCGCAGCTGACCCAGATGCGCTGCGTCAGCGAAGCGGTAGGCCAGTCGGACGCTCTCGACATCGACCGTGTCCAGGTAGTCGAGTTTGCCCAACAGCGCTGCAAAACTGGCCGCAGCAGCACTGGCCGCCGGGTGCGTTTGCACCACGGGCAGGTAGCTGGAGGGGATATCGGCGATTGCACTCATAGACCCCTGACTTTAGCGCGCCAGCGCCATGCCCGCAGGTGCCTTCGGCAAGCCCGTTTTAGAGGGGTGTCGACAAGGCTGAGACCAGGCGAAAAAAAACACCGCCATGCGGTGCTTTCCTTTCGCCTCAAACCAAGGACTCAGAGCGGTACCTTCTTCAGCATTTCCAGCCCAATCTTGCCCTCGGCAATTTCGCGCAGAGCGGTCACCGCAGGCTTGTTCTTGCTCTCGATTTTGGGTGCATGGCCTTGGCTGAGCATCCGCGCACGGTAAGTGGCCGCCAACACCAACTGGAAGCGGTTGGGGATTTTCTCGAGGCAGTCTTCGACAGTGATGCGTGCCATGGGGGCTCCGGTGAACGTGGGGATCAAAGAATGTTGAGCGCTTTGAAGGTATCGCCGCGGGCGACGCGCTGGGCGGCAAATTTCAGCCGCTGGGCGTGAACGATGGCTTTGAGGTCGAACAAAGCGCCGTCAAACAACTCATTGATTATAACGAAGTCGAATTCTTGAGCGTGGCGCATCTCAGCGGCGGCATTCTGCAACCGCAGCTCGATCACCTCGGCACTGTCTTCGGCGCGGCGCTCCAGGCGCGAGCGCAGCTCTTCCCAGCTCGGCGGCAGGATGAACACCAGCACCGCGTTCGGGAAGATCCGCTTGACTTGTATCGCGCCCTGAAAGTCAATCTCCAGCACCACGTCAACGCCTTGCGCCATGCGCTGCTCAATGGTGTGCTTGGAGGTGCCATAGCGGTTGCCATGCACCTGGGCCCACTCCAAAAAGGCATGCTGCGCCACCATCTGGTCGAAGGTCTCCTGGCTCACAAAGTAGTACTCGCGCCCGTGCAGCTCTTGGCCGCGTGGTGCGCGCGTGGTGTGCGAGATGGACGGCGCCACGCGCGAGTCCAGCTCCATCAGCGCTTTGACCAGACTCGACTTGCCCGCCCCACTCGGCGCAGCCACAACGTACAGGTTTCCTGGGTATTCCATACAGGTGCTTGAATCAGAAGTCAGTGCAATCGGTGAAGCGCGGGGTCAGCGACCCGCGCAGCGGTGGAGCGTGGGGGTACGCGGGCCAGCCGCCGGGCCGCCCCAAGGCAGGCCCAGCCCCCTTGGGGGGCAGCGACCCGCGCAGCGGTGGGGCGTGGGGGTACGCGGGCCAGCCGCCGGGCCGCCCCAAGGCAGGCCCAGCCCCCTTGGGGGGCAGCGACCCGCGCAGCGGTGGGGCGTGGGGGTACGCGGGCCAGCCGCCGGGCCGCCCCAAGGCAGGCCCAGCCCCCTTGGGGGGCAGCGACCCGCGCAGCGGTGGAGCGTGGGGGCACGGTTCACTCGATGTTCTGCACCTGCTCGCGCATCTGCTCGATCAACACCTTCATCTCCACCGAAATCCGGGTCAGTTCCAGGCTCGACGATTTCGAGCCCAGGGTGTTGGCTTCGCGGTGCAGCTCCTGAATCAGGAAGTCCAGCCGCTTGCCCACCTCGCCGCCCTTGTCAAGCAAACGCTCAATCTCGCTCAGGTGAGACGCGAGCCGGGTCAGTTCCTCCGCCACGTCGATGCGAATGGCAAATGCGGTGGCTTCGGTGAGCGCGCGGTCGCGGGCTTGATCGCTGGTGATGGCGTTGCCCAAAGCGCCCTCGCTGGATGAAGCACCCAGCGCCTCGCTCCAGCGGTCCAGAAAGCGCTGCCGCTGCTGAGCGACCAGTTGTGGAATCAGCGGCTGGGCGTCGCTGGCCAGCTGACGCAGCTGCTGCAAACGGTCCAGCAGCATGGCCGCCAAGCGATCGCCTTCGCGCTGGCGCGATTCGATCAGGGCCTGCACACCGCGCTTGCCCAGCGCCATCAGCTGCACCTGCAGTTCACCGCCACGCAGCGCCGGGCGCGACGCGGTAAGCGACAGCACCTCAGCCACCGACAGCGGGCTGGCGGTGGGCAGCCAAGCGCGCACGTTGTCTTGCAGGCTCAGCAGCTTTTGCAGCTCTGGCGCACTGGGCGAGCGCGGACCGCTCTCGCTGCGGCCTTCGATCCAGGCGCGAACCTCCACCTTGCCGCGTTTGAGCTGGGCGGTGAGCAATTCGCGCAGCGCCGGCTCGCCGGCGCGCAGATCGTCGGACAGCTTGAAACTCAGGTCCAGGAAACGGCTGTTGACCGAGCGAATTTCCAGCCCAATGGCGGTTTGCAATTCGCGCTCCAGCTCGCCCGCAGGCCCGAATTTTTGCCCTCCCCCTTGGGCCGTGGCGTAGCCGGTCATGCTGTAAACTGCCATTCAGATGTGTCCGATCAGGGTGATAGGTCCAGAACAAGGCGTTACGGAACCGACTTGAATTATGTCAAAGGTCAAACCCGCTTCGCTGCCGCCTGACACCGTGATCGGTGGCTACCGCATCGTCCGCAAACTCGCCGCTGGTGGCTTTGGTGTGGTTTATCTGGCGGTGGATGCCGAGGGCCAACAGGTCGCGGTCAAGGAATACCTGCCCTCGTCGCTGGCCACCCGCAAGCCGGGTGAGTTGCTGCCCCAGGTGCAGCCTGAAAAACTCTCCCTGTACCGCCTAGGGCTCAAAAGCTTCTTTGAAGAAGGTCGCGCGTTGGCGCAGATTTCGCACGCTTCGGTGGTGAGCGTGCGCAACTTCTTTCGCGAGAACGAGACCGTGTACATGGTGATGAATTATTTGGAGGGCGCGTCCCTGCAAGAATTCATCATCACCGCGCGCGAGCTCAAGAAGCAAAAGGTGTTTCGCGAGTCCACCATTCGGTCCCTATACGACGAGATTCTGCGCGGCCTGCGCATCGTGCACCAGCACAAGATGCTGCATCTGGACATCAAGCCGGCCAACATTTTCGTCACCGACGACAACCGCTCGGTGCTGATCGACTTCGGCGCGGCACGCGAGGTGCTGAGCAAAGAGGGCAATTTCATTCGCCCCATGTACACGCCGGGTTTTGCGGCGCCTGAGATGTACCGCCGCGATTCCAGCATGGGACCGTGGACCGACATTTACGCCATCGGCGCCTGCATTTACGCCAGCATGCAGGGCTACCCACCCAACGACGCACCGCAGCGGCTGGAGAAAGACCGGCTCTCCTTGGCTCTGTCGCGCTTGCGCGGTGTTTATTCGGACAACCTGATCGAAGTGGTCGAGTGGTGCATGTCGCTTGATCCGCTCTCGCGTCCCCAGTCGGTCTTTGCGTTGCAAAAAGAGCTCAGCCGCGAGACCGAGCTCAGCTACACCAAACTGACCGTGGCCGAAAAAATGCGCCTGCAGTTCGACAACATCGTCTCAGACAACAAAAAGTCGTCGCGCAAATCGACCGAACCTGGGACCAAGTTTCGATGAAGTTTTCGGTTTACCAGGTCAGCCGACAGGGGGGGCGCGAGCGAAACGAAGACCGCATGGGCTATGCCTACACGCGCGAGTCGGGTCTTTTCGTGTTGGCCGATGGCATGGGCGGCCATCCTGAGGGCGCGGTGGCCGCCCAGTTGGCGTTGCAGACCTTTTCTGCTTACTTCCAGAAGACGGCCAATCCGCTGGTCAAGGAGGTGCCAGAGTTTCTCTCCAGCGCCACCATGGCCGCGCACCACCAAATCCTCCGGTATGCCTCGGAGAAAGGCATGCTGGACACACCGCGCACCACACTGGTGGCCGCCGTGATGGAACGCAACCACATCCATTGGGCGCACTGCGGCGATTCGCGGCTCTATATCGTGCGCGACGGCGCGCTGTTGGTTCGCACGCGCGACCATTCTTATATGGAGCAGCAGGCGCACCTGGGCCGCAACACGAAGCACATCAACCGCAATATCCTGTTCAGTTGTCTTGGCTCGCCGGCCAAGCCGGTGTTCGATCTCTCGGGCCCGTTGCAGCTCAAGCAGGGCGATCGGGTGCTGCTGTGCTCGGATGGTCTTTGGGGCACGGTCAACGACGACGAAGTGGCACACGAGCTCTTTCGCTCCACGCTGGATCAGTCGGTGCCCGAGTTGGTGGAGATGGCGCTCAAGCGCGGCGGCGCTCGCTGCGACAACGTGACGGTACTGGCGATGGAATGGGAGACACCCGAGAAGTTTGTGAGTGAGCAGGCATCCACCGAAGATATCGACGACGGCGTGTTCGCTTCCACCATCCAGTCTGGCATGCTCGATCCGAGCATGGAAGACATGGACGACGAAGCCATCGAGCGCTCCATTGCCGAAATCAACGAAGCGATCCGGCGCAACGCTGAAAAGAAGTCTTAATTCCCCTGCGCCGCTTCGCGCCTTCCCCCAAAGGGGACCACGTCAGTGACCCGGCAAAGCTGGTTCCCCGGTGCGAGCTAGAGGTGCCAACCCGGCGTCCCGCCCAACTTCGAAAACCAAGCCCATGAACACATCTTCCCGCCCAGGCCAGCGTGCCTTTGACGCCTTGCGCCCCGTGCGCATCACCCGCAGCTACACCGTACACGCCGAAGGTTCGGTGCTGATCGAATTCGGTCACACCAAGGTGTTGTGCACCGCGTCGGTGGAAGAAAAGGTACCACCGCACAAGCGCGGCAGCGGCGAGGGCTGGGTGACGGCCGAGTACGGCATGTTGCCGCGCGCCACCCACACCCGCAGCGACCGCGAAGCAGCCAAAGGCAAGCAGAGCGGGCGCACGCAGGAAATCCAGCGCCTGATCGGCCGCTCGCTGCGCGCAGTGTTCGACTTGAAGGCGCTGGGCGAGCGCACGATTTCCCTCGATTGCGACGTGTTGCAGGCAGACGGCGGCACGCGCACCGCCAGCATCACCGGCGCTTTTGTGGCCGCCCAAGACGCGGTGAGCTGGCTGTTGGCCCAGGGCAAGATCGCTGCCTCGCCGATCAGAGGCCCGGTGGCCGCGATCTCGGTCGGCATGCAGGGCGGTGCGGCGCTGCTCGATCTGGAATACGTGGAAGACGTGGCCTGCGACACCGACATGAACGTGGTCATGACCGGCGCTGGCCATTTCGTTGAGGTGCAGGGCACAGCAGAGGGCGAGGCCTTCAGCCGCGACGACATGAACGCCATGCTGGCGCTGGCTGAAAAAGGCATTGGCGAACTGGTGCAGATGCAGCAACAGGCGTTGGCGGTATGAAACTGGTCCTGGCATCGAACAACGCGGGCAAGCTGGCCGAGTTGCAGGCGCTTTTTGCGCCGCTGGGCATCACCTTGGTGCGCCAGTCCGAGCTCGGGATCCCCGAGGCGCCCGAGCCGCACCGCACCTTTGTTGAAAACGCGCTGGCCAAGGCGCGCCATGCCGCGCGCGAGAGCGGCCTGCCCGCGCTGGCCGACGATGCCGGTCTCTGCGTGGAGGCCTTCGGCGGTCTGCCCGGTGTGGACACCGCCTATTACGCGACCCAGTTCGGTTACCCGAAAGGCGACGATCACAACGTGCGCGCGCTGCTGGAACAAATGCAGGGCCAGACCGACCGCCGCGCGGCACTGGTCAGCACCCTGGTGGCGCTGCGCAGCGCCGACGATCCGGAGCCGCTGGTCGCCACCGGCCGCGCGCCCGGCCTGATCACCGAGCGGCCGATCGGCGACAACGGTTTCGGTTTCGATCCGGTGATGTTCCTGCCACAGTTCGGCAAGACCTTCGCTGAATTGCCCACCGAGGTGAAGAACGCCAACAGCCACCGCGGCAAGGCCGCCCAGCAGTTGCTGGCGCTGATGCGTAAGCGTTGGTTTTCGCCAGAACCTGGCGAGGGCGCATGAGCCCGGTGCGCGAGGTCCGTGTCGCCTGGCCGGCCACGCGCCAAGGTCCAGCCCCCGAGGCGCCGCATTGGAGCGATGTGGCGCACTGGATGCGTCCGGGCACCTTGCAGCTGGTGGGCCAGCCGCCGCTCTCGCTCTACATCCACCTGCCGTGGTGCCTGAAGAAATGCCCGTACTGCGACTTCAACTCGCACGAATGGCGCGACCCGGGCGGCGCGGCCTTGCCCGAGCAGGCCTACCTCGACGCGCTGCGTGCCGACCTGCAGGCCTCACTGCCGCTGATCTGGGGCCGCGCGGTCCACAGCGTGTTCATCGGCGGTGGCACGCCCAGCCTGTTTTCGCCCGATGCCATCGACCGCCTGCTGGGCGACGTGCGCGCCCTGGTGCGGCTTGATGCCGATGCCGAAATCACGTTGGAGGCCAATCCCGGCACCTTTGAGAAAGACCGCTTCCGCGCCTTTCGCCAGGCCGGGGTCACGCGGCTGTCCATCGGGGTGCAGAGCTTCAACGACAACCACCTGCGCGCCCTGGGCCGGGTACACGACGCCGCGCAAGCCAAGGCGGCGGTGGAAGAAGCCGCGCGCGCCTTCGACACCTTCAACCTCGACATCATGTACGCCCTGCCCGGGCAGACGCTGGCCGACTGCGAGGCCGATCTGCGCACTGCCCTGGGCTTCCAGCCGCCCCACATCTCCATCTACCACCTCACCATCGAGCCCAACACCGTCTTCGCCAAGTACCCGCCCACCGTGCCCGAAGACGACGACGCCTACGCCATGCTCGACCGAATCACCGAGCTCACCACCCAGGCGGGGCTGGCGCGCTACGAGGTGTCGGCCTACGCGCGCACCGGTCACCGCAGCCGACACAACCAAAACTACTGGCAGTTCGGCGACTACCTCGGCATCGGCGCCGGCGCCCACAGCAAGCTGAGCTTTGCCCACCGCGTGGTGCGTCAGGTGCGCATCCGCGATCCACGCCTTTACATGGAGCGCGCCGCGCTCGACCCGGTGGCCAGCGTGCAGGAAGTGCCGCGCGCGGATCTGCCGTTCGAGTTCTTGCTCAACAGCTTGCGGCTGCTCGACGGTTTTGCGCTCAGCGACTTCACCGGCCGCACCGGTCTGCCACTCTCCGCACTGCAACCGGGTTTGACACAAGCGGTGGACAAAGGCCTGCTGGCTCGCGAAGGCGACCGCGTGTGGCCGACGGTGCGCGGCCTGGACTTCCTGAGCGATCTGCAGTCGCTGTTTCTGCCCGACTGATCGGCGCTCTCCGCTGCTGGCATGCAGCGGTCAAGACTCACCTCAGCGTGATGTCACCCGCTGGAGCGGTGGCGCGGGTGGCCTGCCCAAACGCCGCAAAACGAGCTGCCCCGTCACCCCGATAAAAGCCAACGCCAGCATCAACAGCCCAAGATGCGTGGCGTCTTCGTGGGTGAACAAGCCCACCGCAAAGCCGCCCGCTGCGCCCATCAGCTGCTGCATCAAACCGGCCACCGCAGCGGCCGCGCCGGCCAGTGCGGGCATCAGGCCCACCGTGCCCGCCAGCGCCGGGGGTACCAGCAGCCCGTTGCCCATGCCCAGCAGCACCATCGGCAGGGCAAACGCCAGCGGGGTGTGCAGCCCAGCGATCGAGAGCCCAGCCATCAGCGAGATCCCTGTCAGGGTGAGGCTTTGCCCAAGCAGCATGATGCGGCGCTCGCGCACCCGATGCACCAGCTGCGTGGTGAGGTAGTTGCCGACGATGTACGACAGCGGCCCCACCATGATGTAGAAACCCACACCGCCCGGGCCCACGCCGTACTGCCCGAGCACGATCGGCGCCCCGGCCAGGAAAGCGTAGAACGAGGCGGTGGTGGACGAAAGAATCGCCACGTAGCAGATGAACGCGGGCTCGCGCACCAGTTGGCGGTAAGAAGACACCATCACACGAAGCCAGTGCGCCTGCGGCTCAGTCGTCTTTTGGTGATCGGGCAGGCCACGCCAAGCGGCGACAAACAGCGCCACACTCAACAGCGCAATCAACACAAAGTTGGCGCGCCAGCCCAGCCCCACGTGCAGCTGTCCGCCCAGTACCGTGGCCACCGGTGGCACCAGGCCCATCGCCATGCCCACATACGCCATCACGCGCGTGCGCTGCGGCCCCTGAAACAAATCCTGCACCAGCGCCCGGCCCACCACCATGCCCGCCGCACAGCCCGCGCCCTGCAACACCCGCGCCGCAATCAGCGTGTTCAGATCGGGCGCCAGCGCCGCCATCACCGAGCCGGCACACGCCACCGCCAGCCCCAACAGCAACACCCGCTTGCGGCCCCACCGATCCGACAGCGGGCCGTAAACCAGCTGCAACACGCCGTAGGCCACCACAAAGCCGCTGAAAGTCAGCTGCACCGCCGCCTGGCTGCTGCCAAAAATGGCGCTCCACTCTTGCATGGACGGCAGGCAAATCGTCATGGCCAAGAGACCAAAAGCGAGTTGCGACAGGAGGTTGGCGATCAGCATGGAAAGGGAAATGCAAGGCAGGCGAATCTGCTGCGGTCAAGGTGGTGGGCTGGCTGGGTGGCTGGGGGAGTGGTTGGCAGAGCAGACCACTGCGCCAGCGGGCTTGGTGCAACCCATGCGCGAAGCCCCGAAAAAAGGCCTTCATCGTAAGTGATGAAGGCCTTCGCCATCTGTCGCCCAAAAAGCGTGTGGCCTGTACGACGCGGCGCTGCGCAATCTGCAAGACCTGTCGCAAACCATCCGCCCAAAAATAGGTTGCGCGCAACACACTCGCAGTGCCCAGTGCTCCATGCAACACAACGAAGGCCTTGTATGGAAACCACACCTGTCAACGCACGCCTCCAAAAGCACCGCGACACACTGCGCATGGCGGGGTTGCGCCCGGTGCAAATCTGGGTACCTGACGGCCATGTTGCAGAAGTCGTGAAGGCTTAATTAGAATCTGACCCCAATTACTACCAAATTGCGTGGTCTTCACACAGGGTGCAACGGTTGCGCCACCAAACGAACGCCGAGCGCAGCACAAACGCGGTTGATTGTGTCGAAGCGCGGTTCGCTAACGGGACGCAGCGCCTTGTAAAGCGCTTCCCGGGTAATGCCGGAGTCCCTTGCTACGCTGGTCATGCCTCGTGCGCGAGCAATATCGCCCAGCGCAGCAGCCAGCAAAGCCCCGTCATTTTCTTCAAGCACAGTTGTCAGATAAGCCGCTACCGCCTCTTCGCTATCCAGATACTCAGCTGCGTCAAAATCGGGCAGCTCGGACACTTTGATGATTTTGGTCATGTTCAATCCTCTAACAATTTTGACAACTCGATGGCCTTGCTGATTAAAACCAGCTGAAGTTTAATGAGGCTTCACCGGCGACTTAGATTAATTGAAATCTGACCCCAATTAACCTATCAGCCGCGACCACTTTGATGCATCAACTCCCAACCCTTGCAGGCCAGTTGCACTACCTTGGGGACGGGGCGCGTGGCCGTGCGGTAATTGATGATGTTGCGTCTGCTCATGCCCAGCACCTCAGCGGCGCGGCTGGCGGAAAATCCGTGCTGCATCATCCAGGCATCAAAGCTGCGGGCCGGGTCTTGCGCTTGTTCGCTGGCCAGGCGGTAGATCGTGGTGGCCGCAATGGACAGCGGGCCTTCGTTGTCCCACGTCAGGCCGCTGCCCCATTCTTCAACGCTGGCGCGCGAGAACAACACGGTATCGGTCAAGGGCTGTAGGCTTTTGAAGCCCGACACAAAGGCGCTCAGGTCAACCTCAGTGCGCCATCCATCCTCAAACGTTACCTCAGCACGCATGTTTCCGAGCGTTTGCACGCTGGCTATTCTTGGCATCTTGATACGCATATCATTCTCCGTTTAGTTTGTCCCATTCAGACTGAATCAATGGCTTATTTTTCAATGCCCAGCCTATCGCTTTGGCCAGAAGTTTGCGGTTTGCACAACCTACAATCTCGGCCATGGTTTGCAGGTCAACCGCTGAATCGCCATCGGGCGTGCGCACATGAAAGTGAACTGGCGCATGGTCGGCATAGACCGAAATCTTCAGTTTGCCTTCGCGGTAAATCGTGTTCATAATTTTATTATAGTGCAAATATTGCACTATGCAGACAAACAGACAGCAAAATAGATGACCGTTGATGCTCCACTCAATCCACCCGCGCGCACCTCATGCGAACCAACCCCGATGCGCTGCACAAGCTCTCAGCCAAAGAGCTCGCCGCGCTCCACCACGACGGGTCCTTTTGGACTTGGACCGACAAGCTGGCACCTACAGACGCGTGGCGCCACTGGATGGGACTGGACAGACGCGATTTTGGCAAAATCCGCACTGGTGCAGAGTGGATGCGCGCCATGTCCAAGGTGCCTATCTACATCACGCTGGTGGGGGCCACTGCCAACGATGCGCGCACGATCAAGGTCGAAGGTGAGAGCGGCGTGCTCAATGTCTGCCCTGACGGTGAGCAGCTCGAATACATGGCGCACAACGGCGAGCTGCATTGGCCCAACGGGACCGGGTTCCACAAAACGCAAGGGAATTTCGTAGGAGCGGCACTGCCGCGATGGTCTGGGTGAGTGGTACGGCTGGCGGACCACGATTGCATCGCCCAGACAGACCTCACTGCTGAAATTAATTAGAATCTGACCCCAATTACTCAATTTTGATAACTCGATAGCCTTGCTGATATCTGCCTGCTGCGTTGACTTATCACCGCCACCCAGCATCACAAGCAGCGTACTGTCGCGCTGCACAAAGTACATGCGCCACCCAGGCCCGAAGTGCTCCCGCATCTCGTACACCCGCTCACCCACCGGTGCGACATCGCCAAGGTTACCAAGCTGCGCCTTGCGCCTTGCGCAGGCGCTTGATCAGCCGCTGCCGCGTCAATTCGTCTTTCAGCCCTCTGAGCCAATTGGAGAACGCTTCAAGACGCTTCACGGTGTAGGTCATGGTAGGAGTGTAATCGTTCGGCTACGATCATCAAGACTCCGGGCCTGCGCTGACTTCAGATCAGGCCTCAGTTTTGCTTGGTAAAACCATCTGAAGTTTGGTGAGGCTTCACCGGTGGGTGGAATTAATTGGAATCTGACCCCAATTGCACAATTGCAATTAACTATTAACCAATTAACCAATTAACCAATTAACCTTCAGTGGATGAGTCTGACAGATCAATGAGCAGCCAAAGGCTCTATCTCCGCTTCGATCCGTGTGGCCAGGTCTCGCTCTGCCAGCTTCAAGTCGTGCATTTGCTGAAGATTGAGCCACGACCGAGCATCGCCACCGAAGAAGCGTGCCAAACGCAGCGCTGTGTCTGGCGTCACGCCGCGTCGCTCCAACACGATGTCATTTACCCGTCCAGCCGGAACGTGCAGTGCCTTGGAAAGTGCGTGGGCGCTCATGCCCAGCGGTTTCAAAAAATCTTCTCGCAAAACCTCGCCGGGATGCACCGGTCGCATACCGTTCTTGATCATGCTCATCTCCATAAAAAAATCAGCGGTAGTCGACGATCTCGACATCGGCCGGACCATCAACCGTCCACACAAAGCACACCCGCCACTGTTGGTTGATGCGAACACTGTGCTGACCCAGGCGATCTCCAGTCAACGCCTCCAGTCGGTTGCCCGGCGGAGACCGCAAGAATTCCAGCGTGCAAGCCGCTGCCAACTGCGACAGTTTTCGCTCGGCCACAGACCTGATGTTGGAAAAACGCTTCGATTTACCCGCCTCAAAAAGCGTTTGTGTATCGCCACACTTGAACGACTGGATCATGAGGCTCAGTTATACCGTATATCGGTAAACGGTAGGAGTCCAGTACCGCATGGCCTGTGTGCGCGGAGTCTACTTCAAGCACCGCCATCGTGGCCGTCGCCTGCATGGGAGGCGCAGACCGCGACGAAATTGGCGCGGCGGGCGCGGGGAGGTCGCGGATTTGACGCCTGTCACATCAAGATCAATGGGAATCTGACCCCAATTCAAAAACGGACATGACGCAGATGACGGTGCTTTGCGAAGAGCCGCGCGAGTACACATCAGAGCGTATTGTGGAGATCAAAACACGTGTTGCAAAGAAGAGTCAGGCCGTTTTTGCCTCGCTCATGAATGTGAGCGTGTCGACTATTCAGGGGTGGGAATATCCCTCTGCTGACAAGCACCCGAGCGGAGCGGCCGCCAAGTTGCTTCAGCTTGTGGAGTCCAAAGGCGTAGACGTGCTTATCGTCTGACATTTTGAGCCGCTCTGAAATTAATTGGAATCTGACCCCAATTAACACAGCCTGCGCTGACTTCACATTGGGCCTCAGTTTTACTTGGTGAAATCAGCTGAAGTTTGGTGAGGCTTCACCGGCGACTTAGATTAATTGGAATCTGACCCCAATTAATGTTGACCCCAATTACCTCGCGCTGGACTGAGCTAACCTGTTTGCTGCGGCAGCCAGAACAATTGGAATCTGACTTTCATCTTCCGCTTTTGCCTTGCAAAGCAAAGCGGCAGAAATCTCCTAAAGATAAAATATCAATGCCGTGATGAGGATGCATCGACAGCAGGTGTGCTTTGTCTCCGGAAACGATAGCATCTGCATTTGCTGACATCGCCAATGACAAAAACATATTGTCCTTTGGGTCGGTACAGTCGGTACAAGCGTGCGTCACCGTCACCTCGATGGCGTATTTTTCAAAGATAGACACAAACATCGCACGCGTGAACACCTTGTCCACGAAATACCGGTCGAACTTGCTGCGGTTTAACACCGTTTGCAGCTCTTGCAAAGTTTCCGCTGAGCGACAGACATCGCCCATTGCAAAAGCCGCTGTCAAGGCCTGTGCAGCCAATGACTGCGGATAAATAGCGGCGCTGATCAGTACGTTGGTGTCGATGACGAATTTTTAAGCTCGGAGTTCATACACGAGTTTGTCGATGTCGTCCATGCTAAGTTCCGGCTCGCCTTGTGGCATCGTCTTTGTGCGTCCCTCAAAGTAACCGTTGAGCTCCGCCGCCGCTCGCAGACGCAAAAGCGCCTCCCCATCTTTGTAAGAGAAGAGCATCAAGGCTGGCCGCCCGTACTGGGTGATGGTGACCACCTCCCCGCTCTTGGCGATGTCTGCAGCCGCGCCGAAGTTGGCTTGTACTTTGGCTGATGTCAGTATTCGCACAGTTTTTCCTCAAAGTTGCGTGACATGTTTATTTTATCTAAGATAGCCAAAATGTCAAATCTGAGCCTGCTGCCAGCATGGCGTTTTCTGTGGCGCCTTGCGGGCAGTGATTTCATGGGTTTGGTCTGTGCATGGTGCAGCAGGTCGAAACGCACAAAGTGCGGAGACACGGTAAACGAGCGGGTCGTGCGTTTGAGTGAAATTAATTGGAATCTGACCCCAATTACGCGCAATTACGCAATTACACAATTACGCGCCAATGACGAGTAACCGTGTCAGTGGGCCTGTAGCCAATCGGAAAATTCGGTCACCGTCAAAATGGGAATGTGAAACTGCATCCTGACCGCCTGAATGTCGCCGTCGCCACTGACCAGTGCATCGGCATGTGCCACGGCTGCGAGTGCCAGAAAGATGACATCGTCGGCGTCACGAATGTCAGGCAGCCCTTCTGGCGTGGCCTCAACCTGGACGGTTTCCACGAACGGCAGGAATTCAGCGAGCAGTGTCTGTTGCTCGTCGCGACTGAGCTTGAACTTGGGGTACGCGAGAACACGCAGCAGCTCGCTTGCCGTGTCGCGACTGGCCAAGGCGATGAAGCGCTTGGCCTGCCACGCCTCGCGCAGCCAAGCAAAGCGGCTGCGCGAAAAGATCAGGGCTGAAACCAGGCAGTTGGTGTCGAGGACAACGCGCGCAACGCTCATGCGTGCTTTCTCGCCCAGGCAATGGCATCGCCCACGTCATCTGGCGTGATACCCAGTTCATCCAGCTTTGCCCGCACCGCGTCTGCCTGCTGCAGCCGAACCGGCGTCAACACGATCTTGCCGTCTTGCGTGGTGACGTCGTAGTAGTCGGCCTCGCCGACGATCTGAACAATCGCTTTGGGTAAGGTGATCTGGTTTTTGCTCGTGCGCTTGGCCAGCATGCTGATCTCCAGTGGTAATGAAGTAAGGAATTCAATTTTAGCGTGAATCCCGTCTGTTCAATCAAACCCGTCCACCGGTGCATAGCCCACCATGTCGCCGGTTGGGCTGAGCAGGGCCACCCAGTCGAGTGATTTGCTGGAGGTGAGCGGCAGGTAGAGCAGCTGGTCTTTTGGCAGGCCAGTTTTCGCTGCGGCCGATTCGATCAGGGCCGCTTGCTGAGGCCGCGCTTTCAGCAGTTCGGCCAACGGCTTGGCGCGTTTCAGCACCTCGGGCTTTGCTGATTCGTACGGCACCCACCAGTCGGGGCGCATGGCTGGGGAGACGCCTTGCAGCGACATGTCAATATCCTCCAAAAATTCTCTGGAAGACTTGGGTTTGCGCGTGCCAGCCAGGTGCATACCCGCCCAGGGCAAGGCGCGCAGTCCTTCGGGCGCTGAGCTGAGCCGATCGATCTGCACCTCATTGGCGCTGACGATGGTGAGGCGATCGACTTCAAACACCAGCGCCACTGGCCGTGCGGCGAATACCGCCCACAGCCCATACACGAGTGTGACCAACTGGATGGCGCCCACCAGTGAGAGATCGACCCAGCGTTCTTTGCGCGACTTTTTGGGGCTGGCCAGCACCAGGGTGAGCAAAGGACCACACACCAAGTCGACGCCGACCACCAAACCAAACACCCCGGCCACGCCCAGCAACTGGCGCCAGGGTGACGGGTACCAGATGCCGAATACCAGTAATGCGGCCAAGCCGACCACGGCGGTGCTGACCAACAAATGACCGGCGGCCCAGCGTAGGGCAAAAGCGAGTCGCGAATGATCTGATTTCATGAACCTATTTTCATTCGGTGAATGAGGTTACGTGTGAGGCGTTAACGATTTGGTCGGGATTCCGTACCTTTGCTGTGGTGATGCAACTAAATTCTAGCCCCAATTTTTCAAAAAAAAGCCTCACCGTTCAATCGGTGAGGCTTTAGGCAACTATTAATAATTGCTCAATAATATGCTTTAAAAGAACAGAGTGACTCGCTTGCTGTGAATATTTTAGAAGGCTGTAATGGCGAGGCGGCAGCTTGCTGGCATGTATTTCAGGGCCGCATCAGTTCCGCATTTCCAGCCGAGCACAGGTTTAGCTGTTGCCGCAACAAAATCGACAGCAGCGGATTTGGTAGTCAGACCAGCGTCGCTATAAGGCTGTAGAGAAACTAATTTTGCATTTACATCCGTAGCAACTGCCCGTATCGTGACATTAATCTGACCGTCCGCTGTAGTTGCCAAAGCCGCGACGTATTGTGACTTGGCAAGTCCTTCGCCGCAACCAAATCCATCCACACCAGGCGCTGCAGGCAAACCTGTTTGTGACGCTTCGGTGATTGAAGTTTTGCATGTGGAAGCAGCCAAAATCACTTCGGTTATTTTGGCCCGAGCCGTGTAATCCTGATAAGCCGGCAGAGCCACAGCAGCCAAAATACCAATGATGGCTACCACGATCATCAATTCGATGAGGGTGAAACCTTTTTGCAGCGTGTGCTTCATAAAAAACTCCTGGGGGTTGGGGGAACAAAACAGAGGGGATGCAGGTTTATCTGAGCACAGACCGTGCCAACCAGAAAAGCAATGCTTTCTTATCGCTTTTCTTCGGTTTAGCATCCAGAGTCGACGTTTTCCGTCTTGAATGAGGATTTCGCAGTGACGTTTTTTGTCACTTGATGTGATGACGACACGTTTTGTCACGCCAGAGCCAAGCACTCGGACGAATCTGTTTGCGCTCGACCCCTTCCAGATTCGGCGTGGGCTTGTCGCACTGAGGCGTCAACCAACAAAGCAACGTCCACCACACCGCTCTGAGGCTGTCGAAGCGCTCAGCCCCAACGGCAGGGCCGCTGACCCAGCGCGGTGACCGGTGGCGCATTGCTGGCAGGTATGCAGCCGGTGGCTCAGTGCGTGAGCCGCCCGATCAACACCGCTGGCGTGATGACCCGGGGCGCGATGGTTTCGCTGCCCAGCAAACGCAGGTCGCCTGTGACCAGCACCAAGTCGGGCCGCAGTGCCAGCAAATCCCAGAGCATCTGATCGCCCGGATTGGGCGCCTTCGCGTGGTTGGGCGCTGGCGGGCCGGGCTGGAGCATGACAGCGTGGCGCGCGATGTCGGTGAGGATGGTGTCGACTTCGTCGGCCAATAACCCATGGCGAGCGGCGATTTTGGGCCGCAGCATCACGCTTCGGTATTCGGCCAGCAGGGCGGGCGACAGCACAAAAGGGAGCGACGCGTTGAGCATGCGGTCAAGCACCTGAACCACAGGCGACACGGATTGAGAAGTGATCAGACCAGCGATGACCACGTTGGTGTCAATGATGTAGAACGTGGGCATGTTGCGGTTCTGCGCATTGGTGAGGCATTGATGGCGCGTCTATTGAGCAGGTGGGGCGAACCGACGCGCCGCTTTTACCTCTTCTTGCGCCAGCTCCACGGCCTGCTGCTCGGTCAACTGGTTGCGTTCCCTGGCCTGCTGCACCAGGGTCAGCGCCTGGTGTTGAGATTTGATGCCGTAGAAATCCAGGCTTTCGTCGATCAGTTGGCCAATGGTTTTGCCGCGCTGCGCGGCGGCTTCTTTGACTGCGCGGTAGCGGTCTTCAGACAAGGTGATGGTCAATCGGCTCATGATGGCTCTCACTTTGGTGATAAAACACCAATATGCTAATGGATGGGGACGGGTGTGGCAAGCTGGATGCGGTGGAGCAGCGAGCCAGGAGACGCGATTGCCTGTCGGCTGCTTGCATCCGCTGGCTATACAAAAGTAAAACTAGAAATAGACAAAAACAGCCTCAAAGATAAACTCTACTTTATGCCGAAGGTCTCTAAAGCCATTCTGAGTTTGACGCCCGCCACGTTGAGCGCCCTTGAAACCCTGGGCGGGCACTTGGCCGTGGCGCGCACGCGGCGCCGGGAGTCGCTGGCGGTGCGGGCCAAGCGCATTGGTGTGTCGGTGCCCACGCTGAGCAAGATGGAAAACGGCGACCCCACGGTGTCGATGGGGGCCTTTGCCCAAGCGCTGTGGTTGATCGGCCGAGACGGTGAGCTGGCACGCATCGCAGCGCCTGAGTTCGACCGCGGCGCGTTGGAACTGAGTGTGAACGCAGCGGTGGCGCTGGGGCGCAAGCGGGCTGCCCGGGCACACAAGGCGCAAAACACGCACACGGCGCGGGTTGCCCGAGCAAACCAAAGTGCAGCCCCAGCGATTAACCCAAACACCCCACCAGCCGATGCCACAGAAATCCCCCACCCAACAAAACGCCTCACCGATGGTGCCTGAGCGTCTGTTTGCCTGGTATCTGGCGAACCCCCTGCGGCCTGTGCTGGTGGGCGAAATCGGGCGGGTCAGCAACGGAGACGCTAGCCTGACGTATGCGCCGGCTTGGTTGCAGGGCGGCTTTGCGCTGAGCGAAGACATGCCGTTGCGCGAGCAGGTTTACCTGCCGCTGCACCGCCGCCACCGCGAGCCGGCGGCTTCAGGCGCTCTGGACGACGCCCGACCCGACCGCTGGGGGGAGAAGGTGATTCGGTACCTCTACAAGCGGGGCGCCACGTTGCGAGATCATTTGTATCTGGCGGGTGACGACCGGTTTGGCGCTCTGGGCGTGTCCGCTTCCGACAGCGAATACCTGCCCTTCAACCGGCAACCCTTGCCGCGCCTGTCGGATGTGCAGGCCCTGAGCGAGGTGGCAGGGGTGATTCAAAGCGGTGAAGGGGAACTGACCGAGCAGCGGCGGGCGCTGGCCCAGGCGGGCGGCAATCTGGGTGGCGCCAAGCCCAAGGCGGTGATCGATATCGACGGCCAGGAATGGGTGGTGAAGTTCTTTGACGGTGAGCCTTGGGACCAACCTTTGATCGAGCACGCTTGCATGACGCTGGCCCGCAAGGCCGGTGTCACGACCGCGCAGACCCAGGTGATTCGCTTGCCAGCAGAGCACGCGCTGGCGGTGGAGCGCTTTGACCGGGTGGCGGGTCGGCGGGTGCACAGCGTGTCGGCCAGCACCTTGATTCGTACCGCCACACCGCCAGGCGAGACGCCGCAGATGGGCTACCCGCATCTCGCCCGCCGTCTGCGCGCTTTGGGCCAGGTGCAGCGGCTTGACGGACACTTGGCCGATTTGTTCCGGCGCATGGTTTTCAATATCCTGATCGCCAACACCGATGACCACGAAAAAAACCACGCGGTGACTTGCGAGTTCGTCGATGGCGTTCCGGTTTGGAACCTGAGCGCGGCTTACGACGTGGTCACCACGGGTTCTGGCGCCACAGCACACGAGTTCATGATTGCCGACGATGTGGCTGCGCCGGAACTGGATGCGGCTGTGTCGGTGCATCGCGATTTCAATTTGGATGAGCCGCAGGCCCGCACCATCATCAGCGAGGTGATCGGGGTGGTAGACGGCTGGCGCGCCCACTTCCAGCTTGCCGGTGTCAGCCAAGGTGACATCGACGCCTTGGCCGAGTTCATCGACGAAAAAGACCTGCTCGCGCAGCGGAATCGTTACCGCACACCAGCGACTTCGGGCAAGACCAGACGCCCACCGAGCACCAGCACGCCCCGGATTTTTCGTGAGCGCGATGCTGACTAGCGTTCTGGCGGGTGGGCTGGCGGTCGCGGCGTTGCTGCTCGCTGCGGGGATCGGGCAGGTCGCGGGTTTTTATGGGAGTGGCACTGCCGCGATGGTTTTGTCGGTTCGGCTTTCACAGGGTCGGCGCAATCGGGTGCGCTGGTGTTGAGCCGGTCGATAAAATCTTAAATCGAGTCCTATTTGCCCGAGCTTTGGAGACCGCCTTGCCAACACATCCCCAGATCGACCAGCGAACCCGCGCGATGCACGGTTTGATCGTGGCCAAAATCCGGTGCGATCCGGCGCTGTTTGACCGGGTGCTGGCCACCCTGGCGCGGTGGCGCGGGATGGTTTCTGGCCATTCCCAGCCTTATTTGCAAACCTGGGAAACCTTGGCGCAAGAGGGCGGTATGGAAGCCTGCCTGTGCATGGCGGTGGAAGACTCGGAGCGCGCGGCGGCGTTGCGCCAAGCCTCACCGTTTGCTGGCTTGCTTACCAATGCAGAGCGCTTCGCTTTTCTGAAGGCTTGGCAGGCCAAGAAAGGCGACCATGCAGCGACCTCTGCGCCGTAGATGCCGCACAGCCCAATTGGGCCACAATGTAGCCCTCGATCATCAAAAGGAAACCGCCATGTCTGCAAACGCCGTTGTTCGCGCTCGCATTGATGAGCACATCAAAGAAGAGGCTTCGACCGTGCTGGCGGCGATGGGTCTTACCGTGTCAGATGCCTTGCGCATGATGCTGACCCGCATTGCATACGAGAAAGCGCTGCCGTTTGAGCTGATGGTACCCAACGAGGCCACCATGGCGGCCATGCGCGAGGCCCGCAGCGGCAAGCTCAAGCGCTTCGACAGTGTGGAAGGGCTGATGGCGGATCTGCATGCGAAAGATTGAGAACACGGGGCAGTTCAAACGCGATTACAAGCGTGAAGCCAAAGGACCACATCGCGCCACACTCGACGCAGAATTGGTACCCGTTTTGACGGCTTTGGCACGCGACCAAACGCTGGAGCCGCGCCACCGGGACCATGCCTTGACCGGGGAGTGGAAGGATCACCGAGACTGTCACGTCAAACCCGACTTGGTGTTGATCTACCGAAAACCCGACGCTGAGTTGTTGCAGCTGGTTCGCCTCGGGTCTCACAGCGAGCTCAACCTGTGACGCACCAACAACACCTCAAACCTCAAAGCTCATCCCCGCGCTGAGCCAGCGGATGTCGTGGCGTGCACCGTCTGCCTCGTTGGGCGTGGTGTCAAAGCGCTGAATCTCTTCCATGATCAGGCTGGTCTCAGCCGGTTTGGTGTGGGTGATGTAGATCGGGTAATGCTGGCTGGGGGCGATCTGATCGAGTTCGGTGGCGAGCACGCTGGGGGCGAGGTGCAGGCTGCGGGCGGCGACCTCTTGTTCCCGGTTGCTGAAAGCGGTTTCGATCACCAGCAAGGCGACCGGGAGCTGGTTGATGCGGGCCCAGAAGGCGGGGTTGCGTTCGGTGTCGCCGCTGAACACCCAGTGGCCGCTGTCGCCGTGCGCGGCAAAGCCGCAGGCGGGCACGGTGTGAACGGCAGGGAGCACTTCCACCGTTTGGCTGCCGACTTGCAACACCTGGCCAACCTCGACGGGGTTGAAGCGCATCAAGGGGTTTTCAGCGCTGGGGATGCAGGCGAAATCGGGCCAGATCAGGTTGTTGAACACATGGGCTTGCAGCGCGGCGATGGTGCCGGGCAGGGCGTGCACCTGCAGCGGCGCGGCGCCGCCGCTTAGGCGACGCGCGGCCACCGCGTCGAGCATGAGGGGCAGGGCAGCGATGTGGTCGAGGTGGGAATGGGTGAGCAACACATGGTTGATCTGGGCCATCTCATCGAGCGTGAGGTCGCCCACGCCAGTGCCGGCGTCGATCAAGACATCGGCATCGAGCAGAAAAGAAGTGGTGCGGCAGTCTTTGGCGATGGCGCCAGAGCAGCCGAGTACGCGGACCCTCATGGGTGATTCCTGCTGGTGGTGAAGGGGGTTGCGGGGTCTGCGGGCGCTGCTACTTCGTATCGAAGGCGGTGGTGCCGTCCCACGTGGGGTCGAAAGGTAACGCTTTTTGGGCTGCCAGGCGCTGTGAAAACAGACGGTAGAGGACTTTTTCCTCGTTCTGGCGCTCCAGCTGGGCCAAAGCTCCCCCGCATGGGGGCCAATCTTGCGCACGCCAGGCTTGCAAGGCCAGATCCCACAGGCGCAGCTCTTCGATTTTCGCTGGGCTCAGATCGGCGGCTTGGCGGGCCACCGGGGAGAACACACTGACGCTGGCGGCCTTGCCTTTCACGCGCACGCAGTCCAGCGCCTGCCACACGACCCCGGGCACCTGGGCGCGGGTGGCTTCGCTGGCGATCACATCGACCCCGTACACGCGGCACAGGCCCTCCAGGCGGGCAGCAAGGTTGACCGCGTCGCCGATCACGGTGTAGCTGCGGCGCACATCCGAGCCCATGTCGCCGACGCACATGGCACCGGTGTTCAGGCCAATGCCGATGCCGATGGCGGGCAGGCCCTGGTGGGCGTGCTCGCGGTTGAGCGTTCGAATAGCGGCGGTCATGTCGAGCGCGGCGGCAACCGCCTGGGCGGCGTGGTCGGGCATGGCGACCGGTGCGCCCCAGAAGGCCATGACGCAGTCGCCCATGTATTTGTCGATGGTGCCGCGGTGGGCGCCGATGACCTCGGTGAGCCGGCTGAACACGGTGTTGAGCAGGGCTTGCAGCTGGGCTGGCTCCATGGTTTCTGCCAGCTGGGTGAAGCCGCGCATGTCGCAGAACATCACGGTGAGCTCGCGGGTGGTGGCGACCATGCTGTAGCGGCCGGGGTCTTTCACCATTTCGGTGACGAGATCGGGCGGCACGTAGGTGCCAAACAGCTGGGCCAGCTCGCGCTTGGAACGGCTTTCCACCAGATAGCCGTAGCTCATGTTGAGAGAAAACGCCAAGCCGATCATCACCACTGCGCTGGCCAGCGGCAACACCAACCCAGCGCCAAGGTACAGCCAGGTGTTGAGCCCGACCACCGCGCTCAGCACCGCCAGCACAAGCGCCACCGCGCGCACCGCGCTCAACAATGGCAGGGCCAGCGCCAGAAGCAGGCCGCTTGCGATCAGCACCACGAGCTCATAGCCCAGAGCGTAGTCGGGCTCGCGCTTGAGTTCGCCATCGAGGAGACCGGCGAGCAGGTTGGCGTGGGTTTCGACGCCGGGGTAGACCTCGCCCACCGGGGTGGCGCGCAGATCAAGCAAGCCGGGCGCGGTGGTGCCCAGCAGCACGATCTTGCCTTTCAGCTCGCCGGGAGCCAGTCGGCCGGCCAGCAGGTCGGCAACCGAGATGTAGCTGAAGGAGCCGCCGGCCGGGCCGCCCGGTCCGCGAAACGGGATGAGCGCGGTCAGGCGGTTGTTGACGGGGATGGCGAGTTGGGTAGCACCCTGCACCAAGCGCACGCTTTCCAGGGCGGCATGGTCGGCTGGCAGAAAACGCTCGGGCGGGAAACCGGGCGCCACCGTCGGCATCCCCACCAAGCGGCGGAACATGGCGAGCGCCAGCGATTCGTAAAACTGGCCTTCGTGCTCGGCCAGCAGCGGCAGCGCGCGCACCACGCCGTCGGGCGCGGTGATGGCGTTGAAGAAGCCGGCCTGGGGCGCAGCGGCTGCCAACGGCGCGATGTTGGCACCAAATCCCGTCCAGCGCGTGGCGAGCACGGTGCGGCCCTGCCAGGCCTCAGACGACATCACCGGCGCGGGCAAGACGCCGCTGCGGCGCCCGCCTTGGTCGCTGGTGAAGTAGTAGCCAAGCACGACCGATCGCCCTTGCAGCGCGCGGGCCAGCCGGGCGTCGCGATCAAGCTCGGGCGCCAGCGCCCGCACCGCAGCGGCAAAGCCGGGCTGCTGGACCAGTGCGCCTTGCGCCAGGCTTTGCAGTTCGGCCAAAGCGGCGCTGGGGTCGGGCTCGGCGAAGACGGTATCAAACCCGAGCAGGGCGATCTGCTGCTCGTCAAACAGCCGGTTGACCAGCTGCGCCACGCGGTCGCGTGGCCAGGGCCAGCGGCCCACCTCGGCCAGGCTTTTCTCGTCGATGTCGACGATGACAATGCGTGGCTCCAGTGTGTGCGCCAGGGTGGCGCGCAGCCGGGCGTCGTACACGATGTTGTCGAGCCGATGCAACACGCCCATGGGCAAGGCGCCCACCGCATGAAGGAGCACGAGCAACAACGGGATCAGGGTGACGGCGATGCGTGCGCTGCGCTGGCTGAGGGCAGACATGGCGGGTGCGCCGGATGCGCCGAGCGGTGTGTGGGCCAGCTGACTGGCTGGACCCTGTGGTGGTCAGGTCTGCAACATGAACTGCATGCGGGTGCCAGCGAGCTCGATGAAATCGCCGTGGTGCAGCTCGACCGCGTTGGTGCCCAAAGGCACGTCGTTCACCGTGGGCTTGATCGCGCCTTCGACCAAGGCCACCATGTAGCCTTGGGGGCGGCGGGTGATGGCAGCCACCGTCACACCCGGCTTGCCGATGGTGGTGACCACCTTGACCAGCTGCACCTCGCGCCCGGCGGCGGCACCGGAGACAACGCGAATCAAGGCGCCGGCGCTCCCCGTGGCTGTGACCGGGGCAGCGAAAGCCGGGGCTGACGGTGCGCTGGCGCTGACCTGAGCGGCGGCACCTGTGTTGACGTGCATGGGCTTTTCTTGCTTTTCTGGCACACCGTCGTGCACGAATTTGATCTTGTACTTGCCGATCTCGACCGTGTCGCCGTTTTGCAGCGCCTGCTTCTTGATCGCCTTGCCGTTGACGTAGGTGCCGTTGGTGCTGTTGAGGTCTTCCAAGGCGACCTCGGTGCCCGACATTTGCATCACCGCGTGCTCGCCGCTGACCGCCAGGTTGTCGATCACGATGTCGTTGTAAGGACGGCGTCCCAGTGTGGTGCGGTCTTTCGTCAGCTGCACCTCCTTGATCACAACACCGTCGATGGAAACGATCATTTTCGGCATGGCCGACACTCCTGTGGAACCTGAAAACTGTTCTGAAGCAGCGCTTACTGACCCAGCATGCGCGACAGCAGGCCCCGCCGATGGGGCTTGGAACGGGCCTGGGCAAGTATCACAGAAATATTGTCACGCCCGCCGCTGTCGTTGGCAGCGCCAACCAACGCATGGCACTTGTCCGCCAGCGTGCCGACGGTGACCAGAATGGCGGCGATGCGCTCGTCGCTCACCATGTCGGTCAGGCCGTCGGAGCACATCAGGAACAGGTCCTCTTCCTCGGCCCGGTACTCGCTCACCTCCAGCAGCACCGTGTCTTCCACGCCCAAGGCGCGGGTGACGAGGTTTTTGTGGGTGGCAAATTGTGCCTGCTCTGGGGTGAGCAGACCGGCGTCGATTTGTTCCTGCAACAAAGAGTGGTCGCGCGTGAGTTGTGCCAAGACGCCGTTGCGCAGGCGGTAGCAGCGGGAGTCGCCAACGTGGCCGATCAAGGTGCGCGCGTCTTGAAACACGCCCATCACCAGCGTGGTGCCCATGCCGGCGCATTGCGGGTTGGTGTTGGCGGCGTTGAAGATGGAGCGGTTGGCGTTGTCGATGCAGACTTCCATGGCTCGGCGCAGCTCACGCCCCGTGGCCTCAGAACCGCCCTCGGCAATCCACCGCCCGAGCTCGGTGGTAACGAAGGTGGTGGCCATTTCAGCAGCCACCTCGCCCGCGTTGTAGCCCCCCATGCCGTCGGCGAGCACCGCAATGTGGTTGTCTGCGTCGATGGCAACCGCGTCTTCGTTGTTGCCGCGCACCTGTCCGGTGTTGGTCAGGCAAAAGTACTCGAAATTCATGGTGTGGTTTTTGTAGCGACAAGTCGAGCGCTCGGCGGTTGCGGGCTGTGTTCAGCAAAGATTGTCTTTGAAGGTGTAACCCAACACAACCAATCAGAAGCGCCAGATGTCAAACACAGCACACACAGGCCGTCCGTCGGAAACGGCGATGCAAAGCCGCTCACCGCACGGCCTCCCATCTGTTAGCGGCAAGCCGCAGACAAACTTGAGCCGCAGGGGCGAAAAAAAAGCAATGCGCGAGGCATTGCTTTTTTGTGTGACCGAAGTCTCAGGCGCTCAAAGCAATGCTTTGAGCAGCTTGGCCATTTCGGACGGGTTGCGTGTGACGGTAAAGCCGCAGGCTTCCATGATTTCGAGTTTGGCGTCTGCTGTGTCGGCACCGCCAGAGATCAGCGCGCCAGCGTGGCCCATGCGCTTGCCCGGGGGCGCGGTGACGCCAGCGATGAAGCCGACGATGGGCTTTTTCATGTGGTCGCGGCACCACTCGGCGGCTTCGGCTTCGTCGGGGCCACCAATCTCGCCGATCATGATCACCGCGTCGGTGTCGGGGTCGTCGTTGAACGCCTGCATCACGTCGATGTGCTTCAGGCCGTTGATCGGGTCACCACCAATGCCAACCGCGCTGGACTGGCCCAGGCCAATTTCGGTCAGCTGCGCCACGGCTTCGTAGGTCAGCGTGCCGGAGCGGGACACCACACCGATGCGGCCTTTGCGGTGGATGTGGCCGGGCATGATGCCGATCTTGATTTCTTCAGGCGTGATCAGGCCGGGGCAGTTGGGGCCGAGCAGCAGGGTTTTCTTGCCGCCAGCGGCTTCCTTGGCCTTCATGCGGTTGCGCAAGATCAGCATGTCTTTGACTGGAATGCCTTCGGTGATGCAGATCGCCAAATCGAGGTCGGCTTCGACCGCTTCCCAGATGGCAGCGGCAGCACCGGCTGGCGGCACGTAGATCACCGACACGGTGGCGCCGGTTTCAGACGCCGCTTCCTTCACCGACGCGTAGATCGGGATGTTGAAGATCGACTCGCCGGCCTTCTTCGGGTTCACGCCAGCGACGAAGCAGTTTTTGCCATTCGCGTATTCCTGGCATTTTTCCGTGTGGAACTGACCGGTCTTGCCGGTGATGCCCTGGGTGATGACTTTGGTGTCTTTGTTGATGTAGATCGACATGGCGGACCTTATTCGGATGGGGAGCGCGCTGAAGGGCGCTCCCAAAAAATTGGTGAACGACGCTCAGGCGGCCTTGACGGCTGCCACCACTTTTTCAGCCGCTTCGGCCATGGTGTCGGCGCTGATGATGGGCAAACCCGACTCGGCCAGCATTTTCTTGCCCAGCGCTTCGTTGGTGCCCTTCATGCGCACCACCAGCGGCACGCTGAGGTTCGTTGCTTTGCAGGCGGTGATCACGCCGGTGGCGATCGTGTCGCACTTCATGATGCCGCCGAAGATGTTGACCATGATGGCCTTGACCTTCTCGTTCTTCAACATGATCTTGAAGGCTTCGGTGACCTTCTCCGGGGTGGCGCCGCCGCCCACGTCCAGGAAGTTGGCCGGCTCGGCGCCGTACAGCTTGATGGTGTCCATGGTGGCCATGGCCAGACCCGCGCCGTTGACCAGGCAGCCGATGTTGCCGTCCAGGGAGATGTAGGCCAAGTCGAATTTCGAGGCTTCGATTTCGGCCGCATCTTCTTCGTCCAGATCGCGGTAAGCCACGATTTCCGGGTGGCGGTACAGCGCGTTGGGGTCGAAGTTGAACTTCGCATCCAAGGCCATCAGAATGCCCTTGGAATCGCAGTTCAGGGGATTGATCTCCACCAACGAAGCGTCGGTGTCCATGTAGCACTTGTAGATTTTGGCGAAGATATCCACCGCTTGGTCCACCGAATCGCCTGTCAGACCAATGGCGGCAGCGACCTTCTTTGACTGTTCGGTGGTAATGCCGGTCAGCGGGTCAATCATCTCGGTGATGATTTTCTCAGGCGTGGAATGGGCCACTTCCTCGATGTCCATGCCGCCTTCGCTCGACGCGATCAGGGCGACCTTCTGCGTCGCACGGTCGGTAACCAGCGACACATACAGTTCGTTCTTGATGTCGGCGCCGTCTTCAATGTAGAGGCGGCGAACTTTTTGACCTTCAGGGCCGGTTTGGTGCGTCTTGAGCTGCATACCCAAGATTTCGCCAGCCAGGCGCTTGACGTCGTCAATCGACTTCGCCACCTTCACGCCACCGCCCTTGCCCCGGCCACCGGCATGGATCTGGGCTTTCACCACCCAGATCGGCCCGCCGAGTTTTTGGGCGGCTTCCACCGCTTCTTGCACCGTGAACGCAACAATGCCACGCGGCACTGGCACACCAAATTGACGCAAGATTTCCTTGCCTTGGTACTCGTGGATCTTCATGAGGGCTCTCTGGGAGGGGGGTGGACAGAAGCGGCGACCTGCCCGAAAAGGAGGCCGCGCAGAGACGCTGCGCTGAGCATCGAGAAATGTATCATGCTGCAATGCACCATAAAAAACACGCTTGTGGCGGTGCGCAATGCCAAATTGTATTGACCCTCCCCTGAACCGGACCTGACAAAGCAGACACACCATGGCCACCATCTTCATCGACGGCGAAGCCGGTACCACCGGCCTGCAAATTCGCGAGCGGCTGCAAACGCTGCCCGGCATTGAGCTGCTCAGCATTGCCCCCGAGCGCCGCAAAGACCCCCAGGCGAAACGCGAGCTGATGGCGCAGGCCGATGCGGTGATCCTGTGTCTGCACGACGACGCGGCGATCGAGTCGGTTGCCATGATCGACACGCTGCCCGGCAGCAAGCCGCGCATCATCGACGCCTCCACCGCGCACCGCTGCGCACCCGGCTGGGTTTACGGTTTCCCAGAGCTTTGCGCTGGGCAGGCCGATGCGGTGGCGCAGGCCGATCGCGTGGCCAACCCCGGTTGTTACGCCACTGGCGCCATTGCGATCCTGCGGCCCTTGATCGACGCCGGACTGTTGCCGCCCGACTTCGCCGTGTCGCTGCCTGCCGTCAGCGGTTATTCAGGCGGCGGGCGCAGCATGATCGAAGCCTATGAAAAGGGCGAGGCGCCATTGCACGAGGCCTACGCTTTGGGCCTGGCGCACAAGCACATTCCCGAAATTTTGCACTGCACCGGCCTCACCCGCCGCCCGGTGTTTTTGCCCGCTGTCGGCAATTTTGCGCAAGGCATGCTGGTGCAGCTGCCGCTGCATCTGGACGAACTGCCTGGCCAACCCAAAGCCAGCGATCTGCACGATGCGCTGTCTGCGCACTACGCCGCCAGCGCATCCAGCGGTGGCTTCGTGCGGGTCTTGGATGCCACCACAGATGGCAAGCTCGGCGCAACCGCCCTCAACAACACCAACCAGCTGGAGCTGCGCGTGTTCGCCAACGAAGCGCACCGGCACGCGGTGGTGATTGCCCGCTTGGACAACCTGGGCAAAGGTGCCAGCGGCGCGGCGGTGCAGAACCTGCGGTTGATGCTGGGGGTTTGATTCGTTTCAGTGAAGTGGGTGCGGTTGCCAGTCGCGGCAGTGCCGCTCGCTACAGGGATCGGGGGCCGGTATGCAGGTTTCAGTGCAGAGATCGGGGGTCGGTGTGCGGATTTTTGTGCAGAGATCGCGGACTGGCGGGCGGTGGTTTTGTAGGAGCGGCACTGCCGCGATGGCGTTTTGATTCGACTCCGTGAAGTGAGCGTGGCGGGCGGTCGCGTTTCAATCGTCGCTATCGCCGTCACGGCCCTTCACCACCCGCTGGATCGTCTCACCACCGAAACCACGCGACGCCAAAAAGCGCATCTGCTTGGTCCGAGACTGCGGGTCTTTTGCCGGCACACCAAATTTCTTGCGCCAAATCTCGCGCGCGCGCTCGACCTCGCTGCCCTTCAACCCGGCCACCGCTTGCGCCACAGCCTCGGGCGCCAGCCCTTTGGCCTGCAATTCCTGGCGCACCCGCATGGCACCCAGACGCGGCGCGCGGCGGTGCACCACCGACTCCAGCACCCGCTGCTCGTTGATGAAGCCTTTGGCCTGCAAGTCGTCCAGCGCGCGCGCCAGCTCGCCGGACTCCACCTCGTGCGGGCGCAGCTTGCGCTCCAGTTCCAGCCGCGAATGTTCGCGCTGACCCAAAAGGCGCAGGGCCCGCCCTTTTAACGAAGGTTGATCAAAGGCCATGGGTGCGGTTCAGGCTGGGCGTGGCGGGCTGCGCTGGGGCGACCCCGGCAGCAGGATCACTCAGAAGCCAACGACTTGTCCGCCTTGTCCGCCTTGTCCGCTTTCTCTGGCTTGTCGGCTTTGTCGGCCTTCGCGGTCTTGCCGCTTTTGGCCGCCGCTGCTTCGTCCACCGGCAGCAGTGGCACACCCAGCTCGGTGCGCACCTTGTTTTCTATCTCCAGCCGCAGGGCAGGGTTCTCGCGAAGGAATTCGCGTGAGTTGTCACGACCCTGGCCGATCTTCTCGCCCTTGTAGGCGTACCAAGCACCCGATTTTTCGACCACGCGGTTGGCCACACCCAGGTCGAGAATTTCGCCCTCGCGGCTGATGCCTTCGCCAAACAGAATGTCGAACTCGGCCGTTTTGAAGGGCGGCGCCACCTTGTTCTTCACCACCTTGACCTTGGTCTCGTTGCCGATCGCGTCGTCGCCACGCTTGATGGTGCCGGTGCGGCGAATGTCCAGCCGCACAGAGGCGTAGAACTTGAGCGCGTTGCCCCCGGTGGTGGTTTCCGGGCTGCCAAACATCACGCCGATCTTCATGCGGATCTGGTTGATGAAGATGACCATGCAGTTGGCCTTCTTGATGGTGGCAGTCAGTTTGCGCAGCGCCTGGCTCATCAGGCGCGCCTGCAGGCCAGGCAGCGAGTCGCCCATTTCGCCTTCCAACTCGGCCTTGGGCGTGAGCGCGGCGACCGAATCGATCACGATCAGATCGACCGCGCCGGAGCGGGTCAGGCTGTCCACGATTTCCAGTGCCTGTTCGCCGGTGTCGGGCTGGGAGATCAGCAGGTCTTGCAGGTTCACACCCAGCTTTTGGGCGTACTGAATGTCCAGCGCGTGCTCGGCGTCGACAAAGGCGCACTGGCCGCCCAGCTTTTGCATCTCGGCGATGACCTGCAGGGTGAGCGTGGTCTTGCCCGAGGATTCTGGGCCGTAGATTTCGATCACCCGGCCGCGCGGCAGACCGCCGACACCCAGGGCAATGTCCAGCCCGAGCGAGCCGGTGGACACCACCTGGATGTCTTCAATCACCTCGCCCTCGCCGAGTCGCATGATGGTGCCCTTGCCGAACTGCTTTTCGATCTGGGCGAGTGCGGCCTGCAAGGCCTTGGCTTTTTCGCTGTTGAGGGGGTTGGTTTTGACGGCTGCATCCATGAATCGCTCCTAAATGGCTGATGGGGGTGTTCGCTTCCGGTCTTGAATTGTCGAGAAAGACTGGATGCTTGAACAGGAGTCTAGCCAATGATTGAAATCGATTCATCAAAATAATGGTCAGTTTTCCTGACCGTTTACCATGGCCCTATGAACGATGTTCTGACCAACGAACAAGCCGACGATCGCTGGCGCCAAAACCACCTGGGCCGCCTGATGGGGCTGGCGCTGCGCCGCTTCGACGAGCGCGTGCTGCACCTGATGGCGCATGACGCCAACGTGCCGCTGGCGCTCTCCAACCTCGCGGCGCGCGACCAGGTTGGCGCAGCCCACGTCCACATCACCCGCCATCTCGCGGTGCAAGGCTCGCGACTGACCGAGCTGGCCCAGGCCGCTGGCATGAGCAAGCAGGCGATGGGCGATCTGGTGACGCAGTGCGAGGCCTGGGGCCTGGTGCGGCGCGAAGACGACCCGCACGATGCGCGGGCGCGGCGCATCGTTTTCACCGCCACCGGCCTGCTCTGGCTGGAGGCCTTCCGCCAAGCGGTGGCGCAAGCCCAGCGGGAGTTTCAAACCTTGGTGGGCGACGACGTGGCCACGGTGGTGGCGCTGGGCCTGGAAGCCTATGGCGCGCGCTGAATAAGCCCTCGCAAGAGGTAAGCCCTTCGTCATAATCCGACTCAAACGACAGGAGACAAACATGCGCATCCTCATTGCGGAAGACGACCAGGTATTGGCCGATGGCTTGTTGCGCAGCCTGCGCGCGGCCGGTGCGGCGGTGGACCATGTGGCCAGTGGCAGCGAGGCCGACGCCGCGCTGATGACCAACAGCGAGTTTGATCTGCTGATCCTCGACCTCGGCCTGCCGCGCATGCACGGGCTGGAGGTGCTCAAGCGGTTGCGCGCGCGTGGCTCGGCGCTGCCGGTGCTGATCCTGACCGCGGCAGACAGCGTTGAAGAACGCGTCAAAGGCCTGGACCACGGCGCCGACGACTACATGGCCAAACCGTTTTCGCTGCAAGAGCTCGAAGCCCGGGTGCGCGCGCTGTCGCGCCGGGGCATGGGCGGCAGCACCAACACCATCAAGCACGGCCCGCTGGAGTACGACCAGGCCGGCCGCGTGGCCACCATCGAAGGCAAGATGGTGGAGCTCTCGGCGCGCGAACTGGGGTTGCTCGAGGTGCTGTTGCAACGCGCTGGGCGCCTGGTGAGCAAAGACCAGCTGGTCGAGCGCCTGTGTGAATGGGGCGAAGAGGTGAGCAACAACGCGATCGAGGTCTACATCCACCGGCTGCGCAAGAAGATCGAGAAAGGCCCGATCCGCATCGCCACCGTGCGCGGTTTGGGCTATTGCCTGGAAAAGATTTGACCCCTGACGGGCCCACCGATGCCGAGACCCTCGGCAGCGGCCCCATGTCATTCGGGCTGTTCCAGCGCGAGCAGCGCAGCCTGTTTGGCGAAATTCTGGACTGGATGCTCACACCGCTGCTGCTGCTGTGGCCGTTGTCGCTGGCCCTCACCTGGTTTGTGGCGCAGGGCATTGCCAGCAAACCGTTTGATCGCGCGCTGGAGTTCAACCTGCAAGCGCTGACCCAGTTTGTGGTGGTGCGCGACGATGTGGTGAGCTTCAACCTCACCCCGCAAGCACGCGACCTGCTGCGGGCCGACGACAGCGATTTGGTTTACTACCAGCTGGTGGACCCACGCGGTGAGCTGCTCAGCGGCGAGATCGACTTCCCACTGCCGCGCGACAACGAAACCCCCGAGCCGGGCCGGGTGCTGATGCGCGACGATGTGGTGCGGGGCGACGATGTGCGCGTGGCTTACACCTGGCTGGCACGCCACAGCGACAGCAAACGCCTGGTGCTGATGCAGGTGGCCGAGACCAAGGGCAAGCGCTCCACGCTGGCCACCGAGATCATCAAAGGTGTGATGGTGCCGCAGTTTGTGATCTTGCCGCTGGCGGTGCTGCTGGTGTGGCTGGCGCTGGTGCGCGGCATCCGCCCGCTCAACGAGCTGGAGCGGCGCATCCGCGCGCGCAAACCCGACGACCTGAGCCCGATCGAAGAGTCGTTCATTCCGCAGGAAGTGGCGCCGCTGGTGTCGTCGATCAACGATCTGCTGACACGGCTCAAGGTGTCGCTCAGCACCCAGAAACGTTTCCTGGCTGACGCTGCGCACCAGCTCAAAACCCCGCTGGCGGGGCTGCGCATGCAGGCCGATCTGGCCCAGCGCGAAACCGACCCAGTGGAGATTCGCGGCTCGCTGCAACAGATTGCGCGCGCCAGCACCCGCGCCACCCACACGGTGAACCAGCTGCTGGCGCTGGCCCGCGCAGAGACCACCGGCCGCACCCTGCCGAGTGCGCGCATCGATCTGGCGCGGCTGGTGACCGAGGTGGTGCAGGACTCGGTGCCGCGTGCGCTGGACCAAGGCATCGACCTCGGCTTTGACGGACCTCAAGACATGCCAGACGTTTGCATCATGGACGGCAACCCGATCCTGTTGCAGGAGATGGTGCGCAACCTGGTGGACAACGCCATCCACTACTCAGGACGCGGTGGCGTGGTCACCGCGCGCGTGCTGGCCGACCGGGTCAGCGGCATGCAGATGGTTCAGGTGGAAGACGACGGCCCCGGCATCGCGGAACACGAGCGAGAGCTGGTGATGCAGCCGTTTTACCGTGCACTGGGCACCAATGTGGACGGCTCTGGTTTGGGGCTGGCCATCGTGCAAGAGATCGCGCAGCAACACGGCGCGGTGGTTTCACTGGAAGACGCGTATCCCGATCGCGTCAAGCGAGGGTTGCGGGTGTCGGTGCGCTTCGAGCCCAAAGGGTCGGCGTCGAAATAGCGAAGCAAGGCGCGGCACTCGGGCTGCGCCAGCGACTCAGGCAGGCTTGTAGACGTTGAGCTCCAGCCGCTCGCGCTCCACCACCCGCGCCACGCCCGGCAACGCCGCGAAGCGCTGCGCCAAATCCCAGGTGGCGGGGAAGCTGGCGGGGTCGATGCCTGCGTAGCCGCCCCAGCGCAGCAAAGTCAGCGCGTAAGCGTCCAGCGCGCCGGGGTGTTCACCGGTCATCCAGGGCTGTGCTTTGGCGGCCAGCGTCTCGATCTCCTGCAAGCATTCGCGGTAGCGCGGCACGGCGAAAGCGCGCAGGGCTTGCTGCGCCGCCTCGTCGTCGCTGAACTTCTGCGGCATGAAGAAATGGGTGAAGGTGGGGTGCACCGTGTTGTTCATCCAGGCCAGCATCGACAGCGCGTGGGTGCGCGCCATGCCGCCCGCTGGGAAAATGTGGGCATGCGGCAGCTTGGCGTCAAGGTGCAGCAAGATGGCCACGATCTGCGTGATCACCACGCCCTCATCGACCAGCACTGGCACCTGACCGCGCGGGTTCAGCAAGAGGTAATCGGCGGTGCGCTGTTCGCCCTTGTGCAGCTTGACCATCGCTGGCTCAAAGTTGACGCCAGCGATCTCCAGCATGGCGTGGGGCACGAAAGAACAGGCGCCGGGGGCGAAGAACAGTTGCAGGCTCATGGGGGTGCCTTCAGTTTGGGTTGCGGGTGAAGAGCGAACAGGCGCTTGGGCATCTCAAGCCGGCTCAGCTTTCAAGCTGGTGCACATGCCCCGAGGCGGCTGATTCTGCTCAGCGCTGCCCTGCGGCAGCTGCGCGGTGCGGGCAGTCGGTTTTGACGCAGCTGGCGTAGAGCGACAGGGCGTGCTCCTGCAGCACAAAACCGCGCGCTTTCGCCACCATCTGTTGGCGCTTTTCGATCTCGGCGTCGAAAAATTCCTCGACTCGCCCGCAGTCCAGGCACACCAGGTGGTCGTGGTGCTGGCCTTCGTCGAGTTCAAAGACGGCTTTGCCCGACTCGAAGTTGCTGCGCGACAGCAGACCAGCCTGCTCGAACTGCATCAGCACGCGGTACACCGTGGCCAGACCGATGTCAGAACGCTCTTCGAGCAGCACGCGGTAGACGTCTTCGGCCGTCATGTGGCGCTGCTTGGCTTTCTGGAAAACCTCAAGAATTTTCAGCCGGGGCAGCGTGGCCTTGAGGCCCGTGTTCTTGAGTTCTTCGATGTTGGACATGGTGCACTCCCTCGGGCAGCAGGGGCAGAAAATCACCCCAACGATACAATGCCGCATCATATCGGCAGCCTGTATTGGCGAGCCGATTTCACTCCCGGCGGTGCTTGTTTGCTGCCCTTGTTTGAACGCTTTTTGGCGTCACATCCCATGCACTCTTCTTCTGATCGCTGTGAACCATCCAAGGTGCTTCGGCCTGCGGGTTGGCGCTTTGGCGCAGCGAGCACGCTGCTGTTGGGCGGGTTGCTGCTGCTGCCGGGTTGCGCCAGCGTTCGGGAGCGGCTGCCCAATATGCCCAGCATCGGCAGCCTGGTCACACCCTACAAAATCGACATCCAGCAAGGCAACGTGGTGACCCGCGAGCAGGCGCAAGCCCTCAAGCCCGGCATGCCGCGCGCGCAGGTGCGCGACATCCTGGGCTCGCCCTTGCTCACCAGCGTGTTCCACAGCGATCGCTGGGACTATGTGTTCACCTTCCGCCGCCAAGGCCAGCCGCTGCAAGAGCGCAAGCTCACCGTGTTTTTCAAGGGCGAGCTGATGGAGCGGGTCGAATCCGACGAGCTGCCCTCCGAAGCCGAATTTGTGGCCTCGCTGGACAGGCAGCGCAAGTTCGAGAAAGCGCTTCCATTGGAAGCGACTGACGCGCAGTTGAAAGCCTTCCAAGAGCGCAACCAAGCCAACAACCCAGCGCCCACGCCACTGGCGCCCGCCAGCACCACCTTCCCGCCGCTGGAGCCAGCGCGATGAGCGCAGCGCCACAGTTGCCGCATCGCGTGAGCGTGGCCGGCGCGAGCGGTCGCATGGGGCAGATGCTGGTGGAGGCGGTGCGCGACAGCGGCGACTGCGTGCTGACTGGCGCGCTGGATGTGTCGGGCAGTGCGGCGATTGGCCAGGACGCTGGCGCTTTTGCGGGTCAGCCCACTGGCGTGTTCATCACCGCCGATGTGGCCGCCGGTCTGCTTCACAGCCGGTGCCTGATCGACTTCACCCGCCCGGAAGGCACGATGGACCATCTGCGCGCTTGCGAGGCGCAGGGCGTGAACCTGGTGATCGGCACCACCGGGTTTTCTGACGAACAAAAGGCCGAGATTGCCCAAGCGGCCAAGCGCATCGCGATCGTGATGGCGCCCAACATGAGCGTGGGGGTGAACGTGACGTTCAAGCTGCTGGAGATGGCGGCCAAGGCCTTGTCCACCGGTTACGACATCGAAATCATCGAAGCACACCACCGCCACAAGGTCGATGCGCCCAGCGGCACCGCGCTCAAGATGGGCGAGGTGATCGCCGAGGCGCTGGGCCGCGACCTGAAGGAGTGCGCGGTCTATGCGCGCGAAGGTGTGACCGGCGAGCGCGATCCCTCCAGCATCGGATTCGCCACCATTCGCGGTGGCGACATCGTTGGCGACCACACGGTGCTGTTTGCCGGCACCGGCGAGCGGATCGAGATCACGCACAAGTCGAGCAGCCGCGCCACCTACGCGCAGGGCAGCTTGCGAGCGGTGCGTTTTCTGAGCGGCAAGACCACGGGCTTGTTCGACATGTTCGACGTGCTCGGCTTGCGCTGACCCCACAGTTCGCCCCCAACCCTTTTTTGCGGAGCGTGCCATGGGCGTGCTGGAGACGGTGATGCAGGGCGACGCGCTGAGCCGCAGCGTGGCCGCGCTGCTGCTGGCGATGTCGGTCGCGAGCTGGGTGGTGATTCTCTGGAAGGGCTGGATGCTGCGCCGCGCGGTACGCGATGTGCAGCGCGCCAGCGCCGCGTTTTGGCAGGCCATCGACCTTGACGATGCCCAGCAGCGCCTAGGCGCCTTCGACAAGCAAGCCCTGCTGTCGCCGCTGGTGCAAGCGGCGCGCGGTCTGGAGCAGGCCTTGCCCAAGACGCTTGCTGTTGCCGGTGACCGCTCGCAGCAGCTCACCCGGGTGCTGCGCGACGCGCTGCATGGTGTGTTGAACCGCTTGCAGTTTGGTCAGGTGTTGCTGGCCACCGTGGGTTCCACCGCGCCCTTTGTCGGCCTGCTCGGCACGGTTTGGGGCATTTTTCATGCGCTCACCGCCATCGGCATGGACGGCCAGTTTCGCATCGAGCAGGTGGCGGGCCCCGTGGGCGAGGCGTTGGTGATGACCGCTGCCGGTCTGGCAGTCGCCATCCCCGCCGTGCTGGCCTACAACGTGCTGGGCCGTTTGATTGCGCGGGTGGAAGCGGATCTGGAAGGCTTTGCGCGCGACTTGCGTGAGTTGCTGTGCCATCCCGCCCCATCTTCGCCCGCCAGGGACTGAGCGCATGGGTTTCGGCAGACTGGAGCGACCCACGGCGCACAAACCCATGAGCGAGATCAACGTCACGCCGCTGGTGGACGTGATGCTGGTGTTGCTCGTCATCTTCATCATTACCGCCCCGCTGATGGCCAGCCGTCTGGCGCTGAACCTGCCGCAGGTGGAGTCCCAGGCGGTGGCAATGGAGCCAGCGAATGCGGTCATGGTGTCCATCGGCTTGGACGCCGCTGGCCAGGCCTTCTGGGGTGACGAAGCGGTGGACAGCGCCACGCTTTCCGCGCGGCTGCGCGATGCTGCGCAGCGCGATGCCACCACCGAGGTGCAGTTGCGTGCCGACACAGCCGTGCCTTATGGCCGCGTGGTGCAGGTGATCGCCCAGGCACAGGCGGCCGGGCTGGCGCGCATCGGTTTCGTGGCCGATCCGGCCGCGTTGGCGCCGCCAGCGCCTGCGGCTACATCCGCATCCATATCCACATCACCAGTCACCCCAACCACCGCCGCGCCAGCGCCAGCCCGCTGAGCCGACCGGGCCACCCCAAGGCCTAAAATCGGCGGTTCGGCCAACCGGCTCGCTCGCGACACGCTGGGCCACTCGGCAAGCCTCCCATCCATCGACCGCCGGGCATCCGGACCCTGTTTTCATGCAAGACAAATACGCCCACAAGGAAGTCGAGCGCGCCGCGCACGCCCACTGGATCGCCACAGACGCCTACCGCGTCACAGAAGACGAGAACAAGCCGAAGTTCTACGCCTGCTCCATGCTGCCCTACCCCAGCGGCAAGCTGCACATGGGCCATGTGCGCAACTACACCATCAACGACATGCTCACGCGCCACTTGCGCATGAAGGGCCACAACGTGTTGATGCCGATGGGCTGGGACGCGTTCGGCCTGCCGGCGGAAAACGCGGCGCTCAAAAACGGCGTGCCGCCCGCGAAGTGGACGCGCGAGAACATCGCTTACATGAAGCAGCAGATGCAGGCCATGGGCCTGGCCATCGACTGGAGCCGCGAGGTCGCCACCTGCGACCCGACTTATTACAAGTGGAACCAGTGGCTGTTCCTGAAGATGCTGGAGCGGGGCATCGCTTACCGCAAGACCCAGGTGGTGAATTGGGACCCGGTGGACCAGACCGTGCTGGCCAACGAGCAGGTGATCGACGGCAAGGGCTGGCGCACTGGCGCACAGGTGGAGAAGCGCGAGATTCCGGGCTATTACCTGAACATCACCGCTTACGCCGAAGAGCTGCTGGAGCATGTGCAGATTGGCAACCCCAAGGCAACCCTGAATGGCTGGCCCGACAAGGTGCGGCTGATGCAGGAAAACTGGATTGGCAAGAGCGAGGGGGTGCGTTTTGCGTTTCCGCATGAGATTTCGGATGCGTCGGGCGCGTTGATTGGCGACGGCCGCATGTACGTGTTCACCACGCGTGCCGACACGGTCATGGGTGTGACTTTTTGCGCGGTGGCGCCGGAGCATCCGCTGGCTGCGCATGCCGCTTCGTCGAATCCGGCATTGGCAGAGTTCATTGCCGAATGCCAGGGTGGCGGCACGACCGAGGCCGAGCTGGCGACGCAGGAGAAGAAGGGGATGAAGACGGGCCTCACCGTGACGCACCCGCTGACTGGCGCGGCGGTGGATGTGTGGGTGGGCAATTACGTGCTGATGAGCTATGGCGACGGCGCGGTGATGGGTGTGCCGGCGCACGATGAGCGGGACTTTGCGTTTGCGTTGAAGTATGGGATTGAGATCAAGCAGGTGGTGGGTTTTGCTCCGGTGGCGCCGTCGGTGCAGGCGGGTGCGGCGGCTGACGGCACGGGACATACCCTTACGCCGTCTACCGCCACACCCACCCGCGCCGACTCGTGGGCGGGCGATCAGGTGTTTGATGCGTTGGTCTGGCGTGACGGCTATGGCGACAAGTCCAGCGCGCTGGTGTGTGTCAACTCTGGCGTCCTTGATGGGCTGGGTTACAAGGTTGCTGCTGACAAGGTGGCTGAGCTGCTCGCAGCCCTTGGTTTGGGGGAGAAGAAAACCACCTTTCGCTTGCGCGATTGGGGCGTGAGCCGCCAGCGTTATTGGGGCACGCCGATTCCGATCATCCATTGCGACGAGCATGGCGCGGTGCCTGTGCCGGAGCAGGATTTGCCGGTGGTGCTGCCAACCGAATGCGTGCCGGACGGCTCGGGCAACCCGCTGCACAAACACGAGGGCTTTCATGCTGGGGTGGTTTGCCCGGTCTGCGGCAAGGCTGCGCGGCGCGAGACCGACACCATGGACACCTTTGTGGATTCGTCCTGGTACTTCATGCGCTACTGCGATCCCACCAACAGCGAGCAGATGGTGGCCGAGGGCACCGACTACTGGATGCGGGACCCCACCCACGCCACGGGTGGCAGCGGCATGGACCAGTACATCGGTGGCATTGAGCACGCGATTCTTCACCTGCTCTATGCGCGCTTCTGGACCAAGGTGATGCGCGACATGGGGCTGGTGAAAATCGACGAGCCTTTCACCCATTTGCTCACCCAGGGCATGGTGCTCAACCACCTCTACAGCCGCCGCACCGAGAAGGGCGGCAAGGACTATTTCTGGCCGGCCGATGTGGAAAACGTGCTCGACGACGCGGGCAAGGTGGTGGGCGCGAAGCTCAGGAAACCGGCCACCAGCGGTGACGGTATGTTGCCGGTCGGCACGGCGATCGACTACGAGGGCGTGGGCACCATGTCCAAGTCCAAAAACAACGGCGTCGACCCGCAAGACCTGATCGAGAAATGCGGCGCCGACACCGCGCGGCTTTACACCATGTTCACCGCGCCGCCCGAGGCCACGCTGGAGTGGAACGACGCGGCGGTGGAAGGCAGCTACCGCTTCCTCAAGCGGGTCTGGAACTTTGGCGCCAAGCTCGCGGCGCTGGATGGGTTGGATAGTCTGGGATTGGCCGCGGCATCGGTGTCGAAGCACAGTTTGGGCAAGGCAGCCAAGGCGCTGCGGTTGGAGGTTCACACCGTGCTCAAGCAGGTCGATTACGACTACCAGCGTATGCAATACAACACAGTTGTCTCGGGCGCAATGAAGATGCTCAATGCACTGGAAGACTTCAAGCCTGATGGCTCCGCTGGCGACGCCGCTGCGTTGGCCGACAGCTTCGGCATTTTGTTGCGCTGCATCTACCCCGCCACGCCGCACATCGCCCACGCGTTGTGGCAACAGCTCGGCTACGCGGCCACACAAGGCGAGCTGCTCGACGCGCCCTGGCCGAAAGTCGACGAGGCTGCCTTGCAGCGCGACGAAATCGAACTCATGTTGCAGATCAACGGCAAGCTGCGCGGCAGCATCACCGTGCCCGCCAGTGCGGACAAGGCCGCTATTGAGGCGGCTGCACTCGCCAGCGAGGCATTCGTCAAACGGGCCAACGGCGCAGCGCCCAAAAAAGTCGTGGTGGTGCCGGGTCGTCTGGTTAATCTGGTGGTCTGAGCATGAAGACCCAAACCGCTCTTTTTTCTGCGGCACGCCGGGCCTTTCTGCGTCGCGCGGGGTTGCTGGCGCTTGCGAGCGGCGCGTTGGGCGGTCTGAGCGCCTGCGGCTTCAAGCTGCGCGGCCCGCAGACGTTCGCTTTCGAGTCGCTGCGCATGGCGGGGAGCGAAGCCACGCCGGTGGCGGTGGCGTTGCGGCGCGCGTTGGAGGTGTCCGGCGTGCCGGTGTTCGTCTCTTCCACCCCCACCAGCCCGGAAGGCGACACCGGGCAGGTGGTGCTCACTGTGCTGGCAGACCAGCGCGAGCGCGTGGTGGTGGGTCAAACAGCAGTGGGCCAGGTGCGCGAATTGCAGTTGCGCACCCGTTTTCGGTTTCGCCTGCGCACCCTCAGCGGGCGCCAGTTGCTCGACGACACCGAGCTGCTGCTGGAGCGCGACATCAGCTTCACCGAAACCGCAGTGCTGGCCAAAGACGCCCAAGAAGCGCTTCTGTTTCGCGACATGCAGGCCGACATCGTGCAGCAGGTCATGCGCCGGCTGGCAGCGGTGCGGCAGTAGATTCCTCGATGCAGGTCGCCGCCAACCAGCTCCAGGCCCATTTGCAGCGCGGGCTCAAGCGCCTGTACACCCTGCACGGCGACGAGCCGTTGTTGGTGCAAGAACTGGGCGATGCGATTCGCCAGGTAGCCCGCGAGCAGGGCCACACCGAGCGCACGGTGCATATCGCCACGGGTGCCCATTTCGACTGGAGCGCGGTACTGGCCAGCGGCGGCTCGCTCAGCCTGTTTGCCGACAAGCAGCTGATCGAGGTTCGCGTTCCCTCGGGCAAGCCCGGCAAAGACGGCTCGGCGGCGTTGCAGCACATGGCGCAAGCCGCGCAAAACAACGACACCACGCTCACCCTGGTGCTGCTGCCGCGCCTGGACACCGCCACGCAAAAGGGCGCCTGGTTTGGCGCGCTGGAGAGTTATGGCGTGACCATCAAGGTTGACCCGGTGGAGCGGGGCGCATTGCCGCAATGGATCGCGCAGCGCCTGCAGCAGCAAGGCCAGCGCGTGGCCGCTGGCGAGGCCGGCCAGCGCACGCTGCAGTTCTTTGCCGATCGGGTCGAGGGCAACCTGCTCGCAGCCCACCAGGAAATTCAGAAGCTTGCGCTGTTGCATCCGGCGGGCGAGCTGAGCTTTGAGCAGGTGGAGGGCGCGGTGCTCAATGTCGCGCGCTACACCGCGTTCAAGCTCGCCGAGACGGTGCTGGGCGGGCAGGTGGCGCGGGTGCAGCGCATGCTCGACGGCTTGCAGGCCGAGGGCGAGGCCGCTGTGCTGGTGCACTGGGCGCTGGCTGAAGACATCCGAACGCTTTACCGCGTTCGCAGCGCGCTCGACGCAGGCCGCCCGATGCCAATGGCCTTGCGTGAAAACCGCGTTTGGGGTGCGAAGGAAAAGCTGATGGAGCGTGCTTTGCCACGGCTGAGCGCGGCCACGTTGGCGCGCTGGCTGGACGACGCCCACACGGTGGACGGCATCGTCAAAGGCCTCAAGTCCCCCGGCTGGCCTGCAGACCCGTGGCAGGCCCTGCAACAGCTGGCGATGCAGGTGTCCACCGCTTGCGCGCCGCACTGAGCAATAGAAAAACCCGCCAAGACCCAAGCTCTGGCGGGTTTCTTATTTGGTGCTTTGGTTCAGTGTGCAGCGTTGTCGTCACCGAACAGGTCGGTCAGTGAGGTGGCGCTCAAAATCGCACCCGTCCAAGCGAGCAGTTGTGCCTCATCGGCTGCGTTCAAGCGCGACTGTGCCCACTCAGGAACCGGGCCAAAGCGCAACTGCAGTTGCATGCCCACGGCTTTAACCAAGCCTTGCTGTCGTCCTTCTTGCTGACCTTCTTGCCGACCTTCTTGCCGACCTTCTTGCCGACCTTCTTGCCGACCCTGACTGACCCCCTTGCGGGTTGCCTCATCAAACCAGTTTCCAATCGTTTCTGCCAGCATGGTGTCGGCCTCCAAAATGTCGTTGATTGCGTCAATCTCTGCCATGTTAGCCGCGGGCGCTTTGCGGCGCAACAGCGAGCGCACCCACAGCG
>Ga0222706_1000008_pt1 | contig 163910 bp, 158 predicted proteins | sample AntAcemetage1572_FD_179829 | JGI IMG/M metagenome (GOLD analysis project Ga0222706, IMG submission 179829) | Saline water microbial communities from Ace Lake, Antarctica - #1572 | ecosystem: Environmental > Aquatic > Non-marine Saline and Alkaline > Saline | place: Antarctica: Ace Lake...
CCCACGCGCTGCCCACCGCAGTCTGGATCAACCCACCACCGCAGGAGAGCATCAGCCCGACACCACCACAGCCTTGCGCAGTAAATTCATGACAAATAGTGGCGCAAAGTCATTGACACGTTCCGGCGGAAGTCACCAAAGCACTCAGGCAAGTCACGCCAGGGAATGCCTGCGCGGTAGCGGTACAGCACCGCATCCACGAACAGCCGGTTGTCTCGCGCAGTGGCTCCAGGCTGTGCCGCCTGGCCGGGCAACAAATCCTTGATGCGCGCCCAACGCTCATCACTCAGGGCATATCTTCTGGTCATGCCAGCTCACATGCGCTCTGTAGCTTGACTTCCAAGTGCGAGGGGACATTGATTGATGACACGCCCTAATGCACTGACCATCGCACAGAACAAAGTGCAGCAGCAGGCTGGACAGATCAAGGAGCGCGCGCGAGATCGGTGAGGCCCGCCGCCGCACGGGTGCCGAAGCGGTACCTGCTGCGTAGGGGGTAGCAGAGCGAGAGATGGAAGCGGCGGAAACCGGGCGCCAAATACTGGTGCGCGCGCCAATCTGGTGTGGACAGGCTCTGGCATGACTCGCCGAGGTACACAAGCTGCGCAGCAAGCTGGAAACCGCTGCTGAGGCGCTTACCGAATAGGGCGAGCGCCTAGCTAGCTGAGCAGCAAGCCCAGGCGGTGGCCGGCGCAAAAGTGGAAGCTGCGGCCGAGTCAGCGCGAGATTTTGAGCGGCGCATCAAGGCCAAACATCACCGTCTAGTTGGTGATCCCTTGCCTGTAAACCTGCGCAAATTGGCCTGCCCGGAGGGACTCGAACCCCCGACCTGCTGCTTAGAAGGCAGCTGCTCTATCCGGTTGAGCTACGGGCAGTCAGGGTGACGAATAAGCGTCTGATACGAAAAAGGCCCACGTTGTGGGCCTTTTCGTTTTTGCTGTGAATGGTCGGAGCGGCGGGATTCGAACTCGCGACCCTCTGCTCCCAAAGCAGATGCGCTACCAGGCTGCGCTACGCTCCGACTAAGCGGTGAATTGTACCTGCTGGATAACCGATTTTTGCCGCCGCGCAAAAAAGTTGGCGCAGCAAAAGCATCGCAGCGGGTTTTAACTGCCTCGCGTGATGGGCATCTCCACCTCGGTTTTCACCGTCATGTACTTGGCCAGTTCCAGCTTGGCGATCGACTGACGATGCACCTCGTCAGGTCCATCGGCCAAGCGCAGTGTGCGCTGGCCAGCGTAGCTGTAAGCGAGCGGGAAATCGTCGCTCACGCCGCCGCCGCCATGGGCCTGAATGGCCATGTCGATGATGTCGCAGGCCATGTTGGGCGCCACCACCTTAATCATCGCGATCTCGGCCTTGGCCACCTTGTTGCCCACCGTGTCCATCATGTAGGCAGCTTTGAGCGTGAGCAGGCGCGCCATCTCGATGCGGCAGCGCGCGTCGGCGATGCGTTCGTGCCAGACCGACTGGGCCGAGACCGGTTTGCCGAAGGCCACACGGCTGTTGAGCCGTTTGCACATGAGCTCCATCGCGCGCTCAGCGGCACCGATGGAGCGCATGCAGTGGTGTATGCGGCCCGGGCCAAGGCGGCCCTGGGCGATCTCGAAGCCTCGGCCTTCGCCCAGCAGCAGGTTGCCGACCGGCACCCGCACGTTCTTGAGCTTCACTTCCATGTGGCCGTGCGGTGCGTCGTCGTAGCCGAATACCGAGAGGGCGCGCACCACCTCGATACCGGGTGTGTCGGAGGGCACGACAATCATGGATTGCTGTGAATGGCGCGGCGCATCGGGGTTGGTCTTGCCCATGACGATGTAGACCGCACAACGCGGGTCACCGGCGCCGGATGACCACCACTTCACGCCGTTGATCACGTACTCGTCACCCTCGCGCTCGATGCTGCACTGGATGTTGGTCGCGTCCGACGAGGCCACCGCCGGCTCGGTCATGAGGAAGGCAGAGCGGATCTCGCCGCGCAGCAGGGGCTCCATCCAGCGGTCTTTGATGTCTTCGCTGGCGTAGCGTTCCAGCGTTTCCATGTTGCCGGTGTCGGGCGCTGAGCAGTTGAAGATTTCGGCGGCGAACGGGATTCGACCCATGATTTCGCACAGTGGGGCGTATTCCAAGTTCGTCAGCCCTTCGGGTGCGCGCGCGCTGCTGGGCAGGAACAGATTCCACAGCCCCGCTTCGCGCGCCTTGGGCTTGAGCTCTTCCACGATCTGGGTGGGAATCCAGGCGTTGCCGTTTTTCCGGTTTTCTGCGATCTCGGCGTAGAAGGGCGCTTCGTTCGGATAGATGTGCTCGTCCATGAAGGCGAGCAGCTTCGTTTGCAGCGTTTTGACCTTGTCGGTGTAGTCGAATTGCATTGTGTCTCCTGTGAAGGTCGGGTCGTGAAAAGGTATGAATCAGGTGCCGCAAGCGAAGCGCCAGGCGAGTTCGGCCAGCGGGCGGGCGCCGGCAGCAGACGACACCGCCTGGGCGCTCGATGCGGTGCCCATCTCGACCCGCTTGGCAATGCCTTGCAAGATGGCGGCGAGCCGGAAAAGGTTGTAGGCGAGGTAGAAGTTCCAGTCAGCCTGCAGCTGCTCTGGTGTGGCAAAGCCGGTGCGTTCGCAGTAGCGTGCGATGTACTCGGCCTCGGTGGGAATGCCGAGCGAAACCACGTCGAGTCCGCCAATCCCGCGAAATGCGCCGGGCGGAATGTGCCAAGCCATGCAGTGGTAGCTGAAGTCGGCCAGCGGATGGCCAAGCGTGGAGAGCTCCCAGTCGAGCACTGCCAGCACGCGTGGCTCGGTGGGGTGGAACATGAGGTTGTCGAGCCGGTAGTCGCCATGCACGATGGACACCATCGATTCGTCGCGCGCCATTGCCGGGATGTTTTGCGGCAGCCAGTCCATCAGCCGGTCCATCTCGGGAATCGGTTGCGTGATCGAGGCGACGTACTGCTTGGACCAGCGCCCGATCTGGCGTTCGAAGTAATTGCCTGGCTTGCCGTAGCCCTCCAGACCAACGGCACTGGGCTTGACCTTGTGCAGCTCAGCCAGCACGCGGTTCATTTCATCGTAGACGGCGCCACGCTGGGTGTTGTCGAGGTCGGGCAGCGATTGGTTCCACATCACCCGGCCGTTGACACACTCCATGATGTAGAACGCGCGGCCAATCACCGACTCGTCTTCGCACAAGGACAGCATCTTGGCCACGGGCACATCGCTGCTCTGCAGCGCGCTCATCACGCGAAATTCGCGCTCAATCGCGTGGGCTGAAGGCAGCAGCTTGGCAACTGGCCCAGGCTTGGCCCGCATCACGTAGGCTGCTGTGGGTGTGATGAGTTTGTAGGTTGGGTTGGATTGCCCACCTTTGAACATTTCTATCTGCAGCGGGCCTTCGAAGCCGGGCACATGAGCCAGCAGCCAAGCTGAGAGCGTGCCCATGTTGACAGCGTGTTGATCGGAAACGGCGTGTGTGCCGGTGAAGCTGTTGTGATCGGTCATGGGTGGCGTGTGGGCAGAAGAGGACAGGCGCGCACGCCAGCAAGGATCAAGATTCGGCTTCGGCAATGCGCATCAGCAGCTCGCGGTTGCGCACCACCAGGCCACCTTGCTCGATGCGGATCGCGTTTTCGCGCTCCATCGATTTCAGCTCTTGGTTGACCCGCTGGCGGGATGCGCCGAGCAGCTGCGCCAGCTCTTCCTGCGCGAGCTGCAGGCCAATGCGCATTTCGTTGCCATCGTTGAGGCAGGGCACGCCGTAACTGCGCACCAGGTGCAGCAGCTGCTTGGCCAGGCGCGCGCGCAGCGGCAGGGTGTTGAGGTCTTCCACCAACCCGAACAAGGTGCGGATGCGCCGGGCCTGAAGACGCATCAGCGCTTCGTACAGCTCCACGTGGGTGCTGAGGATCTTTTGGAAATCGTTGCGTGAGACGCAGAGCAGTGTGGTCGGGCCGTGCGCATAGGCGTCGTGTGTGCGCTGGTCGCCGTCGAACATCGCGACATCGCCAAACCACACACCTGGCTCCACGTAGGTCAGCGTGATCTGCTTGCCCGAGAGCGAGGTCGAGCTCACGCGCACCGCGCCCTTGGCCACCGCCGACCACTCGGTGGGCGGATCGCCGCGGGCAACGATGAGATCGCTGTCCTTGTACCGTTTGACGTAAGCGCATCGCAGGATGTCGTGACGAAGGGAGGGGGAAAGAGTGCTGAACCAGCGACCACTGTTGATCGCCTCGCGTTCTTCCATTGTCAGAATCGGTTCGTCCATGGTCTGTCTTTTGAGTGACTGAAAGAGAACCCATTGTCGCCACAGGGACGGGGGGTGCCCAGAGGACTGTCGCGGGCGCGTCCTTCCGGGGCACCTGCTGCACTCGCAGGTCGCTTGGCCGTAAAGGTCAGCAGCCAATGATGGGCGGGACGAATCAGCGGTACTGGGCAGGCCGCTTGGCCAGAAAGGCCGCCATGCCTTCGCCGCCGTTGGCATGGTGCAGGTTTTGCACGAAGTGGTCGCGCTCATGGCCGAGCTGATCGTGTAGCGTGGTTTGCTGCGCGTCGTTGACCAGCTCCTTGATGCTGGCGAGTGCGTTGGGTGCCCGTGCGTTGAGACGCTCGCACAACGCCAAGGCGTCGGCAAGAGCCGAGCCCTGGGCGCTCACGGCGTTAACCACACCGAGTTGCTGCAGGCGTTCGGGGTCGATGCGCTCGCCCAACATGAGCAGCTGCAAAGCGGTGGCGCGCGGCAATGCGCGCGTCAAGCTCCAGCTGGCACCGCCATCGGGTGACAGACCCACATTGCTGTAAGCCATCACAAACACGCTGTTTTGCGCCGCCACGATGAAGTCGCAAGCCAGCGCCAGCGAAAAACCCGCCCCGGCGCACGAGCCTTCCACCGCAGCCACCACCGGTTTGGAAAAGCTGCGAATGGTCTCGATCCAGCTGTGCAGGCACTCAATGCTTTGCGCCTGCACCTCAGCCGGCTGCTGGCGGTTGGCTTGCAGGCGCTGCAGGTTGCCACCGGCGCAGAAGTGCGCTCCTTCGCCGGTGACCACCACGCTGCGCACCTCCGGGCTGCTCTCGGCCACATTGAGCGCTTCCACGCCGGCGGTGTAGATGTCGGGGCCGAGCGCGTTGCGGTGGTCGGGGTTGCTGATGGTCAGGACCATGGTCTGGCCCTGGCTGTGGCTCTTGAGGCTGGCGGTCATGGGTCAATCCTCTTCCTGCATCAGGCTCAGGCCGAGGGCGCCACGGCGGCGCAACCAGGGCGAAGGGCGGTAGCGCGGGTCGCCATAGACGGTTTGCATGTTGAACAAAATTTCCAGCACGTTGGCCGAGCCGATACGGTCGCCCATGGCCAGCGGCCCCATGGGGTAACCCAGGCCGAGCGTGACCGCCACCTCCAGATCGGCTGGCGAACAAACGCCTTGCTGGCACATGTCGGCTGCGATGTTGACGATGGTCGCCACCACGCGCTGGGTCACAAAACCGCCGCTGTCGCGGATCACACTGACCGCCTTGCCGTCGCGGGCAAAAAGCGCGTGGGCGGCGTCTCGCATATCGCTGCGGGTGGCGGGGTTGGTGGCGAGCACCCGGCGGCGGGTGGCCTTGTCGTCCAGCATCATGTCGATGCCCATGGTGCGCGTGGGGTCGAGGCGCTCGACTGCGGCCAGCGTGGTCACGTCCAGGCCGAGCGGCGCCACCAGAATCAGCGCCGTTGCCGACGGTGCAGACGCGGTCTCGATGCTGGCGCCCAGGTCTTTGAGCAGCTGGAGCAGCTCGGCGCGGCGCGCCGCTTTGGGCGATACCCATACCGGGGGCAGCGTGGCCACCTCGGGCACGGCCGGTTCGGGCGGCTGTTGCACCACCCCTTTTTCGTAGGCGTAAAAACCAGCGGCCACTTTTTTGCCCAACATGCCACCGGCCAGGCGCTGCGCGGTGATCACGCTCGGCCGGTAGCGCGGTTCCTCGAAATACTGGTGGTAGATCGACTCCATCACCGGGTGCGACACATCGAGTGCGGTGAGGTCCATGAGCTCGAACGGTCCGAGCCGAAACCCCATCTGGTCTTTGAGGATGCGGTCGGTGGTGGCGAAATCGCTCACCCGCTCACCCACCAGGCGCAGTGCTTCGGTGCCGTAGCCCCGACCGGCATGGTTGACGATAAACCCTGGCGTGTCTTGTGCCGCAACCGGTGTGTGGCCGAATTGCTGGGCGTAGGCCGTGAGTTGTTGACACACGTGCGCCGCGGTCTTGAGCCCTGCGATCACCTCGACCACGCGCATCAGCGGTACCGGGTTGAAAAAGTGGTAGCCCGCGAGCTGTTGCGGGCGCTGCAGCGAGGCCGCGATCGCGGTGACCGACAGTGAAGAGGTGTTGGTCGCCAGCACCGCGTCTGGCCGCACAACGCGCTCCAGCTCGGCAAACAGCTGGCGTTTCACGGCCAGCTGCTCCACCACCGCTTCGATCACCAGATCGCAGGGCGCGAGCGCTGCCAGGTTGTCAACCGTTTGCACCTGGCTCAGGTAAGCCTCTGCTTTGTCTGGATTGAGCTTTCCCTTGCCCACCAGCGTCTGCCAAGTGGTCTGTAGCGCGCTGTGAGCGGCCTCGGCTGCGCCAGGTTGGGTGTCATACAAAAGAACGTTGCTGCCGGCTTGAACCGCCATTTGGGCGATGCCGCGGCCCATAGCGCCGGTGCCAACCAGGCCTGTTGTGTGGAATATGGCTTGCATATGGGTTCTTTTTGAAGGTAAGGACGACAAGCCCTGTGACAGAATCTTTTGAATTTCAAACAAAGGTCTTCACCGTGCGCCAATTCTGGGTAGGCGGCATTTTGCTATCAACCGCATTGAGCTGTTCGGCGATCACACTGGGGCACCACAGTGGGGCTGGTGTTCTGGGCCGCCCGCTCGATATTCGGGTGCAGGCGATTCTGGCACCAGGCGAAGAGGCGGCAGACATTTGCCTGAGCGCCGATGTGCTGTACGGCGAGACCAAGCTGTCCCCAGGGGCTGTAAGAGCCACCTTGCAGCGTGCCACGCCCGACGCGCAAGCTTCGGTGCGGGTGCAAACATCGGTTGTCATCGACGAGCCGGTCGTGACTGTTCTCGTGCGCGCTGGTTGCACCGCGCCTTTTACCCGGCGGTATGTTCTGCTGGCCGATCCTATCAGTGAACCCGCTGCGGCTACAGCAATGGCAGCCGCTGGCGGTGTGCCAGCCGCGCCCCGTGCCCCCAGCGCTGGCCCGCTGCCCGCCGTGTCTGCGCTTGGCGGCAATGCGCTGCCCAGCTCCAATGCGCGCACGACGGACGGCGGGTCCGCTGTCCCTGGTGCGGCGGACCCCGCTCGGGCCGCAGCCCAGCGATCAGCGCGCGCAAGTGCCAGGCTCCCTGCAGCCGCTTCCGCCAACCGGGCCAGCAGCGTGGTGCGCAAGCCAGCGGCAGCTCAGCCTCCACCAAACGCACCCCGGTTGCAGCTGGATGCGATCGACCTGAGTCTGGCGATCGAGCGCGACCCGGTGCTCAAGCTGTCGCTCAGCCTGTTGAGTGAGCCTGCGAGCTCGGAAGATACGCGTGCCGCAGCAGGGTTGCTGTGGCAGTCCATCAACGCATCACCCGAAGACATCTTGCGCGACAACACCCGGCTGCAAGCGCTGAGCGCAGAGGTCAGCGCCTTGCGCGATGCGCAGACCAGCAGCCAAACCACCGTCAGCGAGCTCACGTCTCGCCTGGAAGCGTCGCGACAGTGGCAATGGTTGGTGGTGGCCTTGGGTGCGTTGCTGGGGCTGGCTTTGGTTGCGTTGTTGTGGCTGTGGCGCCGGTTGAAAGCCCGCCCACACTTCGCCGACAACGAAGAATGGTGGGCACAGGCAAAAGCGCTGAATTCCGGCGTGCACAACCCGGCTCAGCCTCGCAGCGCCGCTGAGTCCTCGTCGCTTTTAAATCGCGATCTCCCACCCGTCCCAAATACCAGCCCGTCGAAGCTGCGTCCTCCGTCCCTCTCGGCCCAGTTCAACGACAGTCGGTCCCCAGATGTTGAAGACAGCACACCCGTGCCTCTTGCTGGCGCTCAGGCTGATTTCGCGCCCAGCCAGTCTGTATCGCGATCGTTGGCCACCGAAGAATTGTTCGACATTCAGCAGCAGGCCGATTTTTTCATCTCGCTGGGCGAGGACGAGCAGGCGATCCAGCTGCTGCGTGACCACATTGCCGAGAGCCAGGTGCCCAGCGCCTTGACCTACCTGGACTTGCTCAAGATCTACCACCGACAAGGCCGCCAGGAAGAATACGAGCAAGTGCGCACCGATTTCAACCGCCTGTTCAATGCCGGCGCGCCAGCCTTCGAGCAGTTCAGTGACGAGGGACGGGGCTTGGAGTTCTACGAACGCGCACTGGGTCGCATTCAGGCGCTATGGCCCGAGCCCCGTGTGCTCGATGTGATTGAGCAATCAATCTTCCGGGAAGCAGGCGATCCCCAGTCCGAGGTGTTCGATCTGGAGGCCTACCGCGAGTTGCTGCTGTTGTACGCCTTGGCCAAGGAGATGATCCAGCGCGAGGCAGTCGACTCAAAGTTACCCAAAGACTTTGAGAACACCAAAGTGCAGGCGCTCAAAGCAACAGCGCGGCGTGGTGCGGCGACGCTGAACAACAACGCCAGCAGCGGCAACTCATTGCCGGTGGAACAACGGCCACCTGTGTCACCGAACCTCGGTCTGGACGTGAACCTGGACGATTTGTCGGCGTTTTCTGCCTTCGCGGTCTCGCTGCCCGATATGGACCTTTCAGTGGGCCCCACCGCTCAGGCTGCGCGCCGCGAGGAGATTGGCGGCACAAAAAGCAACCTGATCGAATTTGATGCGCTTGACTTCACACCGCCCGATGAGGGCACGCTGTTTGTACAGCTGATGGACAAGAGGCGCTGAGCTGCTGTGTTCAGACTTCCTAAGTCTGCCTATCCCTCCAGCACCTTCAACAACTCCGTCTCAATCTCGATCTGGCGCCTGTTCACCTGCAGCTGCGGGCCGCTGATGAGGAAGGTGTCTTCGACCCGCTCACCCAGGGTGGTGACCTTGGCGAGTTCGACGCTTGCGTCGTGCTCGGCGAGCACGCGGGCGATGCTGTAGAGCAGGCCGGCGCGGTCGCTGGCGGAGACGCTGAGCAGCCAGCGCTGGGCCTTGTCGTCCGGGCGCAGGTCGACCCGGGGGGTGATGGGGAAGCTTTTGACGCGCCGGGACAGCCGGCCTTTGCTGGGCGAGGGCAGTGGGCCGCGCTGGTTGATCACCAGCGCCAGCTCGTTTTCCACCATGTCGGTGAGCGCGCGGTAGTGTTCTGACAGGGTGGGCGCGACCACCTGGAAGGTGTCCATGGCGTGGCCGTCGCGGGTGGTGTGGATGCGGGCGTCGAGGATGCTGAAGTCGGACTCGTCGAAGTAGCCGCAGATGCGGGCGAACAGGTCAGGCTGATCGGGTGCGTAAACAAGCACCTGCAAGCCGTCGGCCTCGGGCGAGATGCGCGCACGCACGATGGCGCGCTCGGGCGGCGGCGCGGTGGGCTCGGTGTCTGGTGCGGCCGGCGTGGTGGTAGCGGCTCGGCTGCGTGCGGCGTGTTGCGCCAGAGCGCGGGTGAGCACGCGGGTGTGCCAGGCGATCTCGTCGGCCTGGTGGCGCATGAAGTAGCTCACCTCCAGCCGCTCCCACAGCGCTTTGTGCGCCAGATGCGGCAGGGCGTGCAGCGCCAGCAGAGTGAGCGCTTCGCGCTTGCGGGCCTCCACGATGGCGCCGGGGTCGGGCGCGCGGCCACCGAGGGCGCGCAGCGTGTAGCGGTAGAGGTCTTCGAGCAGCTTGCCTTTCCAGTTGTTCCACACCTTGGGGCTGGTGCCCCGGATGTCGGCCACGGTGAGCAGGTAGAGCGCGGTGAGGTATCGCTCGTTGCCCACGCGCTGGGCAAATGCGTTGATCACATCCGGGTCGCTCAGGTCCATTTTTTGAGCGACCTGGCTCATGGCCAGGTGCTGCGTCACCAGAAATTCAACCAATTGACTGTCTTCGCGGGCAATACCGTGTTGGCGGCAAAACACGCGCGCATCGGCTGCGCCCAGCTCGGAATGGTCGCCGCCACGGCCCTTGGCGATGTCGTGGAACAGGGCGGCGATATAGAGGATCCAAGGCTTGTCCCAGCCAGCGGCGAGCTGCGAGCAGAACGGGTACTCGTGCGAATGGTCGGCGATGAAGAAGCGGCGCATGTTGCGCAGCACCATCAGAATGTGCTGGTCCACCGTGTAGACGTGAAACAGGTCGTGCTGCATTTGGCCGACGATGTGCCGAAACACCCAAAGGGTGCGACCGAGCACCGAGGTCTGGTTCATCAGCCGCAACGCGTGGGTGATGCCCTCGGGCTGCTGCAAGATTTGCAGGAAGGCGGCGCGGTTTACCGGGTCGGCGCGGAAGGCGGCGTCCATCACCGGGCGCGCGTTGTAAAGCGCGCGCAGGGTGCGGGCCGACAGGCCATTGATGCCCACCGTGGTCTGGTAAAGCAGAAAGGTTTCCAAAATGGCGTGGGGCTCTCGCTCGTACAGGTCGTCGCTGGCCACCTCCAGCGTGCCGCCTTTCTCGAAGAAGCGGTCGTTGATCGGGCGCAACCGGTCTTGAGCGGAGGGCTCGTCGCTGAGCCGCTCGCGGATGTTGAGTAGCAAAATTTCGTTTAGCTGGCTGACCGCCTTGGCGGCCCAGTAGTAACGGCGCATCAGCAGCTCGCTGGCGCGGCGCAGACCCTTGGCGGTGCGTGGCGTTTTGGCATGACCGGGCCCGTCGCCACTCGACACCAACAGCGGCGGCGTGTGCGCTTTGAAGCCAAACGACTCGGCCACCGCTGTCTGCAGATCGAACACCAGCCGGTCTTCGCGCCGGCGCGCCAGCAGGTGCAACCGGGCGCGGATCAGATTCAGCAGCGCCTCGTTGGCCTTGATCTGGCGCGCCTCCAGCGGCGTGGCCAGGCCCTTGCGGGCCAGCTCGTCCCAGCTGTGGCCCAGGCCAGCGGCTTTGGCCACCCAGAGGATGATCTGCAGATCGCGCAGCCCACCCGGCGACTCCTTGATGTTGGGCTCCAGCGCGTAAGGCGTGTCTTCAAACTTGTGGTGGCGCTGGCGCATTTCCAGCGTCTTGGCAACGAAGAAGGCCTTGGGGTCTATGGCCGCTTCCAGCCGGTGAACCAGTCTGTCAAACAACGCTTTGTTACCCCGCACCAGCCGGCATTCGAGCAGCGAGGTCTGCACCGTGACGTCTTTCGCGGCCTCGGTCAGGCAGTCTTCGGTGGTGCGCACAGCCGAGCCAATTTCCAGCCCCACGTCCCAGCAGGCGCCGATGAAAACCTCCAAGCGCTGTTTGAGCGCGGCGTCTTCTTCTGGCCTCATGCCGTCGGGCATGAGCACCAGCACATCCACATCCGAGTAGGGAAACAGCTCACCCCGGCCGTAGCCGCCAACCGCCAAGAGCGCGTAGGTGGTTTTGAAGCCGGCCTGCGTCCAGAGCGTGCGCAGGGTTTGATCGGTAAGTCGGGCGAGCTGGCGCAAGGCGCTGCGCATGCCGCGTGCCGAGGCGCTTTCAACGCCCAGCTCGGTCATCAATACGGCCTTGTCTTCGCGGTAGCGCTGGCGCAGGCTGGCGATGTCAGGGACACCGGTGGGGACCGTGGCCGGGGTTTGCATCGGCTGCAAATCTCAGGCGGTCAGGTCTTTGTGGCGGTCACAAAGTCGGGCAGCGGCGGGCTGCCGGCGGAAAGTGTCAGCACCTCGTAGCCGGTGGGCGTGACCAGCACTGTGTGCTCCCACTGGGCTGAGAGCGATCGGTCTTTGGTGACGATGGTCCAGCCGTCGTTCATTTCCTTGATCTCGCGCTTGCCGGCGTTGATCATGGGCTCGATGGTGAACGTCATGCCCGGCTTGAGTTCTTCCAGTGTGCCCGCGCGCCCGTAGTGCAGCACCTGCGGCGCTTCGTGAAACCGCTGACCGATGCCGTGGCCACAAAACTCGCGCACCACCGAAAAACCATTGCCCTCGGCAAAGGTCTGGATCGCGTGGCCGATATCGCCCAGGCGCACGCCGGGCTTGACCATCACGATGCCTTTCCACATGGCATCAAAAGTCACCTGCGAGAGGCGACGCGCTTGCACGCTGCAGGCCGCATCACCACCAATCAGGTACATCCGGCTGTTATCGCCGTACCAGCCGTCTGGTGTGATCACGGTGACATCAACGTTCATGATGTCGCCTTTTTTGAGCGGCTTGTCGTTCGGGATGCCGTGGCAGATCACCTGGTTGACCGAGGTGCACAGGTGGGCCGGGTAGGGCGGATAGCCGCTGGGCTGGTAGCCGATGGTGGCCGAGCGCGTGCCCTGCGTTTTCATGTAATCGGCCGATAGTCGATCGATCTCCAGCGTGGTGACACCGGGCTGGATGTGCGGCGTGAGGAAGTCCAGAACCTCGGATGCCAGGCGGCAGGCCTCGCGCATGCCGTTGATGCCGGACTCGTCTTTGTAGGTGATGCTCATAGGCCAGAATTATCCCATTGGGTGCCTTTGTCAGCCGGCTGCAAGGGGGATGCAAGTCACAGGGTCATTGACCTGCCCGCCTAAAATGGCCGGTTTCCACACCGCCTGATGGCGCTCTGTCTCAAGGCCCTTCACCGTGACCCTGCATCTGCGTTTTATCGAGGGCGGCAACGCGCTCAGCGATTTCAAAGTCGCGCAACTGTTGCCTCGCCTGGCAGACCTCTCCGAAAAAAAGATCGTCGGCCTAACCGCCCATTTCGTGCACCTGGCCAGCTTCAATGCCGAACCCGATGCCAAGACGCTGGAGCGGCTGGGTCAGTTGCTGACCTACGGCGAGCCGGTTTTACCGGCACACGCAGCGGCTGTGAAAGCCGGCGCGGCGGCGCTGTGGGTGATGCCGCGACTGGGCACGGTCTCGCCCTGGGCTTCCAAAGCCACCGACATCGCGCACAACTGCGGCCTGGTGCTGCACCGGGTGGAGCGGCTGGTGGAATACCGCATCACGCTCAAAACGGGCCTGCTGACCAAGCCCACCCTCAAGCCAGGCCAGCTGCGCGCGGTGGCCGATCTGCTGCACGACCGGATGACCGAAGCGGTCGCCACCGAACGCACCCAGGCCGAGGCGCTGTTCACCGAGCTGCTCCCGGCGGCGATGGAACATGTGGATGTATTGACCGGTGGTCGGGCCGCGCTGGAAACCGCCAACAAAGCCTGGGGCCTGGCCCTGGTCGACGACGAAATCGACTATTTGGTGGACGCCTTCACCGGCTTGCAGCGCAACCCGACCGACGTCGAGCTGATGATGTTCGCCCAGGCCAACAGCGAGCACTGCCGCCACAAAATCTTCAACGCCCAGTTCACCATCGACGGCGCGCTGCAGGAAAAAAGCCTGTTCGGCATGATCCGCCACACGCACCAGACAGCCCCACAACACACCATCGTGGCGTATTCAGACAACGCCTCCATCATGGAAGGGAGTTCGGTCGAGCGCTTCGTGGCCCGAGTCGGGCAAGGCAACACATCTGCCTCGCCCAGCTACGCCGCCGAGCCGGCCACGCACCACATCTTGATGAAGGTGGAAACCCACAACCACCCGACCGCAATTTCGCCGTTCCCGGGTGCTGCCACCGGCGCCGGCGGTGAGATTCGCGACGAGGGCGCGACCGGGCGCGGCTCCAAGCCCAAGGCGGGCCTGACCGGTTTCACCGTCTCCAAACTCTGGGGCGGCATGAGCGACCAGCCGGGCGGCAAGCCCGATCACATCGCCAGCCCGCTGCAAATCATGACGGAAGGCCCGTTGGGCGGCGCGGCCTTCAACAACGAGTTCGGCCGGCCCAATCTGCTGGGCTACTTTCGTGAGTACGAACAGGCCGTGGTCGGCGTGCTGCGCGGTTACCACAAGCCCATCATGATCGCGGGCGGTCTGGGCGTGATTGACTCGACGCAGACCCAGAAGATCGACTTCCCCGCCGGCTCGCTGCTGATCCAGCTCGGCGGCCCGGGCATGAAGATCGGCATGGGCGGCAGCGCGGCCAGCTCCATGGCCAGCGGCACCAACGCCGCAGCGCTCGACTTCGATTCGGTGCAGCGTGGCAACCCCGAGATCGAGCGGCGTGCGCAAGAGGTCATCAACCACTGTTGGGCGCAGGGTGAGAAGAACCCGATTCTGTTCATCCACGACGTCGGCGCTGGCGGCCTGTCCAACGCCTTTCCCGAACTGGTGAACGACGCCGGACGCGGTGCGCGCCTCGATCTGCGCGCGGTGCCGCTGGAAGAAAGTGGCCTTGCGCCCAAGGAAATCTGGTGCAACGAAAGCCAGGAGCGCTATGTGCTGGCGATCGCACCCGAATCGCTGCCGCAGTTCCAGGCGTTTTGTGAGCGCGAGCGCTGTCCGTTTGCGGTGGTGGGCGTGGCCACAGAGGTGCGGCATCTCACCGTATTCGACGAGGGCAACGAATCGCCGGTCGATATGCCGATGGATGTGCTTTTGGGCAAGCCGCCCAAGATGCACCGCGATGTCAAAACCGTGGCGCGCAAAGCCGTGCCCATGGATCTCAACGAGGTCGATCTGCAAAAGGCCGTGATTGACGTGCTCAGCCACCCCACTGTGGCCTCCAAGCGCTTCCTCATCACCATCGGCGACCGCACGGTGGGCGGACTCACCCACCGCGACCAGATGGTGGGCCCCTGGCAGGTGCCGGTGGCCGACTGCGCAGTCACGCTGGCCGATTTCTCCGGCTTTGCTGGCGAGGCCATGAGCATGGGCGAGCGCACGCCGCTGGCCGCGCTGAACGCACCAGCCTCGGGCCGCATGGCGGTGAGTGAGGCCATCACCAACCTGCTGGCCGCGCCGATTGAGCTCTCGCGCGTGAAGCTCAGCGCCAACTGGATGGCCGCTTGCGGCGAGCCCGGCGAAGACGCCGAGCTGTATGAAACTGTGAAGGCCGTGGGCATGGAACTGTGCCCCGCGCTGGGTATCTCGATCCCCGTGGGCAAAGACAGCCTCTCGATGCGCACGCAGTGGTCCGATGGCGACGATCAGCACAAAGTCACCTCGCCGGTGAGCCTGATCGTGACCGCGTTTGCCACCCTGGCCGATGTGCGCAACACCCTCACGCCGCAGCTCAGCACCGAGGTCGATGACACCACGCTGGTGCTGATCGACTTGGGGCGCGGTCAGCACCGGCTGGCTGGCAGCGTGTTCAGTCAGACGATCAACCAGCCGGGTTGCCCGGAAGCCGACGGTGTGCCCGACCTCGACGACCCGAAAGACTTGGTGAGCCTGGTCAACGCGATCAACGCACTGCGCGCCAAAGGTCAAATCCTCGCCTACCACGACCGCAGCGACGGTGGCCTGCTCGCCACCGTGGCGGAAATGGCATTCGCCGGCCATGTGGGCGTGGCGATCAATGTCGATCTGCTGGTCACCGAAGGCGACGGTATTTCAGACAGCCGCGCCGAATACGGCGATGCCAAAAACTGGAGCAAGCAGGTTGGCGCGCGGCGCGAGGAGCTCACGCTGAAAGCCTTGTTCAGCGAAGAGCTGGGCGTGGTGATCCAGGTGGCAACCGTCGAGCGCAACGCGGTGATGCAGACGCTGCGCGAGCACGGCCTGTCCAAACACAGCCACTTCATTGGCAAAACCCGACATCTTTCTTCGTCGATCGACGCCGGCAAGGGCGAGCTGCAGGTTTGGCGCGATGCCAAGGCTGTGTTCAGCGCCAAGCTGTTCGACCTGCACCAGGTCTGGGACAGCGTGAGCTGGAAGATCAACCGGCAGCGCGACAACCCGGCCTGCGCCGACGCCGAACACGCGGCCGCCGGCTTGGTCAAAGACCCGGGCCTGCATGTGGCGTTGAGCTTCGACCCCGCCGAGGACGTGGCCGCGCCGTTTCTGAATCTGAGCCGTCCCAAAGTCGCCATCCTGCGCGAGCAGGGCGTGAACTCCCATGTGGAAATGGCCTACGCCTTCACACAGGCGGGGTTTGATGCGGTCGATGTGCACATGACCGATCTGCAGATGGGTCGCGCGCACCTCAGCAATTTCCAGGGCCTGGTGGCTTGCGGCGGTTTCAGCTACGGCGACACGCTTGGCGCGGGCATCGGCTGGGCGCGCAGCATCACCTTCAACGATGTGCTGGCCGACCAGTTTCGCGACTTTTTCAAGCGCCAGAACGCCTTCGGACTGGGCGTGTGCAACGGCTGCCAGATGTTTGCCGAGCTGGCCGACGTCATCCCCGGCGCCGAGGCCTGGCCGTGCTTCACCACCAACCAGAGCGAGCGCTTTGAGGCCCGCCTCTCGATGGTGGAGGTGCTGGAGTCGCCCAGCCTGTTCCTGCAAGGCATGGCGGGCAGCCGCCTGCCGATTGCGGTCGCGCATGGCGAGGGCTTTGCCAACTTCAAACACCGCGGCGACCCCGCCAAGGCCATCGCTGCCATGCGGTTCGTCGACAACGCGGGCCAGGCCACCGAGCAGTACCCGTTCAACCCCAACGGCAGCCCCGGCGGCCTGACCGCCGTGACCACGCCTGACGGCCGTTTCACCGCGCTCATGCCGCATCCCGAGCGGGTATTTCGCAACATCCAGATGAGCTGGACCAGTGGCGACCCGGCAGCCCACAGCCCGTGGATGCGCATCTGGCGCAACGCGCGGCGCTGGGTCGGGTGATCGAGATGAGCATCGAGCTGTCCAAAGAGGTGCGAGATCAGGCGGTGGCTTCGCTGCAACGCTACGTGGAAACCGAGCTCGACGAACGCTTCGGCAACCTGGCCGCTGGCCAGCACGCTGCGATTTGTGGCTGGCTCCCACGTCGGCACCTGGTACATGCCGCGCACCTTCCGCGACCACCAGGCCAAGTGGTTTCCCGAAGGCACGCTGGCAGAGCTGCCTGCCATCGACGCCGAGCCCGATCGCTTTCGCCAGCTCGCGTGGGCACTGGCGCCCGGCGACTGCGTGGCCTTCCACATGCTCAGCCTGCACGCCTCCAGCGGCATCGGCCCGGGCAGCTGACGCCGCGTGTTTTCTGCGCGCTATGGGGGTGACGACGCTCGCCATTCACCGCGCCCTTGGCGCACCTCGCCCCCGTTTGCTGGCCTCACCTAGCGTCTGCCCGAGGGCGCCGAGCTGAACGACCCGCTGTTCCCCCAAGTCTGGCCGCTGGCCTGAACGCGCCCGTTTTGTAGCGAGCGGCAGTGCCGCAACCCGCTGGCCCGCCTGAGCGCGGAGGAATGCCTTGGATGAACCGGGCCCACGTCCGACAAGTCCGCGCATGGAAACCCGGTAGCCTGCTCTCCTCCTCATTCACAGCACCCACACCATGGCCGCTTCCAGCCTGCTTCTTCTGATCGACGACATCGCCTCGCTGCTGGACGACGTGGCCGCGATGACCAAGATCGCCGCGCGCCAGGGCGTGGCTGCAGCCGACGATGTGGTCACCATGACGCAACTGGCGGTCAAAAAAACCGCCGGTGTGCTGGGCGATGACCTCGCGCTCAACGCCCAGCAAGTCACGGGTGTCAAAGCCGACCGGGAGCTGCCAGTGGTCTGGGCGGTGGCGAAGGGCTCGCTGCTGAACAAGGCCATCTTGGTGCCAGCGGCGCTGGCCATCAGCGCGGTGGCGCCCTGGGCCATCACGCCGTTGCTGATGGTGGGCGGGTTGTTTCTCTGTTTCGAGGGCGCCGAGAAATTGCTGCACGCGTTTTTCCACAGCAAGGAAGAAGACGCCAGCAAACGCGCTGCGCGGTTGCAAGCCATCGCCAACGAGCAGGTTGACTTGGTGGCCCTGGAAAAGGACAAGGTCAAGGGCGCGATCCGCACCGACTTCATCCTATCGGCCGAAATCATCGTCATCACGCTGGGCACGGTGGCCGCTGCCAGCATCGAGCGCCAGCTCTCGGTGCTGGTCGGTATTTCCTTGCTGATGACAGTCTTTGTTTACGGCTTGGTGGCTGGCATCGTGAAGCTGGACGACGCGGGTCTGTACCTGAGTCAACGCACCGCAGCTTGGCAGAAGGCCCTGGGTGGTGCCATCCTCAAAGCGGCGCCGCTGTTGATGAAGACGCTCTCGGTGGTGGGCACAGCCGCGATGTTTTTGGTGGGCGGTGGGATCCTGGTGCATGGGATTCCAGTGATCGGGCACGCCATTGAGCAGTTCACCCAAGACCTGGGCTGGATCGGTGTGGTGCTGAACAGCGGCTTGGGCGCCTTGTTTGGTTTGCTGGCCGGCACGGTGGTGGTCGGGTTGGTGCAAGGGGTCAAACGCCTGCGGGGCGGCGACAGCGCCGGTGCCCATTGAGGTCTCAAAATCTTTCACAAGTACCGCTGAATTCCCTGTTGGGCTAAAGTCATCTGCCATGAATTCCCAACCCAAGCCCCAGGAATGCCAGCCCGAGCATTGGCAAGCCGACGCTGGCACCACGTCGGTTGCTGTCCTCAACATTCCCGGCCTGCTGTCTCGCGCTCGCGTGTTCGATGTCGATGCAACGCTGATGGTTGAAGTGCCCGATACACCGCAAGACGCCTGGCTCGAACTCACCGTGGAGATCGATGGCCAGCGCCAATGGAGCCGCCGCATTCCAGCCCACAGCCCCGGTCAGACCGACAACTTGGACTACCACCAGCGGGTGCGGCTGGAAGTGGCTCAGGGCATTCGCGTCAGGGCGGTGGCAGCGGTCAAAGGCGCGCGTATCAAGCAACTGTGGGTCGAGGCGCGCGAAGAGTTTTGACCCTTGGCAACAAGGCCATAAACAGCGTTTGGAAACAGAGGCTAAAACAGCCCGACCAGCGGGGTCATGATCGGGTGGCGAGAACCAGCCCCTCTTCGATGACCACCCGCTCCAGAGCCTGCTCCAGCATCGCTCTGGCCGCGCTCGTGACTTCGAGAAGATGGCGATGCAGCGCGGCATCTTTCTGGTTTTGCGAAGCGCATTCGGTGCTGTACTGCTCGAATCCAACCAACATCGTCACGATCTCGGCCAGGTGGCGGGGGCACTCGCAGGCAACCAACGATGGGATTTCGGTCAGGGCAACCAGCTCGGTATCGCTGTAGCGCCTGAGATCCGATCGAGCGCTGCTCGCAACCGTTTCAACGGTCGGTGCCGCTTTAACAACCAGACCTGCCAGTTCCTTGCCTGTCACGGGCTCGCGGCGCACAGTCATGCCAGCCGCGCGAAGGGACTCGGGCACCACCTCCGCCCCGAACGAATAGACAACGATGGTGTTGAGCGCGGGCAGGCTGTGCCTCAGCCTCACGATGCGCTCAGCCATGGTGGCGTGCAACGTTCGCACGTGGACAACGAGCACATCGGCAGGGCCAATGTGTGCAACGTCGCGCTCTGCATGACCCAGGTCGTCGAAGACAAGCGCTGGTCCCGATTTCAGCCGACCTTTCAGCTTGCGCGCAGCGGCCTGGCCCACGACGAGCACTTTCTGAGCCCCCACCGAGGGCACCTGACTCTCTGATGACAGGGTGACGAGTGCACCGACACCCAGGTGGGCCAGCGTGCTGATTGCATGTCCCTCCGCAGTGAGTCGCTTGATGAGTCGCAGGCGCTCAATGTCTTTCATCGAATAGGTGCGCTGGCCAGCGGCCGACTTGGGCGGTATGACCACGCCATAGCGGTATTCCCAAATGCGCAGCGTCGAAGCAGACAGGCCCGCAAGGCGAGCGGCAGCCCCACTGCGCATCAGGGCCTCGGGACCGGGTTCGGCAGTGGCATTTGACATGGTCATGAATCTGTCTTCGCGGTGGTGTAGAAGTGGGCAACTACCTGATCCTATCTTCTACACGAAACGATATTGAAACGGTCAAATTCCTCTAAAGACCGAACATTTGAGTGCACAAGCGTTTCAGAAGAGGCTGTGTGTCTATACTGAGCAGAGATGAAACGAGATGTCTTCCCAAGTGCTGGTGCAGTGGCGCCGCACTCCACCGAGAGAACCAGCATCCAGCACGGTGTGTTCCTCACGCGTTTGCATAGGATCGCTGTGCGCCTGGAGCTTGCAAACCTTGAGCACTCTGCACGCTTGATCACACTCTTCACCATCGAACCCAAGGCGATGCGTCTTGTCGGCTGGGGTCAAGCCTTTGGCTCAACGCGCTTGCCAGCTTTGACTGAGAGCCCACAACGCCAAATACGCCCCTGCCTTCGCTTCGAAACACCGATCGCGCGCCCTTTCGCAACATTCCGTTTCAACGGAATATGGGCGCGGGTTGCAGCCAGCCTCACAGATATCTGCTATTTGCCCTCCAGCCATGAGCTGCATGGGTATTTTCTCGGCCTGCTTTATCCATTTTTTGATGGAGTGGGCGAGTTCGACGGCGTGGAACCAAAAGTCCCCTGCCACTTTTTGTGTAGCAAGTACTGACGCTACCGATTCATCAATAGAAAGCAAACCATGCACGACATCATCGACACAGCCGTTGCGGCCGGAAGTTTCAACACCCTCGCCGCTGCATTGACCGCAGCAAATCTTGTTGACACACTCAAAGGCGCTGGCCCATTCACGGTCTTTGCGCCAACCGACGAGGCCTTCGCCAAGCTGCCTGCTGGCACGGTGGAGAGCTTGTTGAATGACATCCCAAAACTCACCGCGATCCTGACTTATCACGTCATCGCCGGCCAAGTGATGGCTGCCGATGTGATGACAATGGACGGACAAGCGGCGGCAACCGTCAACGGTGCCACGCTGGCCATCAGCACCAAAGATGGCGTCAAGCTCAACGACACCACAAATGTCGTGACCACAGACATCGCCTGTACAAACGGCGTGATTCATGTGATCGACTCGGTGCTGATTCCAGCTTAAACCGTTGGAAATATCACAGAAAGCGCGTCAGGTGGCACTGGCTAAAACCCGGTGCTCACCAACCCGAAAACCAACGGGTGACGCAACTTATCTGTTTTTAATTTAACGAGCATTCTTGCTCATCCACTGAAAAATACCATGAACAATGCAACAAAAGCACCAGAGCCTCTCTGGACCAAAACACGGCTAGCGACCATAGCGGCGCCCCTGATCGGAGCCACACTCGCTGTGATATCGGGCTCTGCAAACGCAGCCGATCTGAAACAAGACGACTTCGTCGGAATATCCTTCTGGATCATCTCGGCGTGCATGGTGGCTGCCACCGTATTTTTCTTCTTGGAACGCGATCGGGTGTCGGCAAAATGGAAGACCTCGCTCACAGTCACCGGCTTGGTCACGCTGGTGGCCGCTGTGCATTACTTCTACATGCGCGATGTTTGGGTGGCTACAAATACAACGCCCACTGTGTTTCGTTATGTTGATTGGCTGATTACTGTTCCGCTGCAGATGATTGAGTTCTATCTGATTCTTGCGGCAGTCACCGCCGTTTCGGTCGGTGTCTTTTGGCGCTTGCTGATCGGCACATTGGTCATGCTGATTGGCGGTTACTTGGGCGAAGCAGGTTACATGCCAGTGTGGCCAGCGTTCATCATCGGCATGGCGGGCTGGGCTTTCATTCTCTACGAAATCTTTCTTGGCGAAGCCAGCAAAATCAGTGCATCCAACGCGCCAGCACCTGTGCAGACAGCGTTCAATGCTCTGCGATTGATCGTGAGCGTTGGCTGGTCGATCTACCCGATTGGCTATTTCGCTGGTTACCTGATGGGCGGCAATCCTGCTGATACGGCCAATGCACTCAACATCATCTACAACTTCGCAGACTTGGTGAACAAAATTGCTTTTGGTGTGATCATCTGGGCGGTTGCAGTCAGAATGTCAGAACTTGACAAGTCGACAGAACTTGGCAAGTTGGCAAAAGCCTAAACGCTTCAAACGGGGTCAAGTCGAAAGACTTGATCCCGTTGTACCAATACGCACCATGAAAACACTGAGCGATCTGCGCCCAGTCCCTGTCGGTCTCGTCACACAAGATTCGCTTGCTGCGCTTGAGCGCCGAATGTTGACCATTGTGCGTGACAGCGATTCGTTTGAATCTCGTGCACCCTGCCAAGCGTTGACGGCTGCCAGCTATCACCTTGGCTCGGGCGGTCAGCGTGTCAGGGGTATGCTGGCGTTGCACGCTGGCAATTGCCTGGGCTTGGCTCCAGCAGACAGGCAGACTCTGGCAGCGACTTGCGAGCTGCTGCACAACGCTTCGCTCATTCATGATGACCTGCATGATCGAGATATCCTAAGGCGGGGCAAGTCCAGTGTTTGGCACAAATTTGGTGACGATGTTGCCGTTTGTGCTGGCGACCTTCTGCTCTCTGCTTCTTACCTTGCGCTGTCGCAACTGACACAGGTTGACCGCCTCCCAGCGCTTTTCGCGTTGATGCACAGGCGTATTTCCAGCGCAATACGCGGCCAATGCGCCGATCTCAAGCAACCCATGCACAGGGTCGCGACCATTGACGATTTCATGAACATCGCACTGACCAAATCTGGTGCGTTGCTCAGTTTGCCGACGGAACTGGCGCTGCTCGCCGCTGGCGAGAGCCTGGCGTTGAGTCAGGCGCGACAGGCTGCTGAATCGTTTTCAATTGCCTACCAGATCTACGACGACCTGCTTGATGTTGAAAGAGACGCTGCACGCAATGCGATCAAAGCTTCAGATCCAAACCAAATTGGGCAAGCCGCTGTTTGCAATATTGTGTTGATCTTGCAGGCCGACCCAAATTGCGCCAATGCCCGGGCTGCGGCGGTAGGCATCGGCCTGCAACATCTTTATCTGACTGCGTCGGCCAGTGCCGGGCTGCCCCTGCGTTCGGGCGATGCCCTTCACACCATGTCCTTGCAGTTGCAACAAAAATTGGAAAGCCTTGAATGAAAGCCATTGTGATTGGTGCTGGTTTCGGCGGTATTGCGGCAGCATTGCGATTGCGTGCCAAAGGCTATGAAGTCTCGCTCATTGACCGCTGCACCGGGCTCGGTGGGCGGGCCCAGGTCTTCGAGCGCGACGGCTTCAAGCACGACGCCGGTCCGACGGTGATCACCGCGCCCTTCCTATTTGAAGAGCTGTTTACCCTGTTTGGGGAGAAGTTCGAAGACCACGTTCAACTCGTGCCGCTGACGCCTTGGTATCGGTTCCATTTTTCCGACAACACCCAGTTCGACTACGGCGGTACGCTAGAAGAAACGCTGGCCGAGATCGAGCGCATCGAGCCTGCCGATTGCGATGGTTACCGCAGTTTGCTGGTGCAGTCTGAGAAGATCTTCCAGGTTGGTTTTGTGCAGTTGTCTGCAGCACCGTTTCACCGCTTTGCAACGATGTTGAAACAGATCCCCGCGCTGCTGCGCCTGCGCAGCCAAGACACCGTGTGGAAGCTTGTCTCGCGGCACCTCAAGAATCCCAAACTGCGACAAGCGTTCTCGATACAACCTTTGCTGGTGGGCGGTAACCCGTTTGATACCACCAGCATTTATGGCCTGATCCACTACTTAGAGCGTGCCCACGGTGTGCACTTCGCGATGGGGGGCACAGCGGCCATCACCAACGCGCTCGGTGCGCTGATGTCACGGCATGGGATAGACGTGCAGCTCGATACAACCGTGAGCCGCATCGGTGTCACGGCTGGCGTGGCAACAGGCGTCACGCTGGACAATGGCTCGACGATCGAGGCCGACGTGATCGTTTCCAACGCAGATCCAGCGCATCTGTACGGCAAGATGATCCGACCCGAGGACCAGGCGCCCTCGGCCCGTTTGAAGCTTGCCACAGCCGAGTTCTCGATGGGTCTGTTTGTTCTGTACTTCGGCACAACCCGCCAGTACCCAGACGTTGCACACCACACCATCTGGCTCGGCGAGCGCTACCGCGAATTGCTGGCAGACATTTTTCACGACAAAGTCTTGTCGGAAGACTTCTCCCTTTACCTGCACCGTCCCACAGCCACCGATTCCAGCTTTGCGCCAGCGGGCTGCGACAGCTTTTATGTGCTGTGTCCGGTGCCCAATTTGAAGGGCGCGATTGACTGGGCAGTTGAAGGCCCGCGCTTGCAAGCGCGCATCGTTTCCGCGCTAGAGAAGACGATCCTGCCGGGCCTTGGTGACTGCATCACGAGCGACTTCTACATGACGCCCGAGAACTTTCGCAGCGACTACCTGAGCGCCTACGGCGCGGGGTTTTCGGTCTCGCCGCTGTTCCGCCAGTCGGCCTGGTTTCGCTTCCACAACCGGGCTGAGGGCATTCGAAACCTTTATCTCGTTGGTGCTGGGACGCACCCGGGCGCTGGGCTGCCAGGTGTGCTGTGTTCGGCCAAGGTGATGGACGCGCTGGTGCCATCGGCAAATTCGGCAGCGAGCCATTCCACAGGGCGCCAATCCACGCCCGCGTTGCAAAGCGCTGACCTCGTGCTGTCGCGCAAGGGCAAGAGTTTCCACTGGGCGCGCCGATGGATGACGTCGGCCCACGCGGCGCGCGCGACACGGCTTTATGGCTTTTGTCGCTATGTTGACGATTTGGCAGATGAGAACACTGCGGGTCAGGACCCGCGCACGGCCCTGGCCCTGGTCGCGCAGGGCATCACCAGTGATGGTTCGAAGAATCCGATCGTGGCCGACGCGATCGCACTCATGCGTGAGTGCCAGATTCAGCCTGCGCTGATCCTGACCTTCATCGACGGGATCACATCGGACCTGGACGCCGTTCGCATCGCCGATGAAAGCGCCTTGATTCGCTATTGCTACCAGGCTGCGGGAACCGTGGGTTCGATGATGTGCAGGGTGCTGGGATGCCACGACCCAGCGGCACTGCGCCACGCGATCGACTTGGGCATCGCCATGCAGCTCACAAACATCTGCCGCGATGTCCAAGCCGATGCCTCTGCCGGACGCCGCTATCTGCCAGCCTCACTGGTCGGCGACTTGGATCCGCAAGCACTGGTGAACCCGGCGCTGCCCTTGCAGCCCCGACTGCAGGCCTGCATCGACCACCTCCTCAACACCGCTGACCGGTACTACCGCAGTGGCGAGGCGGGCTTGGCCCACCTCCCGTTCGGTGCGCGCTGCAGCATCCTGATTGCAGCCCGCGTGTACCGCGCCATCGGCACGCAGCTTCGCCAGCAAGACAACGCCTACTGGCTCGGGCGCACGGTCGTGCCGCGCCGAACCAAGAGTCTGGTGACGTTGCGGGCGCTGGCGTCGCTGCCCTCGCTTCCCGGTTTTTGGGTGCCTGCGCGGCAACACGATCCCGCGCTGCATGGCGCCCTGTCACGGTTCCTCAGCACCGACAAGCCCACCAAAGGCCAGCATGTCTGATGTTTTCGATCTGGTCATCCTCGGTGGCGGTTGCGCCGGTTTGAGCTTGTCGATGGCGCTTGAGGCGCATGGCGGGCGCACCCCCCGCACCTTGGTGATCGAGTCGCGCACCGAGTATTGGAATGATCGAACCTGGTGCTACTGGAGCGACCGATCCACGCTCGTGCCCTACCAGGTCCAGCACCGCTGGCAAACCATGCGCGTGTCGCACGGTGGCCAAAGCGTGTCGCTTGACTGCGGGTCGACGCCTTATCACATGCTGGCTGGCGAATACTTCTACGCCGCTGCTCTGACGTCAATTGATCGGCAGCCCAACATCGCGTTGCGCCTGGGCACGTCGGTTCTGAGCGAGCCGAGCCACGACGGCGACCTGTGGACCATTCGCACCAGCGCGGGGGACGTGACAGCCCGCGCAGTGGTCGACACCCGACCGCCACAATCAGCGCGCCGCGATGGTGCGACGCTGTGGCAGTCGTTTTATGGCATTGAGATTGAATGCAGCTCCCCAGTCTTCGACCCGTTGTCGTTGGACTTGATGAATTTTCTTGAGCCAGATCCACGCCACGTACCCTTCCTTTATGTTCTTCCAGTGACACCAACACGGGCCCTCATTGAGCTCACAGTGTTCGGTGCGACGCCGCTCGGACGCCGCGAGTTGAGCGCTCAGCTCGATGCTGAAGTGGCGAAGCGCGTTGGCAATTCATCCTTCAAGACCTTGCGCAGCGAACACGGCATCTTGCCGATGGGGCTGAACGAGGCTGCGCAGCCGGGGCACGGGAGCTACGCGCGGGTCGGTGTGATGGCGGGGAGCGCACGCCCCAGCACGGGATACGCCTTTCAGCGCATTCAACGCTGGGCCAGCGAATGCGCCTTTTCATTGGCGAGCCGCGGGCATCCGATGCCTCACCGACCCGACCCTTTGCCACTGCGCGTGATGGACCGCATTTTTCTGGATGTGTTGCGGGCCGATCCGGTTCGAGGTGGAGCCATCTTTTTCTCGTTGTTCAGCGGTGCCGATCCCGCCTGCGTCATTCGCTTCCTGAGCGGTCGTGGGAGCGTTGTTGACAGCTTGGCGGTGGTGATGGCGATGCCTTTCGCGCCTTTCCTTCGTGCTGCGTTCGCCATGATGTGGCGCGGTGGTCGTATTGGCAGGGTCGAGAAGGCGGCATGAATTCGCGGGTCATGTCGATCAGCGAATGCAGCAGGTGCCGCTCCCATCCAACCCCATGAATCTCAGATTTCAAGGACTTGCCTTCTGTGTGTTGGCTTGGTCGGTACTTCTTGCGATCCCCTGGCTCCCGCGTCTTGATATCCAGGTTCAACTCATTGTGCTGTCGCCCATCATCTTGTTGATGGGGGTGCCACACGGGGCGTTGGATGGTGTCTTTGCGCGGCAATTTGTCGGCATTCGATCGATCGCGGGCTGGAGCTTGTTCGCTCTGGCTTATGTGGCGGCCGCCGCTCTGGTCGTTGGCCTGTGGTGGGTTGCGCCAGGGTTCTTTCTGGCTGGGTTCCTGTTGATTTCGGTCTTCCATTTTTCAGGCGACCCCGAGGGTGAGACCCCGGCGCTGTTTCGAATGTTGTACGGCGGAGCCATCATCTTTTGCCCTTTGGCACTGCACGCGGCACAAGTCTTTGAGGTCTTCGCGTACTTGGCTGGCGTGCCTGCTGCACAGGTGATCGTTGCAGCGCTGGGGTGGGCTGCCTGGCCTTGGGTAGTGGCCATCGGCATTGCCGCCATCGCTGGTGCGAGGCGCGAACCCGTGCGCAGCATCGAGCTTGTGTCCGTCGCCGCACTGCTGACGGTCGCGCCGCCTCTCATTGGGTTCACGCTCTTCTTCTGCGGCATGCACAGCGCCCGACATGTGCTCAGAACCCGCGATTATTCCAACGAGGGAACGCTTCGGGCTTTGGTGCACATCGCTGTTTGGCCGATGGCGATCACGGTGGCCGGCGTTGCTGTCGCTTGGTGGCTGTCTGGGGGAAGTCCAATTGACATGCGCCTGGCCCAGCTCTTGTTTGTGGGTCTTGCGGCGTTGACGGTGCCCCACATGATCGTGGTGGAGCGGGTTCGTTTGACGGGTTGGGTGGCCGGCCGCCGTGTCTCGAACTGAAGGCGTCTCTCACCGGCGAAGCGCAGGCGCACCCAGCGGGTGTTTGACTTCGTTTTGGGGTGCGTGACCCCAGGGCCGACGACGACCTACCGCACCAAAGGCCGCACGGTGGTGAAGCCGCCGTCCACCGCGATCACCTGACCGGTGATGCGCGCTGCCTGGTCCGACAACAGCCAAACCATGGTGTCCGCCACCTGCGAAGCGGTTTGCAGGCCACCCAGTGGGTACTGCTTGCCGGCACCTTCGCGCATCGCGTCGGCGCGCAGCATGTTGGCGGTCATGGGGGTGTCGGTCATGCCGGGTGCCACCACATTGATGCGCAAGCCCAGCGGCGCGTAGGTGGCGGCGGCGCTGCGCGCCAGCGCTTCGATGCCACCTTTGGCGGCTGCAATCGCTTCGTGGTTCGCCACGCCCACACGAGCCACCACGCTGGACACCAGCACCGCAGCGCCGGGCTGCTTGGCTGTACGCAAAGCCTCGATCCAGGCCTGCAGCATGTAGAGCGCGCTGTCGAGGTTGATGCGCAACACGTCTCGGATTTGCACCGGGGTGCTTCGGTGTAAGGGAGAGATCAGCGTGCTGCCCACGCAGTGCGCCAGCAGGCTGGGTGCGCCCCCGAGCTGGTCCGTGCAAGCGGCTATTGCCGCAGCTGCGCCCTCGGGGGTGGTGGTGTCGGCGGCGATGTGGGCGTCGGCTGTGACCGAGGCCAGCGACTCGGCATCACGCCCAACGGCCGCGACAAGGTGGCCGCTGGCGCGCAACTGCGCAACCACCTCGCGCCCGACGCCGCCTCTGGCGCCGGTGACGAGGGCAATGCTTTTGGGCAGCGTGGGGTTGTTCATTTGGATTTTTTGAAAGGTGTTTGATCGGAGGGAAGGCGGGTGACGATGTCGAACAGCGGACCAGCCGCACCGTTGGCTGCCAGCGCCGCCAGACCCGGCAGATCGTTCAGCGTCTTCATGCCGCGCGTGGTGCGGTTCCACCAGGTGGAGAAGGAGCGGCAGTGCAGGTTGACCTCAGAAAACAGGGTCTGTGGGGCGCGTTGCAGCACCTGAGGGGGCAACAAGGCGCTGATATGGGGGTCGGAAACCGTCTGCACCGAGCGCGCACCAGCCAGCGCCTGAGTCAGCGTTTCGCAGTTGGCGTGCCAGTGCAGGGGTGTGAGATCGGCCATACGTCCACCCACGAAGGCCCAGCGCGCCGCGCTCCAGGGCCATGCGTCATGGTGCTCGGCCAGCCACAGTCCCACGCGAACGGTGTCTGCTGGCAGGTCGGCTGGCAGCTCGCCCAAGGCCCAAGGGTGTACCAGCCAGACGTCGCGACCCGCCACGTCGGCGGCTTGCGGTGCAGTCGATTCGGGAGGGACCGACGACAGCGCGGGCTCTTCCACGCCAACGCCCTGCGGTGTGCTCTTCACCGCGCGGCTGCTGCGCGCCATGGCGTCCAGCTGTTCGTAGCTGCAATCGACGATGGAGCCTGCGCTGTGCCAAGCGGGTGGGGCGTAGCGCGCCACGTTGTCTGCGTTGAACAAGTACGGCTTGCTGCTGCCGGTGCCGGCCACCCACTGCCAGCTCAGGTGGTTGCTGGCCAGGTCGCCGTCGAGCAGGTGCGCCACCATCCAGTCTGCGCCAGCGCGCCAGTGCACCTTGCGCAGATGCACCACATAGCTGGCCAGCCACATGCGGGCGTGGTTGTGCAGGTAGCCAGTGGCGTAGAGGGTGCGCACCGCCATGTCGATGGCGGGCACACCGGTGCGCGCCTGGCGAATGTCGGCCGGCAGCTCGGTGGCGTAGGCATGTTCGGGCAGCAGGCCGTCGTGCAGCGATTCCAAGATGTCCACATCCAGGTGCTGCCACACGTGGCGGAAGTACTCGCGCCAGCCGAGCTCGAAAACGAACTTGTGCTGCACGTCCAGCCGGTGTTTGGCGGCCACACTGGCCAGCACCTCGGGCAGGCTGACGAGGCCGTAGGTGATGTAAGGCGAGAGCTGCGTGACCGCGCCTTCGATGGCATTTCGGCTGCGCGCGTAGTCGGCCGGGCGCACGGCGGCGATGCGCGCCAGGGCAGCGTCGCGTGTGGGTGGAAACAGGTCCAGCGGTTTCACAGCGCGACGCCCACTTCGCCACGGCGGATGGCGTCGGCCCGCTGCACCACAGCTTCACGCTGGCTGTCGGTCATGCGCTCGACGTTTTTCACCTGCAAAGCCATGCGCGCGTTCTTGGACAAGAGCGGTTGGTGGCGCATCAAAAAATCCCAGTACAGGGTCGTGTACGGGCAAGCACGCTCGCCTTCGCGCAGCGCCGGGTCGTAGCGGCAGCCCTTGCAGGGGCCGCCCATGCGCTGGATGTATTTGCCAGTGGCCACATAGGGCTTGCTGGCCATCAAGCCGCCATCGCCGTACTGGCTCATGCCCAGCGTGTTGGGCAGCTCCACCCACTCAACCGCATCGACATAGACCGCCAAATACCACGCGTGCACCTGCTGCGGCCGCACGCCAAGCAGCAAGGCATAAAGGCCGGTCACCATGAGACGCTGAATGTGGTGGGCATAGCCGTGCTCCAAGGTCTGCGTGATCGCGTCCTTCAGGCAGGCCATATCGGTTTTGCCGGTCCAGAACCAGGCGGGCAGGTCTTGCTGGGCATCGAGGGCGTTGCGCTCCACATAGCTGGGCATCTGCGTCCAGTAGATGCCGCGCACGTACTCGCGCCAGCCCAGAATTTGGCGGATGAAGCCCTCGGCGCTTTGCAGAGGCGCGTGTCCCCGGTCGTAAGCGGCCTCGGCCGCCAGCACCACCTCGCGTGCGGTGAGCAGCTTCAGGTTCAGCGCTGCCGACAGGTGCGAGTGGTACAGCCACGGCTCGCCGGGCCACAGCGCGTCTTCATATCGACCGAAAAGAGGCAGTCGCTCTTCAATGAATCGCTGCAGCGCCTGCAAGGCGTGTTCGCGGGTAACGGGCCAGGCAAAGCTGTCCAGCGTGCCGGGGTGCTGCGCAAAGCGGGTGTTGACCAGCGCGATGACCTCGCGCGTCACAGCGTCGGGCTCGAAGGTGGCGCGCGGAGGCAGCAAGCCTGGGCCTTTTGCCCCGAAAGATTCGCGGTTGTCGGCGTCGAAGTTCCACTGGCCGCCGGCCGGTTGGCCGTCTTGCATCAACACGCCGTGGCGCTGGCGCAGCTCGCGGTAGAAATACTCCAGCCGCAACGACTTGCGCCCCTTGGCGTGGGCGACAAAGTCGCGCACGGTGGTGAAGAAGTGGCGGTCGTCGCAGAGCTCCAGCGTCAAGCCCGCCGCCTCGACCACCGCTTTGAGTTGCTGCCACACCCGCCAGTCGCCGGGCGCGGTCATCACCACCCGCTGCGGTTGCAAGGCGGCCAGATCGGACTGCAATTTGGCACCCAGACTGTTCTCAGTGCCCGATGCACCGGCGTCGTCCATCTGCCTGTAGTGCAGGTGCCTTCCTGCCTCACGCAAGGTTTGCGCGAAGTGGCGCATGGCGCTCAGGAAGAGGGCGATGCGCTGCTTGCTCGACCAGACGTGGGTGGACTCTTCTTGCGCCTCGGCCATCCACACCGCGTCTTGCGCTCGATCGAAGCCGTCGAAGGCAGTGGCGTCCAGATCAAGCTGGTCGCCCAGCACCAGCACCAAGGTTCTCACACGGGTCATCTGGATGGGCGTTCTCAGGCCGAACGGAGATCGCGTTGGGCTTTGGGTTGAAAGCCGTGGGCGTAGGAGGCGATGTAGTTGACACGGGTGTCCCGACACCACGAGGCCTTGTGCAACACCGGCAGGTAGCGCATGCCACGGAGGTCGCGCTGTTGCAGGCCCGATCGCCCCACGGCAGCGGCAAGCTCAGTAGGTCGCACGAAGCGCGCCCACTGGTGCGTACCGCGCGGCAGAACCCTCAGCACATACTCGGCACCGACGATGGCAAAGAAAAAGCTTTTCCAGGTGCGGTCGATGGTGGAGGCAAACAGCAGCCCACCGGGCTTGACGCTGCTGGCCACGGTATCGACAAACGCGGGCACATCGCTCACATGCTCCACCACCTCCAGCGCGAGCACCACGTCGAATTGCTCGTCGGGGGAGAGCACATCGGTCGGGTCCCCCAGTCTGTAGTCGACCACCACCCCTTGCGCTTGGGCATGCAGGCGCGCTGCCGCGATGTTGCCGGGTGAGGCGTCGACACCCACCACCTGCGCGCCCAAGCGCGCCAAGGGCTCGGACATCAAACCGCCGCCGCAGCCCACGTCGAGAATGCGCAAGCCCTTCAACGCGATCGCTTTCTCGCGCTGGAAATGGGCCGCAATCTGTTCGACCACGTAATCCAACCGCAGGGCATTGACCACATGCAGCGGCCGCATAGGTCCCTCGCTGTTCCACCAAGTGGCGCTCAGGCGGTTGAATCGCTCGATCTCAGAGGTGATGGCTGTTGTCATGGGACGCTCGATCAAATGTAGCGGCAAACACCCACGGCTTGCTTGGAGCCGACACCCACCAGCCAGCACCATGCGCGCAACAAAGCACTCGGCTTGTCCGGACCGCAGGCAGCGGCTGCTTCATTGCGGTGCGCCACCTCGTCACCCTGGCATTCGAGCAGTGTCAGCCGCAGCGAACGCAGCTCGGGATGCGCCTCCAGGCGGCGCACCTGCTCTTCGTAATGCTGGTCCACAAACGTCTCAACTGCTTCGATCGTGGCGTAAACCGCGCGCGGCCCCACCAAAGCAGGCAAAGCGCCGGTCAGCCAGCCAGCCAAGCGCCAAACCGGGAGCAGGCGGCTGCGGCCGGCCTTGGGCAACCATGTATTGATTTGGTGCAAGTGCGCCTGCTCTGTCGCCAGATGGCGCTGGGCAAACGCGCGCAGCCCAGGGTCGCGAGTGAATTGCAACACGCCTTGGTAAATGCAAACCGCGCCGGTTTCGCCCGCGTGGTCGGTCCGCAAGTCGGCCACCACCTCGGCAGGCAGGGCTTTGGCCCGGGCCATGGCAACGCCGAGCGGGCTGCCGCCCGGCGCGATCCGGCCACCCCTTGCAGTCGCTGGGGTTGGGTTGGACACCATCAGCCCTTCTTGACCCAGGCGCTGCACCAGCCTTTGCCTGCCACCTGCTTACCGGCGAACAGCGGGCAGCCGCCCCACGCATCGGTGGCCTTGCCCTGGTACAGGCTGCAGTTGGTGCAGACCTGTCCGGCTGCGTATTTCGGGTATTTTTTGGTGTCGGTTTTGGTGGCGTCTTCAAAGTAGCCCAGTGCCACCGCCTGCGGATCTTTTTCGCTCAGCTTCGCCTGAGCTTGGGCCTGAGCGGCTGTGGCAAGCGCAGCACTGCCTGCTGCGATGGTCATCATGAAGGTGCGTCGTGAGTTGTTCATTGGTTTGTTCCTGGTCATGCAAGCCGGTTAAAAAATCCACTCAAAACCGAGGGCTTGCGGTCCCGGCGTGCTCTGAATATATCGGCCTGTGCACTTTTTTCTGAACCTGTGCTTGCGGTGCGGTTCGCCAGCGCCGTGCGATCAAACTCTCGGCGATCCGGGCCGCCAGCAATGCGCCGCTGCGGTGCACCTGATCGACTTGGCTGGCCACCACGCTGTCGCCGCAAACGCCCATCAGCAGCTTGTCGTCCCACCAGTACTTGGTCTGGTCAGACCGCGCAACAGACATGTCCGCGTAAGCATGGTGCCACTGATGCGCCAACAGAAAACTGGGTATCACGGTGCGTTTTGCACACGCCTGAAAGTTGTCGTGCAGCAGCTCGGCCACCGTCTCGGGGTCGTCGAACCTGTGCTCATGTGACCACCGCTCGTTCGCCTCGATGAACCACCGCTGCGGCAAACCCGATGGCCGCCCCGGCTTGCTGTGCATGGCGACAATGCGCTCGATCGGACCGCCTTGAAACACCTGGTGGTTGGGCAGACCCACCGCTCGCTCTGAGCCCAGCAGCAGCACCCACCGGCTGCGGTAGCGCACCGCACCAAGCGCCGCGCGAAGCTCGGCCGATTCGGCCGCCAGGGGCAGGGCCAAGGGCGCTGGCACAGCGAGCACCACCGCCTGAAAATCTTCGTCGATGTCGTTGGCCTCGCATCGAAGCACCCAACTCGCTCCGAGCCGATAAACATGGTCGATCGGCGTGTTCAGCCGAACATCCAGAGGCTGCGCAATCTCGCCCGCCAGGGCCGCCATTGAAGGCACGCCGACCGCTCCTATCAGCTCCAGCACGGTGTCTTCGATCGCTTCGCTTTCGTCTGAGCCTCCCCCTTTTCCTGAATATTCGGTGTCTGAGGGGGCGATGGGCTGGGTCCAGGGGTGCAGGGCGGCGAGCATGCCGGGCCGCTGCGTTGCATAAGCCGCCAGTCGTGTCGGTGCCCCAATGACCTGGGCGCCGTCATCAAACCACCCGATGCGGGTGTTGAGTGAACTGCATCGACCGCCCAGGCGACCGCTGGCTTCAAACACCACAGGGGCGTATCCACGCACAACCAACTCACGCGCGCACGACAAGCCGCTGATTCCAGCGCCAATCACAGCAACGCGTGGCGCGCCGCGGTGGGACAACACAACTTCACTGCCTGGTATTTGTTGATGGCGCATGGGGATCTTGTGGCTCCGGTTCACTGTGACTTCTTGCTCCCAAGCTCTCAATTGGCCAGTGCCTGAGCGGCACGGATCGCAGGATTTGCAAATCATGCATGGGTTACAAGCAACTCACTGGGGTTGTTTTCAGGGTACTTTTCTCAACGTGTTTGTTTTGAGTCGTCAAATATTAGCTCAAAACGACGCAAAGCAGACTCTTTTTTCAAAAATATCCTTGACGTAGCCGATTTATCAACTCAAAATCGGACTCAACCAAGGGCGATGAATGGCTCAATCAGTGCAAAATTTGAAAACGCAGTCACCGCTCGATCCCACTTTGCCAACCTTTCGCAGCGGGGCTGTCGCGCGCATGGCGGGCATGCCGGTTTCCACCTTGCGCATCTGGGAACAGCGGTACCAAGCGGTTGGGCCAACCACCGCACCCTCGGGCCACCGGCTCTATTCAGCCGCAGACGTTGAGCGGGTGATGCTGCTGCGTCATCTGACACAGCATGGACATGCCATCGGTTCTTTGGCCGCATTGAATGTTGAGCAGCTGCAAGATTTGGCTCGAACACGGGCAGAGGCCGAGACCGCAGCAAGCACCAAGCCGTTGGTACGCAGCGCGCCCTTTTGCATCGTGGTGGTGGGTCAAGCCATGGCACAGCGACTCAGACGGTCCGCTGTTTCCGGCCGTTGGGCAAGGCCGCCGCAAATCGTGGGTGCTTATGACTCGCTGGACGAGGCAGTTCAAGCGGCCGCAGGGCAGGGCGACACGCCAATCGACCTGCTTCTCTGGCATGCGTCCGATTTGCAAGCCGATGCGGTGACCGATTTAAAGGCTGCGCAGGCTGCTTGGCGTGCTCGGGAACTGGCTGTGGCTTACCGCTTCGCTGGCGCAGCGGCGCGCGACGCTTTGGTGAACGCCGGCGCGTCTGTTGTTCGAGAGCCGTCAGACGATGGGGCGCTGGTTGCTTGGTTGTCGTCTTTTGGATCGGCTCCTGTCTTCGCAGGCAGTGCGCCCATCGGTGCAGGGACCGCCAGTGAGCCTGACCATGGGATTGACCGCCGCTTGTTCGATGCACTGGCGCTGGGCACAAGCGCGTTGCCGACGCCCCGGTTTGACGACACCGCTCTGACAAGATTCGCCAGTTTGTCATCGGGCGTGGCCTGCGAATGTCCCAGCCACGTGGCCGAGTTGCTCATGCAAATCTCCAGCTTTGAGAGCTACAGCGCCAGTTGCGCCAACCGCAACCCGGCCGATGCCGAGTTACACGGCTACCTACAGCGGGTCGCGGGCACGGCCCGGTTGTTGTTTGAAGCCGCGCTGGAGCGTGTGGCCGTTGCAGAAGGCCTGGCGCTGCCTTGAGGCTGCGCAGCGGGTTGACAGAGAGCTGCGTCAGGCGCTGTATTCCTGAGACATGGCGCCACACCCAAATTCACCACCGGAGTCACCACCCATGATCTTGTCACTTGCCGTTTTGAGTTCGGCCTTGTTGTTCGGCGGTATGACGCTCTACTCTTTCGGCTTTGCCGCCTTCCTGTTCACCGCATTGCCTGCGGCAACGGCGGGCGCGGCGCTGCGGCGGGCGTTTCCCTGGTTTTACGTGTTTGTCATGGTGACTGCGGGTGCAGCGGCCCTGTTTTGGTGGCCCCACAACGCCGGGTTTGCCGCCCTGATGGCGGCAGTGGCCGTCACCACCGTGCCCTTGCGCCAGGTGCTGATGCCGGCCATCAACCGAGCCACCGATGCGGGTCAGCGCCAACGCTTCAAGTGGCTGCACGGCCTTTCGGTGTTGGTGACCCTGGGCCACATTGGCGCCACCGGGTGGCTGCTGGCGGGGTTGGTCTGAGCGATAGACCGACTTCAGCTTGGTTTTGCCCCCACGACAGCCTGCCAACATGCCACGGCGCAATTCACCCAATGCCATTGCGGACCTGAACGACCTCAGCCACTTGGACGACATCGTTGTCGACAAGCGATTCGGGCAGCGATCGTCTGCGAAAAAGAACCGGCGCAACCGGCACTACGAGAAGCAGTTCATCCGCAACAGCCTCACCCACGGGCTTGCGCTTGATCGCACCGATCCCGCTGAGCGGCCCGATCTGGAAGAAACGGACCATTCGCTGGCGCGGGGCGACAGGTGTTGAACCCATCGGCCTCCATCGCCGGGGTCTGCCCGTTGTGCGGCAGGACGATCCCACCCGCCCAACGCGACGCCCACCACCTCGTGCCCAAGAGCAAGGGCGGACGGCAAACCACGTTCATGCACCGCGTGTGCCACCGTCAGATACATGCGGTTCTGACGGAGACCGAGTTGGCTCGGCATTACGCCACGGTGGAAGCGCTGCTTGAGCACCCAGAGCTCAAAGTTTTTGTGTCCTGGGTCAAGACCAAGCCAGAAGACTTTTTTGTCAACACCAGCAAAAGTGCGCGGGTCAGAAAACGCCAGCGGTAGATTTCATCGCACCTCGGGCGCCGTCAACCTGAATCTCATCCCACCACAAAGTGCTGGATGCGGTTTGGAGCTAACGCGGCCTTGTCTGGCAAGCGGTGCGCCATGAGCGTGCTAGTTTGGGTGTCAGCGTCTTTTGCTGTTTGATGGAGAACACCCGCGATGCCCTTGCCCGCCCCCCAGCCCATCCCCCCCGTTTCGCCGACCACCCCACCCACGCTGCCCCCGTTGGACACCCCGCCGGTTGACAAGCCGCCGCAGCCGATCTGGGTGCCCGAGCCCCCAGTGGTTGATCCCCCTGCCGGGCCCGGCGAGATCCCAGTCACCGACCCGCCGCCCACCGGTCCGGGCAGCCTCCCGGTGGTGGACCCGCCGCCTTCGTACCACTGACACGGTGCCGTCAAGTCACTGGGCGATTGAATCTGTGCGCCTCATGCCGTCGGCTCGAGCGCGCCTCTAACTCTGATCACCGCGTACAGATGTGGTTGCTGGCGGACGGTCAATGGCAGCATCAGAGTCGTCCAACACGTCTTGCACGCACCACATGCGAGCCATCACCATGGCCGCAGCCGTCAGGGGCGTCGCCAGGACGATACCGAGTGCGCCCGCAATCACCCCGAGCAGCAACTGCATGCCGATCAAGAGCGCAGGCGGCATGTTCACCCTGCGCTTTTGCAGCATGGGTGTGGGGACATAAGACTCGATCGTCTGAATTGAAAGCTACAGGATCACCACACAGCACGATCTCGGGGCCGTTGATCAGCGCATCGCAAGTGGTTGCAAAGAAGCCAGTGGCCAGCCAGACAGCTTGTCCCTGGTGGGCGGAATACCGATGAAATGGTCCTTGTGCTCCAGCAGGCGATCTGCCCACTCAAGTTGCCGAACGGCTTGCGGAATGCGGTCTATGAGGTCGGACGTTTGCTGCGACACGTCCGGTGCGAGATAGCCTATGCCTGCACCCATCACAACAAGCGTTAGTGTGAGGGAGAGAAGCGGCGCCACGTTCTGCGACAGGCCCGTCTTGTCACTGGTCCATTTGGCGACACCATTGAAAAAGATGTAAAAAAAGCATGTGCGCTAACACGACCAAAAAAAACCTCGGACGCGCGAATCAGCAGCAGAGCGGGCAGCACGCAAGCTGTCCATACGCTTGCCTGAATCAGTGCGCGGGAGCCAATGGTTCTGCCGCTTTCCATCGGTTTGCCTCCGATTGGTTTTGTTCGGTGCAGCAATGAAAAAGCGCTGTTGTGAACACCGCCTCTTCATTGCTTGCGAGGCGGGCGCCCGCGCACCGGGGCCTGACCCTTGGTGATCGGCAGACGTCAGCGTTATGGGCGAGTCGGCTGAGGAGAAGCCGTCGGGGTGACGCGCCAGATCGTGTTGGAAAGATCGTCAGCGACGATCAGAGCTCCTCGTGGATCGACGGTGACGCCCACCGGACGGCCGCGCGTCTTGTTGTCGACACCTCTGAAGCCAGTCACAAAGTCGATGGGCGCACCGGTAGGCAGGCCACCGCGAAACGGAACGAAGATCACCTTGTAGCCGACCGGAACCTCTCGATTCCAGCTGCCGTGTTCACCAATGAACACCCCTTCGGCGAAATCCGCGCCCATCTCGGGCACAGAGAAGTCAACCCCCAGCGCGGCCACGTGCGACCCAAGGGCGTAGTCAGGGGCAATGGCCGAGGCCACCTTTTTGGGGTCCTGCGGGCGCACGCGCGGGTCTACATTCGAGCCCCAGTAGCTGTAGGGCCAGCCATAAAAAGCGCCTTCCCGCACCGAAGTGAGGTAATCGGGAACGAGGTTCGGGCCGAGTTCGTCGCGCTCATTGACCACCGCCCACAGTTTGCCGGTTTCGGGCTGAATGGTGAGCGCGGTTGGGTTGCGCAAGCCTGTCGCGTAGGGTCGGTGCGCGCCGGTTTCAGCGTCCACCTGCCAGACCATGGCCCGGTCAACTTCAGCAGTCATCCCGCGCTCGGTGATGTTGCTGTTGGAGCCGATGCCTATATACAGGAACCGTCCGTCCGGGCTGGCGGTCAGGGCCTTCGTCCAGTGGTGATTGATCTGCGACGGCAGCTTGGCGACTTCGACCGGCGGACCGCTCGCTTGGGTCTGGCCCTCTTCGTAATCGAAGCGCACCAGCGAATCCTGGTTGGCCACGAACAGCCGGTTGCCGTCGATCAGGGCCAGTCCGTAGGGCGCGTTGAGGCCCTCAGCGAACACAGTGCGGCCTTCGTACGTGCCATCGCCATCTGCATCGCGCAGCAGGGTGAGGCGGTCGCCGCTGCCCACCGATGACTTGCCCTTGGCTTTGATGTAGCCGGCGATGAAGTCCTTGGGCTGGAGCTTGGGCGCGTTGCCACCGCTGCCTTCGGCGACAAGGATGTCGCCATTGGGCAGCACAAGCGTTTGCCGCGGGATTTTCAAGTCTGTCGCGATGGGCGAAATGGCATAGCCGGGGGGTACCGTCGGCCGCTGCTTGCCCCATAGCGCCGGGTCGGCAATGGTCATGCTGGGAAGTAACCCGCGGCTGGGCTTCGGCAGCACCGGCTCGGCGCCATACTGCTCTGGAGCGGGATCGTCGCTGCAGCCAGCCAGCAGGGCAGCCAAGGCGAAAGCGGCCAATGTGTTGAGTCGGTTCATCGAAGGTCTCCCGTCCGCGGGCTGGAAAAACCGAGCCATGTGGCCACTCCGGCCAGCACAACGGCTATCACCGAGAGCACAAGTCCCCCGGGCATCGCCGCCCAAGCATCTTTGGCGTGTACCAGGGCGTTGAAAAATCCAACGATCCAGGTGGCCAGCAGAAGCAACAAATACAGGAGGGATCGTCTCGATCGCCGCCCGGCGTGGCGCAGGCCAACCAGCGCGAACAGCAGCGCGATTCCGCCCAGCAGGAGTCCGCCGGCGATCAGCCAGGACGCGAAATTGGTCCACTGCACGTGATAGGTGGACCAGTAGGCCAAGTCGTTGAGCAAGGCGCTGAGGAAGAGAGTGAAAGTCCCTGCAAGCAGCACCGCGTGCACCGGGTGAATGGCACTGTGGTATCTCGGATCGGCACTCACGGCCATGGCGAATCTCCTGCTTGCTGGTTGGGGACGTCAATCAGAACGGTGAACAGGCGCAGACCGACAACAACTCGGATTGATCGGATGGAAGGGATGGGATGGAAATCCAAGCGTATGAGCCTCAGTATCCCCACGAAAGTCACAGGCTCCGTCGGCATGGGGCTCGCCGTTGCGTCAGAGAAGTCCGACAGGTTCGTAATGCACATCGGGCGGGAAATCCAGCCGCATGAGCCCGGGTTTTCCACCAACCGTCAGTGTCGCGGGCCAGATGAGCCGGCAGTGCGATGTTGGCCGTTGCCGATAAGACACTGGACCCGTCAACGCCCACTGCGATCTGAATTGCCCTCGGCTGACTCCCGTTGCCAAGGCCAGCGACCTGTCAGCTCAACATCCAGGGTGAAGCTCAGGAACGTACGCACCAACACAATGAGGGCCAGGGTGCCCACTGTCTTGAAGGTCATGTCGATGATGACGGTCATGATGATGTCGGCGGCCACCAGAAATTCCAGCCCCAGCAGAATGCCCCGTCCCAGCCGCTGGCGGACCTTGTAAAAAACGGCCTTGGCATCGTATTGCCTGGCAATGTGGCACGCCCCCACAGCAATCGAATACACCGCCGTCAGTGTGATGATGCCAATCCCCAGCAGTTCGAGAATGGCTACGCACCACCCTGCAATCATCATGACGCTGTCATGCATACAGTCTCCTGGGTTTTTGTCGAGTGCGAAAGCGGCCGGCTTCAAGTGCCACAACGGTCACGAATCGGCGCGACCCAAACTGGCAGCCATCGCTGGTGACGGGCAGGCGGCTCACCACCCACGATATCAACAGAAAAGCCTGGAGGGCAAGAACCGTTTCAGGCCATCCAGAAAAAAGCCGCAAAACACTGGGTACACCGGGGCTTTCAGGGTGTCTGGGGAGATGTTGTGGAACGCTCTGGGACCCATTTCGGGCGGCAGGCGTCGTTCACATCATCGGCCCGTGGGCGCATGAAACCTCAGTTCTTTCCGATCTGAAATTTTGGATACCACCAACGGGTCTTCGAGCAGAACCGGACAGCCTCACCGATTCTGGTGCAGGTGTGACCGCATCGCCAAAGCCGATCTCCACCTGCAGCATGGTGCGCGCACTGTCCAGCACCGCCTCGTACGCCGCCAACGCTCGCGTCCTTGCGGATCACCGAGCCCTTGACCGAAGCTGGGTCGAACGCGTTGCCATCGTCCGCCTCAATCTGGCAGATCACGAGGCGCGCCGCATGGCGGTGTCGATGTCGTCCGGTCCGAATCCCAGCAGGTCCACGTAGCGTGTCGGCCGATGCGGCTGGTCGTACCAGAGAGAAAACAGCAGCGTACCCTTGAGCAGGTAGTTGCCGGCAGGAGGTGAGATCGAAAGCCGGTACAGCAGATGCGCCAGCCCATAGTGGGTCAGCGTCAGGTTGAAGTCCTGCTTCGCAGCATCGGCGCGCATCTTCGAACGGGCGCGGATGGAGGCGGCCAGGTTGCGGCTCATGCTGTGACACTTTCCAAGCAGGGCCGCATGACATTGGCTACGCGGTTTACCGTTGCGAAGTGTCACAGCGCATTCATGGTCAGCTTGTGTTGTGCCCAGCCGTCGTGCAGCGCCTTCAACGCCATGTTCAGTCCGATCTTGTTGCGGAGTTTGAAATAGTCGGCCACCGTGTTGGCCGCGTTGAACACCTTAACTTGCACGCCGTCAATTTCAACCAGTTTGATTCCTTCGGTCAGGGCAGCGCTGGCAGGTCAATTCGGGGTGTGGGTGAGTGTTGGGGGATCGCCAGCCACACCTCGAACGGCGCCTGGGTACCGATGCCATGGACACGCGGTGCCGAGAGCAGACACACGACACCGCGCAGCGCGCGCAGGGCCACCTCAGCGAGGGAGCGGTGTTCACTGAGCGCACGTCCGGGTGGGCTGTGGACGCCACGCGCCACACGCTCCAGCTTGCCCAAAGCGACAAGTCGGCTGAGCACGATGGTCGGCAGTGCCCTCGCTTTCAGATCGCGCGCGCGCAGCAGGGGCTGGCGCTCGGCGAGCACAAGCACGGCTTTTGGCGGACTGCTGCGTTGTCGATTGCGTCTTATTCGTCGCAGATCCGGTAGCCACCATCGACGGCATTCCTTTGGTCGCTGAATCTGCATCGAAGGCTGGCCTCGAAGTGCAAACCAGCGTACCTCCGGCTCATGGGCGTTCGCTGCAATCTGGGGGAGGGATGGCAAGACCGGTCACAGGAGGCCCATAGGCGAAAAAACCCCAGATCACTGGGTGAACCGAGGTTTTCTGGGTGTCTTTCGAGACGCCTTGGGAGACGCTGAGACTCATTTTTGGCGGAGCAGGCGGGATTCGAACCCGCGGTGGGGATAAACCCACACACGCTTTCCAGGCGTGCGACTTAAACCACTCATCCACCGCTCCGCGAAGCCGCGAATTGTAGCAGGCGCTCAGCCGCCGGCTGGGGCGCTGTCATCCCGGGTCGGACGCCAGGCGTGTTGCTGCAGCTCGGCCAGGCTGACGTGTTGCAGAGCGGCTTCGTGCGTGGCAGCCAGCACCAACGGGGGCGCAACGCCGGCTTCCAAGGCTTCCATCCAGCGTTGGACGCACAGGCACCAGCGATCGCCCGGTTGCAAGCCGGCAAAGCGCCACTCGGGGCGCGGCGTGACAAGATCGTTGCCGCGGCTGGTCGAGAAAGCGAGAAAGTCTTCGGTGACTCGGGCACAAACCACATGGGTGCCCAGATCGCTTTCGTCGGTACGGCAACAGCCGTCGCGAAAGTACCCGGTCAGCGGGTCGTAGGAGCAGGGCTGCAGCGGCTCGCCCAGGACATTGCGTGGTTCTGTGGACATGGTGGTGAATCGGTCAGATTTTGGGTTGGGTCGTGCCGATCAGGGTCATGGCGGTGGCGATCAATGCCGAGACCTCGCTCATGTTGCCGGGCACGATCAGTGTGGTGGTGGCATCAGCAGCGACCTTACCGTAAGCATCGACTGCGCGCTCGGCCACCTTGAGTTGTACGGCCTGCTGGCCGCCGGGCTCCTGGATGGCGGCGGCCACTTTGCGGATGGCGTCTGCGGTGGCGTCGGCCACCGAGATGATGGCAGCAGCTTCGCCTTGTGCCATGTTGATCTGTGACTGCTTCTCGCCTTCAGAGCGGGCAATGAAAGCCTCACGCTCGCCGGTTGCGATGTTGATCTGTTCTTGGCGGCGGCCTTCGGAAGCGGCAATCAGGGCGCGCTTCTCGCGCTCAGCGGTGATTTGCGCCTGCATGGCACGCAAAATTTCGGCTGGTGGGGTGAGGTCTTTGATTTCGTAACGCAGCACCTTCACGCCCCAGTTGAGCGCGGCCTCGTCAATGGCGAAGACGATTTGCGCGTTGATCACGTCGCGCTCCTCAAACGTTTTGTCCAGCTCAAGCTTGCCGATCACCGAGCGCAGGGAGGTTTGCGCGAGCTGGGTCACCGCCATGATGTAGTTGCTGGAGCCGTAGCTGGCGCGCATCGGGTCGGTGACCTGGAAATACAAGATGCCGTCGACCTGCAGCTGCGTGTTGTCGCGGGTGATGCAGACCTGGCTGGGCACGTCCAGTGGTATTTCTTTCAGGCTGTGTTTGTATGCCACCTTGTCGATGAAGGGCACGAGGAAATTGAGTCCTGGCTCCAGCGTTGACTGGTATTTGCCCAGTCGCTCTACCACCCAGGCGTTCTGCTGGGGCACCACCTTGATCGATTGGGTGACAAAAATGACTGCAATGATCAGAAGCAAAACGGCAATTTCCATGGGGTGGTACTCAAGGTTGGGGAAAAAAAGGAGGAATCAAACCTTGTCGACCAGCAGGCTGCTGCCCACCAGCTCGGCCACCCGGTAGGCGCCGGCCACAGGCGCGTTGCCCGGGCGTTGGATCACGCGCCATTGCGCACCGCGGTATTTCACCTGCGCTGAGCCGTCGGGCAGCCAAGTGTCCACTTGGATGATTTCGCCCACGTCCAAATTCACGCTGCGCTGCGCGCGCGCTGGTGGGTCGCCCGGTCGGCGCTTCTTGAGCTGGTACCACAGCGCCACGGAAACCAGCCCGGCCACCGACGCGACGATCATTTGGGTCACCAAAGACACACCCAAGTGCGCAGCGATGGCTGCTGTTGCCGCCCCCAGTGCCAGCATTAAAAGGTAAAAGGTACCGCTGAGCAGTTCCATCGCCACCAAGGCGCCTGTCAGCAACCACCACCATGTCGAATCGGCCATATCTGCTCCACAAGTGGGTTGTGGCCCTGTTGCCACCCTAAGTCCATTCTGCGGCATATGGCGCAGGCGCCTGAAACACCGAGCCTTTTCCGTACACTTCCCTAATTATTCTTTTGCTTATCGCCTTTTGCGTTGCTTGGTGCGCGCACTGGGCCGAGGACCGCCATGAAATTCCGCTTCCCCATCGTCATCATCGACGAAGACTTCCGATCCGAAAACTCTTCGGGCTTGGGCATTCGCGCGCTGGCGCTGGCCATCGAGACCGAAGGTTTCGAGGTCATGGGCGTGACCAGCTACGGTGATCTCTCGCTGTTTGCGCAGCAGCAGTCGCGCGCCAGCGCCTTCATTTTGTCGATTGATGACGAGGAGTTCAGCCCGGGCCCCGATCTCGATCCGGTGGTACTCAACCTGCGCAACTTCATCGCCGAGGTGCGCCGCAAGAACAGCGATGTGCCGATCTACGTGCACGGCGAAACCAAGACCAGCCGCCACCTGCCCAATGACATCCTGCGCGAGCTGCATGGCTTCATCCACATGTTTGAGGACACGCCGGAGTTCGTGGCGCGCCACATCATCCGCGAGGCCAAGAGCTACTTGGAAGGCATTCAGCCGCCGTTTTTCAAGGCCTTGCTGGACTACGCGGAAGACGGCTCCTACTCCTGGCACTGCCCAGGACATTCGGGTGGCGTGGCGTTTCTCAAAAGCCCAATCGGCCAGATGTATCACCAGTTCTACGGCGAGAACATGCTGCGCGCCGATGTGTGCAACGCGGTGGAAGAACTCGGTCAGCTGCTGGACCACAACGGCGCGATCGGTGCCAGCGAGCGCAATGCGGCGCGCATTTTCAATGCCGACCACTGCTACTTTGTCACCAACGGCACCAGCACCAGCAACAAAATGGTCTGGCACCACACGGTGGCGCCGGGCGATGTGGTGGTGGTCGATCGCAACTGCCACAAATCCATCCTGCACAGCATCATCATGACGGGCGCCATCCCTGTCTTTTTGAAGCCCACGCGCAACCACTACGGCATCATCGGCCCCATTCCCCAAAGCGAGTTCGAGATCGACGCGATCAAGGCCAAAATCCGCGCCAATCCACTGCTCGCCGGGGTCGATGCAGACACGGTGAAGCCGCGCATCCTCACGCTGACCCAGTCGACCTACGACGGCGTGCTCTACAACACCGAGACCATCAAGGGCCTGCTGGACGGCTACATTGCCAATCTGCATTTCGACGAGGCCTGGTTGCCACACGCGGCTTTCCATTCGTTCTATGGCAGCTTCCACGCCATGGGCAAAAAGCGAGCGCGACCGAAGCACTCGGTGGTGTACGTCACACAGTCGCTGCACAAGTTGCTGGCCGGCATCAGCCAAGCCAGCCATGTGCTCGTGCAAGACTCCCAAGACACCAAGCTGGACCGCCACCTCTTCAACGAGGCGTATCTGATGCACACCAGCACCAGCCCGCAGTACAGCATCATCGCCAGCTGCGATGTGGCGGCCGCCATGATGGAGCCACCCAGTGGCACCGCGCTGGTGGAAGAGAGCATTGCCGAGGCGCTCGATTTCCGCCGCGCCATGCGCAAGGTGGAAGCCGAGTTTGGCACCGATGATTGGTGGTTTCAGGTCTGGGGGCCCGACCAGCTGGTGGATGAGGGCATTGGCCGCTCCACCGACTGGGTGCTCAAGCGCACCGATTCCGAGGGTGTGCAGCCCTCCGACGGCGAAGAGGCTTGGCACGGCTTTGGCGACATGGCGCCGGGCTTCAACATGCTGGACCCGATCAAGGCCACCATCGTCACGCCCGGGCTGAACATGGATGGGCGCTTCGAGACCACCGGCATCCCGGCGTCGATCGTCACCAAGTTCCTCGCCGAGCACGGCGTGGTGGTGGAGAAGACCGGTCTGTACAGCTTCTTCATCATGTTCACGATCGGCATCACCAAGGGCCGCTGGAACACGCTGCTGACCGCGCTGCAGCAGTTCAAAGACGACCATGCCAGGAACCAGCCGATGTGGCGGACCATGCCGGAGTTCTGCGCCAAGCAGCCGCGTTATGAGCAGATGGGTTTGCGCGACCTGTGCCAGCATGTGCATGCGCTGTACGCCAAGTACGACATCGCGCGACTGACCACCGAGATGTACCTGAGCGATCACCTGCCGGCCATGAAGCCCAGCGACGCTTTTGCCCACATCGCCCACCGCACCACGCAGCGGGTGCCGATCGACGAGCTGGAGGGCCGCATCACCACCAGCTTGGTCACGCCCTATCCGCCGGGCATCCCGCTGCTGATCCCAGGCGAGGTGTTCAACAAAAAGATCGTGGATTACCTGAAGTTCAACCGCGAGTTCGCGCGGGAATGTCCAGGCTTTGAGACCGACATTCACGGCTTGGTGCAAGAGGCTGGTGTTGACGGCGTGGTGCGCTACTTCGCCGATTGCGTGGGTGCGTGATGTGCCTCAAATGTCGGCCTGTTGAGCGGCGTTAAGATGATTTCGAGGGTGGTCCCGCAAGCGGGGCGCACAGCGCCATTGCCTGTGTGACCGACTCTCATCATCACCCTATCCAACTGGAGGCTTCCCCCATGTTTCCTGAATACCGCGATCTCATCACGCAGCTCAAAGGCCACGACGCCCACTTCACCCGGCTGTTCGACAAGCACAACAAGTTGGACCAAGTGATCAAAAACAAGGAGGCCCACATCGAGCCAGGGACGCAGATCGAGATTGAGCAGCTGAAAAAAGAGAAGCTGGCGCTCAAGGACGAGCTTTACGCCATTTTGAAGAAGGCCAGCACCGCTGCTTGATAACCGCAGCGTCCCCTGAGCTCGACTCAGCGTGGGGCGGCTGTCGGTGGTGAGACGGCTGGTGGAGGGCTTGAACTGACAGGCAGTTGCCAATCCTGATCGGTTCGCACTCGCAGCCATGTTGCAAAGCGGGGCAGGCCGCTGTCGTTGAGGCCACGGTAGCGGTAGGTGATCCAAGTTCCCACTGCGGGTGGATCGCGCCGCAAGGCATCGCTTAAACCGCTGCCGATGTGGAATTCACGGCCATCGACGCTGCGCACCCGCAGCGCACCGGTCATGCCGGTGTATTTGCCGCGCCCGGCTGTGTGGCCGACCACCTGCGCTTCTGCGTCTTCATGCGTCTTGAGCTTTAGCAGGTTGTCGCTGCGCTCGGCGCGGTACAGCGTGTCGCCCCGGTGCAGCATCAGCCCTTCGCCGCCTGCGCGATCCATTTCCAGCAGCTGCCGCTGCAAGGTGGCGTGATCGGGCACTCGGGTCTGCTTCACCGCCTGCACCCACGGCTGCTGCCGCTGCGCCACCCACAGGCGGTAGGACGCGATGCGTTGCGTGAAGTCGCCCGGATGGGCAGGTAAATCGAACACCATAAAGCGGATCTGGCGCCAAGCAGCATCGTCCGGCGTTTGTTGTCGCACGGTGGATACCGCCTGTTGGAAACCGCGCCGGCCAGCCCACAGCTCGCCATCGGCTGGTTCGGCAGGCCAGCCTTGGGTGAACCAAGCGGGTGCGTGTATCGGGTGTCCGCCACGGCTGAGCAGTTGCTTGCCGTCCCAGTACCCTCGAACACCATCGAACTTTTCGCTGACCCAGTAAGCCCCCAGGTCGATGCCGGGGTGGTACCGATTCGCCATCGTCAGCGCGGGTGCCTGGGCCCAGGCGGGCGCACATGCCGCCCAACTCAGCGCGACGCTCAATGCGAAGCCTGCGGCACCTGCGGAACCTGCGAAAGGCCAGCGCATGACTCGCGAAAGGCTTGAAGTCGGCGGGAGAAGACAGCAGCCGCTCAGCCCACAGCGGCGCTGTCTTTGCTGAGGCCGCCAGTCTGGCTGAAGCCGCCATCCACATAGGTGATTTCTGCGGTCACGCCCGAGGCCAGGTCGGACAGCAAAAAGGCCGCCACGTTGCCGACCTCGTGGATGGTCACGTTGCGCCGGATCGGCGAGGCGCTGGCCACGAAGGACAGCAGCTTGCCAAAGTCCTTGATGCCGCTGGCCGCCAGCGTCTTGATCGGGCCGGCGCTGATGCCGTTGACCCGCATGCCGCGCGGACCCAGCGACTCGGCCAGGTAGCGCACCGAGGCTTCCAGGCTCGCCTTGGCCAAGCCCATGGTGTTGTAGTGCGGCACGATGCGCATCGCGCCAAGGTAGCTCAGCGTCAACAGCGCGGCGCGGTCGTTGAGGTAGGGCAGGGCCGCCTTGGCCATGCCCGGGAAACTGTAGGCGCTGATGTCGTGCGCGATGCGGAAGTTCTCGCGCGTCAGGCCGTCCAGAAAGTCGCCGGCAATGGCTTCGCGCGGTGCAAAGCCGATGCTGTGCACGAAGCCGTCGAATTTGGGCCAGGTCTGGGACAAGTCGCTGAACATGCGCTCAATCTGGGCGTCGTCGCCGACATCGCAGTCGAAAATAAGCTCAGAGTCAAACTCGGCGGCGAAATCGGTGATGCGTTCCTTAAAGCGCTCACCCACGTAGCTGAAAGCGAGCTCGGCGCCTTGCTGGTGGCAGGCTTTGGCGATGCCGTAAGCGATCGAGCGGTTGGACAACACGCCCGTGATCAGCAGCTTCTTGCCGGTGAGAAAACCCATTCTTCTATCTCCAAAAAATTTCCAGCAGAATTGTCGCATGCGCTCCACCGTCAACCTTCCTCTCTTGCTTCGGGCTCGTGCCTGCTTGCTGGCGGCTTTGGTGGCGTGGGCTGGACCGGCCTGGAGCGCGTACGGCTACGCGCTGTGGGGCGATTTGAAGTACCCGCCAGGCTTCGCGCATTTCGACTACGTGAACCCCGACGCGCCCAAAGGCGGCGAGATCCGCCTGGTGAGCAACCTGCGCAATTCCACCTTCAACAAATACAACCCGTTCACCCTGCGCGGCAGTGCGCCGGCCTATCTGTCGAACCTGATGTTCGACAGTTTGCTGACCGGCTCGCTGGACGAAACCGGCGCCGGCTACGGCTTGTTGGCCGAGGACGTGGTGGCCGCGCCCGATGGCCTCTCGGTCACCTTCCGGCTGCGCCCCGAGGCCCGGTTTCACAACGGCGACCCGGTGCTGGCGGCCGATGTGAAGCACAGCTTCGACACGCTGATGGGACCGCACACCTCGCCCGCCTACAAGACCATCCTGCAAGACGTGGCTGGATTGGACGTGATCAACGAGCGCACGGTGCGTTACCGCTTCAAAAAGCCCAACCGCGAGCTGCCGCTCACCGTCGGTGGGCTGCCGGTGTTTAGCCGCGCCTGGGGCAATGAGACCGACCCCAAGACCGGGCAGCGCAAGACCTTCGACCAAGTGGTGATGGACGTGCCGATTGGCAGCGGCCCCTACAAGGTAGGCCCGGTGCGGTTTGGCCGCGACATCACCTATGTTCGCGACCCGAACTACTGGGCGCGCGATCTGCCGGTGAAGCGGGGCACCGCGAACTTTGACGAGGTGCTGGTCAAGATTTACCGCGACAACACCGCGCGGCTGGAGGCGCTCAAGGCAGGCGAATTTGACTTGATGCGCTTCTTCTCGGCAGGCGATTGGGCGCGCCGCGTCAACGGCAAGCGCTTTAACTCGGGCGAACTGGTCAAGATCGAGTTTCAACACAGACTGCCCACCGGCTTTCAGAGCTATGTGCTCAATACCCGCAGGCCGCCGCTGGACGACCTGCGCGTGCGAGAGGCCTTGGCCCTGGCGCTGGACTACGAGTGGATGAACCGGCAGATGTTCTACGGCGCCTACCAGCGCGTGCAAGGCCTGTTTGGCAACACCGACTGTTCGGCCCAGGGGCTGCCGTCGCCAGAAGAATTGGCCTTGCTCGAACCCTGGCGCGCGGTGTTGCCACCTGTGGTTTACGGCCCCATGCTGCAGCCGCCGCGCACCGACGGCGACAGCTCGCTGCGGGCCAACCTGCGGCGTGGCCAGGCGCTGCTGCGCGAAGCGGGCTGGACCGTTCAGGACGGTCAACTGCGCGATGCCAACGGCCGGGCGATGGTGCTGGAGTACCTGGACAGCAACGAAGCGGGGGCGCGCGTGGTCACGCCGTGGGCGCGCAATCTGGAGAAGCTGGGCATCGAGCTCAAGTTCCGGCCAGTCGACTTCGCGCTGTACCAGCAGCGCCTGCGCACGTTTGACTACGACATCATTTCGATCGCCTTTGGCGGCACCAGCAATCCAGGCTCGGAGTACGCCGACCTGTTCGGCAGCGCCGCGGCCAAGACCAACGATTCCGGCAACCTGGCCGGCGTCAGCAGTCCGGCGGCAGATGCGGTGCTCACCCAGATGACCGAGGCCAAGACCCTGCCCGCCTTTCTGGTCGCCTGCCGCGCGCTGGACCGGATGATCACCAGCGGCCACTACCTGGTGCCGCAGTGGTCGGCCACCACCCACCGCATGGTCTACAACGCGGCTCGGCTGGCGCGTCCCGCGACCATGCCGCCGTATGCGCCGGGTGAAACCTGGGCGATCGACACCTGGTGGGCGCGGTGAACACCCCCGCCGCGCTGCGCGCGCGCCCCTCAAGGGGGCAACGCTGGCCGACCGGCAAAGCCGGATCGGCGGCGTTTTGGGTTGGGGGAGCGCGCGTCGGCGGCGTTGCTGGCGAGCACGCCGTACAAAAACTTTTTGGAAACGCCAACTGACCATGTGGGTCTACATCCTCAAGCGCTTGTTGCTCATGATCCCGACGCTGTTCGGCGTCTTGCTGCTGACCTTCGTGGTGATCCAGTTTGTGCCGGGTGGGCCGGTGGACCAGTATCTGGCCGAGGCGCGGGCCGGTGGGGGGATCGGGGCCGAGGGAGGCTCGGTCTACCGGGGCGCGCAGGGTGTGGATCCGCAGCGGCTGGAGCAGATCAAGGCTTTGTATGGCTTTGACAAACCGGCGCACGAGCGTTTTCTCCAGATGCTGGGTCAGTTCGCTCGCTTCGATCTGGGCACGAGCTTTTTCCAGAACAAGGCGGTCTCTGAGCTGGTGATCGAGAAGCTGCCGGTGTCGATCAGCTTGGGTTTGTGGACGTTCTTCATCAGCTACCTCGTGGCTGTGCCGTTGGGTGTGGCCAAGGCGGTGCGCGCCGGTACGCGTTTCGATCTGGTCACCACCTTGCTCGTTTTGGTGGGCTATGCCATCCCGGGCTTCGTGCTGGGTGTCGCCTTGCTGGTGATCTTTGGCGGGCAGTTGCAGTGGTTCCCGCTGCGCGGCCTGACGTCGTCAAACTGGGAAGAGCTCACCTGGGGCGCGCGCATCGTCGACTACCTCTGGCACATCACACTGCCTGTGATCGCCATGGTGCTGGGCAGTTTTGCGGTCACCACCATGCTGACCAAAAACGCCTTCCTTGAAGAGATCCGCAAACAGTATGTGACAACCGCGCGCGCTAAAGGTTTGAGCGAACGGCAGGTGATGTGGAAGCACGTGTTTCGCAACGCACTCATTCCGATCGTCACGGGCTTTCCCGCCGCCTTTATCGGCGCCTTTTTCGCCGGCTCGCTGTTGATAGAAACGCTGTTCTCGCTCGACGGCCTCGGTCTGCTGAGCTACGAGAGCGTGATTCGGCGGGACTACCCGGTGGTGATGGGCACCCTGTTCCTGTTCACCCTGATCGGTCTGGTGACCAAACTGATTTCAGACCTGTGCTATGTCTGGGTGGATCCGCGTGTGAGGTTCGATTGAGCACTCCTGCCGCGTCCGTAGCCCCTTCACTCAGCCCTTCGCGCCGCGCTTGGCAGCGCTTCAAGCGCAACCGCCTGGGCTACTGGAGCCTGATCATTTTTTGCGTGCTGGTGGTGGCCAGCCTGTTTGCCGAGGTGCTGTCGACCGATCGGCCGCTGGTGGTGCGCTACGAGGGGCAGACCTACTTTCCGCTGGTCAACGACTACCCGGAAACCGTGTTTGGCGGCGATTTTGAGAGCAACACCGATTTCTTGGACCCCTTCATCCGCGAGCGCATCACCACCGATGGCAACTGGGCGGTTTACGCGCTCAACCCCTACGGACCCAAAACGCTGAACTACTTTGCCAAAGCGCCCCATCCGTCGGCGCCGACAGCAGAGAACTGGCTCGGTACCGACGACCGTGGGCGCGATCTGCTGGCTCAGCTGATCTACGGCTTTCGGGTCAGCGTGTTGTTTGGCCTGGCGCTCACCTTCACCGGCGTGCTGCTGGGTGTGATCACCGGCGCCATTCAAGGCTTCTTCGGCGGCAAGACCGACCTGGTGTTTCAGCGCTTCATCGAGGTCTGGGGCGCCATGCCCGAGCTGTACCTGTTAATCATCTTCTCGGCGGTGTTTGCGCCGAGCATCGGTCTGTTGCTGGTGTTGCTGAGCCTGTTTGGCTGGATGGGCTTATCGGACTACGTGCGCGCCGAGTTCCTGCGCAACCGCCAGATGGACTATGTGCGCTCGGCACGCGCCATGGGCCTGAGCAGCGGGCAGATCATCTGGCGCCACGTGCTGCCCAACAGCCTCACGCCGGTGGTCACCTTCCTGCCGTTTCGCATGAGTGCTGCCGTTCTCGCGCTGACCTCGCTGGACTTTCTGGGCCTGGGTGTGCCGCCCGGCACACCCTCGCTCGGCGAACTGCTCAGCCAGGGCAAAAACAACATCGACGCCTGGTGGATTTCCATGTCCACTTTTGCGGTGCTGGTGATCACGCTGCTGCTGCTCACCTTCATGGGCGATGCACTGCGCGACGCGCTCGATCCTCGAAAGCAAGACCGGTGATGACGACACCCACGTTCCCCGCTGCGCGAGGTTCGCTGCCCCAGGACGGGGGAGGGGCCCGGTCCTTGTCGGGTCCTGTGGCTGACCCGCCTTGGGACGGCCCGGCGGTGGGCCGCGCCGCTGCCTTGCTCGAAGTTCGCAATCTGCGCGTGGGTTTTGGCGGGCAGGACGTGGTGCACGGCATCGATTTCGAGATCGCCGCTGGCGAGCGGCTGGCCCTGGTGGGCGAGTCGGGTTCGGGCAAATCGGTCTCGGCGCTGTCTTTGCTGCGCCTGGTTCAGAACGCCGATGTGTCCGGCTCGGCACTGCTCGAAGGCCGCGATTTGCTGCAGATGAGCGAGCGCCAGCTGCGCGGCGTTCGAGGCGACGAGGTGGCCATCATTTTTCAGGAGCCGATGACCGCGCTCAACCCGCTGTACACGGTGGGTACGCAGATCGGCGAGGTGTTGCAGCTCAAAAAAGGCCTGACCGCGCGCCAGGCGCAGGTTGCGAGCGTGGAGCTGCTGGCTTCTACGGGCATCCCAGAGCCAGCTCGCCGGAGCCAGGCCTATCCACACCAGCTCAGCGGCGGCCAGCGCCAGCGCGCGATGATCGCCATGGCATTGGCCAGCGCGCCGAAGCTGCTTCTGGCCGACGAGCCGACCACCGCGCTCGACGTGAGCCTGCGCGGGCAAATCCTCGATCTGCTGAGCGACCTGCAGCGCCAGCACGGCATGGCGGTGCTGCTGATCACGCACGACCTCAACTTGGTGCGTCGTTTCGCCAGCCGCATCGCGGTGATGGAGCGTGGACACCTCGTGGAAACCGGCGATGTGGCGCGCGTGTTTGCCGAGCCGCAACACGCTTACACCCGCAAGCTGCTGGCCAGCCGACCCGAGCGCGACTTGGCCGAGGCGGCACCTGCTGTGGGCGAGTCGGTGCTGAGCGCTCGCGGCCTGCGGGTGAGCTACCCGGTGCCAGTGCCCGGGTTGCGGGGCTGGTTCAAAAAGGGTGAGTTCGTGGCGGTGCAGGGCGCCGACCTGGACATTGCGCCTGGGCAGACGCTGGGCGTGATAGGCGAATCGGGCTCGGGCAAGTCCACGCTGGCGCTGGCAGCGCTGGGGCTGCTGCCGTTCAAAGGCAGCCTGTGCGTGGCGGGCACCGACTGGCACGAGGCGCGGCGCAGTGGACATGCAAAAGCGCTGCGCCAGCGCATCCAAGTGGTGTTTCAAGACCCTTTCTCCTCGCTGTCCCCGCGCATGACGGTGGAGCAGATCGTGGGCGAAGGTCTTCTGGTGCACCAGCCAACCTGCACCGCTGCCGAGCGCCGCGAACGCGTGATCGCCGCGCTGGCCGATGTGGGCCTGGTGGACGACTCCAGCCAGGGCGGTGGCTGGCTGCAGCGCTACCCGCATGAGTTTTCCGGTGGCCAGCGCCAGCGCCTGGCGATCGCTCGGGCCCTGATCGTCAACCCCGAGCTGCTGGTGCTCGACGAGCCCACCAGCGCGCTGGATGTCACGGTGCAGAAACAGGTACTGGCCTTGCTGCAGCGCCTGCAGCGCGAGCGTGGGTTGAGCTATCTGTTCATCACCCACGATGTCGACGTGATCCGCGCCATGGCCCATGAGGTGCTGGTGATGAAAGATGGGGCTGTGATTGAGCGTGGTCCAGTGGAACAGGTGCTGGCTGCGCCTCGACATCCCTACACCCGGACGCTGGTGCAAGCCGCCATCTGACAGCCAGGCCATCCTGGGCACGGCGCCTTGGCCGACACAGCCGTTGAGGCGCTTGCGATATTGTCGGTTGGCATCCACTGCACGCGAGCACATGATCGTTGTCACGTTCGGCTGACCGACACAGCGCTATAAACATCGGCTGCCTTGTTCGCAGCCGCCCAAGCCTTCCCCATGCGCCCCGCACCAAAGTCCGCCACCACCCCATCCTCTGCTGTCCGTCGGCCGGTCAACTTAGGCTCGCCCGCGCGTTGGCTGGCTCTGGGTTGGTCTGATTTGCGGCGGAACCCCTTGCCCGGCCTGTTCCATGGCTTCTTGCTCACCGCCTTTGGCGCGCTGTTGCTTTGGGCGGCGCGCGACAAATTCTGGCTTCTCGCCGGCGCGTTCTCGGGTTTCCTGATCGTCGCCCCGATCCTGGCCACGGGGCTCTACCAGTTGAGTCGCGCGCTTGAGAGCGGGCGCCGCGTGGGCATGGCCGAGGTGGTCTCGCTATGGCGCTCGGGGGACCGTCGGTTGGTGATTTTCGGGCTGCTGCTGGGGTTGGCTGGAACTGGCTGGGTGCTGACCTCGGCCGGGCTGATCACGCTTTGGTCGCCGTTGGCGATTCAGAAGCCTGCCGATTTCCTGCGCCATGTGGTGCTGGTGCGTGAAGTCGGCTTGTTCGAAGCCTGGTTGCTGCTCGGCGCCCTGCTGGCAGCTCCGGTGTTTGCCTCCACGGTGGTGGCGCTGCCGATGCTGGTGGACACCCAAGCCCCTGTCATGGTCGCTTTGAAAGCAAGCTGGCGCGCGGTTGCCAACCACCCTGGTCCCATGGTCGCTTGGGCAGTGGTTATCGTGTTGCTGGTCGGCCTGGGGATGGCTACCGCGTTGCTGGGCCTGATTGTGATCGCGCCGTGGATTGCCCATGCCAGCTGGCACGCCTACCGCGACCTTACCCATCTGCCCGCCAGTGGCTCGCCCATCCGCTGAGGTCCGCCGATGGAAGACACCCTTTTCGGCTACACCGAAGCTCAAATCGCCCAGTTCGGCCTGACCTTTGGCGTCGGCGCCTTCATTCTTTACATGCTGTTCATCGTGCTTAACCTGGCGCGGGAGTCGAAGGCAGGCAAGTTCGGCACGTTCATTTTGTTTCTGGTGCTGTCGTTTGGCATGCTGGGTTTTCTGGCCAAAAATCTCATCCAGTGGTTTCTGGGTATCTGAACGCCAGACCGGTCTGTTGCCGTGATCAGTCGATTGCCAAGAGGCCATTTTCCGGGCTATAATGTTGGCTTCACGACCAATTGGGCGGGTAACTACCGGCCCATTTTTTTTGGCCGAACGCTTTTCATGGTGAGCGCCTGTTAGGGCTCTTCCAAACCGCACGCAACCCCGCCCTAATTAGGACCGAAGACCTCTACCGAATGGCCTGGCAACAAACCGTCGAGCAAACCGTTACCGGACTGGGTTTTGACCTGGTGGATCTTGAGCGCTCCGCTGGCGGCCTGTTGCGCGTCACGATCGACTGGCCTTGGCAGCCCGCCGCAGCACGCGAAGTTGCTCCGGAGCGGTTTGTGACGGTTGAAGATTGCGAAAAAATCACCCGCCAGCTCCAGTACCTGCTGGAGGTGGAGGGTCTCGAGTACCGGCGTCTGGAAGTCGGGTCGCCTGGTATCGACCGCCCGCTGCGTCGCGAGCAGGACTACCAGCGCTTTGCAGGGCATGTGGTGGACATCAGCCTCAAGACCCGGATTGGCGTGACCGGCACCGAGGTCTCGCCCAGTCGCAAAAAGTTTCGCGGCACGCTGGAGCGTGCAGAAGATGGTGTGCAGTGGCGTTTGGTTTGGAGCGATGAGCCCGAGCCCAAGCCGGGTCAGCGCGTGAGCAAGAAGCGCGCACCACCAGCTCTGCAGGCGCTTGATTTTGTGCTGGATGACGTGCAACAGGCTCGTCTGGCGCCGATTGTGAGTTTCAAAGGCCGCGCCGCGTCGCGAGGCCAAGAGCCTGAAGGGCAAGAATTGTGATTTCAAAGAAGACACCGGAAAGGTTGGCGAGTGAAATGAACCGCGAAATGCTGATGTTGATTGATGCCATCTCCCGCGAGAAAAACGTGGAGCGCGATGTCGTGCTCGGCGCGGTTGAGCTGGCACTGGCCTCTGCCACCAAGAAACTTTACAAAGGTGAGGTAGACATTCGGGTGGCGATTGACCCCGACACCGGCGGTTACGACACCTTCCGCCGCTGGCTGGTGGTGCCCGATGAGGCCGGTCTGCAGAATCCAGAAGCAGAAGAGCTGCTCACCGATGCACGCGATGAACTCGAAGACATCGAAGAGGGCGATTTCATCGAAAAGCCGGTGGACAGCGTGCCGATCGGCCGCATTGGCGCGATGGCTGCCAAGCAGGTGATCCTGCAAAAGATCCGCGATGCCGAGCGAGAAATGCTGCTCAACGATTTCATGTCGCGCGGCGACAAGATTTTTGTGGGCACCGTCAAGCGCATGGACAAGGGCGATTTGATCGTTGAGAGCGGACGCGTTGAAGGCCGCCTGCGTCGCAGCGAAACGATCCCCAAAGAGAATTTCCGCACCGGGGATCGGGTGCGCGCCATCATCACGGAAGTCGACCTCACGCTGCGTGGCGCGCCTATTTTGCTGTCGCGTTCCGCACCCGCGTTCATGATGGAACTGTTTCGCCAAGAAGTGCCTGAGATCGAGCAGGGCCTGCTGGAAATTAAGGCCTGTGCCCGCGATGCCGGCTCGCGCGCCAAGATTGCCGTTCTCTCCTACGACAAGCGGATCGATCCGATCGGTACCTGTGTTGGCGTGCGCGGTTCGCGCGTGACCGGTGTCACCAACGAGCTGGCTGGCGAGCGGGTGGACATTGTGCTTTGGAGCGAAGACCCGGCGCAGTTCGTGATCGGCGCGCTGGCGCCAGCCAACGTTTCCTCCATCGTGGTCGATGAAGAGCGCCATGCGATGGATGTGGTGGTCGATGAGGAAAACTTGGCGATTGCCATCGGTCGCGGCGGACAGAACGTGCGTCTGGCCTCCGAACTCACCGGTTGGCGCATCAACATCATGACCGCTGATGAGTCCGCGCAGAAACAGGCTGAAGAGGCCGACGGTATTCGGGCCATCTTCATGGCCAAGCTCGATGTGGATCAGGAAATCGCTGACATTTTGATTGAAGAAGGCTTTGCCAGCTTGGAAGAAGTGGCTTACGTGCCGTTGCAAGAAATGCTAGAGATCGAGTCTTTCGATGAAGACACGGTCAATGAGCTGCGTGCCCGCGCCAAAGATGCCCTGTTGACCATGGAAATTGCCCATGAAGAACAGGTTGAAGCCGCAACGCAGGAGCTGCGCGACATTCAAGGCGTGACCCCCGAACTGATGGCCAAGCTGTCTGAGGCTGGCGTGCATTCGCGCGATGATCTGGCCGATCTGGCCACCGACGAGCTGACCGATATCACTGGCCAGGCGCCCGAAGAGGCGACCAAGCTGATCATGCTGGCCCGCGCCCACTGGTTCGCCGGTGACGAAGCGCAACCCACCACCTGAACAGCGGAGGCCCCAGCGGAGTAAAGAACCTATGACAAGTACCACCGTCGCCGAATTGGCTGCCGAGCTGAACAAGCCCACCTCTCAGTTGCTGGAGCAACTCTCCTCTGCCGGAGTGCCCAAAGCTGGGGGGGCCGATCCAGTCTCTGAATCTGACAAACAAAAGTTGCTGGGCTTTCTCAAAGCCAGCCATGGCACGGCCAGCGGCGAGCGCAAAAAGATCACGTTGGTGCAGAAGTCCACCAGCGAGATCAAGCAGGCCGACGCCACTGGGCGTGCACGCACGATCCAGGTAGAGGTGCGCAAAAAACGCACCTTCATCAAACGAGATGATGAGCCTGTGGCCGCGCCCACACCCCCACCTGCGCCTGCACCCGCGCCCGTTGAGCCTGCGGTCGACACCGAAGCGCTTGCCCGTCGCGAGGAGGATGCACGCCGCCAAGCGGAGTTGTTGCGCATCCAAGAAGAAGAGCTGACTGCCAAGCGCGCTGCGCGCGAGGCCGAAGAGGTCCGCCAAGCGCAAGCCGAGCAAGATGCCCGCGACGCCGCGCTGGCTCAAGCCAATGCAGAAGCCGAGCAGGCAAAGGCCACCAACGCGCCAGCCGAAGAGCCGTCCACGCTGGCTGAAAAGCACGCCAAAGCCAAAGAAGAAAGTCTGGAGCGCGAATCCCAGGCGTTGGCCGCAGCGGAGCGCAGTGCCGAAATCAAGCAAGCCGATGATCTGCGCGCGAAGGATTTGCTGGAGCGCCGCAGCAAGGCGGAAAAAGAGGCTGCCAGCATCCGCGCCATGATGTCCGCGCCTGCCAAAACGATGGTGGCCAAGAAGCCCGAACCGCCTGCGCCTCTCAAAGGCACGTTGCACAAGCCCGTTGGCACGCCGGGTGCCAAGCCCGCAGGCACAGCAGCCACAGCCGTTGTGGCGGGCAAGAAAGAGGTCAAATCGGAAAACCTGTCGTCGACCTGGAAGGACGACGCAGCGAAGAAAAAAGAAATCAAAACCCGTGGTGACACCGGTGCGGGCCGTTCCACCAGCTGGCGTGGTGGACCGCGCGGTGGCGGCGGTGGGCGCCGTGGCGGACGCGATTCGAGCAGCGACAGCCGCAGCAACTTTGTGGCGCCAACCGAGTTCAAGTCGATTGAGGTGCATGTGCCCGAGACGATCACCGTGGGTGAGCTGGCCCACAAGATGAGCCTGAAGTCTTCCGAGGTGATCAAGGCGCTGATGAAAATGGGCCAGATGGTCACCATCAACCAGCCGCTGGACCAGGACACCGCCATGATTGTGGTGGAAGAGCTGGGTCACGTGGCGGTGGTGGCAGCGCTGGACGATCCAGAGGCCTTCACGGAAGAGGGCGTGCACCACGAAGGTGAGTCGCTGCCTCGCGCTCCTGTGGTGACGGTGATGGGCCACGTCGACCACGGCAAAACCTCGCTGTTGGATTACATCCGCCGCGCGAAAGTGGCCGTGGGCGAAGCCGGCGGCATCACGCAGCACATTGGCGCTTACCACGTGCAAACCGAGCGCGGCATGGTGTCGTTTCTCGACACCCCCGGTCACGAGGCGTTCACTGCCATGCGTGCCCGGGGCGCCAAGGCAACCGACATTGTGATTCTGGTCTGCGCAGCTGACGACGGCGTGATGCCGCAGACCCGCGAAGCGATCAAGCACGCGAAGGCGGCAGGCGTCCCCATGGTTGTGGCGCTGACCAAGATCGACAAGCCCGGCATCAACTTTAACAAGGTTCGCACCGAGTTGGTGGCCGAAGATGTGTTGCCTGAAGAGTTTGGTGGCGACGTGCCGTTTGTGGGCGTGTCTGCCAAGACCGGCGAAGGCATCGATGCGCTACTGGAGCAGGTGTTGCTGCAGGCCGAGGTCATGGAACTCAAGGCACCGGTCGATGCAATGGCCAAGGGCCTGGTGATCGAAGCTCGCCTGGACAAGGGTCGCGGCGCGGTTGCCACCGTGCTGGTGCAAAGCGGCACGCTCAAGACAGGCGATGTGGTGCTGGTGGGTCAGACCTCGGGCCGCGTGCGCGCCATGCTGGATGAAAACGGCAAATCGATCAAAGAAGCTGGTCCCTCCATTCCAGTGGAGATCCAGGGTCTGTCGGAAGTGCCGCAGGCGGGTGATGATTTCATGGTGATGACCGACGAGCGCCGTGCGCGCGAAATCGCGACATACCGTGCTGGCAAATTCCGCAACACCAAGTTGGCCAGGCAGCAGGCCGCCAAGTTGGAGACCATGTTCGCTGACCTCAGTGCCGGCGAGGTCAAGGTGGTGCCCATCATCGTCAAGTCCGATGTGCAGGGCTCGCAGGAAGCGCTTTCCAGCTCGCTGCTCAAGCTCTCGACCGACGAAGTCAAGGTGCAGGTGGTGTTCGCAGGGGTGGGCGGTATCAGCGAGAGCGACGTCAACCTGGCTATCGCCTCCAAGGCGGTCATCATCGGTTTCAACGTGCGTGCCGATGTCGGTGCGCGCAAGTTGGCTGAAGGCAACGATGTCGATCTGCGCTACTACAACATCATTTACGACGCGGTCGACGAGCTCAAAGCCGCCATGTCGGGCATGCTGGCACCGGAAAAGCGCGAAGAGATCATTGGCTCGGCCCAGATTCGTACCGTGTTTGTTGCTTCCAAAATCGGCACTGTGGCGGGTTGTATGGTCACCTCCGGTCAGGTCACACGCGGTGCGCATTTCCGACTGTTGCGCGACAACGTGGTGATCTACACCGGCGAAATCGACACCCTCAAGCGCGAAAAAGACGACGTGCGCGAGGTCAAGGAAGGCTTCGAGTGCGGTATCAAGCTGAAGAACTACAACGACATCAAAGAGGGCGATCAGCTCGAGTTCTTTGACGTCAAAGAAGTGGCGCGCACGCTGTAAGCGGTTCTCACCATGGCACGCAAGTCCTCCAAACCGAATCGCGGTTTTCAAGTGGCCGACCAGATCCAGCGCGATCTGGCGGAACTGATCGCGCGCGAGCTCAAGGATCCGCGGGTTGGCATGGTCACCATCAACGCGGTGGAGGTCACGCCCGACTACGCGCACGCCAAGGTGTTCTTCAGTTTGCTCACAGGCGACCCGGCAGAAACCCTGGCTGGTTTGAACACAGCGGCTGGGTTTCTGCGCAGCGCTTTGTTCAAGCGCCTTCACATTCATACCGTACCCACATTGCATTTCGTGTTCGACCGCACCACCGAGCGCGCGGCTGATATGAACGCCTTGATCTCCAAGGCGGTGGCTTCGCGGTCAAAGGACGAGGAGTAAAGATGCAGGGCCAACGCACCAGGGTGCAGAGGCGCCCTGTGCATGGGGTGCTGCTGCTAGACAAACCGCTGGGTCTTTCCAGTAACCAGGCTTTGCAAAAAGCCAAATGGTTGCTGCGCGCCGAGAAGGCCGGTCACACCGGCACGCTCGATCCGCTGGCCACTGGCGTGCTGCCGCTGTGTTTCGGTGCCGCCACCAAGTTCAGTCAAATGCATCTCGATGCTGACAAGACGTACGAAACCGAGGTTCGCCTGGGTGTCAAGACCAGCACCGGCGACGCCGAGGGCGAGATCATCGCTACCCAGGCGGTGACTTGTTCGCCCGGGCAGGTGGTTGAGGTGCTGGATCGTTTCATGGGCGAGATTGAACAAGTGCCGCCGATGCACAGTGCCTTGAAAAAAGACGGCAAAGCCCTCTACGAATATGCCCGCGAAGGAATCACGGTGGAGCGCGAAGCGCGCCGCGTCGCGATTCACGACCTCGATTTGCTGGACATGCAGCTCGATGGCGATGCACCCAGTCTGCGGCTGCGCGTGCGTTGCAGCAAAGGCACCTACATCCGCACCTTGGGCGAAGACATCGGCGAGGCCCTGGGTTGTGGCGGGCATCTGGCCTCTCTGCGACGCATCGCCACCGACCCGTTCCAGATCGACCACTGCGTGACACTGGGCGCGCTGGAAGCCATGAGCGAGGCCGAGCGAACCGACTGCTTGATGCCTGTTCCTTTGCTGCTGCAAGGCCACACCCCGATCACACTCGACGAAGACAATGCCGCACGCTTTCTGAGCGGCGTTCGCCGGCGCGGCGCCTGGCCCAATCAACCCCAGGTGGCGGTGTATGGCCCAGCGCCGGGTGCTGGCTCCAGCGCCATCACCTTGCTCGGCAGTGCCCACACGGCGGGCGGCGAACTCATCCCGGGGCGGCTGCTGAGCCCCATCGAAATCCAGCAAATCCTGAAAACCGAATCGAAACTCACACCATGAGCAAACAAATCCGCAACATCGCCATCATCGCCCACGTTGACCACGGCAAGACCACCATGGTGGACCAGCTGCTGCGCCAGTCGGGCACCTTCGCCGAGCACGAAAAAGTGGTCGACACCGTGATGGACAACAACGCCATCGAACGCGAGCGGGGTATCACCATCTTGGCCAAGAACTGCGCCGTGAGCTGGAAAGACACCCACATCAACATCCTGGACACCCCTGGCCACGCCGACTTTGGTGGCGAGGTGGAGCGCGCGCTGTCCATGGTGGACGGCGTGGTGCTGTTGATCGACGCACAAGAAGGCCCCATGCCACAAACGCGCTTTGTGACCAAAAAGGCGCTGGCCTTGGGTCTCAAGCCCATCGTGGTGGTCAACAAGGTGGACAAGCCCGGTGCGCGTCCCGATTTCGTGGTCAACGCCGCGTTCGATTTGTTCGACAAGCTGGGTGCTACCGACGAGCAGCTTGACTTCCCTGTGGTCTACGCCTCGGGAATCAATGGCTGGTCTTCGCTGACCGAGGGCGAGGCCGGTGAGCAGTGGGGCCCTGATATGTCGGCCCTGTTCGACACCGTGCTCAACCACGTGCCAACGCAAACGGGTGACGCCAGCGCACCGCTGCAGATGCAAATCTCCGCCCTCGACTTCTCCACTTTCGTGGGTCGTATCGGTGTGGGTCGCGTCAGCCAAGGCACTATCCGACCCAACACCGACGTGTTGGTGATGGAAGGTCCAGATGGCAAGTCTTACAAAGGCCGCATCAACCAGGTGCTGACCTTCCAAGGTCTGGACCGGGTGCAGGTGACAGAGGCTGGCCCTGGCGAAATCGTTCTGGTCAACGGCATCACCGAGATCGGCATTGGCGTGACCCTGACCGATCTGGCCAACCCGATGCCGATGCCGATGCTCAAGATCGATGAGCCGACCCTGACCATGAACTTTTGCGTCAACACCAGCCCACTGGCCGGTCGCGAAGGCAAGTTTGTCACCAGCCGTCAGATCTGGGACCGCCTGCAACGCGAACTGCGTTCCAACGTGGCGCTGCGTGTCAAGGAAACCGACGAAGAGGGCGTGTTCGAGGTGATGGGCCGTGGTGAGTTGCACCTGACGATTCTGCTGGAAGAAATGCGCCGCGAAGGCTACGAGCTGGCGGTGTCCAAGCCGCGCGTGGTGTTCCGCGAGGTCAATGGTGAAAAGCACGAGCCTATCGAAATGGTGACGGCCGACATTGAAGAGACGCATCAGGGCGGCGTGATGCAGGCCCTGGGCGAGCGCAAGGGCGACCTGGTCAACATGGAGTCGGACGGCCGTGGCCGCGTGCGCCTGGAGTACCGCATTCCAGCACGGGGCCTGATCGGTTTCACCAACGAGTTCATGAACCTGACGCGCGGCTCGGGCCTGATTGCCAACATCTTCGACAGCTACGAGGCGCACAAGGGCGACATCGGCAGCCGCAAGAACGGTGTGCTGATTTCGATGGACGATGGCGAGATCTTCACCTACGCGCTGGGCAAGCTTGATGACCGCGGGCGCATGTTTGTGCGCCCCAATGACCCGGTGTACGAAGGCATGATTGTGGGCATCCACAACCGCGACAACGATCTGGTGGTCAACGCCACCCGCACCAAGCAGCTGACCAACTTCCGCGTCAGTGGCAAGGAAGACGCGATCAAGATCACGCCGCCGATCGAGCTCACGCTGGAATACGGTGTGGAATTCATCGAGGAGGATGAGCTGGTCGAGATCACGCCGAAAAGCGTGCGCCTGCGCAAGCGCTACCTGAAAGAGCACGAGCGCAAACGCGCAGGGCGCTGATTCGGGGCTGGCGCAACCCAGGCCCATCTGCCGCCATACCAAGCCAGTCTTTGCAGGCTGGTGGATCAGAGCACCGATGAACGAACGCCCCCCGCTGACCCATGCGCAGGCGGTCACGATGATGATCGTGGCAGCCTTCTTGTGGTCGATTGCTGGCGTGGTCACGCGCCAGCTCGAATCGGCGCAGCGCTTTGAGGTGACGTTCTGGCGCAGCGCGTTCACCGTGTTGTCGCTGCTGCTGATCCTGCCGCTGTGGCGCGCCGCCAACCGCCGGGCCGACCGCGTGATGAGCCAGCCGGCGCCGGTCGCCCAGCGCTCCTTGGTGGCCGGGTTTCTGCATCGCCACTGGGGGTTGCTGCCCGAGTCGCCAGCGTTTTGGGTCTCGGGCCTGTGCTGGAGCGTGATGTTCACCGCCTTCATGGTGGCCCTGAGTTTCACCAGCGTGGCCAACGTGCTCATCATCATGGCGGTCGGCCCGTTGCTGACCGCCCTGCTGTCCCGCGTGGTTACTGGCCAGCCAATGGACTGGCGGGTCTGGATCACCATCGGTGTCGCGGGCGCTGGCATGGCTTATATGTATGGCGGACAAATGCTGGCTTTGATGGGCGGCGACAGCATGCAGGCGAACGACCTGCTGATCGGCTCCCTGGTCGCCCTGTGTGTGCCGGCAGCTGGCGCAGTCAACTGGACGGTGGTTCAGCGCAGCCAAAGCCATGGTGAGCGCATCGACCTGGTGCCATCGGTTTTGCTGGGCGCTGTGATCTCGTCACTGGCAACTTGGCCGCTGGCCTTCCCCTTTTCCGCCACTGGCAGCGACATTGGCTGGCTGGCCGTGCTGGGGCTGTGCCAGCTGGCCATCCCCTGCCTGCTGGCTGTGACCGCCGCGCGGGTGCTGAAAGCGCCCGAGGTGTCGCTGCTCGCTTTGCTGGAGGTGGTCTTCGGCATTCTCTGGCCCTGGCTCTGGGCCAACGAAGCGCCAGGTGCGCAAGTGCTTTCAGGTGGTAGTGTGGTGCTGGGTGCGCTGGTGATCAACGAGCTGGTGGGCTGGCGATCGCGCGTTGGCTCGCCCCGCATCCAGGTACTTGAAGCCACAGCCGCCCGTCCTGAGCGCAGGCCCCAAACAAAGAAAACACCATGACCACCCAATCCACACCATCCACCACACCCACCGTTGCCAGCGATCACTGGGTGCTTGCCGAGATGCGAGGCCGCGTTGGTTGCCTCACACTTAACCGCCCTCAGGCGCTCAACGCCTTGTCGCTGGACATGATCCGCAGCCTGACAAGCACCTTGCAGCACTGGCGCGACGACCCGATGGTGCTGGCGGTGGTGCTGCGTGGGATGGGCAAGGAGGGTCCGTTTGGTGCTTTTTGTGCTGGTGGCGACATCCGGTTTTTTCACCGGGCAGCGCTGGCCGGTGACGATGCGTTGGAAGCCTTTTTCACCGAGGAATACACCCTTAACCACCTGATCCACACCTACGCCAAGCCTTTCATCGCGTTCATGGACGGCATCGTCATGGGTGGTGGCATGGGCATCAGCCAAGGCGCCAGCCTGCGGGTGGTCACCGAACGCAGCAAGCTGGCGATGCCAGAGACCGCCATTGGCCTTTTCCCCGATGTCGGTGGCGGCTATTTTCTGAGTCGGTGTCCAGGGCGTGTCGGCGAGTATTTGGCCCTTACCGGTCGGGTGCTCGACGGCATGGCCGCGCTGGGCGTGGGCCTGGCCGACGCCAAGATGGAAAGTGGGCGCCTGACTGGGCTGTGGGAAAGCCTGGGTCAGACGCCTTATGAGAGCGGAGAGGCGGTGCAGCGCTGGTGCGAGAACCACACTCAGAAGATTGCGCCCCGCGCCGATGTGCTGGGCGTGGGCGCGCGAGCGCGCATCGATCGGGTGTTTGCGCTGGACAGCGTGAGCGCCATCGTGAGCGCGCTTGAGACAGAAGATGGCGACGATTGGTGTCGCGACACGGCGGCCCTGTTGCGCAAGCGTTCGCCGCTGATGCTGCATGTGGTGCTTGAACAAATCCGGCGTGCTCGAGCCCTGGGCCTGGCCGACAACCTGCGCATGGAGCGCGACATGGTGCACCGCTGCTTTCACCTGCGCCCCGGCGCTGCGGGTGAAACAGTGGAGGGCATCCGCGCTTTGGCGATTGATAAAGACCATGCCCCGCGCTGGCAACCCGCCACCATTGAGCAGGTGACGCCAGCACAGGTGACCCCGTTTTTTGTCAGCCCGTGGGGCGCTGAGGAACACCCTTTGCGCGCGCTCGTTTGATGGCTTAAGCTGCCACTCTGCGAGTGGCAAGCGCTTTCGTTATATGAAAAGAAATAGGGTATTGACCATCTATAGATGAAAGTCTATAGTGACAGGCTAAGTTCAACCCAACGTCCTGTTGGTTGAGCGGCTGGTCACTTGGTTGCAGCAGCGTTCGTTTTCTCCAGGTCGTTGGATGTGTTCCCACATTCACCGGCGCTGTGCGTCGGTGTTTTCTCGACCAACAAAGGAGAAAACCCCATGAAGACAAATCCCTATTTCGTGCTCGCTGCACTCAGCGCCGCTGTAGTGCTGGGTGCTTGTGGCAAAAAAGAAGAGGCCCCGGTCGCCGCAATGCCCGCAGCGGCTGAAGCCCCAGCTGTCGCTACTGCCTGCGGCAAGGTCACGGTGGCCAACATGAACTGGCAGTCGGCCGAGGTGCTGGCCAACATCGACGACATCATTCTCAGCCAAGGTTACGGCTGCGACGTGGAGCTGGTGCCAGGCGACACCATGCCCACACTGACCGCCATGATGGAAAAAGGCCAGCCCGACGTGGCGCCCGAAGCCTGGGTGAACGCGGTGCGTCAGCCGCTGGACGCGGCGGTCAAAGAGGGCAAGCTGCACTACGGCGCCCAGTCACTCAAAGACGGTGGCCTGGAGGGCTGGTGGATCCCCAAATTTGTGGCCGATGCCAACCCCGACATCAAGACCATCGATGACGCACTCAAGCGCCCCGACCTGTTTCCTTCGTCGGAAAATAAAGGCAAGGGTGTGATTCACAACTGCCCGGCGGGCTGGAGCTGCCAGATCACCACCGGCAACGCCTTCAAGGCTTGGGAGGCAGAGAAAAAAGATTTTGTGCTTCTCGACACCGGATCGGCCGCTGGCCTTGACGGCTCGATCGCCAAAGCCAACGAGCGCAAAGAAGGCTGGCTAGGCTACTACTGGGCACCGACCTCCATCCTCGGCAAGTACGAGATGGTGAGGCTCGATGCTGGCGTGCCCCACGACGCAGCTGCTTGGGAAGCGTGCAACGCCAAGACCGAATGCGACAAGCCGGTCAAAAACGACTGGGCCCGCTCCGAGGTGTACACCGTCATCACCGATTCTTTTCAAAAGGCCGGTGGCCCCGCTGTGGACTACTTGAACACGCGCTCGTGGAGCAACGACACGGTCAATGCTCTGCTGTCCTGGATGAGCGACAACCAGGCCACCGGTGCCGATGGCGCGACGCATTTTCTGAAGACCCAGCCGGAAATCTGGACCTCATGGGTTTCGCCGGAAGCAGCGGAGAAAATCAAGGCCAGCCTTTGATCCGAGGCGTTTGAAAAACGTCACAGCCGTGTTCTAAAAAAGCGCGGATCGCCATGGCGGCAGGAGTCTCTGGAATGCGCAATTCCAGCACTTCTGGCCGCCATTTTTGTGTCCAAAGCAAAGGAACCCCATGTCTTGGCTGACCGAATTTCCCGCCTTAGGCTCAGAGACCCTGAGTGCCATGCGGCGTGCCATTGATGGCTCATTCCGCGCCTTTACCCGCGAATACGGCGAGCCGCTGGAGCGGCTGTTTGACCCGCTGCGCGACTTTTTGCTGTTCTCCGAGCGCCTGCTCACCCAGTCGCCTTGGCCATTGGTGATCGGCGTCATCGCGCTGATTGCTTGGCTCGCTTCTCGCTCGTGGAAGATCGTGGTCGGTACGGTGCTCACCCTGCTGGCCATCGGCTACTTCGGTATGTGGGACGACACCATGAAGACGGTCTCGATGATCTTCGTCTGCACCGTTGTCGCGCTGGCGGTGGGGCTTCCGATTGGCATTCTGATGAGCCGCTGGGACCGCCTGCAAAGAATCATCAACCCCACACTGGACGTGATGCAAACCATGCCCAGCTTCGTCTACCTGATTCCGGTGGTGATGTTGCTGGGCATTGGCCGCGTGCCCGGGCTGATCGCGGTGGTGATCTACGCCATTCCGCCGGTGATCCGTTTCACCAACCTGGGCATCCGCTTGGTGGACAAAGACCTGCTGGAGGCGGCCGATGCGTTCGGCTCGTCCATCTGGCAGAAGATGACCAAGGTGCAGCTCCCGCTGGCCTTGCCCACCATCATGGCCGGTGTGAACCAGACCATCATGCTGTCGCTGGCCATGGTGGTGATTGCTTCCATGATCGGTGTGCAAGGCCTGGGCCAGCCCGTGCTTAAAGCAATTTCCAACCAGTACTTCACCATGGGTGTGCTCAATGGCCTGGCCATTGTGGGCATCGCCATCATTTTTGACCGCGTGTCGCAGGCCTATGGCAAGCGGCTGCAAAAACACCTGGAGGTCGTCCATGGCTGAAGCACTCGTCACCAATCGTACATCGGTCGACACCTCGGCGTTCGCTGCATCGCCAGCCCCTGTCGCGACAGCTATCGGCGCTGCGCCGTCATGTGTCGGCATCTCGGTGCGCAAGCTCTACAAGATCTTCGGCCCCACACCCGAGAAATTTTTGGAGCCGGTGCAAAACGGCATGACCAAACAGGAGCTGCGCGACGTGCACGGCCACGTATTGGGCCTGCGCGACATCAACATCGACATGCCTGCTGGTGGCATCCAGGTGGTGATGGGCTTGTCTGGCTCCGGCAAGAGCACCCTGATCCGCCACATCAATCGCCTGATCGATCCGACCGCCGGCGAGATGCTGGTCGGCGAGCAGGACGTGGTCAAGATGAACCACGCCGAATTGCTCAGGTTTCGCCGCGAGCAGACCGCCATGGTGTTCCAGAAGTTCGCGCTGTTCCCGCACTACACCGTGCTGGAGAACGCCGAGTACGGGCTGGAAGTGCAGGGCATCGGCAGCAAGAAGCGCCGCGAGCGTGCCATGCAGTGGGTCGAGCGGGTGGGGCTCAAGGGCTACGAGAGCAACTACCCGAATCAGCTCTCTGGCGGGATGCAGCAGCGCGTGGGCCTGGCGCGCGCGCTGACCAACAACGCGCCCATTCTGCTGATGGACGAGGCGTTTTCTGCGCTCGATCCGCTGATCCGCAGCGACATGCAGAGCGTGCTGCTGGATTTGCAGCAGGAGATCGGCAAGACCATCGTTTTCATCACCCACGACCTGGACGAAGCGCTGCGCCTGGGTGACAGGATCGCGATTTTGCGCGACGGCGAAGTGGTGCAGCAGGGCACGGGTCAGCAGATCGTGCTCAAGCCGGCCAACGATTACATCGCGAGCTTTGTGCGCGATGTGAACCGCGGCCGCGTGATCCGCTGCCGCACGCTGATGCAACCCGGCGCGCGGGTCGAAGGCCCCGACGTCGACCCGAGCCTGGTGATCGAAGAGGCTGCGCGCCAGCTCAGCGTTGAGAGCAAAGATGCCGCCAACGTGGTGACATCCAAGGGCAAACACCTGGGCATCATCACCATGACCAACATCATCGGCGCCATTGTGCCGCCCACGGCCGCGCAGATGGCTGAACAACAGAGCTGAGTCGGTTCGGGCTTTTCGCCAACTCAGTAAAAAAGCTAGCCCAAAAAGGCTGGCTTTTTCGTGTGCAGAGTAAAAATAGCAGCTGGGATCAGGCCACCTGAATCCGCCTCTTGTGTCGCCTGTCTTCGGCTGCCCCAACGCGTGATGCAGCACCCATCACCGGTTGCGCGACTTCATCACCCGCTCCACCTCGCGCTTGCCTTCGCGCTCCTTGATGACATCGCGTTTGTCGTGCTCGGCCTTGCCTTTGCCCAGCGCGATCTCGCACTTCACCTTGCCGTTTTTCCAGTGCAAATTGAGCGGTACCAAGGTGTAGCCTTTTTGCTCAACCTTGCCGATGAGTCGACGGATTTGGTCTTTCTGCAGCAGCAGCTTCTTGGTGCGCACCGAGTCAGGGCTGACATGGGTGGACGCGGTGTTCAGCGGGTTGATCTGGCAGCCGATCAGGAACAGCTCACCGCCGCGGATCACCACATAGCCGTCGGTGAGCTGGACCTTGCCTGCGCGCAAGGCTTTCACCTCCCAGCCCTCCAGCACCATGCCCGCTTCGAAGCGTTCTTCGATGGCGTAGTTGAAAATGGCCTTCTTGTTGTCGGCGATGCGGGTGTCCACACCCTTGGTGGGCGTGGCTTTGCTGGGCTTGGTTGACATGGGGTCTTAGGTGCGGCCAGAACAGGCCAATACAATGCAACAACAGCGACTGCGCTGCCTGGGCGGCTCTTCCGAAAAAAATCAGGTGCCTTGCCCTTCAAGCGATTGTATGAAAACGATTCAGAAGTCTGTTTTGCTCTGGCACAGCCCACACGAGATGTTCGCGCTGGTGACCGATGTGCCGCAGTACCCCAAGTTTCTGCCGTGGTGCGATCAGGGGCTGGTGATCGAGCGTCACGAAACCGGAATGGTGGCTCAGGTGGGCATGTCCATTGGTGGACTGCGCCAGACCTTCACCACCCGCAACACCCATGTGCAAGACCGCCAGGTGCTGCTCCAATTGGTCGATGGTCCTTTCTCGAAGCTCGAAGGCTGCTGGGACTTCATCCCACTGGGGGACGGCACCCAGCGCGCCTGCAAAATCGAATTTCGCCTGACCTATGGTTTTACCAGCCAGACGCTGGCCAGGGTGGTGGGCCCGGTGTTTGACAAGATCGCGGGCAATTTGGTGGACGCGTTTGTTAAACGCGCTGATCAGGTTTACGGCGCATGAACATCGAACTGGCCTACGCCAGCGCGCCGCGCAAGGTGAACACCTTGGCGCTGGACGTGCCCGAGATTTGCACGGTCGACCAGGCGCTGGCCGCCTCAGGCTGGCTGCGAGATTTTCCAGAATTGGCTTCGGCTTCTGCGGGCATCTGGAACCTGAAAGCAGCGCGTCACACGTTGCTGCGTGAGGGGGATCGGGTGGAGTTTTACCGCGAGCTGCGGGTTGATCCCAAGGTGGCGCGTCGGGAGCGCTTTGTGGGCCAGGGCAGTCGCGGCACCGGGCTTTTTTCGCGTCGCCGACCGGGTGCCAAGCCGGGCTATTGAATCCTGGCCTCAGGACTTCAACCGTACTCGGATCGGTGCCTGTCAGGGCGCGATGCTGCCGCAGCTTGACTGAATGATCTCGTTGATGCGTTTCACTTCTGCGCCACGCGCCGTATCGTCCATGATTTCGCGCTCGCCTTTGGCGTTGGTGGTTGCCATGCGAACACCCGACTCCAGCGTGGTCTTGCTGCGCTTGGCGCGCTCGCAGTTGTCCTGCCGGGCTTTGGCTTGCTTGTCTGCCTCGGCCTTTTTTAGGGCCTGTTCCTGGGCCTCAGCCTGTTTTTTTTTGGCTTCGAGTTGCTCGTCCCGGCCGGTGATCTGCGGTGCGGCAGCGGGAGCAGGTGTTGCAGTGGATGTGGTGGAAGCCGCCGCAACAGGCGCGGTGATCGCCGGTCCAGGACGCTTGAGGATGTTTTTTTCGGGGATACCGGATGGTGGCGGGGTGTCGGAAAACACCTTGCGCCCCGACCCATCCACCCACTGCCATTGCGCGGCAGCGCCGGTGCAAACCAGGGTGGTGGCAAAGGCCAACAGCATGCTGCGCCAAGAGAAAGCGGGCGGGGTTGAAAAATTCATGCGCGCAGTGTAGCCGCGCCATTTGGGTTCCTGTGAGTGGGCGTTGGACAGCCGCGAAGCGGTAGCGGACCGGCGGTTTTTTGCTGGTGCTGAGAGGGTGTTAGACCGAATGGCACTTACTTTGTCGCCCGTAGTCATCGAGCGCGCGCGTAAGTGGTTGAAAGTGAAGAGAGGTGGCTGACCCTGGATCGATAGGATGGTTGGTTACGAAACACCCAAACCATCTCTCCGAAGGCCAGCCAATATGGATCGTAAAGCGCAAAGCGACTTGCATCAACGCCGCAGCCGTATCAAGCGGCGCTCGGAATCGAGCGCGGCGGTGGAATTCTTCAATGTGCTGACCAGCGAGGAGCTGCTGCAGACCACCGAGGCACTGCTGCCCAAGCACCGCGAGCGGCTGTACCCACCCACGGTGACGTTGTCCCTGTTCATGCGCCAGACGCTGGAGGCCGACGCGTCGTGTCAGAGGGCGGTCAACGGCTGGGCTGCGCAGCGCGCTGCTGAGGGGCTGCTTGCTTGCAGCGTGCGCACTGGCGCGTACTGCCGGGCGCGTCAGCGCCTGCCACTGCAGATGATCAGCACGCAGGCCGCAGGCGTGGGCTCCCCGCTGGCGCGCCTGGTCATGGTGATCTGCCTGGCCACCGGCGCGGCGCTGGATGCGGCCATTGGGCCGCATCGTGGCAAGGGCAGTGGCGAGCTGGGCTTGGTACGTCAGGTACTGGGCAGTTTGCGCCCGGGCGACGTGATGCTGGCCGATGCGCTGTACTGCAACTACTTCCTGATCGCCACGCTGATGGCAGCAGGCGTGGATGTGCTGTTCGAGCAAAACGGCTCGCGCATCACCGACTTGTCGCCGGGGCCAGTCGCTGGGCAAGCGCGACCACATCGTGCGTTGGCCCAAGCCAGCAAGCCGCCCACAGTGGATGACGCCCGAGCAGTACGCGAACGCGCCCCAGGAGATCGTGTTGCGTGAATGCAAGGTGGCCCACCGGGTGCTGGTCACCACGCTGCACGATCACAGGCGCGTCAGCAAGGACGATCTGTCGCAGCTCTACGCGCAGCGTTGGAACGTTGAGCTGGATCTGCGCAACCTGAAGACCACCACCGGCATGGACGTGCTGCGTTGCCAGACGCCCGAGAGAACGACAAGCAGTTGTGGGCTCACTTGCTGGCCTACAACGTGATCCGGCTGCTCATGGCTCAGGCGGCCAGCCACGCCAACGTAGACCCGCGCGACTTGAGCTTCAAGCACACGGTGCAGCTGTGGGGCGCGTGGGTGGCCAGAGGGCTATCGGCCACGCAAGACAGTGGCCGACTGTTCACGTTGATCGCGCAATGCCGCGTGGGGCATCGACCTGGCCGTATCGAGCCGAGAATGCGAAAACGAAGGCCAAAACCCTACCCTTGGCTGAAAACTCCAAGGGCGCACGCTCGCAGCAAAGTTAAGCAGTTCGGACATGATTGGGCAACAAAGTAAGTGCCATTCGTGTTAGACCGGAGCACAGCAACGGGTGCAGGGCGACTGGTCAGCCTGTGCTGGTCAAGGGCCCAGCTACAATCGATTTTTTGGAGCTTCACCCATGCGCCTACTCGGCAAAGCGCTCACCTTCGACGACGTTCTTTTGGTGCCCGCGTATTCCCAGGTATTGCCCAAAGACGCGTCCTTGGCGACCCAGTTCTCGCGCAACATCTCCCTGAACATACCGCTGGTCTCGGCCGCCATGGACACTGTGACCGAAGCCCGACTGGCGATTGCCATCGCCCAAGAAGGCGGTATCGGCATCGTGCATAAAAACTTCACCGCGCAGGAGCAAGCGGCCCAAGTCGCCAAGGTCAAGCGTTACGAATCGGGCGTGCTGCGCGATCCGGTGGTGATTTCGCCGCAGACCACCGTGCGCCAGGTGATGCTGCTGTCCGACGAGCTCGGCATATCGGGCTTCCCGGTGGTGGACGCAGGCAAGGTGGTCGGCATCGTCACCGGGCGCGACCTGCGCTTTGAGACCCGATTCGACCTGCCCGTGAGCGAGATCATGACGCCGCGCGAGCGTTTGGTGACCATGCCCGACGGCACCACGCCGGCCGAGGCCAAGACCTTGCTCAACAAGCACAAGATTGAGCGCCTGCTGCTGGTCAGCGACGCCTTCGAGCTCAAAGGCCTGATCACGGTGAAAGACATCACCAAGCAGCTGAATTTTCCCAACGCCGCGCGCGACGCTGCTGGCCGCTTGCGCGTTGGCGCTGCGGTGGGCGTGGGCGAGGGCACCGAAGAGCGGGTAGAAGCACTGTCGAAGGCTGGCGTGGACGCGATCGTGGTCGATACCGCGCACGGCCACAGCAAGGGCGTGTTGGACCGCGTGCGCTGGGTCAAGCAGAACTACCCGCACATTGATGTGATTGGCGGCAACATCGCCACCGGCAGTGCGGCGCTGGCTTTGGTCGAGGCGGGCGCTGATGGCGTGAAAGTGGGCATTGGCCCCGGCTCTATTTGTACCACCCGCATCGTGGCTGGTGTGGGTGTGCCGCAGATCATGGCGATCGACAACGTGGCCACCGCGCTGCACGGCACCGGCGTGCCGATGATTGCCGACGGCGGCATCCGCTACAGCGGCGACATCGCCAAGGCCATCGCAGCCGGCGCCCACACGGTGATGATGGGCGGCATGTTCGCCGGCACCGAAGAGGCGCCGGGTGAGATCGTGCTGTTCCAGGGCCGCAGTTACAAGAGCTACCGCGGCATGGGCTCCATTGGCGCCATGCAGCAAGGCAGCGCCGACCGCTATTTTCAGGAATCCAGCACCGGCAACCCCAATGCCGACAAGCTGGTGCCCGAGGGCATTGAGGGCCGCGTGCCTTACAAGGGGTCGGTGGTCAGCATCATTTTTCAGATGGCTGGCGGCTTGCGCGCTTCCATGGGTTACTGCGGTTGCCCCAACATTGAAGACATGCGCTCCAAGGCTGAGTTCGTCGAAATCACCTCGGCTGGCATTCGCGAAAGCCATGTGCATGATGTGCAGATCACGAAAGAAGCGCCCAACTACCGGGCTGAATGAGTCCCCCCCGCGCCGGCTTCGCCGCCACCCCCAGGGGCGGCACTGGCGGCCCGGCAAAGCCGGTTCCGCGGCGCCCTGGGTTTTGGAACCTCCTCGTTGTTCTGCAAGGCTGTTGATGCGGCCTTTCTTTTTTTCTGAAGTTCATCTTTAAGCCATGCAGCACCAGAAAATTCTTATTCTTGATTTCGGTTCCCAGGTTACCCAGCTGATCGCTCGCCGGGTGCGTGAGGCAAACGTGTATTGCGAGGTGCATCCCTGCGACGTGAGCAGCGACTGGGTGCGCGAATTCGCGGCAGACGGCTTGCTCAAGGGCGTGATCCTGTCGGGCAGCCACGCCAGCGTCTACGAGGTAGACGACAAAGCGCCCGATGCGGTCTTCGAGTTGGGCTTGCCGGTGCTCGGCATTTGCTACGGCATGCAGACCATGGCGCAGCAGCTGGGCGGCAAGGTCGAAGCGGGCAAAACCCGCGAGTTTGGTTACGCCGAGGTTCGCGCACGCGGCCACACGCCCCTGCTCAAAGACATCGCGGACTTCCACACGCCTGACGGCCACGGCATGCTCAAGGTGTGGATGAGCCATGGCGACAAGGTGACCGAGCTGCCGCCAGGCTTCAAGCTCATGGCCAGCACCGACAGCTGCCCGATCGCTGGCATGGCCGACGAGGCGCGCGGCTACTACGCGCTGCAGTTCCACCCCGAGGTGACGCACACGGTGCAGGGCCGGGCAATGCTGGAGCGCTTTGTGCTCGACATCTGCCAGACACGGCCCGACTGGGTGATGCGCGATCACATCGAAGAAGCGGTGCAGAAAATCCGCGACCAAGTGGGCGACGAAGAGGTGATCCTGGGGCTGTCTGGCGGGGTCGATTCGTCGGTAGCCGCCGCTCTGATCCACCGCGCCATTGGCGACCAGCTGACCTGCGTGTTCGTCGACCACGGCCTGCTGCGCCTGAACGAGGGCGACATGGTAATGGACATGTTCGTCGGCAAGCTGCACGCCAAGGTGATCCGGGTGGACGCGGCCGAACAGTTCCTCGGCCATCTCGCCGGCGTCAGCGAGCCAGAGGCCAAACGCAAGATCATCGGCCGCGAATTCGTTGAGGTTTTCAAGGCTGAAGCGGCCAAACTCATTTCAACTGGGGCATCAACAACCGGTGCCAAGTGGTTGGCGCAAGGCACGATTTACCCAGATGTGATCGAGTCTGGCGGCGCCAAGAGCAAGAAGGCAGTGACCATCAAGAGCCACCACAATGTGGGTGGCCTGCCGGAGCAACTGGGCCTGAAGTTGCTGGAGCCGCTGCGCGATCTGTTCAAAGACGAGGTGCGCGAACTCGGCGTAGCACTGGGTTTGCCGCATGGGATGGTCTACCGCCACCCGTTCCCCGGACCGGGTCTGGGCGTGCGCATCTTGGGCGAAGTGAAGAAAGAGTTCGCCGACCTGCTGCGCCAAGCAGACGCGATCTTCATCGAAGAGCTGCGCTCCACCCTCGACCCCATCAGCGGCAAGAGCTGGTACGACCTGACCAGCCAGGCTTTCGCGGTGTTCCTGCCGGTTAAGAGTGTGGGCGTGATGGGTGACGGCCGTACTTACGACTACGTGGTGGCCCTGCGCGCTGTGCAAACCAGCGACTTCATGACGGCGGATTGGGCCGAGCTGCCGTATGCCCTGCTCAAGAAGGTGTCCAGTCGCATCATCAATGAGGTGCGAGGTATCAACCGCGTGACCTATGACGTGTCCAGCAAGCCGCCCGCCACCATCGAGTGGGAATGAGGTCGCCGCCTCGTGCGTGAAAAATTCGACCGCCAGATCGGCCTGCTGCGCTCGCTGCTGGTTTACCGCAGCATTCCCTGGCGCGGTGTGCAGTTGAGGCGCTTTTACAGCCGCTTTGTGCCAGACGGAGGACTGGCTTTTGATGTCGGTGCCCATGCTGGCAACCGAGTCGCTGCGTTTCGCCAGCTCGGCGCGCGGGTGGTGGCCCTGGAGCCGCAGGTTGACTTCTTGCACATGCTCCAACGCCGGTTCTCCAAAGACCCCCTGGTTACCTTGCTACCGCAGGCTGTGGGCCGAGCGCCCGGGCAGTCGCGTTTGATGGCCAGCCCGCGCACACCCACGCTGGCGACGCTGTCGACCGATTTTGTACAGCGCGCGGGCGCATCACCATCTTTTCGCGGCGTGCATTGGCAAGAAGGGCCGCTGGTGGACGTGACCATGCTGGACGATTTGGTGAGTAAACACGGCGTGCCCGACTTCGTGAAGATCGATGTTGAAGGTTTCGAGCTGGAAGTGCTCATGGGCCTGAGTCAGCCTGTGCCGGCTCTCTCATTCGAGTTCCTGCCCGCCGTGCGCGACATCGCGCTGGGCTGCATCGACCGACTGGAAGCGCTCGCTGGGGGCGGTCGCTATCGATACGCCGTGTCGTTGGGCGAACGGCTGACCCTGCTGCAGCCCCAAGGCGAGAAGGCCGATGCGATGCTTGCCTGGCTGCGAGCCATGCCGGCCGACGGGCCCTCGGGCGACGTGCACGCCTGGCTGAACTGACACCCCGTCAGGAGCCCGGCACCGATTGACCCGACGTGGTGTTCCGGTCTTGGGCACGCCTCACATGCTCAACACCCAGGGTCTCGTGATGGCCTGGGGCGTCGAAGGCTTCCAACAAGACCGAGGTCAGCGCTGACATGGAGCCGAGTGCCTGTGTCGGCGGCGTGAGACCGGGAACGAAGCGGCTGCCCAGCAGGCGTTGCAACAAAGCTGGGTCGTCGCTGATCACATGCACCGGCACATCCCACGAAGCGCCTTGGCCACTGACCAAGGCCGGTGGCTGGTGGTCACCCACGATGACCACCACCATCGGGCGCGGGGCCCAATACTGAAGATAGTCTGAGATCCACGCGTGTTGGTAGCGCATGCTCGCCAGGTACTGCGTCAGGGGTTGCCGCAACGAGGCGCTGCCCATCTGTGTTGCGCTGGCTTCGGCTGGGGCGTAGGCGTCGGGACGGATCAGTGACGCCCAGTCGGTCACAAAGGGCGCGACCGGGTTGAAGGGCGCGTGGGTGCTGGTGGTGGCGAACACCGCAAAGCGCGGCTCTCGTTGCTCCGAGCGGTCCAGTTCCTGGGCCTGCAACAAGGCCATGGCGGCCTGATCGGGGATGCGCCAGTAGCCAAAGTCCATGCTTTTATAGCCGATGCCGGCGTCGTCGGCCAAGCGGTCAAAGCCGTAAAACGCGCCTTCTGGCCAAGGTCGCTTCAGGCCAGGCATCCAGCCCACCGTGCGGTAGCCGTTGCGCGCGAAGTGGCGCACCAGCGTGGGCCGCTGGCTGGCCAGCAGCAGGTCGTGGTCGGCTGGGTCGGTGGTGTCCACGCCAGCGAGCAGCGCCGCGTGAGACAGCCAGGACGAACCGCCGAAGGTGGGCGCCGTCACCCGCGCCGACACCACGAAGCGGCCGCTGGTCTGGATGGCCCGTGTCAACTCGTTGCGCGGTGTGGCCAGTGCCTCGGCCTGTTGTGCGTTGTCGAACGTGATGGCACCGTAGGACTCTGCGAACATCAACAACACGTCGGCCGGGCCGCGATCGCTTATCAGGCCGGAGAGATCGCCCTCGAACGCCGGACCTGGCCCGAGCGCCGGTCCGGTCTGCCCAGGCAGCCACACGCGTGCCAGCAACTGCCCTTGGTGCAGCAGCGTTGGGGCCAGCGGCAGCGAGAAAAACCAACGTGTGTCGCGCTGGTCTGGCACGTAAGCGACGAAGCTCAGCGTGAGGGCGCCGGCGCCGGTCAGCATCCAAGGTCGTGGTCGCTTCCAGGCGAGACATTCACCCAGCGCTTGGATGGCCCAGCGTGCGGTGCCCACGAGCACCAGCAAACCGATTGCAAACGCCAACACCGCGACAGTCACCTGCCAGCCCGGCAATGACTGCGCGGCCACCCGCAGCAACTCGCCGCCGTGGCGCCCATCCCAGTAAACATTGACAGGACGGCCCAGCACGGCCGGCACGGTGACGCTGGCGTAGCGCACCAGCACCAAAGCCACGAAGCCCACCGCAGCGAAGGTGGCCAAACGGGGCGACAAGCTGCCTCGCCAGGCCACCCAGCCCATGAGCGCCACCACCGCCAAGCACAGCTCGAACGACAGGCGCGGCAGGTACGCCACCCCGAAGCCAGGCCAGCGGTTCTCAAACGTCAGCAGCGTGTTGAGCAGCGAGAAGGCCAGCGAAAACCGCAAGCACCAGCCCAGCACCGATGGGGGTGCCGCCTCGCCCAGCCTCACTGCCGAATGGCCTCGAATTCGATGATGAGAGGAATTTCATCGCCGACCCAGCCATTGGCCACCGCGTAGTTCATGCCGTAGGCGCTGCGCTTGAAGCTGCCGCGCGCGGACACGCCCATCACATAAGGCTTGCGGCCAATACCGCCCATGGGCGATTCGGCACTCTTGTTCCAGGTGGCCTTCAAGGTGATCGGTTGCGATTTGCCCAAGAGCTCAAGCTGCCCGCCGATGTCGAAGGTGCGATCGCCGGTGCGTTTGGCGCTGGAAGCGGTGAAAACCATCTTGGGAAACTCCCCGCTGTTAAGGAAATCTGGTCCTTTCAGGTGGTCGTCGCGCTTGCGCAGGTTGGAGAACACGCTGGCGGTCTCCACTTCGATGCGCAACTCAGAAAGTGTGGCGGTGGCCTCGTCGAACCGGTAGTTGCCGCGCACCGAGCGAAACAGGCCGAGCACCTTGGCGTAGCCGATGTGGTCGACCAGAAAGGCCACGGTGGTGTGCTCGGGGTCCAGCTCGTACCGCGCCGCCTGCGCTTGGGCCGGCGCGATCATCAGCAGCTGGGTACTGGCTGCCAGAGCACCCCACAGGATGCCGTTGAGCAGTGTTTTTGAAGGGGTACTTGTGCGCATGGTTCAGGTCTCCGGTGGGGTGGGGCGCTGGTGCGCCAGGGTTCGCACGTCGGTGGCGAAGGACAGGGTCAACAAGGTCAGGCTGATCGCCGCCAGGCTGGCGGCCAGCAGGGGCGGCACGATCGGAGCGAGGCAGACGATCAGGGTGGTGATCTGAACCACGCACACCGTTTGACGGCGCTTGCTCGGCGGCAAGGTTGCGCTCAGCCAGGGCCATGCAAGCGCCGCCACCACAAAGCTGTAGCGCATCAGTCCAGAGGCCAGGATCCACAGGCCTGCCTGATTGCTTTGTGCGACCAGCATGCAAAGCACCAGGGTGAAGGCGGCGTCGGTTTCCATGTCGAAACGGGCGCCGAATGCGCTGGAAAGGCCGCTGCGCCGGGCGAGTGCACCGTCGACTGCGTCGAGCAGCGCGGTGACAGTGGCCACGATGACCAGGCACCAGGCGGCTGTCGGCATGGCGTCCAGTGGGGCGAGAGGGAACGGTTCACCCACCAAGGCTGCCATCAGGGCCACCGAGCCCAAGCGCGCGAGCGTGACCCGGTTCGCAGGGCCGAAGCGCGGATGGGGGTGGGCAGCCAGTCCGCGCCACACCAGCCAGGCGCCGGCGGCAAACGCCAGCGCCGCCTTCAATGCGTAATCCATCCCCAGATCGGCGACCGAAGCCAGCCCGAGGGCAACCAACACCACCAGCACCGCCATCGCCGACAGGTCGCGCGCGGCATCTCGCTCCAGGCCACGGCGCTCCGCGATGCCCTGTCGGGGTGGGCGCGTTAAGTCCGGGCTGCCAGCGGTTTTCATCGTCTGCAAATTAAGATCGTGAGTCGGTTCGGCGGTTCGCGGTGATCATGGCATGCACCGCTTCTCGGACACTTCCGACACCCCAAACCCCTTTTCGTTCATGGCATCCCCCTCCAGCACCCCGACCACCGCTGCCCAAGCTTGTTGGACAGTGACACCCGGCCAAGCCGAAATACGCGACGAATGGCTGCAGCCCTTGAGCATCGGTGAAGTACGGGTGCGCACGTTGCACACGGGCGTTAGCCGGGGCACCGAGGGCCTGGTGTTTCGCGGTGAGGTGCCGACCAGCGAGTCGCAGCGCATGCGCGCGCCGTTCCAGGTGGGTGAGTTCCCCGGCCCGGTGAAATACGGCTATGCGAATGTGGGTGTGGTCGAGGCAGGTCCTGCCGAGCTGCTCGGGTGCGAGGTGTTTTGCCTGTACCCGCACCAAACCCTTTTCCAGGTGCCCGCAGAGGCCGTGGTGCTCCTGCCGCCTGGCGTGCCAGCGGCGCGTGCTGTGCTGGCCGCCAACTTGGAGACCGCCATCAACGCGCTGTGGGATGCCGGCCCCCGCCTGGGCGACCGCATCGCGGTGGTGGGCGGCGGCACCTTGGGGCTGCTGGTGGTGTGGCTGGCGGCGCAGCTGCCCGGGTGCGAGGTGCAGGTGATCGACACCGACGCCAGCCGCGCTGAGATGGCTGCGGCGCTGGGCGCCGGATTTTCCTTGCCCGAGCATGCGCTCGCCGATGCCGACTTGGTGGTCCACACGAGCGGGCAGGGCGCTGGCTTGGCCACTGCGCTGCGGCTCGCGGCATTCGAGGCCACGGTGCTGGAACTCAGCTGGTACGGCAAGCGCGCGCCGAGCGTGCCATTGGGTGAGGCTTTCCATTCGCAGCGGCTCACGCTGAAAAGCTCCCAGGTCGGCCATGTGGCCACACCACAGCGCGGGCGCTGGAGCCACCGCCGCCGGCTCGAGCTCGCGCTCTCCTTGCTCACCGACCCCGCGCTGGACCGCATCATCACCCACAACGCGCTGTTTCACGAACTCCCGCAGGTGCTGGCGCGCCTGGCCGGTTCCACCGCCAGCGACACGCTGTGCCAGCGAATCGATTACCCCGTTTCAAATCATCCCGCTTCAATTTAAGAGAACCACACCATGTACGCCGTCAACGTCAGAGACCATTTCATGATTGCCCACAGTTTCCAGGGCGAGGTGTTCGGCCCGGCGCAGCGCATGCACGGCGCCACCTACGTGGTCGACCTTGAGCTGCGCCGCGAGGCGCTGGACGCAGACGGCATCGTGGTCGACATCGGGCTGGCCACACAGGTGCTGCGCGAGGAACTCGCTGCGCTGAACTTCCGCAATCTCGATGAAGTGCCCGAGTTCAAAGGTCGCAACACCACCACCGAATTCCTCGCGCGCCTGATTTTTGACCGGGTGGCCGCGCGCACCGCTGCCGGGGCGCTTGGGGCGCACGCGTTGCCGTCTGCGTCGTCCTCTGGTGTGCAGCACATGCGCGTCACCCTCAACGAGTCGCACGTGGCCTGGGCTTCGTACGAGGGCGCTTTGCCGGTGCAGCCGCCGAAGTGAGCGCCGCGCCTGCCCCCCGCGCCTGTTGCTTCCTGATTCCGGGCGACTGGAACACCCCCACCGGGGGCTACACCTACGACCGGCGGATCGTGCTGGCGCTGCGCGACGCCGGTTGGGCGGTCGAGGTCTGCCGTCTGGACGGCGCTTGGCCATATCCCAGCGCCGGTGAACTCGACGCTGTATCGGCCTGTATCGGTAGCCTGGCCGATGACACCCTGGTGGTGGCTGACGGTCTGGCCTTTGGCGTGCTGGCCGATGTGGTGGCGCCACACGCGGCTCGCCTGCGCTGGGTGGCGCTGGTGCACCACCCGCTGCACCTGGAGACCGGCTCATCCGATGCCGCACGCGAACAGCTGCTGCAGATCGAAACGCGCGCGCTGCGCCATGCGCGCCGGGTGCTGGTGACGAGCCAGCACACCGCAGTCGACGTGGCGGCCATGGGTGTGCCGCCTGAGCGCATCGCCGTGGTCGAGCCCGGTACCGACGCGGTGGCGATCCCCGCCGCATCACCGCGCGCAGGTCCGCTGCGCCTGCTTTGCGTGGCCACGCTCACCGCGCGCAAGGGCCACAGTCTGCTGCTGCAGGCACTGGCTGGTCTGATGCACCTCGACTGGGAGCTGCACAGCGTGGGCAGCGCCACGCGCGACCCCGTCACCGCCGCTGGCCTGCAAGCCCTGGCCGCGCCCCTGGGAGACCGGGTGTTCTGGCACGGTGAGGTGGATGCGTCTGCGCTGCACGCACACTACGCCGCGGCCGATGTGTTCGTGCTGGCGTCACTGCACGAAGGCTATGGCATGGTGATCACCGAGGCCCTGGCGCATGGGCTGCCCGTGGTTGCCAGCGACGCCGGCGCCTTGGCGCAGACGCTGCCGGCCCAAGCCGGCCTTCAGGTGCCCGCCGGCGAGGTGGCATCTTTGCGGGCGGCTCTGTCGCGCGTGCTGTCCGATGCGGCGTTGCGAGAGCGCCTGAGCGCGGGGGCACGCGCAGCGGTCGGGCAGTTGCCTTCGTGGGCTCAGCAGGCGGCACGCTTCGCCACCGCGCTGGAGGCAGTTAAATGAGCACAGCGACCTTCAGCGCCGACTGGCTGCGGCAGCGAGAACCCTTCGATGCCGTTGCGCGCGACGCGGCGGCGCAGCAAATCCATTTACAAGACCGACTTGCCGCCCGTAGACCGCACGCCAAGGCGCCCTGGCGGGTGATCGATCTGGCCTGCGGCACGGGCGCCAACCTGCGCTGGCTCGCACCCCAGTTGGGCGGCGCACAGCAATGGCTGGTGGTGGACCACGATGCCGACTTGCTGGCGTGCTGGCCCGAACGCCTGGCTGCAGCGGGCGGTGCGGGCGTTGCGCCGATCGTTTCCTCTGCCGCTCTGGAGCAGGTGCTGTCCTTCTCCGGTCCGGGATTTGACGCGCGCATCGTGCGGCAGCAAGCGGATCTGATGACCGAACTCGACACACTGCCCTGGCACGCGGCGGATCTCGTCACAGCCTCGGCATTGCTGGACCTGGTGGGATCCGTCTGGCTGCACCGCCTCGTGACGCTCGGCGCCGCCTCGGGTACGGCCATGCTCATGAGCCTGAACGTCGACGGTCGCCACGTCTGGTCGATTGAAGACCGGATGGATGCCACCGTGTGTCGGCTGTTTGGCGAGCACCAGCAGCGCGACAAAGGCCTTGGCCCAGCCCTCGGAGCAGCTGCTGTGCCAGCACTGCAGCACGCGCTGGTCGCTGCCGGGTACCGCGTGTTCACCGCCGCCAGTGACTGGTGGCTGGACAGCCCCGAAAGCCCCGATGCCGCGGCCTTGCAACGCGCACTGATTGACGGCATGGCGGCGGCTGCCAGCGAACAGTCACCTGCGTCAGCACCGTCGGTTCGGGCGTGGCGGCAGCGCCGGCGCGCGTTGGCAACAGAAAGCCGCCTACGCGTGGGCCACCTGGATCTCCTGGCGCTGCCTTCCTACCCGGCGGGCGAACGCAAATCCAGGTCCCAAAGCATGTCCGGTCCCAGGGCCAGCGTGCGCGCTTTGGGGCGGGGGCAGTCCGCCATCACCGGGTGAGCGGGCGCCTGCAGACCCCGTCGCCCGTTGCCGATGAGCACCGGAGCAACCACCAGGTGCAGGCGGTCCAGCGCACCCGCTGTGAAAAAACGCGAGACGGTGATGCCCCCGCCCTCGACGAACAGCAGGTGCAAGCCGCGCCTGGCCAGCGCGGCCACCGCACGTTGCGGGTGGTAGCGCGCAGCGGTGTCCGTGGCGAGCAGATCATCGACCGCCAACACCTCGGCGCTATACGGCACATGAACCGCAGCCTGACCCAGTCGGGATCGGGCCTGCGCCGCGTGACGGCTGTCGCAAACCCAGAGTGTCGGCGCCTGCCCGTCGCGAAACACACCCAAGAGACCGTCAAGCCTCGCTTGCGGATCGATTACGACACGCACCGGCTGCGGACCCGGAACGCGCCGGGTGGTGAGTTGGGGGTTGTCGGTTGCCACCGTGCCGGCGCCCACCAGCACCGCGTCACACAGAGCGCGCAGGCGGTGCAGATGCAACAGGCAGTGGGCGCCGTTGACGTAGTAGGAGTCGCCCGTGGCGGTGGCGACAAAACCGTCCAGGCTCTGGCCGAGTTGCGCCACCACCCAGGATGCTTGGCCGCGTTGCCTGTGCTGGCGTGCGCGAGCATCGAGCAGGGGCTTGTACACGTCGAACAAAGCCGCTGTTCGCGCGCAGACCGGGCCGTCTAGTATCCAGTCTCCTTCAGGGTTCTGACGCAGTTGTGGCGTCGTTGAACCACTGCGAGTGCTCAGCATCTGCAGCCAGAGTTCGGGCCATTGAAGCGGGATATCCGAGACCGGATCGGGGGTCGCGGTCGGTGGTGGGAGCTGCGCGGTCAGAAGCATTTGAAGATCATCGCATCGTCAAAAGGGCGTCGCGCAAAACCGCGCGATGGCCCTGAATGGGGCGACCACCGGGAACAACCATCTATTTCCACTGGGGGTCATAGTAGGGGTCGTTGCTCTCGCTTGCTCCCGTTCCTTGCGGTGCGCCCGGTGGCAGCCAGGCGATGCTCAGTGCAATCCATATGCCAGCGAGCAAGAGTGGCAGCGACGCAACGGCAGAGGGTGACACGTTGCGCCAGGCCGCCAGAGCGGCCACACCGGTGAGCGTGCCCAAGACCAAGGCCAGCTGGGCCAGAAGCAGCGAGCCGCCAAGCGCTGCCCACGCTGCGAGGCCCAGCGCGGCAAGTAGCAACACCGTGGAGATCAGCACACCCGTCCACCGATTCCAGGGCAGGGTGCCGGGTGCCTTCAAGGCGATCGCCAGCGCGGCCAGCAGTGTGCCGCCCAGCGCTACCCAGGGTAGCTTCTGCACCCTTGAAGCGGCCGGCCAATCAAATCCGGGCCACACGGCCAGGGTCACGACCAGCGCGAGAGCAGAACCCAGCGCTGCCCAGCGCGGGCCCGCCATGCGCAAGAGGCTGATGCTCACGACTCCCAGCACGAAGGGAAGCACCAAGCTTTGGAAGGCGGGATGGTCGAGAAAGGACATGATGCGGGCCTGTGCGGTGTGAACGCATCATCTCATTGGCGCCTGACTTTGCGGTGCGCAATACACTGCCATTCCCGCAGCCGAACCCAAGTCTGACAAAGGCCGACATGTACCTGCCGCCGCAGTTTGCAGCCAAAGATCCCGCCATCGCCGTTGAACTCATGCGCGCGCATCCGTTTGCCAGCCTCATCTCCACCGATGACGTGGGGCTTCCCTTTGTCACGCCGCTGCCGCTGAATGTGGTGGAAGAAGAGGGCGGTCAGGTCACCCTGCTCGGCCACGTGGCCAGGCCCAATCCCCACGCCAAATTTCTGCGAACGCGCGCGCAGGCGCTAGTGGTGTTCCAGGGGCCGCAGGCCTACATGACACCACGCGTCTACCCGGATCTGGTGCGTGTGCCCACGTGGAGCTACCTCGCGGTGCACGCCACGGTCGAGGCCCACATCATCGAATCGTTTGATGACAAAGACCGCCTGCTCAAGCACCTCATTCACGACCACGACCCAGACTACGCAGCGCAGTGGCGCGGTTTGGGTGAGGACTACCAGCACAAGATGATGGCGGGTATCGTCGCCTTCGAGCTGCGTGTGAACGGTCTGCAATGCAAGCTCAAGCTGAACCAGCACCGGCCCGAGTCGCACGCCGCCATGCACGCGGCCTACGCATTGGGCAACCCGAACGAGCAGGCTCTGGCGCGCTGGATGGAGCGGCTGGGCATGGTGAAGGCGGACCTATTGGAGAAACCATGCGTGTGATGTTCGGGCTGTTGGGCCTGGTGCTGACGCTCTTTGTGGTGATGCAGCTGGTGAAAGTCCAGACCGCCTCGACCGCGCCCGCTCCTGTCCAGCCGACGGTGGTGGCGCCATCCGGTGTCGATCTGCCTGTTCCTCAGGGCAATCCCAAGCAGGTGCAAGAGCAATACCAGCAGGCGCTGGACGATGCGCTGAAAGCCGGACAGCAGCGGCTAGAAGCGGCGGAGAAGCCGTGAGCGTTGTATCTGAGTCGCCTGTGGCCGCCGACGAGCGCTTCATGCGCTTGGCGCTGGAGCAAGCGAGGGCGGCCGCCGCAGCGGGCGAGGTACCGGTGGGTGCGGTGCTGGTGCAGCGTGGCGAGGTGATCGCAATGGGCCGTAACGCGCCGATTGGCCAGCACGACCCGACCGCCCACGCCGAAATCGTGGCTTTGCGCGCGGCCGCGCAGGCGCTTGGTAACTACCGACTCGATGGCTGCACGCTTTACGTCACGCTGGAGCCCTGCGCCATGTGCAGCGGCGCCATGCTGCACGCGCGGTTGAAGCGGGTGGTGTTCGGTGCGGCCGATCCCAAGACCGGCGCGGCCGGCTCAGTGATCGACTTGTTCGCCCAATCGGGTCTGAATCATCAGACGGCGGTGCAGGGCGGCATACTGGCCCTGGCGTGCGCGGCACCACTTCGCGAATTTTTCAAAGGGCGCCGAGTGAATCCACATCCCCTGCGCGAAGACGCACTGCGCACCCCTGACGCTGCCTTTGCCGATCTGCCGGGCTATCCCTGGGCGCCTCAGTACATCAGCGACCTGCCGGCGCTGGCTGGCCTGCGCATGCACCACCTGGATGAGGGTCCTAAAGACGCGCTCATTACCTGGCTGTGCCTGCATGGCAACCCGGCCTGGAGTTACCTGTACCGCGAGATGCTCCCGGTGTTTCTTGAGGCAGGGCATCGCGTGGTTGCACCCGATCTGATCGGTTTTGGCAAGAGCGACAAACCCAAGAAAGACGGTTTTCACACCTTCTCCTGGCACCGTCAGGTCTTGCTCGAATTCGTCGAACGACTGGATTTGCAAGGCGTGGCCCTGGTGGTGCAGGATTGGGGTGGCCTGCTTGGCCTGACCCTGCCTGTGGCCGCGCCCGAACGCTACACGCACCTCCTGGTCATGAACACCACACTGGCAACTGGCGACGTGCCGCTATCGCCTGGCTTTGTCGCCTGGCGCGAGATGTGCGCCAAGAAGCCCAGTTTCGATGTCGCCCGGTTGTTCGCCCGCGGCAACCCGCAGATGAGCGAGGCTGAATGCGCTGCCTACTGCGCGCCGTTTCCCGACGCCGGCCACCGCGCGGCGACCCGGGTATTCCCCGCGTTGGTACCCGAGCAGCTGGATGACGCTGGCGCCGCTGTCTCGCGTGAAGCGCGTGCTTTCTGGCAACACCAGTGGCAAGGCCAGAGCCTAATGGCGATCGGCCAGCAAGACCCGGTTCTGGGCGAGCCCGTGATGCGGGTGCTGGCAGCGCAGATCCGGGGCTGCCCGGAACCGCTGCTGCTAGCCAACGCTGGCCACTTTGTGCAGGAACATGGTGCGCCCATTGCACGCGCCGCGCTGGCCCGATTTTCAAGCTGATCGCGACACAACATCAACACCCCATGAGCCACATCTACATTTATTCGCCCTCCAGCGCCGTGCGCGACAAGGCGGCTTTCCGGCGCGGCATCAAGCGCTTAATCCAGCTTGGTCACGACGTTGAAACCGACGAGGCCGCTTTGTTCAGCCACCAGCGGTTTGCCGGCGATGATGCGACGCGCTTGGCCGCCATCGGCCGTGCTGCGGCCAGCGGCGCTGACATCGCCATGATTTCGCGTGGCGGCTACGGGCTTACCCGCCTACTGCCCGATCTGCCCTACAAGCGGCTGACCAAGGCGATCGAGGGCGGTATGCAATTCGTTGGTCTGAGCGATTTCACCGCTCTGCAATGCGCGCTGCAGGTCAAAACCGGGGCTATCACCTGGGCTGGCCCTGCCCTGGGCGAAGATTTCGGCTCCGTGGAGCCACCCGACGAAATCATGGCTGCTTGTTTCGACGATCTTGTGTGTGGCCAAGGGGAAGGCACCGGATGGCGCTTGCCGGTGGCCGATGCGCAGGCGTTGGCAGCTCGTCGACGTGTGAAGCCCGGCGCGCCATCATCAGCGCACGCAGGGGCGCTCAGAATCAGCGGCGCTACTTTGTGGGGAGGCAACCTGAGCGTGATCTGTGCGCTGATTGGAACGCCCTATCTGCCAGCCATCGAAGGCGGCATTTTGTTCCTCGAAGACACCAACGAGCACCCCTACCGCATCGAGCGCCAGCTCACCCAGCTGGTGAATACCGGCATTCTCGGAAAGCAAAAAGCGGTTTTGATGGGCTCATTCAACCGCTATGCGCTGGTGCCGGGCTACGACCGCGGATTCAATCTGAACGCTGTGGTGAACTGGGTTCGTGAACAGATTCGTCCACCTGTGCTGACCGGGCTGCCATTCGGTCACGTACCCACCAAGGTGTTGCTACCGGTTGGGCAGCAGGTGGATTTGATGGTGGACGGACGCGACGCGCTGATCTACTGGGGCTGAGCGTGGAGCACAGAAAGTGCCCAATTCAGCGCGGAGCGCGGCTGGCAGATTCGATCAAGCTCTTGGGCAGAAGACCTGCAAAAACAGGCGACAAAGCCCGCACCATATTGATCGCCTGAACTTCGCCATGCACCCGGCTCAGCACCGACACCATCTCGGAGCGGGCGTACCACAGCGCATGCGCGTCTGGCAAATAAGACAGTCGGCGCCTGAGTCCGGGGCTGAGTTTCGAGCCCGCATCGCCCAACGTATCCAGCATGGCTTGACGCACCGGCTCCAGCAATTCGGGTGAGTGCGGACGCATCTCAGAGCCGAGCAGTGCAGAAATGCTGTTTCGCAAAATAGGTTTGAACCAGCGCATATAGAGCCTCAACGACGTTGTCTTTGTACGTCGCACCATAGGGCCAAAGTGATCAGCTTGGCAAGCACCTGCGGTGTCTGCAAAGCGAAAAAATGCCGATAAATCAAGTACTTACTAAAAATCCTGGAATCTTTTTCTACACCCAGTAGTACCTTTGTAAGGTGTTTTCCGGTTGCTATTCAACAAATGGCGGTCACAGTAGAACCAATGGGCGATATCCTCCGAACAATCCCAAAAGCCAAAAAATTTTCACTGTTTGTGTGTTTTTTGTGTGGGTGAGGCGGCACCAAGTCGGGGTCAAGCTGATCGCTTGTGGTTTGTCGGGGCGGTACAGCCGCTCTTGAGGCATGCCCTAGGCTGTCATTCAACCCACAATGCACCTGAGACCATGGCTGAACTGACGATCGTGTTTGTGGATTTAACTGGAAGCGTGTCTGTGTTTGAAACACTGGGCAACGACCGCGCGACCAAGGCCATCACCAAGCTCACCCAATGGATCGGGTCTGTGAGCACAGACAACGGTGGTCAAGTCGTGAAGATGCTGGGTGACGGTGTGCTGCTTTCCTTCACCAACAACCTGACGGCGGTGGAGACCACGACACAGATCCAGCAGGAACACGCCAAACGCTTGGCTCGATGGCCCAATCGCCTCAGGCTCATGATGCAGATCGGCATCGCACGTGGGCAGGTGATCCAAGTGGATGGCGACTGTTTCGGTGACGCGGTCAACGTGGCGTCGCGCCTCAGCGATTTGGCTGGGCCAGAACAAATTTTGGTGACCGACGCGGTGATTCGCCAAATAGAGCCGCGCAGCGGGGTCCGAAGCCGCAGCTTGGGGCCCATGCGCATTAAGGGCCGTGTGGAGCTTTGCGAGGTGTTCCGCGTCGAGTGGCAGACCGAGATGCTCTCAGAGTTTCTCACCCTGCCAGCTGACCTGCACCAGCTGAGCTTGGAGGGCGAGTCGGTGTTCGGCGGCATTGAGCTGGGCTGGCTGAATGTCAATCATGCGTTCAACCTGACCGATTTACCGGTGAAAATCGGTCGTGTGCCCGAAGCCGATTTTGTGGTGAACGACCCGCGTGTCTCGCGCTTGCACGCCAGCATCGACGTCCGATCGGGCAACTACGTGCTGGAGGACATCAGCAGTTACGGCACTTGGGTGCGCTTCGATGGCGCAGAAAATGCCATCGCGTTGCGGCGCCAGGAATGTCTTTTGCACAGCGACGGCGACATTGCGATGGGTGCGCCGTTCACCGACTTCAGCGCACCCAGGGTCAGCTTCAAGCTGGTTGACGGGCAGATGGTGCTGGGCCGAGCGGTGGTCTGAACCGAAACCTCCCGCTTGGCGCATGCAAACGCATGCGTCAAGCGGGAGGTTCACTTGAGGTTACCGGAGAGAAACTGCGCCAGCCGCTCACTCTTGGGATGCGCCAGCACCTCTTTCGGCGCACCTTGTTCCTCAATCACGCCCTGATGGAGAAAGATCAGGTGGTTTGAGACTTCTCGCGCAAATCCCATTTCGTGGGTGACCACCACCATGGTGCGACCTTCCTCGGCCAGCGTGCGCATCACACGCAGCACCTCTGTCACAAGTTCGGGATCGAGCGCGCTGGTGGGCTCGTCGAACAGCATCACCTCGGGCTCCATGGCCAGGGCACGGGCAATTGCCACCCGCTGCTGCTGCCCGCCCGACATGTGCGCTGGGTACTTGCCTTCTACGTCTCTCAATCCCACTTTTTCCAGGTACTTGCGCGCCACCGCGATCGCTTCGTCTTTGCTTTTGCCCAGCACATGCATCGGCGCTTCGGTGATGTTCTCCAGCACAGTCAGGTGTGACCAGAGGTTAAAGTGCTGGAAAACCATGGCCAGCTTGGCGCGTGCGCGCTGCAACTGCTTGTCGTCGGCGGCTTTAAGCATGCCGTCTTTCGCAGCAACCAGTTTAAGTTCGTCACCTGCCACGATGATCCGCCCTTGCTGTGGTCGCTCCAGCAGGTTCATGCAGCGCAAAAAGGTGGACTTGCCCGAGCCCGACGAGCCGATGATGCTGATTACATCGCCCGCGCGGGCGGTCAGTGACATGCCTTTGATGACCTCGTGGGAGCCGTAGCTTTTGCGGATGTCGATGGCTTCGAGTTTGGTGTTGGTCATGGCAAAAGATCGGTCGGCTCTGGTCAGATCAGCAAAAAAGTCAGGGACTCAGCAGGTTGCCTGAGCGAATCGGTTCGCGCCCGGCAATGCGGCACAGCTCAAAACCGGTGGTCGCCCAACGCAGGTTGTGGCGTGCGTACATCACGCCGTTGATGCTGGCTGTCACGGCCGAGCTTTGTCCACTCAACGGGTCGATCACCTCGGCCAGCAGCTGCCCAGCACGCACCACATCGCCCGGCTGGCAGGCAAAGGCAATCACACCGGAATGCGGCGCCAGCACCGACTCGGTGCCTGCCAGCGGTGTGGCTTGACACAGCGTTGGAGGTGGCGTGGCTGGGGACCCTGCCACCACCGACTCAGACTGGAGAAAGCAAAAAATGGCTTGTGCGTCGTGCATCGCCAGCTCAGTGGTGACGTCACCTAAACCGCGTAGCTCCACCGTGGTGCTGGCGCAACCCAGCGGCACTGGTGAGCGGTCGGCGAAATGATCGCGCAAGCGCCACCAAGGGCCTGACAGGGCCTCGTCGAAAGACACCGAGCCACCCGATCCATTGGCCCAAAGCAAGGCGCGCGCACCGAGACGCTGCGCCAGCGGCCTCAGCCGCTCCAAACACGCTTGCTCAACGTACATGTGCATCACGGCCTCAAAGTCGCAGTGCAGATCCAGCACCAGATCGGCGTCGTGCGACAACAGCATCAACTTCTGGCGCTGGCTTTGCAGCTCGGTGCGTGGCTTCTGGTCGATCAACACGCGCCGCATGGCGGCGCGGATGCTGCGCTTGTTGGCCTCTGCGTCTGGTCCGAGGACGGTGGCCAGTTCGTCTTTGAGCAGCTCGAAGAAGTCCGGGTAGTTGCGATTGAAGTTCTCCATGCTTGCCAACTCGAAGCGGCCGATCTGGTGGTGCATCACCGTCTGGCTAAGACCGATCGGGTTGGCCATGGGCACCAACACCACTTCGCCGAGCAGCTCACCCCGGTGTTCGGCCGCTTCGAGCAGCAACCGCAGGTGATGGGCCACCAGCATGCCGGGCAGTTCGTCGGCGTGCAGGCTGGCCTGAATGTAGGCCTTGGGCCCCGATTCGGCTCTTCCGAACGCGAAGCTCGTCAGCTGGCGCTGGGTACCCAGCGCTTGGGAGAGAAGGGGGTGGTGGGTGACTTGCATCGTTGGCAGGAAGGCGCCGATCGGCACCCGACAGATGGAGAAAAACGATCGAATGTGGTCAGTGGGTGCGTGGCTTGAGATAGGCCAGGAAACGCCGCTCCAGCAGCCTAAACGCGTAGACCAGCGCAAAGGTGAGACAGAAATACAGCACGGCCACCGCAATGAACGGCTGGAAAGCCAGGTAATACGTCTTGTAGATCGAGAAGGCCGCGTTGGTCAGGTCGTACAGGGCCGGCACCACGCTGGCCAGCGAGGTGGCGTGCAGCATCATCACCACCTCGTTGGAGTAGCCGGGCAGGGTGCGGCGCAGTGCGCTCGGCAGGATCAGTCGAAACATCATCGCCCACCGGCCGAAGCCTGCTGCTTGCGCGGCCTCGATCTCGCCCACCGGGGTTTCCTTGATGGCGCCAGCCAGCATCTCGACCGTGTAGGCGCAGGTGTTGATCGTGAACGCAAACACCGCGCAGAAGAAAGGATCCTTGAACCAGGTGAACGGCCAGGTGGTGTCCCACAGCCCTTGCACCCATTGGAGCTGCGCAATCCCGTAGTAGATGAAATAGACCTGAATCAGCAGCGGGGTGCCGCGCACCACGTAGGTGAACAACCAAACCGGGTAGGACAACCACTTGCTGCGCGAGACCCGCATGAGCGTAAGCGGCAGGGTCAACAAGCCCCCCGCGATCAGGCTGACTGCCAGCAGCTCCAGCGTTGAGATAAGCCCTATCCAATAAAGCTGGAGGTTTTGCGGCTCAAAAATGATGGCGAACTTGTCCATCAGAAATCGCCCCGCTTAACGCCCGCCGAATAGTGCTTTTCAGCCTGACGCAGCAGCAGCAGGCTCAAGCTGGAAATCAACAGGTACAGAAAACCGGCGAAGGCCATGAAGATGATGGCAGCGCCCGGGATATCGCCACGCGCCGCAGCGCCGGCTTGTTTGGCCAGGTTGGTGATGTCGGCCAGGCCGATGACCGAAACCAGCGCGGTGGACTTCAGCAGCACCAACCAGTTGTTGGTGAAGCTGGGCAGGGCGAAGCGCACCATTTGCGGAAAAACCACGCGCCGAAAGGTATAGAAGCGGCCCATGCCGAACGCCCAGCTGGCTTCGGATTGCCCCTTGGGCACGCTCATGATCGCGCCACGGAAGGTTTCGGTCATGTAGGCGCCGTAAACGAAACCGATCGTCAGCACACCTGCAATGAAGGGGTTGATCTGCGGGCCACGCCGGTAGCCCAGCGCCTCCGCAATGTCGTTGACCAGAATCTGACCGCCGAAATACAGCAGCAGCAGCCAGACCAGGTCAGGCACACCGCGGATCACGGTGGAGTAGATGTCACCGATCCAGTTGAGTGCTTTGTAGGGCGAGAGCTTGGCGGCGGCGCCCGCCAGTCCCAAAGCCGTGGAGACGACCAGAGCGCCCAATGCCACACCGACGGTGACAAGCAGTCCTTCAAGAATGTTCAGGAAGTAGGTTGTCATCCGTGGCTGGCCGCTGCGCGCCGCGTGGGCTTAGGAGCCCCAGATGTCTACGCCAGGCACATGCTTGTCGGCCAGCTCTTTCCACTTGCCGTTGTCGCGAATGGTTTTGATGGCCGCGTCGAGCGCGTCACGCAACGCCGCGTCGTCCTTGCGCAGCGCCACACCGGCACCACCGCCGAAATACTTGGCGTCAAACTCCACCGGAATACGGCCGCCAGCGCAAGCGTAGTCCTTGCCATCCGGGGTGGACAGGAAACCGCCGTTGACTTCGACCACGTCGGCTACCGTGCCATCCAGGCGACCTGAGTTGATGTCGAGGTAGACCTGATCCTGTGCGTCGTAAGGCACGATGGTGGCGCCTGCTGCCTTGAGCTCGCCCATTGCGTACTTCTCTTGCGTGGACGCTTTGAGCACGCCCATCTTTTTGTCCTTGAAGTTGGCTGCCTCAGCGCCCAGGTTCAGCGCGGATTTCACCACCACGCACGACGGCGTGTTGTAGTACTTGCCGGTGAAGTCCACCACCTGTTTGCGCTCTTCGGTGATCGACATCGACGAGATGATCACATCGTATTTCTTGGCCTGCAGTCCCGGAATCATGCCGTCCCAAGCTTGCTCCACAAACACGCATTTGCTTTTGAGTTCATCACACAGCGCCTTGGCGATATCCACATCGAAACCCGTCAGATCGCCTGACTCGGTCTTGTAGGTGAAAGGCTTGTAGGTGGCGTCCACCGCGACACGCAGCTCTGGCCACTGGCTGACCGGCTCGGCGGCAGCGGGCGTGGCAGCAGGTGCGGGTGCAGCCACTGGCGCTTCAGTCTTGCCACAGGCGGTCAACGCAGCCGCAGCCAGCAGCGTCAAAGAAAAATAAAGGGTCTTCATGGTGAAACTTTTAGAGATTAGATAGAGTTTGCGCCGACATCGAAACCAGCGGGCGAATTGTACGTTCGGCGCATTCAAGCGCCAAGCGCAACAGGGTGGATGCTGCTGAGTTTGGAAGTCGACCGGGCAGGATGCTGGGTGTCTTCCTTGATGCCTCGCTCTCGCTCGTTCCAGGGTCGCCTTTAGGCGACTGAGTACATGGCGAACACGCTGTGCTGCGTGCTTGGCAGTCGTCGCAATCGTGAACGCAGCCAACAGATCGCGAGCCTCCACAGGCAAGGCACCGCGATCGTGCAGACCGTCACAGCGGCAGGACACAGCTCTCCCAGGTCTGAGGCGCCTTCGATCTGTTGTGAGCTGGCGTGTGCCTAGCCTGAATCGGCTACGCCGCTCCAGGCAGAGTAGCGGACTGCCTGGAGCACGTCGGGGTTCACGATGTTGGTGGGCGTGCCTTTGATGAAATTGAGCACGTTGTCAAAGGCAGCCGAAAAATAGGCTTCGTAATTGTCTTGTTCGACATAGCCGATGTGTGGCGTGCAAACGCAGTTTTCCAAACGCAACAGCGCATGGCCTTGCAGGATCGGCTCGGACTCAAAAACGTCAATCGCTGCGATCCCGGGCCGGCCCCGGTTGAGCGCAGCCAGCAAGGCTTCGGGCTGAATGAGTTCAGCCCGTGAGGTGTTGACCAGCAAGGCGGTTGGTTTCATGAGCGAGAGATCTTCCAGCGAGACACAGCCCGCGCTGGCATCGCTCAGACGAAGATGCAGTGAGAGCACATCGACCGACTCAAAAAAGTCGGCCTTGTGCGAGGCCACATCGAAGCCATCGGCCACAGCACGCGCCCGGGCTGCTTCGCTGCCCCAGACCACCACGCGCATGCCAAAGGCGCGTCCGTAACCTGCCACGATCTGGCCGATACGCCCATAGCTCCAGATGCCCAAGGTTTTGCCACGCAGCACCGTGCCGATGCCAAAATTGGTTGGCATGGAGGCCGCCTTCAAACCCGCCTGTTGCCAAGCACCGTGCTTGAGGTTGGCCACATACTGAGGAATGCGGCGAGTCGCTGACATGATCAACGTCCAAGTGAGCTCGGCCGTGGAGTAAGGCAAGCCTGCGCCCTCGGCGACCGCGATGCCGTGCTCGGTACAGGCGCCGATATCAATGTGAGAGCCGACTTTGCCGGTTTGCACGATCAGTTTCAGACGAGGCAATTTGGCGATCAGTTGTGCGTTGATGTGGGTGCGCTCCCGGATCAATATCAGCACATCGGCATCTTTCAAGCGAACCGACAACTGACCCACGCCCTTGACCGTGTTGGTGAAAACTTTGGCCGGATAGGACTCAAGTTTGGCGGCGCAGGGCAGCTTGCGCACCGCGTCTTGGTAGTCGTCGAGGATCACAATATTCATGCGTATTATTGTGCCTGCACGGTCTGGCGCCGACGGAATCGATGAACCGAGCGTGAAAAATCTCGCGGCGATCGAGGTGTCTGAGGAGAACGGTCTGTCACCATGTCTGTCCATCGACAAAACGCACGCCACCCACAGTGCCGTCAGATCCTGGGTCGGATCAAAGGGAAAAACCGCTGCGTATCAGACCCACCGCCAAGCCTTCAATTTCGAACGGATCCCCGGGCTCGACCACGACGGTCTTGAAATCGGTATTTTCGGCGTGCAGCTCAATGCGATCGGGATGGCGAATGAAGCGCTTCACGGTGACGGTGTCGCCCAGTCGGGCAACCACAATCTCGCCGTTCTTCGCTTCTTTGGTGGACCGAACCGCGAGCAGATCGCCGTCCAGGATGCCTGCACCACGCATCGACATGCCACGCACCTTGAGCAGGTAATCGGGCACGCGCTGAAAGAAGCCTCGCTCCAACTGGTAGCTTTGCTCCACATGCTCTTGCGCCAGGATGGGAGCGCCGGCAGCCACACGACCGATGAGAGGGAGTATGAGCTGCGACGTGCTGGGCAGCGGCAAATTCAACTGGCGAGCGCGCGAGGCATTGATGGATTGCAGATCCTTGTTGCGCAGCCGGATGCCACGCGAGGTGCCACTCACCAGCTCAATCACGCCCTTGCGGGCGAGGGCTTGCAAATGTTCTTCGGCAGCGTTAGCCGATTTGAAACCGAGCTCGGTCGCAATTTCTGCTCGGGTCGGCGGCGAACCGGTGTGGGCAATGGCACTTCGGATCAGTTCCAGAATCTGCTCTTGGCGTGCGGTAAGTTTCGGTGAGGCGTGGTGTGAATCGTTCATGGTGGCCTTGTGATGAACGGCTGTTCGTCCATCCAGTAACTGTATTTTTAATCAGCTTCAAGGAATTGACAAGTGAATCAGAGCAACAAAGGCTTGGCCACGCCTGGCGTCACGGTGGTGCTTGCCACAGGGGGCACGATTGCCGGACGTTCGGCCCAGGTCGATGACCATGTGGGCTATCTCGCAGGCCAAATAGGGGTGGTCGATCTGCTGGCCTCAGCCCCCGGACTGACCGGTCTGCCGCTGGAAGGAGATCAGGTGGCTCAGATCGACAGCAAGGACATGTCGCTACCGGTCTGGCAGGCCTTGGTGAGGCGACTGGTTCACCACCTCGCGCGCGCCGAAGTGGGCTCTGTGGTGATCACGCATGGGACCGATACCTTGGAGGAAACCGCCTACCTGTTGCATGCGTTGTTGCCCTCGAACAAGCCGGTGGTGCTGACTTGCGCGATGCGCCCTGCCTCTGCGCTGATGGCCGACGGGCCGCAAAACCTCATGGATGCAGTGGCACTGAGCCGCCATGCCAGCGCCACCGGCGTGCTGGTTGTGTGTGCGGGCGAGGTCCATACCGGGCTGGAGGTCAACAAGGTGCACACTTACCGTCTGGATGCTTTCGATTCTGGAGACGCTGGCGCAATGGGCGTGATGGAAATGGGGCAGCTGCGGCTGTTCCGCGCGTTTCCGGTGTCGGCCCAGTCCACAGCGGCGAGCACGCTTCAGCTCGAGCGGTTTTTGTTGACTGAGGCCTTGCCGCGGGTGGACTTGCTGACCAGTCATGCAGATGCGGACGGCGATATGGTGCGGGCGTTGCTTGTGCGGCCAGCCGAGCGGCCACTGCGCGGGCTGGTGGTGGCTGGAACGGGAAATGGTTCGGTGAACCAGCCGTTGGAAGATGCACTGGTTGAGGCCCAGGCTGGTGGTGTGCGTGTCGTGCGAACCACCCGATGCGCTCGGGGTACTGTGTTGGAACGCCCTGGTCATGCCTTGCCAGAGATCAGTGGTTTGTCTCCGGTGAAGGCGCGTTTGGCGCTTGCGCTGGCATTGCTGGCCGACTGACCGTGTTCGCAGCGCTTGGCGCTCACCCATGGGCCTATCCAATGCTGGAAACGGCCCATCTGCTTGGCGTCGGCCTACTTATCGGTAACCTCGCGCTGCTTGAGTTGCGCGTGTTCGGCTGGGGGCTGACGATTCCAGTGCAGGCACTGGCCCGGCTGAGTCTATCGTTGGTCCTGTGTGGCTTTGCGGTGGCTGCATCGACGGGCTTGTTGATGTTTGGCACCCAGCCCCAGGAACTGTTGGGCAATCGGGTGTTCGTAGCAAAGATGGCGCTGCTGATGCTCGCGGGCTGCAACGCCGCCTGGTTTCACAGTCGGCAGTCGCTGGAGCGGCTGGACCGCACCGCGAAACTGTCGATGGGGCTGTCTGCGCTGCTGTGGTTGCTGGTGCTGACCTGTGGACGGTGGATCGGCTATGTGTGAGTGGCGTCGGTCGGCGGGTGTTGTTGTGCAAGTGAATTCAATGGAGTAAGCAATGCAAAGACGGCAGATGATTCAGGTGGGTGGCTTGTTGGCCTGTGGTGGGGTGATCGCACCCGCTTGGGCGCACCATGGCTGGAGCAGTTTTGACCAGAATCGCCCGATTTACCTCGAAGGGCGAGCGGTGGAAGTGGCCTGGCGCAACCCCCACGCCGAGCTGGTGCTGGAGGTGCCCGAGGGAATGGCTGTGCCGAACGACCTGGCGGCACGCGCGGTACCGGCACAGACGGCGAGCATCGACGGGGCTGCGCTGCTGGGACGTGCGGTGGTCCCCACCCGGCGCGATCGTCGATGGGAGATCGAGCTGGCGCCGATGTTTCGACTGGGGCAGTGGCAGGTGCCCGAGATCCAGGTCGGTCAGGCATTGGCCTTGATGGGATTCACCTTCAAGGACGAAAAAGGTGGTCCGGTGATGCGTGGCGAATACCTGTTTTTGAATGGTGTGACCTATGGCTTGCGCTCCAGCCCTGTCTAAAACCTCCTACAAAATCGCTTCTCACCCACCAAAAAGCCCGGCAACCGCCGGGCTTTTTGGTGGGTGAGAAGCGGGACGCGTCAGTTTGAGAGCGCTTCGAGCGCGCGCGCCGTGATCTGCTCTACCGTGCCGGTGCCGCTGATGGCACTGTAATGGGGCGCAGCATCGGGTGCTGCTTTGGCCCACTGGCTGTAGTAGTCCACCAGCGGGCGCGTCTGGGCGCTGTACACATCGAGCCGCCTTTTGACCGTCTCTTCCTTGTCGTCTTCGCGCTGTATCAGCGGCTCGCCGGTCACGTCGTCCTGGCCGGCCACCTTGGGTGGGTTGAACGAGACGTGGTAGGTGCGGCCTGAGGCTGGGTGCGAGCGGCGCCCACTCATGCGCTCGATGATGGCGTCGAACGGCACGTCGATTTCCAGCACATGGTCGAGCTTGACGCCAGCGGCCTTCATCGCGTCGGCCTGGGGAATCGTGCGCGGGAAGCCATCGAACAGAAAACCGCTGGCGCAGTCGATTTGGGCAATGCGCTCTTTCACCAGGTTGATGATCAGATCGTCACCGACCAAGCCACCCGACGCCATGATGCCCTGGGCCTGCAGACCCAGTGGTGTCCCTGCCTTGACTGCAGCGCGGAGCATGTCACCGGTGGATATCTGAGGGATGCCGTATTTTTGGCAGATGAAAGTGGCTTGGGTGCCTTTGCCGGCGCCGGGAGCGCCCAACAGAATCAGTCGCATTGCTGTCCTTGATAGGATATTTTGTTCAGTAGCTGTTTGTCTCGAACAGCCCCCACGGAAGAGGCCCCGGGGGTGTCGCGAGCGAGGATAGCACGCAGCTTCCTCCTCTCAGCTTACAGCGAGCAAGCTCGCTCAAAGGCGTTCAAACAGCACCGAAAACAGCACGTACCCGCGCCAAGTCATCGGGTGTGTCAACACCAGTACCGGGCGCCTGCGCACTGATGTGCACCGCGACACGCTCGCCATGCCACAGCACGCGCAGCTGTTCCAGCGACTCGGTGAGCTCCAGCGGCGAGGTCTCCAACGTGGGAAAGCGTCGCAAAAACCCAGCCCGGTAGGCGTAAAGCCCGATGTGGCGCAGCGGCGCTGGCGAGGGCAGGGTGGTGGCGGGCGTGCCGCTCGCCATGCCGTCGCGCCACCAAGCAATCGGCGCACGGCTGAAATAGAGCGCACTGCGGTGGCGATCGAGCGCTACCTTGACCACGTTGGGGTTGAGGAAGTCGTTCATGGCGTCGATGGGGTGCGCGGCGGTGCTCATCACGCAGTCGGGACGCGCCTGCAGTTCGGCCGCCACGGCGCCGATCAGCGCTGGCTCGATCAGCGGCTCGTCGCCCTGCACATTGACCACCACCTCGTCATCGGCAAGACCCAGCAACTCGCAGGCTTCAGCCAGCCGGTCGCTGCCACAGCTGTGGTCGGCGCGGGTGAGAACGGTGGGGATCCCGTGGGCTTGGCAAGCTTGCACGATACGCCGGTGATCCGCTGCCACCACACACCGGTCTGCGCCACTTTGCATGGCGCGCTGCGCCACACGAACGACCATCGGAATGCCCGCGATATCGGCCAGCGGTTTGTCGGGCAGGCGTGTTGATGCCAGACGCGCTGGTATCAACACGGTGAAGCCCGCGCGAGCGCTGGGTGCATTCATGAGGCAGGGGGAGGCGAGGGCGGTTTGGGGCGCTCGGCCTCTTCCTCGCTGATGGTTCGCGCCTCGTGCTCCAGCAGAATAGGAATCCCATCACGCACCGGATAAGCCAAGCGTGCGCTGCGCGACAGCAGTTCCTGCCGATCGCGCAGGTAAATCAACGGGCCCTTGGTGACTGGGCAGACCAGCAGTTCAAGCAGTTTGGTGTCCATACCGCGATGATAGTGCGCGTGAGACTCAAAGAACAGATTTCCGGGCTGTGCCCCACCGTGCCAGCGCTGCATCGACAGCCGTGTAGAAGCCTGACTCAGGCCTGAGCTCCAGTGGTGCCACCCAGATGCGTTGCCGCAACGTTGTCGCCTCACCCGCCAGCAGGTCGGCGAGTTTGACCGCATCTTTTTCGGTGCAGATCAACGGCCCGGTGCCGCTGCTCAGCACATGCTGGTAGGCCGTCACATCGGCGTGGTCAGGCAGTGGGACTTCTCGGGCCAGCGTGAGCCCGCGGGCACGCAACATGCTGAAAAAAACGCTGGGGCGAGCAATGCCTGCGAGCGCTGTCAGCGCTCGGTCATGCAGCGCCGATAGCGGGCATTTCTCGCCCTCCAGGTTATAAGCCTCGTCGGCGAGGCGCCGCCAAGCTTCAAAGCGCGGGATGCCATTGGTGGAAAGTTCTATGGTCGGCACGCCCTCGCGCCGCTGGACCAGCAACAGGTCGGGTCGGTGGTGGTCACCTTTGACCGGTGGCCAGGGTTCGCGCAGCAAGCCAGCTGGAAGCGGCCAGCCGTTGCCAATGCCGCGCTCGTCGAACACGACAATGGACAGGTCGCGTCCCAAGGCCAGGTGTTGCAGGCCGTCGTCGCAAAGGATCACACTAACATCTGGATGCTGCGCCAGCAGGGCGCGAGCAGCATCCGCGCGGCGGCGCGCGACCCATACCGGCGCGCCGGTGGCTTGGTGAATCAGCAGCGGCTCGTCCCCGACCTCACTGGGTGCGCTCGCGTTGCCCACCTGCACCAAGGTGTGACCCAATCGGCCGTGCCCCCGAGACACCACACCCGGCTGCCAGCCTTGGTGCTGCAAGTGCCGCACCAGCGCGATCACAGTGGGAGTCTTGCCCGCACCCCCGGCCACCACGTTACCGATCACGATCACCGGCACCGGCAGCCGCTCAGTTTTCAGCCAGCCAACGGTATAGCCGGTGCGGCGCAACGCGCTGATTGCGGCAAGCAGCTGAGCCAATGGCCACAGCAGCCGAGCCGGCAAGCCCTTGTGTTGCGCCCAAGTCTGCCAGCGGGCTTCAAGCTGTGCCCGGTTTTCGTGTGGCGAGCTTGTCATGGCGTCACGGGTTGAATCTTTCGCAGCCGCCGCACCGCAGCGTCAGGGCGGACGGCCAGCACCCGGTTGTTGGGTCGTGAAGGTGATTTGCACCAGACCGGCGCGCCGCGCAGCGTCCATCACGTTGATGACCGACTGGTGGGTGGCGGTGGCGTCAGCGCTGATGACCACCACCATTTCGCGGCTGTTTTGCGCCACAGCGCTCAGCGCTTGCGTGAGCTGCTCAACGCTGACTCCGTCAAGCACCGTCTGGTTGATCGCGTAACGACCGTCGCTGCCCACCGCCACGATCACCTCTTTCGGATTCTGGCGCTGCGCCTCGGCATCGGCCACCGGCAGGTTCACTTTGAGCTCGGTGAACTTGCTGTAGGTGGTGGTGGCCATCAAAAAGATGAGCACCACCAAAAGAATATCGATGAACGGGATCAGGTTGATCTCGGGCTCGTCACGCTCGCCAGGGCGAAAGTTCATGGGGTCTCCCAGAATGGCGCGGGTACTTATTTGCGCAACGTCATCAAATGCCGCGCGAAGCGGTCGGCCGCCAGTTCCATGGTCAGCAGGTAGCCGTCAACCAAGCCACGGAAATACCGCCAGAAGATGAGCGCGGGGATCGCAATGATCAAACCGAAGGCGGTGTTGTACAGCGCGATGGCGATGCCACGCGCGAGCTGCTCGGGGTTGCCGCCACCAGACGCACCGCCCATGCCACCCGCGCTGCCCTGCGAGGCGAAGATCTCGATCATGCCGATCACCGTGCCCAGAAGGCCAAGCAGCGGCGCGGCCGAGGCGATCGTGGCCAGTGCGCCCAAGTAGCGCTGCAGCGTCGCCGCCGCTTGGCGACCGGCACCTTCCAACGCAGCGCGCAGGTCTTGCTCTGAGGCGCGTGGGTTGATGTTGAGGGTGCGAAAGCCGCTGGCCAGTACCGCGCCCAGCGCCGAATTTTGTTCCAGCTGGGTCACAACGTCTGGCCCGGGCACACCGTCGCGCGAGACCATGAGCGCTTCGTCGAGCAACTTTGTCGGCACGATCTTGCTGGATTTGAGGCTGATGAAGCGCTCGATGACCAGGGCCAAGCCCAATACCGAACACGCGATTAGGGGCCAGATCGGCCAGCCGGCCGCTTGTATGATGGAAAACAAAACAGGGCTCCAGGCAAAAACAGACATTTTGGCAAGGGCGAATTATGGCGCACAGCCTCATACCAACCCCCACCGCTGTGCTTGGATGCCTGTCTCCGTTTGCACGCCAACAGCTATGCACAAAATCTGTGGATAACTTTGTGGAAAACCCCACCATCCTCTGGCTCTATGCCGCGCACCCGCTGGATCTCAACAGACCGATGACAAAACAGGCAGTACAAAAAGCTTTGAAATCAATCGCTTGGCCAACAGCTGACAGAATTTCGCGACGCAAAGCTTGCGCAGCCAGTATCGGCGCGGGCTGTGGACAGATTTGGTCTGGAGGCCCCTGTGGCTGATGCATTTTCCGATTCTGAGGTACCAGGCAGCACGCGCATTTGGGCAGTTGGCCCCCTGATGCGAGCGGTGGCCGACACACTGGCCGCGCGGTTCAATCCGGTCACGGTACGCGGCGAGCTCTCGGGTTTTTCGCGTGCGATCAGTGGGCATTGCTACTTTTCGCTTAAAGACGACAGCGGTCAGGTGCGCTGTGCATTGTTTCGTCGCTCGGCCGACCAGCTGACCTTTCCCCCACGTGATGGACAGCTGGTGGAAGCCCAGGGCAAGCTCGACGTGTACGGCCCGCGTGGCGACCTGCAGCTGATCGTGGATCGGCTCAAGCCAGCCGGGCAGGGCGCTTTGTTCGAGCAGTTCCTGCGGCTTAAGGCCCAGCTGGAGACCGAGGGCCTGTTCGACATGGCGCGCAAACGTGCTTTGCCTGCGCAGCCGCGCGGCATTGCGGTGGTGACTTCGCTCGCCGCTGCCGCCCTGCGCGATGTGGCCACTACGCTACACCGCCGCGTGCCCCACCTGCCTGTGCGCATCTACCCGGCCTCTGTGCAGGGCGCTCAAGCACCAGCCGAGATCTGCGCCGCGCTGCAGCGCGCCTATGTCGACTTCAACGCAGGAGGGCCCTTCGACGTGCTGCTGCTGGTGCGCGGCGGCGGCTCGCTGGAAGACCTGTGGTCGTTCAACGACGAATCGGTTGTGCGCTTGGTGGCGCAGTCGCCGCTGCCCTTGGTGTGCGGCGTGGGCCACGAGACCGACTTCACCCTGTCTGACTTCGCCGCCGACCTGCGTGCCCCCACGCCCACCGCCGCCGCCGAACTTTGCTCGCCCGCCCGAGAGCAGCGGCTGAGCGAGTTGGACTACCTGCATGAGCGGCTGAGCGGTGCAGTACACACCGCGCTCGACCAGCGTGCGCAGCGGCTGGACCGCATCGCTCAGCGCCTAGGCCGCCCCTCCAACCGTCTTCAAGATAGCCGCCACGATCTGGCGCGCCTGCAGCATCGGCTACAAAGCGGGTTGCTATTGGCAGCTCAGCAGCAGCGCAATCAGGTTCGAACGCTGGCGCTGGCGTTGCCGTCGGCCCTGCAACGGGCGTTGCGTCAGCAACAGGAACGCTGCCGGCGCCAAGCCAGCGCGCTGGCCCTGCTCGATCCGCAACTGGTGCTGGAGCGCGGTTACGCCTACCTGAGCGACGAGGCTGGCAACACCATCAGCCGAATCACCCAGACCCAGTCAGGGCAGGTGGTGCGTGGCACCTTGAGCGATGGTCAGATCGACCTCACGGTGCAAGCTTGAGACTGGGCTCGCAAAACCCCTGCCGGTGGGGCGCCAATGGCATGACTGCCTACAATTGTTCTGAGCAAAAGCGGTCAGGATAATGTTTTTGCCCAATCGATTCACCAAAACCCAGAGGAAACACCATGCAACACACCTTGCCCGACCTGCCTTACGCAATTGACGCCCTGGCGCCAAACTACTCCCAGGAAACCCTGGAGTTTCACCACGGCAAGCACCACAACGCGTACGTGGTCAACCTCAACAACCTGCAAAAAGGCACCGAGTTTGAAGGCATGGACCTGGAGTCCATCGTCAAGAAGTCCAGCGGTGGCGTTTACAACAACGCGGCCCAGATCTGGAACCACACCTTCTTCTGGAATTGCATGAAGCCCAATGGCGGCGGTGAGCCGTCTGGTGCGCTGGCCGATGCCATCACCGCCAAGTTTGGCAGCTACGCCGCGTTCAAGGAAGCGTTCTTGAAGAGCGCTGTGGGCAACTTTGGCTCCGGCTGGACTTGGCTGGTGAAGAAGGCCGACGGCTCGGTCGACATCGTCAACATGGGCGCTGCCGGTACCCCGCTGACCACCGGCGACACAGCGCTGCTGACGGTAGACGTGTGGGAGCATGCGTACTACATCGATTACCGCAACGCGCGTCCCAAGTTTGTGGAGACCTACCTTGACAAGCTGGTGAACTGGTCGTTTGCGGAGTCGAATTTCGCCTGATCTTTCGATCGCCGTTTTCTGCTGGGCCCGAAGTCATGTCTTCGGGCCTTTTTCATGGGTGCCCCGATGAAAAAGGCCTGATCACTCAGGTACGCGAATGGTGCTTTTTCGCATCGTAAGATACCAATTCAAAAAATGGAGCGCAGGTCAGTGCCTTGCAAGCAAATAAGGCGACCATGTTCAAGGTTAAAGCCCCGCCCAACTGGCCGGCGCTGACCTCCGAGACAACCCCCGCCGTTTCCACCCAGAACAAACGAGAGAAAGCGAGAGACCTTATGAGCCAACAGCAACCCACCATCATTTACACGCTGACCGACGAGGCGCCGCTGTTGGCGACCCGCGCTTTTCTGCCCGTGATCCAGGCGTTTACCGCGCCGGTGGGTATCCATGTTGAGACCAGCGACATTTCGGTGGCCGCCCGGGTGTTGAGCGCATTCCCTGAAGCGCTTGACGAGTCGCAACGTGTGCCCGACAACCTGGCCACACTGGGCCAGCTTGCTTTGAAGCCCGAGGCGAACATCATCAAGCTGCCCAACATCAGCGCCTCCGTTGGCCAGCTGATCAGCGCGATCAAGGAGCTGCAAGCCAAGGGCTACGCGTTGCCCGATTTCCCTGAAGCACCCAAAACGGAAGAAGAGAAGGCCATCCGCGCCCGCTACGCCAAGTGCATCGGCAGCGCGGTGAACCCGGTGCTGCGCGAAGGCAACTCGGACCGCCGCGCGCCGCGCGCGGTCAAGGAATATGCCCGCAAGCACCCGCACAGCATGGCAGATTGGAGCCAGGCCTCGCGCAGCCATGTCTCGCACATGCACCAGGGCGACTTCTACCACGGTGAAAAGTCGACGACGCTGGACAAGGCGTGCGACGTGCGCATGGAGCTGGTGACACCCAGCGGCAAAACGGTGGTGCTCAAGCCCCAGGTGTCTTTGCAGGCGGGCGAGGTGGTCGACAGCATGTTTATGAGCAAAAAAGCCCTGGAAACGTTCTACGAAAAAGAGATTCAGGACGCCTTCAAGACCGGCATGATGTTCTCGCTGCACGTCAAGGCAACGATGATGAAGGTGTCGCACCCGATCGTGTTCGGTCATTGCGTTCGCATCTTTTACAGGGACGCATTCGAGAAACACGCGAAGCTTTTTGAAGAACTTGGCGTGAACGTCAACAACGGCATGGTCAACCTCTACGACAAGTTGGCTGCGCTGCCGCAGTCCCAGCGCGAAGAGGTGATCGCCGATCTGCACGCCTGCCACGAAGGCCGCCCCGAGTTGGCCATGGTGGATTCGGCCAAGGGCATCACCAACTTCCACTCGCCCAACGACGTGATCGTCGACGCCTCAATGCCCGCCATGATCCGCAACGGCGGCAAGATGTGGGGCGCCGATGGCCGCTTGAAAGACGTGAAAGCGGTGATGCCCGAGAGCACGTTTGCCCGCATCTATCAGGAGATGATCAATTTCTGCAAGTGGCATGGCAACTTTGATCCCAAAACCATGGGCACCGTCCCCAACGTCGGCTTGATGGCGCAGCAGGCCGAGGAATACGGCTCGCACGACAAGACCTTCGAGGCGCCCGAAGCGGGAGTGGCCAACATCGTCGACATTGCCACCGACGAGGTGCTGTTGAGCCAAGACGTGGAGGCTGGCGATATCTGGCGCATGTGCCTGGTGAAAGACGCGCCGATCCGCGACTGGGTGAAGCTGGCGGTGAGCCGCGCGCGCAACTCGGGAATGCCGGCGGTGTTCTGGCTCGACCCGTACCGCCCGCACGAAAACGAGTTGATCAAGAAGGTCAAGCTCTACCTGAAAGACCACGACATCACCGGGCTGGACATCCAGATCATGAGCCAGGTGCGCGCCATGCGCTTTACGCTAGAGCGAGTGGGACGCGGGCTCGACACCATCAGCGTCACCGGCAACATCTTGCGCGACTACCTGACCGACCTGTTCCCGATCATGGAGCTGGGCACCAGCGCCAAGATGCTGTCCATCGTCCCGCTGATGGCGGGTGGCGGCATGTATGAGACTGGAGCTGGTGGCTCGGCGCCCAAACACGTACAGCAACTGGTGGAAGAAAACCACCTGCGCTGGGACTCGCTGGGCGAGTTCCTCGCGCTGGCGGTGTCGCTGGAAGACCTGGGGCTGAAAACCGGCAATGCCAAAGCCAAGATACTGGCGCAAACGCTGGACGCCGCCACGGGCCAGCTGCTGGACGCCAACAAAAATCCATCGCCCAAGACTGGGCAGCTGGACAACCGCGGCAGCCAGTTCTACTTGGCCATGTACTGGGCTCAAGCGCTGGCAGCCCAGACCGAAGACGCTGCCCTTGCGGCGCAGTTTTCCCCCCTGGCAAAACGGCTCAGCGACAACGAGCAGGCCATCGTGGCTGAGCTGCTGGCCGTTCAAGGCAAGCCGGTCGACATTGGCGGCTATTACCAGCCCGATCTGGCCAAGCTCGATGCGGTGATGCGACCCAGTCCCACGTTCAATACGGCGCTCGCTGCGGTGATACAGCCTGCCTGACGCTTCTGCTCGTCAGCAGTTCACCTCGTCGAAGCTGTGCCAACCACTGGCTTCGATGAAGTCAGTAGCATCCCCAATCGATGCGACAGGTCGCCCCGGCGTCGTAAAAAACGCTCGGCTCATCGGTTTTCAGCAAGGCCGATGTGCAGCGGCACTGAGCCCTCCATTCTTCAGGACAACAGGTTGGCTCCCCAATCAAATTTTCTTCTTGGTCACAGCCGGTTTTGCCATGCGCCTGCGCTCTGGTTTGGCCCTGCTCTGCAAGCCGCCTTCGACGAGCTCTGAAAGTCGGTCCAGAGAACCCTGCAAACCCTTCGCTTGAGCGCGCGCCTCTGAAGCCTCCAATGCCTTCGCGGCGCATTCCATGCGCAGATCTTTGACGCGTTGACGCTCCTCATTCAGCTCGGTCAGTTTGGTGGCCAGGTCCACTTTCAACAAGTCTTCTCGTTCGCCCAAGGCCTGTTGTGCCTGACGTGCGCGTTCGCTAGCGTCCAAGGCTGCGGCTTGAGAGACCCCCAGGCTCTTTTGGAGCCCCTCTACCTGCCGCTCAGCCCTTGCTCTAGCGGTTCGTTCCCGATCAAGCTCCAGCGCAACGCGCCGGTCTGCAGCATCGGCACGATCGACCGCTGAAAGCAGTTGCTGCTTGATGTCAGAGACATTCTTCGCCATCTCCTCGCGCTCTTCTCTCAGTCGTTCATTAGCCAATGCCCAAGCGCCTCGAACTTCGTCAAGGCGTCCTTGCTGAGCAGCGAGATCCTCCCGTGCTTGGCCCAGAAGTGGCCCCATTTCATCCAGTGCGTTCCCCAAGCGGGTAGCTCTCGCGGTTGCTTCCTCTGCTGTCGCAACGGCCAGTTCAGCACGTTCTTTCTCAGCCTCAACAGCGGTTGCTGACTCCCTCAAGCCCTCTTGCAATCGTTCATTAAAGTCTGAGCGCGTCTGATCAAGGGCGGTTTCCCAGAGGCGCTGTGCCACTTGCAACACCGGATCGGGCACGCCGCGTGGTGCAGCGAAAGCGACGGGGTCTTGAATGCGCTTCCCGAGGTGTTTGAACCACTGTTCGAGGTGTGGGCCTACGGTGTTTGGGGAACCACTCCCGAGATGTTGTCGCACCCGCTCGATCGTCGGCTTGCCACCTTGCAACAACACCGCATCTGCTGCCTCCCACACATCCTGACGCTGGACGCCCCGGGAGCGGGGGAGGAGGGCAAGCGATTGCTCCAAATCTGCGCTACCCAAACGTTCTTTTTGCATTTCGTCACTCCACAGACTGATTTACCCACGATAAAAGAATGTTATCGTGACCTAAAAAGATATTCGTAAATTTTACTATGTTTTATGTAATAAATAAAACATACAATTCACAGTTAAAAATCATGACCTTGCCTCTCTTACTGAAAACCCCCACGTTGCTGCCACATGAGCTCAGTTCGGTGACTGTGCAGGCTGTGGCCGAGCTTTTGCACGAAGGCCAGTCGGCCAACACACTGCGCAGCTACCAAAGTGCATTGCAGTACTGGGCAGCCTGGTACGCAATGCGCTATTGCGCTCAAATTGAATTGCCTGTGCCTGCAACTTGCGTGCTGCAGTTCATCGTCGACCATGCCCAGCGCACCGTGCAGAAAGGACTGGTGCACGAGCTGCCCGTTGAAATTGACGCCAAGCTGGTGGCAGCGGGATACAAAGGAAAACCGGGGCCGTTGGCCCACAGCACGCTGGTGCACCGGATCGCCGTTCTTTCCAAAGCGCATCAGGCGCGAGAGGTCAAGAACCCTTGCCAAGATCCCAAGGTCCGCGAACTGCTGTCACGCACTCGCAAGGCCTACGTCAAGCGCGGAGAACTTCCTCAAAGAAAGGCGGCCTTGACCAAGGACCTCCTTCGCGAGCTGCTGGCCACCTGTGACGCTTCCCTGCGTGGAAAGCGCGATCGCGCACTTCTTCTGTTTGCATGGGCCAGCGGCGGGCGGCGGCGCTCCGAAGTCGCATCTGCCGACATGAAATTTTTGCAGCGGGTTGCACCAGGAAAGTTCCACTATGAGCTTGTCCACTCCAAGACCAACCAAAGCGGTTTAGACCGTCAAGAAAATGTCAAGCCTGTGCTGGGCGCAGCGGGCGAAGCGCTTGAGGTGTGGCTGGCCGCGAGCGACATCCGCGAAGGCGCTTTGTTTCGCCGCGTGCTTAAAGGAGGTCATTTGGGTGGGTCGCTCTCAGCTGCTGCCGTGCGAGATATCGTGAAAGAGCGCAGTTTTTTGGCTGGTCTTGAGAGCAAATACTCAGCCCACTCGCTGCGATCTGGGTTTGTGACCGAGGCAGTTAAGCAGCAGATTTCCTTGCCGGAAACCATGGCGATGACGGGTCACAAAAGCGTTGCCAGTGTTGTGCTGTACGCGCGAGGGTCGGCTTTCGATGATGCCTTGGGCGCCAAGCTTGCAGACGATCTGTGATGTATTGCCAGCTGGTGCCAACAGTGCTGCTGCCAAGCACCATCGCTTGCGTATTTATTAACATAATAAGCATCGTAGAAGGTCGTTCTAGGGCCCAGTTGATTGGTATGTTTGACCACGTCGGGGTTTTCTACAATCGCTTCTAAGCACACATCCATCTTGAGCGACATCAGCGAATACAGTCGAAGGCTGTGGGTCCATGCACCGCAGATAGTGAAAGAAACACCACATGAACGATAACGTGATTATTTATATTTCTGCTGCTGTCATATTGGTCAGCGTCTTGCTGATGGCGCTGCTTTTGAAAGATCGTGGGCCAAGGTACCAGCCTGTCCCAATCATGACCTCCAACGAGCTGGAATTTTTCTGGCGTATCAGCAAGGCCGTTCCCGATGCGTTCGTTTTTCCCCAGGTGGCGATGACTGCTTTAATCGCCCCCAATGAGCCTAACGGAAAAAGACGAATGGCCGCCTTTCGAAAAATTTCGCAGAAGCGCGTTGACTGGGCTATTTACACCCGAGACATGGTGCTTGTGTGCGTTGTGGAGTTGGATGACCGAACGCACAACCCTGAGAACGACGCCTTGCGGGACGCCCTGCTGGACTCAGCAGGTATTCAAACCGTGCGCTGGGATTCCCGCAAGAAACCAGTCGTCGGAGAGATCCGAAAGACGCTCCTTGATCTCTCGACACTTATTTGAATATTTCAGCGCTTCGCGTCCATCCAGTCAACACGTCGCTATTCTGCTGGTCAGCGCTTCCCTGTAGCGTTTCATAACCTCGCCGTCGTCTTGAACGCCCAGCCATCGGGCCACCTCGCGCTCATCGGCACCCTCTTTCAGCTTTGCCATCGCCCAGCTGTGTCGCAGCTTGAACGAGCTCCCTTCTATTTTCAGTGACGCCATAAATTTGCTGGTTTGCTTGTGTTGACCCGGTTTGCTCCATTGGCCTGGCTGCTTCGATGACCCCTCCTTCTCAACCGTCTCTCCTGGGAAAACAAATGCGACACGGCTGAGTGACTCACGATCGCGAAGCGTATGAATCCATTGGTCCATCAACTCGCCTGCCCACGGGTCGACCAGTGTGTAACGTTTGAACAACTTGCCACTTTTCGGAACAAACAAAAACCTTGACCCACGGTTCCAGTTGGGCTCTAGGCCTTTGGAAGAGCCCTCACCCATAGTCAGTTCACGGACATCAATTGGCGATAGCCCTGCACCCAACTGCAGCGCCATGCTCGTTCTGTCTCTGGCTGCCGACCACTTGACAGTGGCATTGCTCGCCATGTCGGCCTTTCCGTCTTCAATCAGTCGCATTTTCAGCGCAGCGTGCTCCTGATTGGTCAGCACATCGAGTGCTGGCTCCTCGCGTGTCTCGCGCTTGAGCGCATCGGCCAACGCAGGCGTTCTGCGCATCAGCGCCCTGACGGCTGACTCACCTTCGAGTTTCGTTTCGGTCACCTTGGCATGGTGATCCATGATTTTCTCGATCAGGCTCGCTACGCGAGCTTGGTACCTGATTGACAAAGCCTCTGTGCGGATCTTTGAAACGCCTGCGTCTTCGCCGCTCTCCCCTGCGGCCAATTTGGATGCCCCGTTCACGAGGTAGCCCGCCACCATCTCGCTCGTGATCCCCGACACCGACACACCAATTGGCAAATCTCGAGCAAACGAACTCCAGATTGCTCTATAAATCTCGCGCGAAGTTTCGCGCTTGATGTGACTGGCCTCTGATACCAGCCAGGTCTGGAAAGCGACTTCAAATTCTTCCTGCATATAATCTGCTCTCGGGTAGACTAACACCGATATTCTTTGTCGCGAAAAACACTTCATCCCTTTGTTTATTACTTTTACCGCCCAGAGTCCCCAGAAAAAGAAAACGGGGTTAGTCTACCAGAAGATTTTAAAATGATGCGATTTGGTGGTGGGAAGCCCGCCACCAAATCGCATAGGTACAGTAATTGGAATCTGCCTGCTTCAACTTAAGCCATCTTGTCCTTGAGTCGTTCCCTCTCTAAAAGAAACGATCGTGTCGAGGTCCAAACGCTCCACAACACAATAGCCGCACCGAATGCCAGAAACCCAGCGCTGATCGGACGCTCGAGGAAGGTCATCATGTCACCCCGCGACAGCAACAAAGCCCGACGCAAGTTTTCTTCCATCAGCGGTCCAAGAACAAAGCCCAGCAGCAACGGTGCTGCTTCGAACTTCATAACAGCCAACAGGTAGCCAATGGCGCCAATAAAGGCCACCATATAAACATCGAAAGTGTTGTTGTTCACGCTGTACACGCCCAAACTTATGAATATCAAGATAGCCGGAAACAGCACGCGGTACGGAATGCGCAGAATCGCCACCCACATGCCGATCAAAGGCAGATTCAAGATCAGCAGCATGACATTGCCGATGCCAAAACTCACGATCAACCCCCAGAACAGTTCAGGCCGCTGGGTCATCAGCAAAGGGCCGGGCTGAATGCCGTGGATGATGAGCGCGCCCAACATCAGGGCCATGACCGCATCGCCGGGAATGCCCAACGACAGCGTGGGCACGAAGGCAGTCTGGGCAGCGGCATTGTTGGCCGCCTCCGGCCCCGTAATGCCCTCGATGGCTCCATTACCGAAACGACTTGGATCCTTGGCCACTTTCTTTTCAACTGCGTAGGACATAAATGATGCGATGGACGCACCAGTGCCAGGCAAGGCGCCGAAAAAGCTGCCCACCGCCGTGCCGCGCAGCATGGGCATGATCGATTGACGCACGTCTTCGCGGGTGGGCGTCATGGTTCGCATGTTGATGTCTTCGCGCACCTCGCCTTCCCGCACTTGGTTGATGCTCGAAACCACCTCGGCAATACCGAACATGCCCATCGCCAAGGCAACAAGGTTGATGCCGTCGGTGAGCTCGGGAATGCCGAACTCAAAGCGTGCCTGTCCCGAGTTGATATCGGTCCCTACTGTGCCAAGAAGCAAACCAAAAACCACCATCGCCAAACCTTTGGCCGGGGATCCTGAAGCTAGCGCAGACGCAGCAACCAAGCCCAGCAACATCATGGCGAAATACTCGGCTGGACCGAACTTCAGACCCAGCTCGGCGATCGCTGGCGAGAAAAGCACCAGCACCAAAATGCCGAGCATCGAACCGACAAAAGAGGCGATCGTGGTCATGAACAGCGCCACACCAGCCCTTCCCTGTTTGGCCATGGGGTAGCCGTCGAGCGTGGTCACTGCCGACGATGGCGTGCCCGGTAGGTTGAGCAAAATCGACGCGGTAGAGCCACCGTATTGCGCCCCGTAGTACACACCAGCCAGCATCACGATCGCGGCAGTGGGTGGTATGTGATAAGTGACCGGCAGCAGCAGCGAGATCGTGGCGAGCGCGCCGATGCCGGGCAGCACACCGATCAGGGTGCCCAGAAACACCCCGATGAAGCAGTACAGCAGGGTTTGAGGGTTCATCGCGGCTTCTAAGCCGAGCATCAGTCCGTTAAGAATTTCCATATCAATTCGCTGTGTGGTGGCGGTTTTGCGTTGGTGAACCAGTGTGGTTGCGGTTTGTGCGATGGCCGTGCATCAGGGGCTCCAGGGCCAAGTGGGTAACACCATGCCCAAACCAAGCTTGAACACCACCCAAGTGACAAGCGCTATACCCGAGGCGGTAGCGACACGCCATTTCCAGCCAGGTGCGTTGTCGGCAAGCGAGGCCACAAAAACCGCGAGCACAGTGGCGAGAACCAAACCCAACAATTTGAGCGTGAAGGCAAATACCGAAATGCAGGCCATCACCAGCCCAAAGGTCTTCCAAGCCACGGTAACGGGCTCGCCACGCCGAAAAAACGCGGGCAGAGCGATCAGCACACCCAACACGGCCAGCATCAAACCCAAAACGACAGGGAAATAGCCTGGCCCCATGCGGTTGAGATCACCGAACTCATAGCGCTGTCCATACACAACAGCAAAAAGACCGACCGCAGCCAGGCCCAGCCCGCCAACAATGTCTCGAACATCCTTGTCTCTCAAAGTAACTCCTAGATAGAAATGGCCAGTGCACGGCGACATGCCGTTTTGGCCAAGCGCCGATTGGACGCGAAAACAGGGCGTTCGCCTCACAGTAGTTGCACCTACGGCGAAAATAAAGGAACTTTCTTAACAGCCGCTCTCTTCGGGGGACTTGCGTCCAGTGTTGGAGCTAGGACGAGACGCTCAACGCGAGGCCTCTCACCACTTGCCAGCGGGCTGTTTCGCGCGCACCTGGGCTGCGATCAGTTCAACCGCAGCGGGTCGGCTGGCTGCGCGGGCAAAGTCAATCGCCGAGAGTCCCTGTTCGTTGCGCAGCAGCGGGTCAGCGCCCTCTTCCAACAAAAGCCTCACCGCTGAGTCGGTGCCATAGCGCGCGGCCATCATCAGCGGTGTGGTTTTGTTGGGCGATTCGGCGTCGATGTAGGCAAAGTGAGCCAGCAGCAGGCGCACCATGTCTGCGCTCATTTCGCCCGGGTTGCTGGCAGCGTAGTGCAGCGGTGTCCAGCCCGGCTTGTTGACCTCGGCGCGGCGCTCGATCAAGCGACGCGCCTGGGGCAAGTGGCCTTTGAGTGCCGCCATCATCAACGGGCTCTCCCCAGCCTGGTTCCGCGCTTCGATATCGACCGTGGTCTGCTGGAGAAGAAAGTCCGCCACTTTCAGAGACCCCTGGCGCAGCGCCACCAACAAGCCCGACTGGGACATGTCGTCTCGGGTATTCAGGTCAAAGCCGCGAAACGCCAGATTTACCATGGCCAACTCGTTGTCGGTCTGTGCAGCGCTGAAAAAGTCATCGAAGGAACCGGCTCTCAATCCTGTCGAAACGAGGGCAAATGCAAGCAAAAAAAGGATCTTCTTGCGGATTCCCGCGTGCATTCTCAGCATGATTTTGCGACTACTCGATCAAAAAGCTGGTCGAAATTGTGGCTGGTTGCCTGTGCCACCTCGGCAATCGGCAGGGCTTTGATCTCAGCCACCTGCTGCGCCACAAAGGGCACAAAAGCTGGGCTGTTGGTCTTGCCCCGGTGGGGCACTGGCGCTAGGTAGGGGCTGTCGGTTTCGATCAGCAGGCGATCCAGCGGGATCCAGCGCAACAGATCGCGCAGATCGCTTGCGTTGCGGAAGGTCACGATGCCGGAGAAAGAAATGTAGAAGCCCAGATCGAGTGCAACGCGTGCCACAGCCTCGGTTTCGGTAAAGCAATGGAAAACCCCTCGGGCCATTGGCAAACCACCCTTGCCTGCGCTGTTGAAACCGCCAGCCTCGCGCAGGATCGCCAGCGTGTCGTCGGACGCGCTGCGGGTGTGGATCACCAGGGGCAGATCGGTTTGCCGCGCCGCCGCGATGTGCACTTGAAAGCGCTCGCGTTGCCAGGCCATGTCGTCCACTCTGCGGCCGTTCAGGCGGTGGTAGTCCAGCCCTGTCTCCCCGATACCCACCACCCGTGGCAGCGCTGAGCGCTCCACCAAATCGGCCAGCATGGGCTCTTGTACAGCTTCGTTGTCCGGGTGCACACCCACTGTGGCCCAAAGGTTGTCGTGCTGAAGCGCCAACGCGTGCACATCAGCAAACTCTTCCAGCGTGGTGCAAATGCACAGCGCACGGTCTACCTGTGCCACCTGCATGGCTTCCAAAATGGTGGGAAGTTGCGCGCGCAACTCGGGGAAACTCAGGTGGCAGTGGGAATCGGTGAACATGGTGGACTCAAGAAAACAGCACCGAGCCCAAAGCAGCTGCCGAAATGGCAGCCAAGAGCTGTTGCGCCTTTGGTGCTTCAAATCGTCTGGGTGGGCCGGTCGGACAGGAGATGGGTGCCCAGGATTTCTTCGATGCGCAGCTTGAGCTGGCGAGATTTTTCATCGGCGGGGAAGCGGATGCCCACGCCCTGAGTGCGGCCAGCCTGCGCCTTGGCAGGCGTCACCCAGGCCACCTTGCCAGCCACAGGGTAGCGCTGCGGATCATCGGGCAAACTGAGCAAAACATAGACATCGTCGCCCAGACGGTACTCGCGCGAGGAGGGAATGAAGATGCCACCGTCGGCGAAAAGCGGAATGTAGGCTGCATACAGCGCCGCTTTCTCCTTGATGGAAAGCTGAATCACGCTCGGACGAGACGCGCTGGCTGTCGGGTTGGTGCTCATGGCGATTGAGTTTAGCGACAAACATTCGCGGGCAGCCCCGCAAAAACCCGGCACCGACGGTTGAACATTTCGCTTTTCAGGATTTTGTGGGCTGGCGTGCCAGCACCTGTCGGGTGCGGGCGGCCCAGGCCTCTTGCATGAGGCCGGGGTTGAACGGGTGCTCCACCGAACGCGCTGCGTCCAACAGTTCTTTCGACCATTGGGCCAGCGCAGTCCAGCTGGGAGCCGGCGGCAGCTGGCTGGCGGGGAAATAGCGGGGTGCCGCGCCGCTGGCTTGTGCCATCAGGTCGTGACAAAGCTTTTGCAACACCGCGAGCTGGCGAGCAGCTGGCCACGGTGCCAGCAACGCCCAATCGCCGCGCGCCAGCGCCTGCGGCAGCCCGTGCCAGATTTGCGCGTCAAGCCCGCTGCGCGCCCACTCAAGCGCGTCGTCGGGTCGCCCACCGGCTGCCTGAAGCCAGACCTTGGCTTGTTCGGCATCGGCGCGCGATTTGCCTTCCAGGTTCACCTGCGCCAACAGCCAGTCCACCGCTTCCGACCCCTCGGGCCAGATCATGACGTGGGTCTGGCAGCGGCTGCGGATGGTGGGCAGCAGTTGGTCGGCGGCCTCGGTGGCCAGCACCAGGCGCACGACACCATTGGGCTCTTCCAGCGTCTTGAGCAGGGTGTTGGCCGACTCGTTGTTCATGCGCTCGGCCGGGTAGACCAGCACCACCTTGGTGGAGCTGCGGGCACGGGTGAACTGGGTGAAGCTGACCGCTTGGCGCGCCGCTTCCACGCGGATGAGCTTGCTGGGCTTGCGCTCTTTGTCGTCCAGCTTTTTCTGCGTGGCTTCGTCCAGTGGCCAGCCGTGCGCCAGGCTCAGGGTTTCCGGTAGCAACACACGCAGGTCGGCATGGGTGCGCACGTCGATCGCGTGGCAGCTGCCGCAAATGCCGCAGGCTCCCTGCGTGCTCGGCTGCTCGCAAAGCCAGGCGCGCGCCAGCGCCAGCGCCAGGTCGTACTGGCCCAAGCCCGACGGTCCTGCGAGCAGCAGCGCGTGGCCGCGCTGACCGAGCGCAGCTTGCAATTGCCGCTGCAGCCAGGGGGCCAGCGGTGCAGGGGTGGCAAGTGCACTCATGCGCCGCCCTCGCCGTCCAGCCAGCCACGCGATTCGAACACCGCGCGCACGCTTCGCCACACATCTTCCACCGGCTGGCTGGACGCGACCCGGGCGAAGCGGTGCGGCTGCTCCTGCAGGCGGTGCGCATAGCCAGCAGCCACGCGGCTGAAAAATGCCACTGGTTGTGACTCGAAGCGGTCTGGCGCCCGCGCCGTGGCCAAGCGCTCGGCGGCGGTTTCGGGCGGCAGATCGAACCAGAGTGTCAGATCGGGCTGACGCAGACCGCCGCGTGGCAGCGCCTGCACCCAGCGCTCAAGTTGACCCAACACGCCCAGGTCAAAACCCCGCCCGAAGCCTTGGTAGGCCACGGTGGCATCGGTGAATCGGTCGCACAGCACCACCTCGCCAATGGTCAGTGCAGGTTCAATGACCTGTTGCAGGTGATCGCGCCGGGCGGCAAACATCAGCAACGCTTCGCACAGCGGGTCCATCGGATCATTGAGCACCATGGCGCGCAGTTTTTCGGCCAACGGTGTGCCGCCCGGTTCGCGGGTCAGTGTGACGCTACGGCCCTGGGCGCGAAATGCCTCGGCCAGCCGGGCGATGTGGGTGGACTTACCGGCACCGTCAATGCCCTCGAAGGTAACGAACAGGCCGGTGTGAACGAGGGGATCTGTCATCAGCGCTGCAGGATGAAGCGGCGCACCGCAGCGTTGTGTTCGGGAAGGGTGGCGCTGAACTGGCTCGACCCGTCGCCGCGCGAGACGAAATAAAACGCCTGGGTGGGCTCGGGTTGCACAGCAGCCAGCAGGCTGTTCCAGCCCGGCATGGCAATCGGCGTGGGCGGCAGGCCGGCGCGTGTGTACGAGTTGTAGGGTGTGTCGGTCTGCAAATCGATGCGCCGCAGATTACCGTCGAAACGCTCGCCCAAACCATAAATCACAGAGGGATCCGTCTGCAGCCGCATGCCAATGCGCAGGCGGTTGCTGAACACGCCCGCAATCTGTGCGCGGTCGCTCTCCAGCCCGGTTTCTTTCTCCACGATGCTCGCCAGGATCAGCGCCTCCTCAAGCGAGCGCAGCGGGGTGGTCGCACTGCGTTGGTCCCAAGCTTGCGCTAGGCGCTGCTCCATGGCCTGGGCCGCCTGGCGCAGCACACTGGAGGCGGGTGCGTTCTTCGCGACGCGGTAGGTGTCAGGGAAAAACCGGCCCTCGGGGTGGAGGCCGGGCAAGCCGATGCGCTCCATGATCTGGGCCGAGCTAAGACCGTCGAGGTCCTGACTCAGATCGGGCGAGCTGCGCACCGCCTGCAACACCTCGCGGATGTTCCAGCCCTCCAGCAGCACCAGATTGCGCAGCGCCTGCTCACCGCGCACCAATTTGCTCAGCAGGCTGCGCGGTGTGGTGCCCGGCTCGAACTCGTAGCTGCCAGCCTTGATATCGCGCGCCTGGCCAGACAGTCGGAACCAGGCGAACAGCAGAACAGCCGGCGTCTGGGCACCGGCATCGGCCAGCGCTTGGGCCACCTGGCGCGGCGCGGCGCCAGGCACCACGGTGAGCTCGATCGGGCCGCTCGCGCCAGTGGGCACCAACGGCCGCTGCAACCACCACGCAGTCGCACCTGCGGCAAGCATGGCCAGCAGCAGCGACACAATCAACAGGCGTTTCAACAAACGGATCAAAACAAAATCGGTGGTGGTCAGAGGTGCTGTACCCGTGTGGGCAACAGCGGGTGCAAAGAGCGCCGCGATGAGCCAGACGATGATAATCGACCCCTCTTCGCACCGATTAAGTGCGCGCATCACCAGGATCTGCCATGAACGCTCACACACTGCCCCACGGCATTGCCCGCCTGGAACACCTCGGCGTGATCCGTGCCCAAGGCGCCGATGCGGCCAAGTTTCTCCAAGGCCAGCTGACCCACGACTTCGTTCTGCTCAGCCAGTCCGAGGCTCGTCTGGCCGCTTTCTGCTCGCCCAAAGGCCGCATGCTGGCCAGCTTCGTCGGCTTCAAGCGCGCGCCCGACGAAATTTTGCTGGTCTGCAGCCGCGACCTGCTGGCCCCCACGCTAAAGCGCTTGTCGATGTTTGTGATGCGCGCCCAGGTCAAGCTCACCGATGCCAGCGAGGCGTTTGCGGTTTGGGGCGTGGCTGGCGAGGCAGTGCCTGGCCTGGAGCAGGCACCCTGGAGCCACCTCAACACAGCCGACGGCCGTTGTTGGACCCGGCTCTACCCGGCCGACGGCGTGGCGCGCGCGCTGTGCACCACGCCGATCCCTGAAGGTGGTGCGGCTGAAGCACCCGTCGGCCCCACACTTGACCCAGAGCTGTGGTCATGGCTGGAGGTGATGAGCGGTGTGGCTACGATCACCCAGCCGGTGGTAGAGGCATTTGTGCCGCAGATGCTGAACTACGAGTCGGTCGGGGGGGTGAATTTCAAGAAGGGCTGCTATCCCGGGCAGGAGGTGGTGGCGCGCAGCCAGTTCAGGGGCACGCTCAAGCGCCGTGCCTACCGGGTCGCAGCCAACGAACCGCTGGCCGTGGGCCAGGATGTGTTTCACGACAGCGATGCCGACCAACCCTGCGGCACGGTGGTGGCCGCTGCCGCCAACCCGAGCGGTGGCTGGAACGCCCTCGTTTCCATGCAGACCAAAGCGGCAGACAGCGGCCAGCTCAGCGCTGGCGAGGTCGGCAGTCAGACGCTGACATTGCTGCCCCTGCCCTATGACTTGCTGGACGACATCTGAGACTTGCAGGCGGCCGCCTCAATGTGTCTGATTGCCTTTGCCGTGGGCATGCGGCCAGACCTTCCCTTGCTGTTGGCAGCCAACCGAGACGAGTTTTTTGACCGTCCCACCGCGCCTTGGCACCGCTGGAATTTGCCGGATGGCGGTGAGGCGCTGTGTGGGCGCGATCTGCGCGACGGCGGTACTTGGCTGGGCGTGAGCCTCGCTGGGCGGGTGGCGATGCTCACCAACGTGCGCAGTCCTCAAGCTGCCAGCGGGCTGCGCAGCCGCGGCGAACTGGTGACCCGCTGGCTGGCTGGTGAGCCTTTGGCGACCTTGCAGGCCGACACCGAGCCGAAAGCCTACGGCGGCTTCAACCTGGTGGTGGGCGATCTGCGCAGCGGCGCCTGGCATGGGTTGAGCAACTGTGATCCGCTGCGCCCCAGCGATGGGGTGGTGCCAACGCTCACCAGTCACTCCCTTGCGCCCGGCGTGTATGGCCTGTCCAACGCCGCGCTCGACACCCCTTGGCCCAAAACCCTGCGTCTCAAGGCAGCGATGACGGGGGCTGTGGTTACCACCACAAACGCGTCACCGTTGCCAGGCTGGGAAAGCAGCCTGGCCCGCGCACTGGCCGACGAAACCCGGGCACCAACCGACCAGCTGCCAACCACCGGCGTTGAGCTGGCTCTCGAACTGGGCTTGTCCAGCCCCTTTGTGCGGCTGCCCGAACAGGGGTATGGCACACGCAGCAGCCTGGTGTTGCGTATCACAGCAACCGAGCAGCCCACGCGCTGGCTGCTCGAAGCGCACGAATGGACGCACACCCCGCTAACGCCCGGACAAACGCACCTCTGGGACAACACCCGACGCCGGCGCGAATCAGCGCTACTGGGGAACTGATTGCCGAGAAAACCAGGCCAAAGCCCCGCCCCGTGATCAGAGGCGCATGAGCATTTCAACGTGCGCAATGCCCGCCTCTTCAAACGGCTCCCCGCGCTGCTCAAAACCCAGCCGCCGGTAAAAGCCTTCGGCGCTGCGCTGGGCGTGTAGCACCACCTCGCGTTCGCCGCCCTGGGCTGCAGCGTCTGTCAGCGCCCGCAGCACCTGCTGTCCCAAATGGCCGCCGCGCAGCACACGGTTCACAGCCATGCGGCCGATCTTGACCACGCCGGGCTGGTAAGCCAGCAGGCGGCCAGTGGCCACTGCCTCCCCAAGCCGGTTGTAGGCCACTGCGTGCAGCGCAGCCGCATCGGCCGCGTCCGATTCCAGCTCTTTCGGAATCCGCTGCTCTTGCACAAACACCGCTGTGCGGATCGCCTGTGCGTCGGCACCCAGCACGTCCCAGCTGCCGGTCTTGACGGTGGTCACCGCTTCTCCAGCCTCGTAGCCGAGCACGATTTTGCGCAGCGCGTGCGGAACAGGCCGGGAGGTCTGTGTGGCGGGATCGGCGAACACATAGACCATTTCGCCGGTGATCAGGTGATCGTCGCCCCGAAAGATGGCGCCGGTGAACACCATCGACGATGTGCCGATGCGGCTGCATTTCATCGCCACCTCGATCTGGTCGTCCACGCGGGCCGAGGCGTGAAATTCCACTGTGGCCTTCACCACGTACAGGTCGCCACCCAGCAGGTCCATTGATGCCTGGTACGGCAACGCCAGCGCACGCCAGTAGTCGGCGATCGCGGTGTCGAAGTACATCAGGTAGTGGGCGTTAAAGACGATTTTTTGCATGTCCACCTCGGCCCAGCGAACGCGCAGGCGATGAAGAAATCGGAAGTCGGCGCGTTGCAGGGGCATGGTGACTCGGATGCTGTGTTGAAAAGGAACCTGATTTTTCCCGGTTTCACAGGACCGACTGGTCAGACACGCGACAGCCGAGGGAATGCCGCCAACAGGTCTCAGCATCACCGCAGCAGGCGCCTCACTTATGCAGCCTGAGGAGAATCCCAATGACCTTTTAATTCACCAGACTCCGTACTTTCCTGGGTGTCGAAATTGAATTCGACAGCTAGTATGCGCGGGTTTGCAACTCAACTTAGGAGACCCTCCATGAACAAGAATATCCTCGCGCTTGCCATTGCTGCCACCGTGTCCGCTGGCGCCTTCGCGCAAGGCTTCCCCAGCAAACCGATCACCATCGTGGTGCCGTTTGCCGCTGGTGGCCCCACCGATACCGTGGCCCGTCAACTCGCACAAGCCATGAGCAAACCGCTTGGCGGCGCCACCATCATTGTGGAAAATGCGGCCGGCGCTGGCGGCACCATTGGCGCGGCCAAGGTCGCCCGTGCCACACCCGATGGCCACACCCTGCTGGTTTGGCACATCGGCATGGCCTCAACCGTCGGCCTGTACCGCAAGCTGCCTTTCAAACCGCTGGAAGACTTTGAGTACCTGGGCATGATCAACGACGTGCCCATGACGCTGATCGGCTCACCCAAGCTGCCGGCCAACACCTACCGCGACTTTGAGAACTACATTCGCGCCAATGGCGGCAAGCTCAATCTGGCACACGCCGGTTTGGGTTCGGCTTCGCACCTGTGCGGCCTGATGTGGCAATCGGCCCTCAAGCTGGACAAAGCCATGACCACCATCGCTTACCGAGGCACTGGCCCGGCCATGAACGACCTGATGGGCGGTCAGGTCGATGTGATGTGTGACCAGACCACCAACACCGTGCCGCAGATCGAAGCAGGTCGCGTGAAGGCGTTTGCTGTCACCACACCCAAGCCGCTGGCTGGCAACAAAATTCTCAAGGACTACCCCAGCTTGCAAGATATGGGCGTGAAAGACTTCAATCTGACGATCTGGCACGGCATTTACGCGCCCAAAGGCACGCCACCCGATGTGGCCAAGAAGCTCAACGACGCACTGATGGTGGCCCTCAAGGACCCCGAGTTCATCAAGGGACAAGAGGCTTTGGGCGCTGCCGTGGTGACCGACAAGCGCATCTCGCCAGCCGGCCACAAAGCCTTTGTGAGCGACCAGATCACCAAACTCAAAACAGTAATCGAGGCCGCTGGGCAATTCGCTGACTGAGCGCTCTCAATACCACCCCAGCGGCCCAACTCTGTCAGGGCCGCTGGCGTTCAGATCTGGCCGCCTTCGGGCGGCTTTTTCACGGCGCCTGTTTTGCCCGATGCAGTGTCAAGCCACAGCAAAAGCCTGCCGCAAAGCCCGCGCCGCATCGATGTGCGCGGTCAGCGCTTCGGGAATGGCGCGACCGAACTGAATGAACCCGTGGACAACACCTCGGTAGATCTCCAGGTCCACCGACACGCCAGCCATGCGCAGCCGGTCGGCGTACATCACGCCCTCGTCGGTCAGCGGGTCGCACTCGGCAAGTCCCATCCAGGCAGGCGCCACGCCGTCGAGATCGCGCATTTGGTCATGGTCGTCGGTGCCATCGAGTGGTGCGAACCGCCAGTCGTTGCGGTCAGCGGGGCTGCGCAGATAGTGACCGAAAAAATAGTCGATGTGTGGCGCTTCCAGCAGGAAACCCTGGGCGAAGGTCTTGTGGGTGGCGGTGTTCTGATGCCCTGCCGTGCCGGGATAGAACAGCAGCTGCAACGCCAACGACCAGCCAGCGTCACGCGCAGCAATCGCCGTCACGGTGGCCAGCGTGCCCCCGGCGCTGTCGCCACCGAGCGCGATGCGCGTGGGGTCGAGTCGCAGGCGCGAGGCTTGTTCGCGCAGCCAGGACAGGCTGTCCCAGGCATCGTTCACCGCGGTTGGGAACTTCGCTGCTGGTGCCAGCCGGTAGTCCACCGACACCACCGCGCAATGTGCCAAATGCGCAAGATGTCGGCACAGAGGCTCGTGGGTGGCCACACTGCCGATGGTGAAGCCGCCGCCATGGAAGTACAGCAGCACCGGCAAAGGGGCCTCAGACGCCGGGGCGAACAAGCGCGCGCTGAGTTCAGCGCCATCGCATGTGGGAATGCGCAGGTCTTCGACCCGCGGCAGCTTGTGCGGCGGGATATCGAGCACGCCAGCACCGGCCTCAAAAGCCTGTTTGGCCTGGGTGGGAGACAACGCGTGCATTGGCGGATGGCCAGCGCGGGCGATGCGATCGAGCACACCACGCATGGCCGGGGTCAATAAGGATCGGGGGTTGGGGTGATGCGACATGAGGGAGGTTCTACCCGGCGGGATCTCGGTTTACTGTCCGCTCAGCGACGCCGTGACAGGCCATGGCTTTTGCCACGCGCGCCGCAGACCGTATAGTTTTCGTCTTTCCCCACACCGAGGCACTTCATGGCGCAGATTCTCTACATCACCAACATTCAGATCGACTTCGGCGTGCTGGTACAGCTTCAGGCGGAGTGCGAGCGGGTGGGCATACAACGGCCACTGATCGTGACAGACGCGGGCGTGAAGGCAGCTGGCTTGCTCGACCAGGCGCTGGCTGCCCTGCCCGGTTTGCCATCTGCCGTCTTCGACCAGACGCCTTCGAACCCAACCGAGGCCTCGGTGCGCGCGGCAGTGGCCATCTACAAAGCTGAAAGCTGCGACGGCCTGATTGCCCTCGGCGGCGGTAGCGCGATCGATTGCGCCAAGGGCGTGGCGATTGCCTGTACCCACGAAGGCCCTCTCAAAACCTACGCCACCATTGAGGGCGGTTCACCCAAAATCACCGACCGTGTGCCGCCACTGATTGCGGTACCCACCACCGCGGGTACCGGCAGCGAGGTGGCGCGTGGGGCTATCGTGATCGTGGACGACGGTCGCAAGCTGGGCTTTCACAGCTGGCACCTGGTGCCCAAAACAGCCCTGCTCGACCCCGCGCTCACGCTGGGCCTGCCGCCCCTGCTGACCGCTGCCACCGGCATGGACGCCATCGCCCACTGCATGGAAACCTTCATGGCGCCGCCGTTCAACCCACCAGCCGACGGCATTGCGCTGGACGGCCTGGCGCGCGGCTGGGCCCACATCGAACGTGCGACCCGCGATGGCAGTGACCGCGAGGCGAGGCTGAACATGATAAGCGCCAGCATGCAGGGCGCCATGGCGTTCCAGAAAGGCCTGGGTTGCGTGCATTCGCTCAGCCACAGTCTGGGCGGCGTGGACCCACGCTTGCACCATGGCACCTTGAACGCGATGTTCTTGCCAGCCGTGATCCGGTTCAACGCCGAGGCCAAATCGATGAAAAAGGAGCGGCGGCTGGCGCGCATGGCCCAGGCCATGGGCCTGGCCAGCGGCGCCGAGGTGGCCGACGCCATCACCGCCATGAACGCCCGCCTCGGCCTGCCCAGCGGCTTGGCCGCGATGGGTGTGACGCCCGCGCTGTTTGACCGCGTGATTGAGGGCGCGCTGGCAGACCATTGCCACAAAACCGGGCCGCGTCTGGCGTCACCTGAGGACTACCGCGCCATGCTCAACGAAGCGATGTGACGGGTCGAGATACCCGTTCAGCGCATTTTCAGAAAAACAACGCCCAATGAAATCGATTCACTTGGGGTTTTTTTCAAGCTAATTCGGGTTTTCATTCGCGCTCAGCATGAGTCGCCATTCGCGCGCCCACATGAAGCTCGCCCCGCGACTCGGCCAGCTCCACCTGCCGTTGGCGCTCGGCCAGGCCGGTCTTTTCTTCTGTGGTGCGCTGATCCACGCAATGGGCGCAGCTCACACCCTTGACGTGGTGCGGTGACGCCTTGTCGGCTGGGCTGAGCGGCCAGCGGCAGGAGCGGCACAGCTCGTGTGGACCAGGCACCAGGCCGTGGCCCACGCTCACCCGCTCATCGAACACAAAACAATCGCCGTCCCAGATGCTCTGCTCGGGCGGCACTTCCTCCAAGTATTTAAGAATGCCGCCTTCCAGGTGATAGACCTCGTCGAAACCGCGCATTTTCATCAGTGCGGTGGACTTTTCGCAGCGAATACCCCCGGTGCAGAACATCGCCACCTTGGTCTTTTTTCCGCCCTCGCCCCGCAACTGCGGCTGGGCATCGAGCCAAGCAGGCAGCTCGGCGAAGGTTTTAAGCTGGGGGTTGACCGCGCCCTGAAAGCTGCCAATCGCCACCTCGTAGTCGTTGCGGGTGTCGATCAGCAGCACCTCGGGGTCGGCCAGCAGGTCGTTCCAATCGGCCGGCTTCACATATCGACCCACGGTCTTGTTGGGGTCAAGTTCGGGCACATGCAGGGTGACGATTTCCTTTTTCAGCCGTACCTTCATGCGCAGAAACGGCGGCTTGTCGCTCCAGGATTCCTTGTGTGGCAGCCGCGCCAGGCGCGGATCGGCGCGCAAATGCGCCAGCACCGCGTGCACGCCAGCCTCGGTGCCTGCGATGGTGCCATTGATGCCCTCTGACGCCAGAAGCAGCGTGCCTTTGACGCCGTGCTGCTCGCAGACAAGCTGGATCGGTTCGCGCAGCGCCGCAAAGTCGGGCAGATCGACAAATTGGTACAGCGCAGCCGTGAGGTATCGGGTAGGGTGGGTTTGAGCAGCGTCCATCCCCAATTATCCCGCCGTGGCACCTGTCTTAAACTGAAAACCGCACCCCACACTGCGCGTCAGCCTTGAACCCAGCCACCGAACCCCCGTCACAGGCGCGCCCCCGACTGCACCGTCGACTGCTCTGGCTCGCGCTGGCCTTGGTGGTCTATGGCTCGCTGTTCCCGTTCCGCTACCAGGCCCACATGCTCAGCTGGGCGGATGCGTGGACACTGCTGCGCCCCGAGGCTCGCCATTCGCGCTCCGACTTGTTGGGCAATGTGCTGCTGTTTGTTCCCTACGGTTTGCTGCTGGCCGCGCCGATGCCACCCCATCGCCGGCTGTTGGCGCTGCTGGGCGGCGCCGCGCTTGCGTTGGGTTTGCAGTGGCTGCAGTTCTGGTTTCCTGACCGTGTCCCCAGCGGAACCGATGCGGTGCTCAATTGGGTGGGCATTGCGGGCGGCTTGGGCGTTGGCCTGCTGGTCACGCCCTTGGTACAGCACCGTCGGCCGCTCGATCTGCCGCGACCGCAGTTTGTGCTGGCCGCCTCCCTGCTGATGGCACTGTGGCTGCTCTACCGCTGGTTTCCGCTGGTCCCCACGCTGGACGTGCAAAACATCAAGAACGGTCTCAAGCCCCTGCTGCAGTGGCGCGACACAGGCGCGGTCGATGTGTTGCGCAACCTGGCGGGCTGGCTGGTGTTTTTGCGGCTGGCGCGCTACAGCTGGCTGCAGCGATGGGGCAGCTGGCGGCTCGCGGCGATGTGTTTGGCCGTGATGGCCGCTGAGCCTTTGTTTGTGAACAACGCCATCAGTCCGGCCAATGCGGTGGGTCTGGCACTGGCACTGGCGCTGGCGCCCTTGCTTCGCAGCGGCCCGAACATGCTGGTGGTCGTCACCGGGGTGCTGGCGGTGTCCATCGTGGTGGCGGCGCTGAGCCCATTTGAGTTTCGCTGGGTGGGCGGATTCTTGTGGATCCCTTTTGCCGGGTCGCTCGGAGGAGATCCGATCCGGGCCATGCCACCACTGATCGAGAAGTTCTACCTCCTCGGCAGCCTGGTGTTCTTCGTGCGCTACCTGGGCGCTTCGCACTGGCTCACGGTGCTGACGCTGGGGGCTTTTCTGCTCGCGCTGGAGCTGGCGCAACAGGCGCTCCCTGGGCGCACGCCTGAGATCACCGACCCGCTGCTGGTACTGGGCATGGCCTGGCTGATGCGTCCGCTGTTCGAGCGGGTGCGCGTGTACCCGCAGGGCGACCGAATGCCGCTGATTTGATCTGTCGCTCTGCCTACAAGGCCTGCACCAACGCCGGATCGGGCCGCTCCAGCCACTGCGCCCACTCGTCGGCCAACCGTTGGCTGGCGGCGGTGGCGCCGCTCCAAGCGCTCACCCGGCCCGCAAGGTCGTTGCCGTAGGCGGTGAAATCGTTGCGGTCGGGCAGCTTGCCGTTGGGAAGCAGGGCCACCCAGGCGGGATCGGGCGCGATCACCAGCATATCGTCCAGCGCCGGGCTGGCGTGGTGGCGGTGCTTCCAGACCTTGTCGAGCCAGCCCGGCACCACCTGGCGCTGGAAATGTGGGTAAAGCACGATGGGCGACTCGGCTCGCGGCTGGTAGCGCAGGTGCAGGTGGTAATCGGTGATGCCGCCGTCCCAGTACGCGCCTGGGGGCGCACCAACAATGCCGTGCACCGCATTGAGCAGGAACGGAATCGAGCAGCTTGCTTGCAGCGCGTCCATGAAATTGGCCGACGTCAGCGGCACTTGGCGGCTGCGAAAATCTTGCACGCCAAACGGCAACGGCACCGCCTGCGCCGAATCTACCGCCTGGGACGAGAACACCACCCGCTCCAGCCAAGCGCCCAGCGCCTTGCGGTGCAGCGCGTTGGCGGCAAATGCGGCGAAGTAGCCCACCGGCGTTCGCACCGACCCCTGGCGGCCGAGCAGATGACGCCCCCGCGAGGTGACGATGTGCAAGCGGTAACGCGGGTGTTGCAGCACCTCGGGCAGACGCCCGCCATAGAACAGCCGCAGGTTTTCGCCGAACTGCCCGCTGACCTGATCGGCGCTGGGGCGTTTTTTGCCCGGCGCTGGCTCGAAGTGTTGGCGGATGTAGTCGTGCTCCAAACGCTCGAATGCGGCGATCGTCTCGTTTAGACAGCCGGTGGCCATGCGCCAGGCGCCGATTGATGCGCCCACCAAATCGACCGGTTGCGTGGATTGCGGCAACCAGTGACCAAACAGAAACCGGTCCAGCGGGCCGAGGATCAACCCCTTGGGTCCACCCGCAGCAGCTGGGATGACGCCCACGTCTTGCGGACGCAGGCCGTGTTGTGCGATGTGCTGGCGGGCACGTGGCCCGGCATAAAGGCGAAGTGCCTGAAAAGGAGGTGGCATGGGGCGCGATTGTCGCGCAGGTCCCTCGCATTGCCCGAGCGCATCGCGCCCGGTCCAGGAGTCACTTTACGCCACCTGCTTTTCGCGCTCGGTATTCACCCGGGTGAGTGCCGGGATGTCTTCGCCGACCAAGATGTCGGGGTCGATCCCCAGCGCCAAACCGATCGGGTCGGGATAGGTGTTGATCAGCAGCTCGCTGCGCATGTGCCCTTCTTCGGCGCGGGCGCGCCACGACGCGATGTGCACCACACCGGCGATCGGCTCGTAAACATCGTTCTCGAACGGTGCGCACTGGTGTTCTATGGCATTGATCATGCGCTTTGGGAAATACCACTCCCGCGCCAGCGCAGCGCCCACCTCGGCGTAGCTGTAACCAAACAAAGCACGCTCGGCGGCAGATCGCTTCAGGTCGAGCATGGGCACGCTGCGCTCCAGATCAAGCATCGGCTCGGGCATGCCCACATGCATCACCAATTCGCCAATCTTGTGGAGAAGCCCAGAGGTAAAGGCGGTGCTCTCATCGATGCGGATCGGCAGCGCGATGTAGCGCGCCAAGTTGGCCGAATTCAGGCTGTAGCGCCAAAACAGGTCCATGTTGACGCTGCCCACGCTGTGGAAACTCTGACCAAATGAGGCGGCGATGGCCAGCGCACGCACCTTGATCAGCCCCATCATGTTGATGGCTTCGCGCGCTGAGGACACCGTGCGTGTGAGGCCGAAGAAGGCCGAGTTGGCTGTTCTCAGCAACTTGGCGGTAAGGGCCGGATCTTCTTCGATCAGGGCCGCTACCTGCAGGATATCGACATCTTCTTGGTCGAAGGTGGCAATCAACCGACGCACCAACTTGGGTTGAGACGGCAAGGCACTGGGTTGTTTGAGGAGTTTTTCAATCTGCATGGTGCACCTGCCTGCGGAGAAAATAATCGGGAACATACCCTGTTGTCTCTCTCGCAGTTCTTCGTCACAACGGCGACCAACTTGAGGAATTTCGCTTCAGCTCACAAAGGCGTCGAGCGCCTGGCTGAACGACCACTCCAAGGGGTCTTTGCCCAGCACAGTACCCAGATCCAGGCCCAGCGTCAGACCGACCATATCGGGGAAGGTGGAGGCCAGGCCACTGTTGTCAAGCTGCAGCTCCTCGGCGCGCGCGCGCCAAGAGGCCAAGTGCAGCACACCACCCAGCGGATCGTAGGTTTCGCCCTCGAAAGGCTTGATTTGGTTTTCAAGCGCTGAGACCATCTCAGGCGGAAATTGCCATCTTTCGATCATGCTGGCGCCCACATCAGCGTAGCTGTACCCCAGCAGCGCCCTCTCAGCCGCAGCGCGATGCAGATCCAGCGGGGGTATTTGCATGTCCAGCGGCGCCATCTTGTCGGGCATGGCGATGTGCATCGTGAGGATGCCGATGGCATGAATCAGCCCAGCGGTGAAGGCGTTGCCTTCGTTTTGACGCAGCACACCAGCAAGCGAACGGGAAATGTCGGCTGTGCACAGGCTGTAGCGCCAAAATTGCTTGAGGTCGACACCCAGCACATTTTTGAAACCCGAGCCCAGCGCAGCAGCCATCACCAGCGATCGCACATGGGTGAGGCCGAGCAGCGACACCGCCTCATCGACGCTGCCGATCTTGCGGCTGACACGGAAAAACGCCGAATTGGACAAGCGCAGCACCCGCGTGGTGAGCGCTGGGTCGCGGGAGATAAGGTCCCCGATACGGCGCGGGTTGGGGTCTGTCAGGTTCATCTCGCTCAGCAGATCGGTGACCGCGCGCGGCATGGCTGGCAGGGCACGGGGGTGGTTGAGCAGGTCATCCAGTTGCATAGGTGGCAGACAGCGTTTTTGGTGGATACGCTCTTTTATCGGCCCGACAGGATCAGACTTGAGTTGCCGTGGCACCTGAAAAGCTTAAAGATGCGCTGTACTTCACCTCTGTTTTTGAATGTGCCGGGCGCTTGTGTCTTGCCACCCACCAAGCAAGCCCACAGCAAGTGGCCGCAGGCAATGCTGAGGCCAAGGCAAATTCAATCACGTCGATACCGCCTCAAAAGCAATTCGGTCTCAGCGCTTGTTCGAGCCCTGAAGCTTGGCAAAGGCCGAGGCCATGGCCGACGAAGGCTCGGCTTGTCGGCTGGATGCACTTGCGCGCGCGCCGCCCGCCCCAGGGCGGGCCGGCTCGAAGCGGTTGTCGCGCGGGGCGCCGGCATCGCGGCGCGGCGCGGCGGCGTCGAGCTTCATCGACAGCGCGATGCGCTTGCGCGCCACGTCGACCGCCACCACCCTGACCTTCACGATATCGCCGGTCTTGACAATCTCGCGCGCGTCGCTCACAAAGCGGTTCGCCAGCTGGCTCACATGCACCAGACCGTCCTGGTGCACCCCCAGATCGATGAAAGCGCCAAACTGCGCCACGTTGCTCACCGTGCCCTCCAGCAGCATGCCTTCGCGCAGGTCGCTGATGTCGTCCACGCCTTCGTTGAAGCGCGCCACCTGGAAGTCTGGGCGCGGATCGCGGCCGGGTTTTTCCAGCTCGATCAGGATGTCCTTGACCGTGATGACGCCGAATTTTTCGTTGGCAAACAGCTCGGGTCGCAGCGTCTTGAGCATGTCGGCACGGCCCATCAGCGCCGCCACCGGTTGACCGGTTTTTTCCAGGATCTGTTTGACGACCGGGTAGGTTTCTGGGTGCACACCGGTCATGTCCAGCGGGTTGTCGCCACCCCGAATGCGCAGGAAGCCTGCGCTCTGCTCGAAGGTCTTGGCGCCCAGGCCGGCCACTTCCATCAGCTGCTGGCGGCTTTTGAAAGCGCCATGGGTCTCGCGCCAGCGCACCACCGCCTTGGCCACCGTGCCCGACAGGCCAGACACCCGCGAGAGCAGCGGCACGCTGGCGGTGTTCAGATCGACGCCGACGCCATTCACACAGTCTTCCACCACCGTGTCCAGTGTGCGCGCCAGCGCGCTCTGGTTGACGTCGTGCTGGTACTGGCCGACGCCAATGCTCTTGGGGTCGATCTTCACCAGCTCGGCCAGCGGGTCTTGCAGGCGCCGCGCGATACTGGCCGCGCCGCGCAGGCTCACGTCCACATCGGGCATTTCTTGGCTGGCGAATTCGCTGGCGGAATACACCGAAGCGCCGGCTTCGCTCACCACCACCTTCTGCAATCCGCTCTGCCCGGCTTTCTCCAGCAGCTTGATCAGGTCGGCGGCCAGTTTGTCGGTCTCGCGGCTGGCGGTGCCGTTGCCGATCGCGATCAGGTTCACACCGTGCTTGCGCGCGAGTTGGCCCAGCGTGTGCAGCGAGCCTTCCCAGTCGCGCCGCGGCTCGTGCGGGAACACCGTGCCGGTGTCAACCAGCTTGCCGGTGGCGTCGACCACCGCCACCTTCACGCCGGTGCGGATCCCCGGGTCCAGCCCCATCACCACCTTGGGGCCGGCGGGCGCAGCCAGCAGCAGGTCGCGCAGGTTGTCGGCAAACACCTTGATCGCCACCGCCTCGGCGCTCTCCCGCAGGCGCGCAAACAGGTCGCGCTCGCCAGACAGGCTGAGCTTGACACGCCAGGTCCAGGCCACGCACTTGCGCAGCAGGTCATCCGCGGCGCGGCCTTTGTGGCTCCAACCCAGGTGCAGGGCGATGCGGCCTTCTGCCAGCGAGATCACAGGTGCCGCTTTACCGCCCTTCGCAGCCACCGGCTCGGACTCCGACAGCACCAGCTTGGCGTCAAGGATTTCCAGCGAGCGGCCCCGGAACACCGCCAGTGCGCGGTGCGACGGCACGCGGCCGATCGGTTCGTCATAACTGAAATAGTCGCGGAACTTGGCCACATCGGGGTGGTTTTCGTCCTTGCCGGCCACCAGCTTGCTCTGGAACAGCCCCTCGGCCCAAAGCCATTCGCGCAGGTTTTGCAGCAGCACCGCGTCTTCGGCCCAGCGCTCGGAGAGGATGTCGCGCACGCCATCGAGCACCGCCAGCACACTGGAAAAATCGGCGCCGGGTTTGCCGTCGTCCAGCACCTCCGGCTCACGCTTGAACGCTTCCGCCTCAACCAGCGGGTCCAGCGTCGGGTCGACCCAGAGCCTGTCGGCCAGCGGTTCGATACCGAACTCGCGCGCGATCTGGCCCTTGGTGCGGCGCTTTTGCTTGAACGGCAGGTAGAGGTCTTCAAGTTCCTGCTTGGTCGGCGCAGCCGCGATGGCGCGGCGCAGCGCGTCGGTCAGCTTGCCTTGCTCGTCGATCGTTTTCAGCACCGTTGCGCGCCGGTCTTCGAGCTCGCGCAGGTAGGTCAGGCGGTGCTCGAGTTCGCGCAACTGGATGTCGTCCAGCCCGCCGGTGGCTTCCTTGCGATAGCGGGCGATGAAGGGCACAGTGGCGCCGCCGTCGAGCAGCGCCACAGCGGCCTCGATCTGATGCACCGCAACCCGGATTTCCTGCGCGATCTGCGCGATGATTTTTTGCATGGCGAAAAAAAAGGCACCCTTCGGTGCCAAAAAAAGGCACCTTGCGGTGCTGTTTGAGAATGACAAGCGTCAGTTTGCCACAGCCTACGCCGCGCGCCGCTCAGGCCCAGAGCACTTTTCGCTTGTTCACGTACCAGGTCTCCATCTGCGGTTCGGCCATGTGCTCGATGCGCGCGCGTTTGATCTTCATGGTGGGCGTGAGACAACCGTTTTCGATGCTCCATGGCTCTTTGGCCACCACGATCATTTGCAGCCGCTCGTAGTCGGCCACCTGTGCATTGAGCTTGTCGAGCAGCTGACCAAATTCTTTCTCTACCTCTTGCCGCAAGGCAGCCTCGTGCTGGCGCGGGCGCAGGGCCTCGCTCAACACCACCAGGGCGTAGGCAGACGCCTGACCAACCCCGGAGACGATGGACATCTCGACCATGGGGTGCGCGTTGATGAGGTTCTCGATCGGCGCTGGCGCCACGTATTTGCCCTTGGCGGTCTTGAACTGCTCCTTGGCGCGGCCGGTGATCTTCATCAGACCGTCAGCGCGGATTTCGCCCAGATCGCCGGTGCGGAAAAAACCGTCCTGGGTGAAGCCCTGGGCACTCAGCTCGGGCTGCTTGTAGTAGCCCACCAGCTGCCCGGGCGACTTGATCTGAATCTCACCCTCCGGGCTGATGCGCCCCTGCACGCCGGAGAGGGCCACGCCCACATAGCCGGGCGCGTTTTGCGCGTCGTTGGAGGTGAACGAGTAGGCGAAGTCTTCGGTCATGCCATAGCCCTCGTTCAGATTCAGGCCGAGCCGCTTGTACCAGGTGATCAGATCGGCCGGAATCGGGGCCGAACCGCTGCCCGCAAACTTCACCTGCTCCAGGCCCAGCCCGGTGAGCACCTTGCGCCCGACGATGCGGCCCAGGATGGGAATGCTGAGCAACCGGCCGAGCTTCTTCGGCGGCATCTTGGCAAACACCCCCTGCTGGAATTTCAGCCACAGGCGCGGCACCGAAATGAACGCAGTGGGCCGCGCGCGCTGCAAGTCGGCCAAGAAGGTGTCGAGCGACCCGGCAAAGAAGATGTGGATCTGCCCGTCAATCAAAGACCCGCATTCGATCCACGCGCGCTCGAAGATGTGGGCCAGCGGCAGGTAGGAGAGCACCCGAATCTCGCCCGGGATGTTCGATCGCAGGCTGGCGGCTATGCCGGTGGCCGCCGCCGAGGCGCTGGCAAAACTGTGCATAACCCCTTTGGATGTGCCAGTGGAGCCTGAGGTGTACATCAGCAGCGCCAGGTCGCTGGCTGCGCGAGCGGGTTGACCTTTCAGGGGCTGGGTGCGCGAGGTGATCTTGTCCCAGGTGTCGAAAGATGTCTCGGGCGCGAGCGGGAAGGCGATACACGGCAAATCGGGTGATATGCCGGGCGACTGCTGGGGCCAAGTGTCGAGCTTGCCGACAAACAGCAGGCTGGCCTCGCTGTGCTCCAGCACGTACTTGACTGTGTCGGCGGTCTCGGTCGGAAAGATCGCCACCGTGGTGTGGCCAGCCATCCAGATGGCGATCTCAGCCATGATGAAGTGGGCGCAATTTTTTGACAGGATGGCAACGCGCGAGCCGGGTGCGAAACCCTGAGCTTGCAAGTGCGCGGCCATGCGCCGCGACTGGTCCATCACCTGGGTCCAGGTGTAGTCAATCACCTGGCCATTGCCAGTGGGCTGGGTCAGGAAAACCCGGCTGGCCTGGGCTTTCTCGTGTTGGTAAATGTGGTCAAGCAGCATTTTTGCGGTGGCCATGGAAGAGTCCTGGGTTGATGGTGGCAGCCATTGGATGCCATTGAGGTGATGGGCGCATCGCGGCAAACACCCCTTGCCCTCACGGCGCTTTGCTGTCAGCCGCAGCGCTCAAGCGCCCCGAAGCGCGGTGCGCAGACCTGCCCCGATGTCAGGGCGCTCGGCAAACGGGTCGGCTGGATTGGTCCCGGCAACGATGGCGTTCATGCGGGTTTGCACATTGCCCAGCGCTCGCGGGTGGCTGTAGATGTAGAACTGGTCGGCCTCGATGGCGTCAAACACCATTTGCGCCACTTGGGCGGCGCTCACCTTGCCCGAGCTCACCGCTTTGGCCCCCATGGCCTGGCCGATCAGCTGGCTTTGCGTGGGCTGCTCGTCGGCCATGCCCGCTGGGCGGTTGCGATCGCTGCGGCTGATGCCGGTAGGCACGAAATACGGACACAGCACACTGGCGCTGACCTTGTCGGTGACCAGCTTCAAGTCTTGGTAGAGCGTCTCAGACAGGCTCACCACCGCGTGTTTGCTCACGTTGTAGATGCCCATGTTGGGCGCGTTGAGCAGGCCGGCCATGCTGGCGGTGTTGACGATGTGGCCCTGGTACGCCGGGTCGGCCTTGGCTGCGGCCAGCATCATGGGCGTGAACAGGCGCACGCCGTGGACCACACCCCAGAGGTTGACGCCCAGCACCCATTCCCAGTCGGCCACCGAGTTTTCCCAGATCATCCCGCCCGAGCCCACACCAGCGTTGTTGAACACGAAATGCGGTGCGCCAAAGGTCTGCTGCACCTCAAGGGCCAAGGCTTCCATCTGGACGGCGTCGGACACGTCGACGCGGCGCGCCAGCACTTTGACACCGGTGGTCTGAACCTCAGCCACAGCTTGATCGAGCGCGTCTTGCTGCACATCGACCAGCACCAGGTTCATGCCGTGCGCCGCGCCGATGCGCGCGCATTCGAGGCCGAAGCCGGAGCCAGCACCGGTGAGCACGGCGGTTTTGTTTTTGAAGTCTGAAATCATGGGGTGGTTTCCTTGTGAATGATTGGGTTGCGGTGGGGGAGCAGCTCAGCGCAAACCGCAGAACTGGCTTTGCTGGGCCGCTGGTGTGGTCCCCCCAGCGGGTGGAAGACGCGAAGGGGCGCAGGAGGGCTTCACTTTCGGAGCATCTCGATGTGCTCAATGCCGTCTTCGAGGTAGAGATCGCCATCTGGCTCGAAACCATGTTGGCGATAGAAGGCTTGCAGGTGCGCCTGGGCGCCGATGCGAATGGGCTGCGGTCTCCACTGGCGCTGAACTTGCGCAATGGCCTCGGCCATCAAAGCGTGGCCAGAGCGCGTGCCGCGCACCTGCGCTGCGGTCGCCACGCGGCCAATGCTTGCTTCGGGAAATGCCATGCCGGCAGGCACCAGGCGCGCGTAGGCGAGCAAGTCGATCGCTTCGCCCGCCTCCGGCGCAGCGCCGAGCAGGTGCAGGCAGACGGGATCGCGACCGTCCATGTCCTGGAAAACGCAGGCTTGTTCGACCACGAATACCGCCGAGCGAAGTTGCAACACGCTGTACAGGTCGACCGCGCCAAGGTCGGCAAAGGGCAGGCAGCGCCAGCGCAGCCCTTGCGTCACGACAGCACTCAAGCCCGCACCTCTTTCAACACAAAACCGATGCGCGGGAAATGCACATGCAAACGGCCTGCACGATCGTCCTCGCGTTCCAGCGTATAGCGGGTGCGGGTGGCGGCACGCAGGATGCCCTCGGTGGGCTCGGTGCCAAAGGCATCGGCGGCGATGCTGACGCGGCTGCCCAGGGCGATGCCGTGCTCATCTTGGAACGCTTCGTCTGCCAGCGGCACCGGCTCAGTGGCGGCCGCCACCGCGATGGCTTCGGTTGCCGTGAATTTGGTGATGGTGCCGTGACCGATGGCGTCCAGACGGTCCATCCACTCGATCACGTCTGGCGTGGCATCCAGAATGCCAGCCATCGCTGGGTTGACCACGCGGCTGAACCACAGCGGGTGGTAAGCGGCGAAGTCGGCCACGCAGGGCGCATCACCCAGCAGGAACGGCTGGCCGTCCAGCATGTTGGCCAAGCGGCGCAGGTAGCTGCGGTAGGCGGCGGTGGCGTCACCCGGGCGCAGGCTGGTCATGTTGGTGCGCATCGCGCCGCGATCGGCCGCGAAGGCCTGCGCGGCCTCGGGTGGCTGGCCGGCAAACAGCGCAGCCGCGCCCTTGGGGCTGAGGTTGTGGCCCATCGCGGCCCAGAACAGCGTTCCGTCTGCCCATTGCGCCAGCACCCTCGCCACGGCTTCTTGCTGCGGTGGGTACAGCGTGGGTTCGGGTTGGTGCTCTTCGAGCACATCGCAGATCAGCGCCGTGTCGCAATAGATGTCGGCACCGATCTGCAGAAACGGCGTGCGCCGGTAGCCACCGGTGAGCGCGAGCACGTCGGGCTTGGGCAGTATGCGCGGAATGATCACGCTCTGCCAAGGAATCTGCTTGTGGCCGAGGATCAGGCGAACTTTTTCCGAGAATGGCGAGGTGGGGTAGTGGTGCAGGATGAGGTCGGTCATGCGGTCTTTGAATAGATGATCAGCACGGTTGCGCGCGGTCAATGATCGAGGCGAAATCGGTGCTGGGACCCAGCGAGCCAAAGCTGTGGCCCCAGTGTCCGGCCAGCCGCGATTCGCAGAAGGCACCAAACACAGCGCCCGGTGCGGTTTGCGCCAGCAGCACGGCCTGCACCGCCAGCGCCACGTCTTGCGCAAGGCGGCGCGCTTCAATCTCGGTGGCCATCTGCTCCACCCGGATCGGCAGCGACTCAGCCAGGTGATCGAGCGCGCGGTGCATGCCACGCGCTGGGGCCAGCTCGTGGGCCAGCGCTGCAGCAGCATCTGCCTTGCGCAGAGCGCGCAGCAGGTCCAGCGCCATGATGTTCCCGGCGCCTTCCCAGATGCTGTTGAGCGGCATTTCGCGGTAAATGCGCGCCATGACGCCTTCGCCGCCCTCTTCCACATAGCCGTTGCCGCCCAAGCACTCCATGGCTTCCTGGGCGAAGTGGCTACCACGCTTGCAGATCCAGAACTTGGCCACCGGGGTGAGCAAGCGCTGCATCACGCGCTCGTGTTCGTCGTCTGGCTGGTCGAAGCTGCGCGCCAGGCGCAGGGCCAGTGCGGTCGCGGCCTCAGATTCCAGCGCCAGATCGGCCAACACGTTTTGCATCAGCGGCTGGTCTATCAGCGCCTTGCCGAAGGCCTGTCGCTGCGCCGTGTGATTCAGGGCCAGCGAGAGCGCATGGCGCATCAGCCCGGCGGTGCCCAGGGCGCAGTCGAGCCGTGTCATCGTGCCCATGGCCAGAATCTGCGGCACGCCGCGCCCTTCTTCGCCCACCAGCCAAGCGGTGGCGCCGGTGAACTCGACCTCGGAACTCGCGTTGGCTTTGTTACCCAGTTTTTCTTTCAGGCGCTGGATTAACAGCTGGTTCAGCGACCCATCGGGCAACACGCGCGGGAGAAACAGGCAGCTCAGACCCGAGCGCGTTTGCGCCAAGATCAGGAAGGCGTCGCACATGGGTGCCGAGAAAAACCATTTGTGGCCGGTGACGCGAAACCTATGGCCCCAGTTGTCTTCGCCATCGAGCACCGCTTGCGTGGTGTTGGCGCGCACGTCCGAGCCGCCCTGCTTCTCGGTCATGCCCATGCCCATGGTCACGCCGGGCTTGTCTTTCCAGAGCGCGAGCGACGGGTCGTAGGAGCGGCTGGTGAGCTGCGGCGCCCAGTCGCGGTAGATGGCCGCGTTGTCTTGCAGCGCTGGCGTCACCGCGTAGGTCATGGAGATGGGGCACAGGATGGAGGACTCAAGCTCGGTGAAGAGCATGAAGCCCGCTGCCCTTTTAAGGTGGGCATGGCCTGTGGCTTGTTCTGCTTGCGCGAAAGGTGTGCCGTGCAACCCAGCAGCTGTCGCCTCGGTCATCAGCGCGTGGTAGCTCGGGTGGAACTCCACCCTATCGATGCGCCGCCCAAAGCGGTCGTGGCTCTTGAGCCGTGGCGTGAACACGTTGGCAAGCCGCGCGTGGATCTGCATTTCCGCGCTACCCACCCGCTCGCCAAGCGCCTTCAAAGGGGCGGTGTCCAGCCCTGGCGCGTTGAACGTCAGTGCAGACTGCAGCGCTCGGTTGCCATCAAACAGATTGACGTTCACCAGTGGCGCAGGCTGGTTGAAAACCTCGTGCGTGGCCGTCATAGAAGCTCCAGACAGAAGTAAGCAAGTGACTCAGCAACAGCGAGGGAAAGCCCAACCCAGGCCACCGCGGAACCGGCTCCGCCGGGCCGCCAGTGGCGCACTCTGGGGGTGACGCCGCAGGCGGCGCGGGGGGGGTTACAGGCGGACGAGCTGCTTGCCGAAGTTCTTGCCTTTGAGCAGACCCAGAAATGCTTCTGGTGCGGCGGCAATGCCCTCGGCGATCGACTCGCGCGGGCGCAGCTTGCCGGTAGCAACCAGGGTGCCCAGCTCGGTCAGGGCCTCGGGCCAGATTTCCATGTGCTCGCTGACGATGAAGCCTTCGATCTTCAGGCGGTTCACCAGGATCAGCGCGGGATTGGTCAGGGGCAGCGGCTGGCCGTCGTAGCCGGCGATCATGCCGCAGACAGCGATGCGGCCAAACGCGTTCATGCGCAGCAGCACCGCGTCCAAAATCATGCCACCCACGTTCTCGAAGTAGCCATCGATGCCGTTCGGGCAATGCTCTTTGAGCGCCTTGGCCAGGGAATACATGTCTTTGTGCAGCTTGTAGTCGATGCAGGCGTCAAAGCCCAATTCCTCGACTGCGTATTTGCACTTCTCGGGCCCGCCGGCAATGCCCACCGCACGGCAGCCACGCGCTTTGGCCAGGGCGCCAAATGCGCTGCCCACCGCGCCGGTGGCGGCGCTGATAACCACCGTCTCGCCGATCTTGGGGCTGATGATTTTGACCAAGCCGTACCAGGCGGTCACGCCGGGCATGCCGACCGCGCCCAGGTAGTGGGACAACGGCACATGGGTGGTGTCTACCTTGCGCAACGCGCCAGGCAGCGTGGCATCGACCACGCTGTACTGCTGCCAACCACCCATGCCGACCACCTGGTCGCCCGCCTTGAGTTTGGGGTGCTGGGACTCGACCACTTCGCCCACCGTGCCGCCGATCATGACCTCGCCCAGACCCTGCGAGGCAGCATAGCTCTTGCTGTCGTTCATGCGGCCGCGCATGTACGGGTCCAGGCTCAGGAAGTGGTGCTTGACGAGCACTTGGCCGTCTTGCAACGCGGGCGTCTCGGTGGTCGTGAGCTTGAAGTTGTCGGCGGTGGCTTCGCCTTGCGGGCGGTTGTCGAGCACGATTTGTTGGTTGCTTGGCATGGTGTGTTCCTGGTGGTGGGGTGGAAAAATTCGAATCGTTTTCAATCGGTCGGGATGCGGTTCAGCGGTTGTGCGCTGCCAGGGCTGACCGGCAGGCGGGCGACGAACTTGAAGGTGCCGGTGGCATGGCAACACAGTTTGCCCGCCGCGTCAAAAATGCTGGCCTCAGTGAACGCCAGGGTGGCGGTGCGGTGCAGCAGCTTGCCCTTGGCGAGCAGCGGCCCCCGGGCAGCGCGCATGAAGCTGGTTTTCATTTCGATCGTGACGCAACCCATGGAGGGCTCAACCGAGCGCGCTGCATGCGCCATGACCACGTCCATCAGCGTCATGCTGGCGCCCCCGTGCACCACATCGAAGGAGTTGAGATGTTCGTCGGCTGGCGCAAAAGCGATCTCGGCTTCGCCGCCGTCCATGCTCAGCAGCTCGAAGCCCAGCAATTCGACGAAGGGGATGTGGACAGAAAATTCCATAAGCGCTTGCGGAAAGGATGTGAACCAGAGCCGATAGACAAGAAGAATCTGCTCCGGAGCGAAATGCATTCTTCAAGGGCACCGCGGAACCGGCTTTGCCGGGCCGCCAGTGCCGCCCCCTTGAGGGGGTGACGCGCGAAGTGCGGCGCGGGGGTGGGCCTTCTCTATCCGCCGGTGACCACACTGACACCGCCATCCACCGCCAGCCACTGCCCAGTGATGTGTTTGCCGGCATCCGACGCGTACAGCACAGTCAAACCTTTCAGGTCTTCGTCGTCGCCCAAGCGGCGCAGCGGCGCATTCGCAGCGAGCTTCTCTTCGCCCATGGCTTTGAGCGTGCCCATGGTCATCTTGCTGGGGAAAAAGCCTGGGCAGATGGCGTTGACCGTGATGCCGTACTTGCCCCACTCGGCGGCCAGCGCGCGGGTGAAGTTGATCACCGCGCCTTTGGAGGTGTTGTAGGCAATCGTCGTCATCTCGGGCGGGTTGCCACCGAGGCCAGCGATGCTGGCGGTGTTGATGATGCGGCCGTTCTTGCGCGCGATCATGCTGCGCTTGGCGATGAGCTGGCTCAGGAGGAAGTAGCTGCGCACGTTGAGGTTCATCACCTTGTCCCAGGCCTCGACCGGGTGGTCTTCGGCCGGTGCGCCCCAGGCGGCACCCGCGTTGTTCACCAAGATGTCGATATCGCCCAGGCGCTGCAGCGACTCGTCGGCCAGACGCGCGATGTCTTCTTCCTTCGAGCAATCGGCGGCGATCCAGCGCGCGTCGATGCCGGCGGCCTGCAGTGCGGCGGTGGCCGCTTCCAGATCGCTGGCCTTGCGCGAGCTGATCACCACGCGGGCGCCCTGCTCGCCCAGCGCGTGGGCCATTTGCAGGCCCAGGCCGCGCGAGCCGCCGGTGATGAGGGCGGTCTTGCCCTTGAGGTCGAACAGTTGTTGAACGGTGCGTGGCGTCATGTGATGTCTCCTTTTGTGTCGTCGGGATTTCAGAAAGCGGCTTCGGGCAGTTCGGCGCAGGTGGCGTCGCGGTTGCTCACCACCTGCAGCCAGGCGCCGATCTTGGGTAGCTCATAGTGGAAGAAAAAGCGCATCGCGGCCAAGCGACCGGTACGCGCTGCCGACTCGGACGCGGCGTGGGCGGTGAGCGCCACGTCTAGCCAGATCCAGGCCAACACCGTGTGGCCGAAGGCCTGCATGTAAGGCACGGCGTTGGCGAGCGCGTCGCTCGGATTGCCGGTGGACCAGGCGGCCTGGGTGGCGGCGGCGACTTCTTTGAAAGCCAAACCCAGGGCTTGGGCGTGGAGGGCCAGCTCGGGCGCCTTGGCCGCTCGGGCCATGGTGGCCTGCATGCGCGCGGCCAGCAGCTGCAGGCCTTTGCCGTCTTCCATCAACACCTTGCGCCCCAGCAGGTCCAGCGCCTGGATGCCGTGGGTGCCCTCGTGGATCATGTTCAGCCGGTTGTCGCGCCAGTACTGCTCGACCGGAAAATCGCGCGTGTAGCCATAGCCGCCAAGCACCTGAATCGCCAGCGAGTTGGCCTCCAGGCACCACTCGCTGGGCCAGCTTTTGGCGATCGGGGTGAGCACTTCGAGCAGCAGGCGCGCTTCGTCAGCCGCTTGAGCGTCGCCAGTGTGTTGCTCGTCCACCAGGCGGGCGCAATACAGTTCCAGCGCCAGCGCGCCTTCGCAATACGACTTCTGCGCCAGCAGCATGCGTTTGACATCGGCGTGTTCGATGATGCGGGTCTGCGGCGCCGCCACGTCTTTTCCGCCAGATCCCACTGGCCGTCCCTGCGGGCGGCTCTTGGCGTAATCGAGCGAGGCGTGGTAGCCCGCCATGCCCAGCATGGTGGCGGCCAGACCAACGCCGATGCGAGCCTCGTTCATCATGTGAAACATGCAGGCCAGGCCCTTGCCCGGCTGACCGACCAGATAACCAACCGCACCGCCCTGCCCTTGCACCGGGTACTTGCCTTCGCCGAAGTTGAGCAAGGTGTTGGTGGTGCCGCGCCAGCCGCACTTGTGGTTAAGACCAGCCAGCGCCACGTCGTTGCGCTCGCCGGTGAGTTCACCTTTTGTGTCGACCATTTTCTTGGGCACGATGAACAGCGAAATGCCGCGCGTGCCTGGAATGAGCTTGCCACTCTCATCCGGGATTTTGGCCAGCACCAGATGAATGATGTTCTCGGTGAGCTCGTGCTCGCCCGACGAAATCCACATCTTGTTGCCTTTAAGGCGGTAGCGCGGGCCAAGCGCGTCGCTCGCAAAGTCGTCCCCATCGGGCACCGCTCGTGTCACCACGTCGCTCAGGCTGGAGCCCGCCTGCGGCTCACTCAGACACATCGTTCCCGACCAACGGCCGGAAAACTCGTTCAGCGCAAACACCTGCTTTTGCAACTCGGTGCCGTGTTTCATCAGCAGGTTGGCGTTGCCCACCGTGAGCAGGCCCGAGCCGATGCTCACCGAAGCCATGGCAAAAAACGCGTTGGCTGCGGCTTCCACCGTGTAGGGCAGCTGCATGCCGCCGATGTCCGCGTCCTGCGCGGCACTCAGCATGCCGCTGTCGGCATAGGCCTTGTGGGCCTCAAATGTGGCCTGCGGCAAAACCACTTTCTCGCCATCGAAATGCGGCTCCTGCGTGTCAACCAGGCGATTGAAGGGCGCGTACTTCTCGCGTGCGATGCGCTCGCAGGTGTCGAGCACGGCATCGAACGTGTCGCGGCTGTGGTCGGCAAAGCGCTCGCGCTGGCTGAGGTTTTCAACCACCAACCAGTCGTTGAGCAGGAAATCGAGGATGGGGCGAAGGCTCATGGCGGTGGACTCGTTCTGCGTTCAGCGTTGTGCCAAAACAAGGGTGAGAGCAAACTGGTCGAGAGCGCGTGCCTCAATCCAGGATGCCGTGGAACCGGCTTTGCCGGGCCACAGGGATCGCCCCCCCTCTGGCGGGCTGAGGGCTGCGGCTCCAAATCTGCCGGCGCAGGCTTGGACAGCCCGAAGAGTCGATGCCTCTGGCAGCGACGCGGCCTGCAATGCGCGCAAAGCGGCGCGGGGGGCTGTGGGTCCTCGCGCAAGCGAGACTCACAGAACTTCAAACACCCCGGCCGCCCCCATGCCGCCGCCAATGCACATCGTCACGCACACCCGCTTGGCGCCCCGGCGTTTGCCTTCGATCAGCGCATGGCCCGTCAGGCGCTGGCCCGACACACCGTAGGGGTGGCCGACCGCAATGGCGCCGCCGTTGACGTTGAGCCGGTCGGCAGGGATGCCAAGCTTGTCGCGGCAATACAGCACCTGCACTGCAAAGGCTTCGTTGAGTTCCCACAGGTCGATGTCGCTCACCTTCAAACCGAGGCGCGCTAAGACTTTAGGGACGGCGAACACCGGGCCAATGCCCATCTCGTCGGGCTCACAACCTGCCACCGCGAAGCCGAGGAAGCGGCCCAGGGGTTTCAGGCCACGCTTCTCGGCCAGGGTTTCGTCCATCAGCACGCAAGCGCCAGCGCCGTCGGAAAACTGGCTGGCGTTGCCGGCCGAAATCAAGCCACCGGGCAGCGCCGAGCGCAGGCCGTGGATGCCGTCGAAGGTGGTGCCAGCGCGAATGCCTTCGTCGTTCTCGACCGTCACTTCTTTGGTGATCAGACCCAGCGTCTTGTCGGCGATGCCGGCGGTCACCGTGATCGGCGCAATCTCGTCCTTGAACAAGCCGGCTTCCAGCGCAGCGGTGGCACGCTGCTGGCTGGCGGCGCCATATTCGTCCATCGCATCGCGGCCGATGTTGTAGCGCTTGGCCACGTTTTCGGCCGTCTGCAGCATGTTCCAGTAGATCTCGGGCTTGTTCTTGGCCAGCCAGGGATCGGCCAGCATGTGGGTGTTCATCTCCTGCTGCACGCAGGAAATGCTCTCCACGCCGCCAGCCACGTACACGCTGCCTTCGCCGGCGATGATGCGCTGGGCGGCGAGCGCGATGGTCTGCAAGCCAGAAGAGCAAAAGCGGTTCACCGTCATGCCCGAGACGGTCACAGGCATGCCGGCGCGAAGCGCGATCTGGCGCGCGATGTTGGCGCCGGTCGCGCCTTCGGGGGTGGCGCAACCCATGATCACGTCTTCGACCTCAGCGGCGTCGATGCCGGCGCGGGCAACCGCGTGCTGCACCGCGTGGCCGCCGAGCGTGGCCCCGTGGGTCATGTTGAAAGCGCCCTTCCAGCTCTTGGCCAGGGGTGTGCGGGCGGTGGAAACGATGACGGCGTTGGTCATGATGGGTTCCTAGTTGTCTTCTGAATTGAGTAAGCTGCGGCGCAGCCCGAAGAATGTTTGCAAGAGAGGGCCCTGTCCAGGGCACCCGTGGAACCGGCTCTGCCGGGCCACAGGGTGCGTCCCCCCACCGGGGGAAGACGCGAAGCGGCGCAGGGGGGCTCCATAACTTCAACCGTTGAATGTTTTGCCTTCAGCGACCAGCCGCGCCAGCATCGGTGCCGGCTCCCAGAATTGGGCGTCGTCCAGCGGGTTCTTGGCAAAGCGCTTCATGGCTTGCACCACGTTGAACAGACCGACCTCGTCGGCATAGCGCAGCGGGCCACCGCGGTGCACCGGGAAACCGTAGCCGAAGACATAAACCACGTCGATGTCGCTGGCCTTGTTGGCAATGCCTTCTTCCAGAATGTGGGCGGCTTCGTTGACCAAGGAGAACACCAGGCGTTGCACGATTTCTTCGTCGGAAATCTTGCGCGGGGTAATGCCGATGGCCTTGCGGTGGTCGGCGATCATCTGCTCGACCTCGGCGTTCGGGATCGCGTCGCGCTTGCCCGGCACGTAGTCATACCAGCCGGTACCGGTCTTCTGGCCGTAGCGGCCTTTCTCGCACAGCAGATCGGCTGTCTTGCTGTATTTCATGTCCGGCTTTTCCTGGTAGCGCCGCTTGCGGATCGCCCAGCCGATGTCGTTGCCAGCCAGATCGCCCATGCGGAACGGGCCCATGGCCATGCCGAACTTCTCCATCGCCTTGTCAACCTGCTGCGGCGTGCAGCCCTCGTCCAGCAGGAAGCCACCCTGACGACCGTACTGCTCGATCATGCGGTTGCCGATGAAGCCGTCGCACACGCCCGAGACCACGGCGGTCTTGCGGATTTTCTTGGCGGCAGTCATCACCGTGGCCATCACGTCTTTCGCGGTCTTCTCACCGCGCACCACTTCGAGCAGCTTCATCACGTTGGCCGGGCTGAAGAAATGCAGGCCCACCACGTCTTGCGGGCGCTTCGTGAAGTTGGCGATGGCGTTCACGTCCAGCGTCGAGGTATTCGACGCAAGGATGGCGCCGGGCTTCATGACGCGGTCGAGCTCCTTGAACACGGCTTCCTTGATGCCGATCTCTTCAAACACCGCCTCGATCACCAGGTCGGCGTCTTTCAGATCGTCGTAGCTCAGCGTGGTGCTCAGCAGCGCCATGCGCTGCTCGTATTTGTCCTGCTTGAGCTTGCCCTTCTTGACCTGGGCTTCGTAGTTTTTCTTGATGATGCCTAAGCCCTTGTCCAGCGCCTCCTGCTTCATCTCCAACATCTTCACCGGGATGCCAGCGTTGAGGAAGTTCATGGCAATACCGCCACCCATGGTGCCCGCACCAATCACAGCCACGGCCTTGATCTCGCGCTGCGGCGTGTCGGCGGGTACATCGGGGATTTTGCTGGCGGCGCGCTCGGCCAGAAACAGGTGGCGCAAGGAGCGGCTCTCAGCCGTCCACATCAGGTTGATGAAGATCTCGCGCTCGGTCGCCATGCCAGCGTCGAACTTCTGCTTGGTGGCGGCTTCCACCGCGTCCACGCACTTGGCGGGCGCCGGGAAGTTCTTGGACATGCCCTTGACCATGTTGCGCGCGAACGCGAAATAGGCATCGCCCCTGGGGTGCTTGCACGGCAGATTGCGCACCAGCGGCAGCGCCGAGCCATCGGCGCGTTTGGCGGCCACTTCCCCGGCGAAAGCCAAGGCTTCTTCAGCCAGCGACTCGGGCGATTTGGCTATTCTGTCGAACAGCTTTTGCCCAGGCACGCTGGCCAGCAGCTCGCTCTTGACCGGCTCGCCGGAGACGATCATGTTTAGCGCGGCTTCCACGCCCAGCGCACGCGGCAGGCGCTGCGTACCACCGGCACCCGGAATCAGGCCCAGCTTCACTTCCGGCAGCGCCACGCTGCAACCAGGTGCTGCGATGCGGTAGTGGCAGCCCAGCGCCAGCTCCAGGCCGCCGCCCATGCACACGCTGTGAATGGCTGCCACGACTGGCTTGCTGGTGTTTTCCACCGCCAGGATCACGCTCAACAGGTTGGGCTCGGTCATCGCTTCGGGCTTGCCGAATTCGCGGATGTCGGCACCGCCCGAGAACGCCTTGCCAGCACCGGTGATCACGATGGCTTTGACCGCTGCGTCGCCTTCCGCCTTCTCCAGACCCGCGGCAATGCCTTGGCGGGTCGACAACCCCAGGCCATTGACTGGCGGGTTGTTCAGCGTGATGACGGCCACATCGCCGTGGACCTGGTATTCAGCGGTCATGGGATCTCCTGTGTGTGAAGCTGTGAAGGGAAAAAAGTCCGAAAAACGAACGATCGTTCGAGTCTAAAGTGCTTGTGCACTGCGGCAAGAGCCGCTTGTCGCGAGTGAGTCACGCGGTATCTCCACGCGCCGCCTGCGGCGTCACCCCCCGTGGGGGCAATGCCTGTGGCCCGGCAAATCCGGTTCCACGGCATTTCTGAGTGGGAGGCGTCTCACGCCGGAGAGGGAATGAGTCCAGGGCACCACGGAGCCGGCTTTGCCGCCCCCCAGCGGGGGGTGACGCCGCTGGCGGCGCGGGGGGCGTTCAAACCTCCAGCCACTCCTTGCGCACACCCGAGTTCGCACGCAGCTCGGCTGGCGTGCCCTCAAACACAATGCTGCCGTGACCCATGACCAGCACCCGATCCGAGATGGTCATGGCGATGGTGAGTTTCTGCTCGATCAGCAACACCGACACGCCGCGGCTCTTGAGCATCTGCAGGTACTGCCCAACCAGCTCGACGATCTTGGGCGCGAGGCCTTCGGTGGGCTCGTCGATGATGATGAGATCGGGGTCGCCCATGAGGGTGCGGCAGAGGGTAAGCATCTGCTGCTCGCCGCCGGAGAGAACCCCGGCCTCGGTGTGTTCCCGCTCCTTCAGCCGCGGGAAGATGGCGTACATGTCGTCGAAACTCCAGCGCGAGCCTTTGCCGTTGCCTTTCTGGCCCAGCAGCAGGTTCTGGTGCACGGTGAGCTTGGGAAAGATGTCGCGGCTTTCGGGAACATAGCCCAAACCACGGTGGGCGATCTCGAACGGCTTTTTGCCGATCAGCGACTCGCCTTTCCACGAGACGGTGCCAGTGCAGTCCACCAGGCCCATGATGGCCTTGGCGGTTGTCGAGCGACCGGAGCCGTTGCGTCCCAGCAGCGCCACGATCTCGCCTTTGCTGATTTGCATTGCCACGCCATGCAAGACATGGCTCTTGCCGTAATAGCCATGAAGGTTCTGAATCTCAAGCATTGCTGCTCCCTTCGGTGGCGGTTTCCTCTTCCAGCACCGCACCCAGATACGCCTCTTGCACCCGGGCGTTCGAGCGCACCGCATCGGGCGTGTCGAAAGCCAGCACCTCACCGTAGACCAACACCGCGATTTTGTCGGCCAAACCGAACACCACACCCATGTCGTGCTCCACCGTGAGCAGGGTCTTGCCCACCGTGACTTCGCGAATCAGCTCAATAAAGCGGCTGGTCTCGGTGTTGCTCATGCCGGCGGTGGGCTCGTCGAGCAGGATCACGCTGGCGCCGCCCGCGATCGTGATACCGACCTCGAGCGCGCGCTGCTCGGCGTAGGTCAGGTTCATGCCCAGCACATCGCGCTTTTTGTCCAGACGGATCATGTGCATCAGCTCTTCAGCGCGGGCGTTGGCGTCGTCCATATCGGCCAGAAATCGAAACAGCGTGTACTTGTAGCCCAGGCTCCAGAGCACGCTGCAGCGCAGGTTCTCGAACACACTGAGCTTGGGAAAAATGTTGGTGATCTGGAAACTGCGCGAGAGACCCAGGCGGTTGATCTCAAACGGCTTCAGGCCATTGATCCGCTGGCCGTTCAGCAGCACATCGCCGCTGGTGGGGGCGAAACGGCCCGACATCAGGTTGAACAGGGTGGACTTGCCGGCACCGTTGGGGCCAATGATGGCCACGTTCTCCCCGGGTTTCACCGCCAGGTCCACACCCCGAATGATTTCTGTCTTGCCAAAGCTTTTGCGCAGGTTTTTCAACTCGAGCGCATAGCCACCGGCGGGGCTACTGGGGCCAACTGCAAGGGGCTGATTCATCGTGTCTCCCGCTGCTTGATGATTTTTTCAATGTCGCCCTGTACCCGCGCCCATTTCTCGGCAAAGCCGCGGCGCACCCATTCGAACAGGCCAAACCCCACGGCGGCCACCGCCAGCGCGCCCAGCCAACTGCTGGCGGCGCGGGTGTTGAGCGTGACGCCCAGATAGGACAAGGTGTCGCCCATGGCCGCATTGAGCTGCAGGTGGTAGCCCATTTCAATCAAGGCACTGAAACCGAGCAACATGATCAGACCGGTGACGAACAAGCCCAGGTACGAGCCCAGCAACTCACGCAGCCGGCCAAAGGCGGCCACCCGCACATTCATCATGATGAGACTGGCAATGCCACCCGGCGCATACATCACCATGAACACAAAGATCAAGCCAAGGTAGAGCAGCCAGGCCTTGGTGAACTCGGAAAACAGCACGAACGCCAGCACCATCAGCACGCCACCGATGATGGGACCAAAAAAGAAGGTGGCACCACCCAAAAAGGTGAACAGCAGGTAGCCGCCGGAACGCGCCGCACCCACCACCTCTGCGGTGACGATCTCGAAGTTGAGCGTTGCCAGCCCGCCGGCGATACCGGCAAAGAAGCCAGCGATCATGAACGCCAAGTAGCGCACCTTCTGCGTGTCGTAGCCGATGAATTCGACCCGCTCGGGGTTGTCTCGCACCGCGTTCAGGATGCGGCCCAATGGCGTGCGGGTGAAGGCAAACATCAGCGCCACACAGACCAGGGTGTAAACCGCGATCAGGTAATAGACCTGCTTGGCCGGTCCGTAGCTGATACCCAAAAATGGCTCACCCACCACCCGGTTGCCCGAGACGCCGGCTTCGCCACCGAAGAACGCGGTGAACATCAGCGACATCGCAAACACCAGCTCGGCCATGCCCAGCGTGATCATGGCAAAGGGTGTGCCCGCTTTCTTCGTGGTCACGTAGCCAAACAACACGGCAAAGAACAGCCCGGCCAGCCCGCCCACCAGCGGGATCAAACTCACCGGCAGCGGCAAATGGCCGTCGCTCACCGCATTGAGCGCATGGATGGCCATGTACGAGCCCAAGCCGGTGTACACCGCGTGGCCGAAACTCAGCATGCCGCCCTGCCCGAGCAGAATGTTGTAGGACAGGCAAGCGATGATGGCAATGCCCATCTGGGCCAGCATGGTGATCGACAGGTTGCTGTCGAAGATCACCGGCGCCACGGCGAGCACCAGGGTGAACAGCGACCAGACGATCCAGCGCCCGGTGTTAAACGACTTGGAGGGGTTCAATGTGTTGTTGATGGCCGCAACCCTCGCGCGCACCAACTTGGACAGATTCAATGTGTTGTTCATGGCATCAACCCTCGCGCGTACCAAGCAGCCCACGCGGCCGAAAAATCAGAATCAGCACCAAGAACAGGTACGGCAAGATAGGTGCGGTCTGGGACACGGTGAGCTTGAGCAGAGAATTGTTCGCCACCGCTTCTGAGAGTTGCAACCCCAGCGCCTGCATCAACGTCACCAGCGACTGGTCGATACCGATAGCAAAGGTTTGGATGGTGCCAATCAACAGCGAGGCCAGAAACGCCCCGGGAAGCGAACCCATCCCACCGACCACCACCACCACGAAGATGATTGATCCGAGGGTCAGCGCCATGTTGGGCTCAGTCACAAACGTGCTGCCACCGATCACACCCGCGAGGCCGGCCAGCCCGGTACCGGCCGCGAACACCAGCATGAAAACGCGCGGCACGTTGTGGCCCAGGCTTTCCACCGTTTCAGGGTGGGTGAGCGCGGCCTGGATCACCAGCCCGATGCGGGTGCGGGTGAGCAGCAGCCACAGGCTGAGCAGCATGAACAGCGCCACCAGCATCATGAAAGCACGCGTGGCCGGAAACGGCGAACAGATCACACCAGCGCCGGTGCAGATCTCGCGCGCCACCGCACCCAAGAAGAACTGCAGCGGTTCACCCGTCTGACTCACCAGCGTAAAGGCCGGTCCGCGCAAGACGTCGGGCGGCAGAAACTCCACCGCTGTGCGGCCCCAGACCAACTGCACCAGCTCCAAAATGATGAAGGACAAACCAAAGGTGACCAGCAGTTCGGGCACATGGCCGAACTTGTGCACCTTGCGCAAGCTCAACCGCTCAAACAGCGCGCCCATTCCACCAACCACCAACGGCGCCACGATCAGCGCTGACCAGAAACCGATCAAGTCGGCAATGTTGTAGCCCACATAGGCACCCAGCATGTAAAAGCTGGCGTGCGCAAAATTCAGCACACCCATCATGCTGAAGATTAGGGTGAGACCCGAGCTCAACATGAAGAGCAGCAAGCCGTAGCTGACCCCATTGAGCATGGAGATGATGAAGAACTCCATGAACCTGCCTTTCAACCAACCCGTCTGTGGACGCATCGGCTGTATTGAAACAACAATTGAAATGACTCAAAAGACACCAGCCCCTGGAAAGGCGCTGGTGCAGCAGTCTTGATGAACACACAGCTGCTGAGAAGGCTAGGAGCTGTTCCAGCCCCTGCCTTCATCAACGGTGCAGAATCAGCCGGGGCGCTTCATCTGGCAGCTGGTGGGTGTGCTGGCGATGAAGGACGGGTATTCCTTCACCGGCGCCAACGTCATGCCGGTGTTTTCGGCGCTGTAAGGAAATTTACTGTCGACCTTCTGCCAGACCGTCATGAACAGCGGTTGCTGCAACTGGTGGTCGGTTTTGCGCATCTCCACCTCGCCATTGAAGTTGGCCACTTTAAGACCCTCCATGGCCGCAGCGACCTTCACAGGATCGGTGGACTTTGCCTTGGCCATGGCCGTGCTGAGAACGTTGAACACGGTGGGAACAGCACCGGTGTAGAGATCGTCGTTGTACTTGGCCTTGAAGCCGGCCATCCATTTTTCCATCTGCCCGCCCATGTTGTAGTGGGAGTAGCTGACTTGGTAGACACGCCCAGCGCCGCCCGTGCCCAGCGCAGTGGGCGTGCCGGTAACGCCGGTGTAGTAGGTGTAGAACTTGCCGGTGTAACCGCCTTCGTTGGCGGCTTTGATCATCAGCGCGAGGTCGGAGCCCCAGTTGCCGGTGATCACGGTGTCGGCACCAGAGGCCTTGATCTTGGCGATGTAGGGCGCAAAGTCGCGCACCTGGGCCAACGGATGCAGGTCTTCGCCGACGATTTGCACATCAGGGCGCTTGCGCGCGAGGTTTTCCTTGGCGAACTTGACCACTTGGTGGCCGTGCGAGTAGTTCTGGTTGAGCAAATACACCTTCTTGACGTCGGGTTTGTCCTTGACGAAGGTGGTGATAGCTTCCATTTTCATCGACGTGTCTGCGTCAAAACGGAAATGCCAGTAGTTGCATTTGCTGTTGGTGAAGTCGGGATCGACCGCTGCGTAGTTCAGGAAGATCACCTCTTTGCCAGGGTTGCGCTGGTTGTGCTTGTCCACCGCCTCGATCAGCGCACCCGCCACCGATGAGCCGTTGCCTTGGGTGATGTAGCGCACACCCTGATCCAGCGCCGCCTTGAGAGCGGTCAGGCTTTCGGTCGGGCTCAACTTGTTGTCAAAGCCGATCACCTCGAACTTCACGCCAGCCGGGTTCTTTTTGTTGAACTCCTCGGCCATGTATTTCCAGGTGTTGAGCTGGTTGTTGCCCACCGGACCCATGAGGCCAGTCAGCGGGTCGATCCAGGCAATTTTCACGGTCTCGCCCTGCTGGGCGAAGGCGCTCGCCAGGCTCAGCGTCAGGGTGGCAAAGGCAACTGACTTCAGGACAAAAGACATGGAACATCTCCTAAATGGGTGGAGCCGACATCCTAGTGCCTGCTTTGCAGAGAGGCCCACAGGGATTGCCCTTGGAGCTATCACCCAGGCGACTTGCTCGCACCGGCCCATCACGGACGCTGCATGTCGCAGCGCGCAGGTATGCGGATGCTCCACGGATCAAAGTACCGCACCGGTGCAAAGGTGCGACCGGTGCCCTCGGCATCGCGCGGATAGGCCGCGCTCACCTTCTGCCAGCGCGCGATGTAGACGCCTTTTTGCAGCTGGTGATCGTCCGCGCGCAGCTGAACCGGTCCGTTGAAGCCGGGGAAAATCATGCCGCTCAGGCGCGCCGCGATCTGCGCTGAGTCGGTTGTGACCGCTTGGGTCATGGCGTGGCGCAGCATGGCGATACCGTCGTAAGCGGCGTAGACCACGAAATCCTCGCCGTGCTTCTCCTCAAACCGCTGCGCCAGCTCGCCCGCCGGGCCGGGCTGGTTGGTGTGGCTGCAAGCCACTTGGTAGACCGCAAAGCGGTTGTTCGCCCTGGCCAACGCGGTGGGCACGCCACGCAAGCTTGGGTAGTAGGCGTACAGCGGAATTTCCGACCTTTCACCGATCAGGCTGCGCACCATGTCACGCAGGTCGATACCCCAATTCGCGGTGACCAGCGCCTGGGCGTCACTCGCCAACACGCTTCGCACATAAGACCCAAAATCGCGACCCTGAAATGGTGGATGCAACTCGTCGCCGACCACCTGCAAATCGGGCCGCAGCGCAGCCAGCGCCTGCTTGAAGTACGAGGAGAACTGCTGGCCGTGGGCGTAGTTCTGATTGAGCAGGTAGATGCGTTGCAGACCCGGTTGCTCCGCCATGTAGCGAGCCAGCGCCTGGCTCTTCATGGCGGTGTCGGCGTCGATCCGCACATGCCAGGGGCTGCACTTGTCGGTGGTGAGCGCCGGGTCCATGGCCGCGTAGTTGATCTGCACCACCGGCTGCTCGGGATGGCGAAGGTTGTGGCGCACCAGTGCCTCCGAGATAGCAGCCGCCACGCCAGAGCCATTGCCCTGCACGATGTAGCGAAAGCCCTGATCGACAGCAGCCTTGAGCGCATTGAGGCTTTCCTGCGGCGAGCCTTTGTTGTCGAAGCCCGCCACGATGAAGCGTGGCCCGCCGACGCCCGACATGGCTTCGGCCATGAACGCCCAACTGCGCAAGCTGTTTCGCCCGACATCGGACATGGCGCCCGAGAGCGGATCGATGAACGCAATGCGCACCGTTTGGCGCGTCAGCGGCAAATCGGCTGCCCAAGCAGCGCCAACTGGTCCACACAGCCCCGCGGCCAGCGCACCCAAGCAGGTGCGGCGGGACGGGGTTCGTGTGATCGCGCGCCCCTTCAAGCGGTGGGCAGTACGTAGTCCTTGAGCTGCTGACGCAGCGTCATTTTCTGCATCTTGCCGGTGGCGCCCAGCGGGATGGCGTCGACAAACACCACATCGTCTGGGATTTGCCACTTCGCAATCTTGCCGTCGTAGAACGCCAGCAGTTCGTCGCGCGAGATCTCGGCCCCGGGCTTTTTCATCACCACGATGATGGGGCGCTCATCCCATTTCGGGTGTTTCATGCCGACGCAGGCCGCCATCGCCACCGCCGGGTGCGCCATGGCGATGTTCTCCACGTCGATCGAGCTGATCCATTCGCCGCCGGACTTGATCACGTCTTTGCTGCGGTCGGTGATCTGCATGAAACCGGCCGGGTCGATGGTGGCCACGTCGCCAGTGGGGAACCAGCCTTTGCCCGCTTCGTCGTAGCGCAGCGGGTCGCCGCCCTCGCCTTTGAAGTAGCTCGCGATGATCCAGGGGCCGCGCACCAGCAGGTCGCCGTAGGCTTTTCCATCCCAGGGCAGCTCCTTGCCATCCCCATCGACGATCTTCATATCCACGCCGTAGACGGCGCGGCCCTGCTTGAGCAGCACCTTGGTCTGCTCCTCGGGCGAGAGCGCGAGCTGTTCGTTTTTCAGCGTGCACACGGTACCCAGTGGCGACATCTCGGTCATGCCCCAAGCGTGCAACACGGTCACGCCGTACTGCTCATTGAAGGTGTGGATCATGGCGGGCGGGCAGGCCGAGCCACCGATCACGGTGCGCTTCATGGTGCTGAATTTCAAGCCGCCGGCCTGCATGTGGCCCAGCAGCATCTGCCACACGGTGGGCACGCCGGCGGCCATGGTGACCTTCTCGCTTTCGATCAGCTCGTAAATCGACTTGCCGTCCATCGCCGGGCCGGGAAACACCAGCTTGCAGCCGGTGGCGGCGGCGGAGTACGGAATACCCCAGGCGTTGACGTGGAACATTGGGACCACCGGCAACACGGTATCGCGCGCGCTCAGGTTCAACGAGTCGGGCAGCGCGCCGCTGTAGGCGTGCAGGATGGTCGAGCGGTGCGAATACAGCGCGGCCTTTGGGTTGCCGGTGGTGCCGCTCGTGTAGCACATGCTGGATGCGGTGTTTTCGTCCAGATCGGGCCAGGTGTAGGTGTCGCTGCAGCCGCCCATCCAAGCCTCGTAGCTGAGCAGGCCAGGGATGCCGCTGTCGGCCGGCAGCTTGTCGGCGTCGCACAGGGCGACCCAGTGCTTCACCCCTGGGCAGTGCTTGGCCACCGCCTGCACCAGCGGCAGAAAGCTCATGTCAAAGCAGATGGCGCGATCGTCGGCATGGTTGACGATCCAGGCCAATTGCTCGGGGTGCAGGCGTGGGTTCAAGGTGTGCAGCACGCGGCCGGTGCCGCTGACGCCGAAATACAGCTCTAGGTGGCGGTAGCCGTTCCACGCCAGCGTGGCAACGCGGTCGCCAAAGGCCAGGTGCAGACCGTCGACTGCATTGGCCACTTGGCGCGAGCGCCGCGCGATTTCGGCCCAGTGGGTGCGGTGGATGTCGCCTTCAACACGGCGCGACACGATTTCACCGGTCGGGTGGTGGCGCTCGGCGTGAACGATGAAAGAAGAAATCAGCAGCGGCTGGCTTTGCATTTGTCCCAACATGGGGTGGTCTCCGGTGTTTTATGGAAATCGGCGGAACTGGGCACGCACTCCGCCGCCAAACATCAGCATACAGAATGGCACCGCGCGTCTCGCCGTCAAGCCCAGGCCACCAGCGGGTTTGAGTCAAGCTTGCGACAATAAAACGTTTCACAGAAGGAGATCCCATGAGCAACTTCCCCGTTCAAAAAACCGATGCTGAGTGGCGCGCGTTGTTGGCCGAAAAAGGCGCAGAGCCTTCCGCGTTTCAGGTGATACGACAAGCCCACACCGAGCGGCCGTTCACCGGCAAGTACGACCAGGTCTGGGCCGACGGCAGCTACCACTGCATGGGCTGCGGCAACACCTTGTTTGATGCCGACACCAAGTTTGATGCCGGCTGCGGCTGGCCCAGCTTTTCCAAGGCTCTGCCCGGCGCGATCACCGAAATTCGCGACAGCAGCCACGGCATGGTGCGGGTCGAGACGGTGTGCAGCCAGTGCGGCGCGCATTTGGGCCATGTGTTTGATGACGGCCCCACCGATACCGGCCTGCGCTATTGCATGAACTCTGCTTCGTTGGAACACCAGCCCGAAGACTGACGTTGCCCGGCCTTCCTGCCACCCATTCACAAAGAGGAATTTCCATGAAAGCCCAAACCATTCTGGACACCATCGGCCACACGCCCCATGTGCGCATGCACCGCCTGTTTGGTGACGCCACCCAACAGGTGTGGGTCAAGTCCGAGCGCAGCAACCCCGGCGGCTCCATCAAAGACCGCATCGCGCTGGCCATGGTGGAAGACGCCGAGGCCAGCGGCGCGCTGCAGCCCGGCGGCACCATCATCGAGCCCACCTCGGGCAACACCGGCGTCGGCTTGGCGATGGTGGCCGCTGTCAAGGGCTACAAGCTGGTGCTGGTCATGCCCGAGAGCATGAGCATTGAGCGGCGCCGTCTGATGCTGGCCTATGGCGCCAGCTTCGACCTCACCCCCAAAGAAAAGGGCATGAAAGGCGCCATCGCCCGCGCCGAAGAAATTGTGTCCAGCACGCCCGGTGCCTGGATGCCGCAGCAGTTCAACAACCCAGCCAACACAGCGGTGCATGCGCGAACAACAGCGCTGGAAATACTGGCCGACTTTCCGGAAGGCGTGGACGTGATGATCACGGGTGTGGGCACCGGCGGCCACTTGAGCGGTTGCGCCGAGGTCCTCAAGGCCCATTGGCCCAAGCTGCAGGTGTTTGCGGTGGAGCCGACCGCCTCACCGGTGATCTCGGGTGGTAGCCCGGCGCCACACCCGATTCAGGGCATCGGCGCTGGCTTCATTCCGGGCAACTTGAACATGGACCTGCTCGACGGCGTGATCCAGGTCGACGCCGAACCGGCGCGTGAGATGGCGCGGCGCTGCGCGCGCGAAGAAGGGATGCTGGTGGGCATTTCCAGCGGTGCCACCCTGGCCGCCATCGCGCAGAAGCTGCCCGAGTTGCCCGCCGACGCGGTGGTGCTGGGGTTCAACTACGACACCGGCGAGCGCTACTTCTCGGTCGAGGGGTTTCTGCCCAGCTGAGCTCAGGCAGGGTTGCCGCGCACCATCGCCAGCACCTTGCCTGCGTCCAGGGTGGACGCGGTCTGCTGGATCTGCGGCAGATACTGCGTCTGCAACTGCTTGGCCGGGCCCAGCAGGCCTTGGAAGGTGTCCTTCAACAACGTGGTACTCATCACCCGGCCGCCAGCGTAATAGCGCTTGGCCAGCTGACCCAGCGCGTAGGTTGTGGCAAAGGACAACGCCATGCCAGTGGCGGCACCACCAATGGCACCCCCCATGCGTCCAGCCACCTTGCCCAGCAACCCACCCAAAAGCTTGCGCCCGAACTGCTCGATGTATTGCGACGACAGACCCACCCCGGCAGCGGCGATGAATTCGCGGATGTGGCCCTGGTCAAGCTCCACGCCGTGGGCCTTGCCGATGTTGTAGACCATGCGAATCTGCAGCGGGATGATGGCCATCGACGCCCAGGATTGCGGCAGCAACTCAAGCGCGCCATTGAGCAGCGAAGCGTTCAGGATGAGCTTGTCCACTTCAGCAGCGGGCGGATTGTTGAGCGCCACCGCCACCGGCACTGGTGCAGCCATCGCCGCCGCAGCACCCGCCGTTGCCACCGCAGCCACCGCGCCAGTCGCTGGGAATCCCCGACTCGAAGCCTCCACCAGCGCGGCTTCTTCCTGCTCAAACGCCACCGTATCGGCAGCGCCCAAACCCAGGCGGGTTTTCAGGTCGGCGAGAAAGACGATTTCAGCAGGCGATTTGCGACCGTCAGCGTCGCACACGCACACCGCCATCTCATAAGCCAAGTGCCGATGGACGGGATCGCTCAGACCGGCCACGGCGGTTTGCACTGTGACGCGCTTGAGCAATACATCTTGGTAGAGCTGCGCCAGACCAGCGCCACCCGCTTCATGCCGCAGCGACTCAGCCATGCGCCGGATAGCCTCGCGCTCGGCGTCGGCCTTTTCACCATCGGCAAAAGCCGCGAGCAGCGCGACGGTGAGGACGGCTTGTTGTTCGGGGAGATTCATGGACGGGTTGTGGTTTGTGTTGGGTTGGATGAGGAGCGCAAGGGAATGGATCCACGGCGGCCGGGGCGGTTCCCAGCAAACCCGATAATCGCACCATGCGCTTTTTGATCGACTTCCTCCCGATTGTCTTTTTTGTGGCTGCCTACAAGCTGTACGACATCTACACGGCCACCGCTGTGCTGATGGCCGCCACCGTGGTGCAGATGGGTATCATTTACGCGATAGACCGCAAGCTGCAGACCATTCACAAGGTCACGCTGGTGCTGGTGATCGTGTTCGGGGTGCTGACCTTGGTGCTGCAAGACGAGCGCTTCATCAAGTGGAAACCCACCGTGCTGTACGCCAGCATGGCGATCGTGCTGGGGGGAGCCCTGTGGATCTGGAAGAAAAACTTCCTGCAGCTGATGCTGGGCAGCCAGCTCACCCTGCCCGCGCCGGTCTGGAGCCGCCTGACCGTGATCTGGATCGCCTATTTCCTGTTGATGGCCGCGATCAACGCCTATGTGGCGGCCTACTACTCCACCGAGGCCTGGGTCAACTTCAAGCTCTGGGGCTATGCCTTCCCCGTGATCTTCATTCTTGGCCAGGGCTTGTACATATCGCGTTACCTGAAAGACGACGACAGCGAGGCCAACAAACCATGAGCACCGACACCATCCCCACCGCAAGCGCCATTGAGTCCACCCTGCGCAACAGCTTGGCGCCCACCCAACTCGAAGTGATCGACGAAAGCGCCGACCACGCGGGCCACGCAGGGTCCAACGGGCTGGGCCATGGCACCCACTTTCGGGTGCGCATCGGCAGTGCCGCGTTCGCTGGCAAGTCGCGGGTGGCGCAACACCGCCTTGTGTATGATGCGCTGCAAAAATTCACCGACGCCGGGCTGCACGCGCTGGCCATCGAGATTCGGAACTGATGCGCTTGCGCAACATGCCTCGCTCCTGTTGATCCCCTTTTTTGACCGTCGCCGATCCCGCCTGCGGACCCCGGTTTTTTCCCTTCCTCCCACCCCAAGGTTTTCATGAAACGCTCCCTGCACGCCCTCACCGCGGTCGCCCTGCTCGCCACCGCTCCCTGGGCACTGGCCCAAAACGTGGCCATCGTCAACGGCAAGGCTGTGCCGCTGGCCCGCGTTGAAGCGCTGGCGCAGCAGGTGGCGGCGTCCGGCCGCCCGGTAGACGACCAGGTGCGCGCGCAGTTGAAAGAAGAGGTGGTGCTGCGCGAAATCTTCATGCAGGAAGCGCAGAAGCGCGGCGTCGGTGCCACCGACGACTTCAAAACCCAGATGGAACTGGCGCGCCAGACCATCATGATCCGCGCCCTGTTTGCCGACTACCAGAAGAAGAACCCGATCACCGACAAGATCATCCAGGCCGAGTACGACAAGTTTGTCGCAGCCAACGGAGGCAAAGAATTCCGCGCCCGCCACATCTTGGTGGAAACGGAAGACGAGGCCAAAGCTATCATCAAATCCATCAAAGGCGGCGCCAAATTCGAAGACATCGCCAAGAAGCAGTCCAAAGACCCAGGCTCCGGCGCGAACGGCGGTGATCTCGACTGGGCAGCGGCCGGCAGCTATGTGACCGAGTTTTCAGAGGCCATGGTCAAGCTCGACAAAGGCCAGATGACCGAGGCGCCTGTGAAGAGCCAGTTTGGCTGGCATGTGATCCGGGTGGACGATGTGCGCCAGGCCCAGCTGCCCCCGCTGGCCGAAGTCAAACCGCAGATCTTGCAGCAAATGCAGCAGCAGCAGCTGACCGAATACCAGCGCAACCTGCGCGAGAATGCCAAGATCGAGTGAGATTTTTTCCACTCAAAGAAACGCGGCTTCGGCCGCGTTTCTTTTGGCCGAACCGCTTCCAGGATGTGGTTCTGCGGCAGGAAAGGCAAGTGGTTGCACGACTTGGAGCTTTCGCCGAAATAATGACCTTCACCTAAAAAGCGGTACCACCCATGACACCAGCGCCCGACAACATCCAGACCTTTCTGAGCGACAACCGCATCCACGAGGTGGAGTGTGTGATCCCGGACATGACGGGCATCGCGCGCGGCAAGATCCTGCCCAAAGACCTGTTTCTGAAATCGGGCCACATGCGCCTGCCCAAGAGCGTGCTGCTCAATACGGTGAACGGTCAGCAGCCCAACAACAAAGCATTCGTGGGCGATACCGACCCTGACATGGTGTGCGTGCCCGACCTGTCCACCGCCCGTGTCGTGCCCTGGGCGGCCGAGCAGGTGGCGGTGATCATCCACGACTGCCAGGAGTTCGACGGCTCGCCGGTGGTGCTCTCGCCGCGCAGCGTGTTGCGCCGGGTGCTGGCGCTGTATGAAAAACAAGGGTGGCGGCCGGTGGTTGCGCCCGAGATGGAGTTTTACCTGGTGGCCCGCCATCAAAACCCGCACGAGCCGCTGCAGCCACCCTTGGGGCGCACCGGCAAACCCGAGGCGGGGCGCCAGTCGTATTCGATCGACGCGGTGAACGATTTCGACCCGTTTTTTCTGGAGCTTTCGCGCTTTTGCGAGGTGCATCGCCTCGGTGTGGAGACGTTGATTCACGAGGCGGGCGCAGGCCAGATGGAGATCAACTTCACCCACGGCGATGCGATGGACCTGGCCGATCGGGTGTTTCTGTTCAAGCGCACGGTGCGCGAGACCGCGCTGCGCCACGGCATCTTTGCGACCTTCATGGCCAAGCCGATGGAAGCCGAGCCCGGCAGCGCGATGCACATCCACCAGAGCATTCTTCACGCCGACTCCGGGCGCAACATCTTCAGCGACGAGCAAGGCGCGGTGACGCCCGCCTTTGGCTACTACATTGCCGGCCTGCAGTGCTATGTGCCCCAGGTCATGCCCATCTTGGCACCCTACGTGAATTCCTACCGGCGGCTCTCGCGCTTCATGTCGGCACCGATCAACGTGCAGTGGGGGTACGACAACCGCACCTGCGGCATCCGCGTGCCCGAGTCCGATGCCGACAACCGGCGGCTGGAAAACCGGGTGCCGGGCGTGGACGTCAACCCTTACCTCGCCATGGCCGCCACGCTCGCCTGCGGCTACCTGGGCCTGATGGAGCAGCGCGAGCCCACCGAGCCCATGGCGTCAAGCGCCTGGGATCTGGACTTCGAGCTGCCAAGCCACATGGAAGATTCGATCCGCCGCATGCGCGAATGCGAGCCGCTGCGCGAGGTGCTGGGCGCGGCGTTTGTCGACGCGTTCCTGGCCGTCAAGGAAGTGGAATACGCCACCTACAACCGGGTCATCAGCTCGTGGGAACGCGAACACCTGCTCTTGCTGGTGTGATTGAGCAGTTCACATGACCACAGCCATTCACACCACCAGATCCGGCCTTGACTGGACGCGCGCCCAGGCCTTTTTGTCTGCCGAGCGGCAGCGCTACACCGAGCGCAACCCCCGCTCGGCCGAGCTCGCCGCGCTAGCGCGCCAACACCTGCTGTTCGGCGTGCCGCTGCACTGGATGACCGACTGGGGCACGCCGTTCGCCCTGCATGTGGACCACGCCAGCGGCGCACAGGTGGTCGATGCCGACGGCCACACCCTGACCGACTTCTGCCTGGGCGACACCGGCGCCATGTTCGGCCACGCGCCAGCGCCGGTGGCCGCCGCGCTGCAAACGCAGGCCACGCGCGGCTACACCACCATGCTGGCCACGGCCGACGCCGCCGTTGTGGGCGCTGCGCTGGCCGAGCGCTTCGGCCTGCCCCTGTGGCAGTTCGCCATGAGCGCCACCGACGCCAACCGCTACATCGTTCGCTGGATCCGAGCCGCCACCGGCCGCAAGAAACTGCTGGTGTTCAACGGCTGCTACCACGGCACGATCGAAGACGTGTATGTGGACCTGATCAACGGCCAGCCCACCCAGCGGGACAGCCTGCTCGGCCAGGTGCACAACCTGCTGGAGCACACGGTGGTGGTCGAGTTCAACGATCTCCTCGCGCTGGAAAAGGCGCTTGCGAAAGGCGATGTGGCTTGCGTGCTGGCCGAGCCTGTCATGACCAACATCGGCATGGTGCTGCCCGAGCCCGGCTACTGGGAAGCCGCGCAGGCGCTGATCAAAAAGCACGGCGCCCTGCTGGTGCTCGATGAAACCCACACCATCAGCACCGGCCCTGGCGGCTACACCCGCGCCCACGGCCTTCAGCCCGACGCCCTGGTGCTCGGCAAGCCGGTCGGCGGCGGCGTGCCCTGCGCGGTCTACGGCATGAGCGCCGAGCTGGCCGAGCGCGCGGTGAGAGCCAAGCAGGACGCGCCCCCCGGCCACAGCGGCATCGGCACCACGCTGACCGGCAACATGCTGGTCATGGCCGCCATGCGCGCCGCGCTCCTTGAGGTGATGACGCCCGCCGCCTACGCACACATGCTGCCGCTGGCCGTGCAGCTGGCCCAGGGCATCCGCGCCTTGATTGCCCAACAAAAGCTGCCATGGTGCGTGACCCAGGTCGGCGCGCGGGTCGAGTTCCAGTTCACCGCCACCCCACCACACAACGGCAGCGAGGCCGACGCCATCCTCGACGGTGAGCTGGAACACCTGATCCACCTCGGGCTGCTGAACCGGGGCGTGATGATCACCCCGTTTCACAACATGATGCTGGTCTGCCCGCAGACCACGGTGGGTGATGTGCAGCATCTGCTGGATGCGTTGGGCGACGTGCTTGGTGAGATCGTGGCGGTGCGCTGATGGGTAGCGAAGCCAGTAAATAGGACTTACGCAAAGCAAATAGTTGTTAAATTAATTTATCAATTACTTTAATCAACGCATCATCGTTATAGCATATAATACGTTTATTGCTTTTACGGACAAGCGCAGTGACAACACGTATA